>Ga0302169_10000377_pt1 | contig 13956 bp, 13 predicted proteins | sample I_Fen_N1_3_FD_193493 | JGI IMG/M metagenome (GOLD analysis project Ga0302169, IMG submission 193493) | Peat permafrost microbial communities from Stordalen Mire near Abisko, Sweden - I_Fen_N1_3 | ecosystem: Environmental > Terrestrial > Soil > Wetlands > Permafrost | place: Sweden: Abisko...
AGCCGGTCGTCGTTGCTGTAGCTGCTGCCGAGCCTGCCCCTGTCGTGGAAACGCCAGTGGTTGCCGAAGTGCCTGCACCAGTGGTTGCAGCCGCGCCTGCCAGCTCCCTGACGCCAAGCGGCCGCGCGCCGAACGACCCGCGTGAAGTGCGTCGTCGCAAGCGTGAAGAAGAGCGCCTGCAGAAGGAAGCCGAATTGGCTGCCGCTGCTGCTCAGGCTCAAGCCGTTGTCGCTGTCGAACCAGCACCGGTTGTTGCCGAAGTGACCGAGGCAGCGCCTGCCCCGACTGCTGAAGTTGCTGCCGAGCCAGCTCAATCCGTCATCCACGAAGCACCACGCTCCGTTCAGGACGCGGTAGAGCAACACGAACAAGCCTTGGAAAAAGAACACGAGCCTAAACCGCTCGTCTGATTCCGACGGCCACTAAAAAGCCCCGCCTGGTGATCCAGGCGGGGCTTTTTTTATATACCGATAGAGCAAAAGAGCAAAAGATCGCAGCCTTCGGCAGCTCCTGCAGGGTGTGCGCTACCGAAGGCTGCGATCTTTTGATCTTGCTCTTTCAGCCATCTGCAAACACCAATTTCTCAGGCACATCCACATCCCACAACACACCGGGATCATCCACCATCACCTCAACCACCCGCCCCTGCGCAAACAAAGGCTTGGCCCCACGATCACCCGCCAACGCCATCAATGCGGGTCCGAAGTCGCGCCCGAAACCCACCGGGTGTCCAAATTCACCTTCCTGCACCGGCACACTCACGCACTCATCGGCCATTTGTGCCACGACGCTTTCGATACTCGAAGGCCGGATGAATGGCATATCACCCAACACCATCAACCAGCCATCAAGTTGCGCACAGGCAGAAACACCGGCGGCAATACTGTCACCCATTCCGGTCGAGTCGATGAGGACGATTTCACACCCATAGGCCTTGGCCATACGCATCACTTGCGCACGATCCTCAGTCGTCACCAAAACGCGCTTCTCCAGTGCGACGGGCAGATTCACCAGCACCTGCTCGATCACCGACCGAACAGCGCCATCGCGCCCCGTGCAGTCCGCCAGCAGCTTGTCCTTTTCGGCTCCCGCTACCTGTCGAAAGCGACTGCCCTGCCCCGCCGCCAGAACGATGACTCCGAGGTCCTTGCTCATGCATCCTCCCCTAGCGGTTTCTTCTGTTTCAGCTCGATGCCATTTTTGATTGCCACGATTTCAGCCATCAGCGACAAGGCGATTTCCGCCGGGCTATGACTGCCGATATGCAAACCGATCGGGCCGTGCAGCCGATCGATGGCCTGTTGCGACATGCCCAGTTGAGCCAGATTGTCCCGGCGCTTCTGGCTGTTGATCCGTGATCCCAGCGCGCCGACATAAAACGCCCTGGAGTCGAGGGCCGTAAGCAGGGCCATGTCATCCAGGCGCGGGTCGTGGGTCAGTGCAACGATGGCCGTGCGCTCGTCGGTCTGGATACTCAGCACGGCCTCGTCCGGCATGCCGGAGACGAAACGACCATGCTGCTCTTGCCAGCCATGGACGAACTCGGTACGCGGATCGCAAATCAGCACTTCGAAATCCAGCAGCCGCGCCATTTCAGCAACGTAGCGAGACAATTGTCCCGCACCGATCAACAACAAGCGCCAGCGGGGGCCATAGATGGCGCGCAAGGTCCGTTCGTCAAACGCCAGTACATCCGCTTTGCTGGCAGGCTGCAGGATCACTTCACCGCTCGCAATATCAAGGCAGCGCGCCACGATTTCATGGGTTTGGCAGCGCGCCAGCAGCTCAGCGACCCACGCGGGATCGCCGACGCGCTCCTCGGTTAATCGCAACGTGCCGCCGCACGGCAAGCCAAAGCGTGCCGCCTCTTCGCGGGTAACGCCGTAAGTGATCAATTGCACTGGCGGCCCGTCGGCCGGAATCCGACCATCGTGCAACCGGGCAATCAGGTCGTCCTCGACGCAACCACCCGACACCGACCCTATCACCACGCCGTCTTCGCGCAAGGCCAGCATGGCCCCAGGTGCCCGAGGCGCGGTACCCCAGGTCTGGACCACGCTGTACAACACCACCCGTTGACCGGCACGGCGCCACTCCAGCACGCTGCGCAGGACATTCAGATCGACGCTGTCCATCAGGCCCCGGCCTTTTTCCAGTCCTGCAACTGATAGCGAATCGGCAGGTTGCGGATACGCTTGCCGGTAGCGGCAAAGATCGCGTTACACAGCGCCGGCGCAATCGGCGGCACGCCTGGTTCGCCGACGCCGCCCAACGGAACGTTGCCTGGCGGCGTGACCAGATGCACGGCGACTTCCTTCGGCGCCAGGGACATGCGCGCCACTTCGTACATATGGAAGTTGTCCTGCTGGACCTTGCCATCCTTGAAGCTGATTTCACCCAGCACCGCGTTGCCCAGGCCCATGACGCAGGCACCTTCGAACTGCGCGCGAATCCGCTCGGGATTGATCTGTGGTCCACAATCGACGGCGATATCGGCCTTGTGCACAATCAACGTGCCGTCGTCTTTGACCTCGACCTCGATCACCGCCGCCACGTACGTTACGAAGCTGTAATGCACCGCCAGGCCCAAGCCCCGGCCCTTCGGCAACTCGCGTCCCCAACCGGCGGCTTTGGCGGCAGTTTCCAGCACCGTGCGCAAACGCGCGGTATCGATCGGGTAACGTTCCGGCGATTCACCGTAGTTCCACTCATCACTCAAGGTACGCGGATCGATCTGACGGTCCGGGCCAAGCAATTTGATCTGGTACTTGAGTGGGTCCTGCCCGGCCTTGTGCGCCAGTTCATCGACAAAGCTCTGGATCGCAAAGCCATGAGGGATGTTCGACACCGAGCGATACCAGCCGACCCGGGTGTGCACCGTCGCCTCGGGATTTTCCAGGCGCACGTTGGGGATCGCGTACGCCATGTTGGTGAAACCCATGCCCAGCTCGAATGCCGCTTCGTGATTCATGCCCGGCGCGAACAATGCAGTGATGCTCGGTGCAACCGTGCGGTGCAACCAGCCGGAAGGCAGGCCATCCTTGTCCAGGCCGGCCTTGAGGTACTCGGCGGACACGGTGTGGAAATAGGAGCAGTGGATGTCGTCCTCACGGGTCCATTGCACGCGCACGGCTTTGCCAGGGAACTCCCTGGCAAGAATCGCCGCTTCGATGATGAAGTCCGGTTTGGACTTGCGACCGAAACCGCCACCCAACAAGGTGACATTGAAGGTGACGTTTTCGAACGGCAGGCCGAGACGTTCGCTGATCCGCTCACGCGTGACCTGTGGCGCCTGACTCGGCCCCCATGCTTGGCACACACCGTCCTTGTAGCGGGCGATGGCAACCATCGGCTCCATCGGCGACTGCGATAGATGCGGCAAGTAGTAGGAGGCTTCCAGTGTGCTGTCGGCGCCGCTCATGGCGTCATCGATATTGCCGGTATTGCGCACCACTTTGCCAGGTTTGAGCGAAGCGGCTTGCAGCTCCTTGCGGTAGGCGATCGAGTCATAACTGGCGTTGGCGCCGTCATCCCAGTCGATTTTCAGCGCTTCACGCCCCTTGATCGCCGCCCAGGTATTGCTGGCCACTACCGCCACACCCCCCAGCGGTTGAAACTCCGAGGGCAGTGGACGGCTTTCGATCTGCACGACCTTGAGCACACCGGGGACTTTCATCGCGGCGCTGGCATCGAAGGTTTTGACCTTGCCACCGTACACCGCTGGTCGGGCGATGGTGGCGAACAGCATGCCGTCGAAATGCACGTCAGCACCATACACCGCGCGACCGTTGACGATGTCGTCACCGTCGATGGCTTTGGTGCCTTCCTTGCCGATGTAGCGCAACTGCGAAGGTTGCTTGAGCCGCAGACTGTCACGCGCCGGCACAGCCAAGGCGCCGGCAGCAGCGGCCAGGACGCCATAATCCAGTTCGCGACCGGAGGGTTTGTGGATGACTTTGTGCAGTTGCGCATGGCATTCACCGACCGGCACCTTCCACTGCTCGGCAGCCGCCTGTTCCAGCATGGTCCGCGCGGCGGCACCGCAGCGGCGCATTGGCTCGTACCAGTGGCGCATGCTGCGCGAACCGTCGGTGTCCTGGTTACCAAAACGCACTTCGTCGCCCGGTGCCTGCTTGACTTTGACCCGCGCCCAATCCGCTTCGAGTTCGTCGGCCACGACCATGGTCAGGCTGGTGCGCACACCCTGGCCCATTTCCGAACGGTTGCAGACGACTGTCACCGTGCCGTCGCCTGCGATGCTGACGTAAACCTTGGGATCGTCGACCCAGCCGTGGGGCATACCGTCGGCGCCGAACTTCTTCTCTTTCTCTTCGGCGAATGCGTCTTGCCAGCCCCAACTGGCGGCAACCACCAGCGCACCGCCAGCACCCACGCCTTTGAGGAAACCACGGCGACTGAGATTGCTCAGGGCGAAATCATTCGGTAACCGACTCATGCCTTGGCCTCCTTCAGGTGAGTGGATGCCTGGCGGATGGCGGTCTTGATGCGGTTATAGGTGCCGCAGCGGCAAATGTTGCCGACCATCGCCTCTTCGATCTGTTCGTCGCTCGGGTTCGGATTGGTTTTAAGCAATGCGGTGGCAGACATGATTTGCCCGCCCTGGCAGTAACCGCACTGGGCCACGGCCGTATCGAGCCAGGCTTGCTGCACGACTTTGCCGACCGGGTCGGCATGCAAATTGTCGATAGTGCTGACGTTCTGCCCCACTACCGAGCCGATTGGCGTGATGCAACTGCGTGCCGGGGCGCCCTCGATGTGAATGGTGCAGGCGCCGCACAGGCCCATGCCGCAGCCGAATTTGGTGCCGTTGTAACCGGCCACGTCGCGGATCGCCCAGAGCAGCGGCATGTCCTCGGTGACATCGAGTTGATGGTCTTGACCATTGAGTTTCAGGGTAATCATGGGCACGCCCGCATAGTATTGGGTTATGGGGTCGAGCAATCTGCCGCTTTAGCCAAGCGGTTCGGTTATCACAGATCGACTCAGGCAAATGGGCTCTCTTGCGCAGGCGAACACGCCGGCGCCGGGCCTTTGATAAAGCAATTGCCGGTATCGTTAGGTGGCTAAGTTAACCCAGCATTAACAAAAAAAGCCCTGCACAATGGAAGTTGTACAGGGCTTTGAGATCAGCCTGGAAAGCTTAGCTTCAATACCGATTGGGCTCCATTTCCAGATCGACATGAAAACGCTCTGAAATGTCTTTCTGGATGCGCTGTGCCAGGTCGAGCAATTGCAGCCCGGTGGCACTGCCATAGTTGACCAACACCAGTGCCTGCAATTTATGCACGCCTGCATCGTTCTCGCGAAACCCTTTCCAGCCTGCCCGTTCGATCAGCCAGCCAGCGGCCAGCTTCATCTGACCGTCCGGTTGCGCGTAAGCCACCAGATCCGGGAATTCACCCTTGAGCCGGGCAACCAGCGCCGCCGGCACCAACGGGTTCTTGAAGAAACTGCCGGCATTGCCGAGCACGGCCGGGTCCGGGAGCTTTTCGTTGCGGATACTGCAAATGGCCAGGCTAACGTCAGTGGCGGTCGGATGATCGATGCCTTGCTCGGTCAGGCGCTGACGCACCGGGCCATATTCCAGATGCAGATGCGCATTGCGCTCCAGAGCGAATCGCACCCGAAGGATCAACCAGCGCCCAGGCTCCTGCTTGAAGATGCTGTCGCGGTAAGCGAACTTGCATTCCTCCAGGCTGAAGTCGTGCAATTCGCCGCTGTGGCGGTCGAGCGCCGTCAGGCCGGCAAACACGTCCTTGATCTCGACCCCATAGGCACCGATGTTCTGCATCGGTGCCGCACCCACGGTGCCAGGAATCAGGCTCAGGTTTTCCAGACCGGACAGGCCTTGCATCAATGTGTGTTGCACAAACGGGTGCCATGGCTCGCCAGCCTCGGCTTCAAGCACGACCTTGCTGCCGTCGTCGCTCAGTACACGAATCCCGCGTGTGGCCATGCGCAACACCAGCGACGACACATCGCCCGTCAGCAACAAGTTGCTGCCACCGCCAATCACCAGCAAGGGCACATCATGTTGCCGGGCGCAGGCCAGAGCTTCACGCACGTCGGCGTCGCTGTGGGCCTCGGCAAACAGACGGGCCCGAACATCCACGCCAAAGCTGTTGTAGGGCTTGAGCGAGACCTGTTGGCGCAGTTGCAGGCTCATAGTCGTCCCTTCAATTCGATCACCAGCAGCTCACTGGCATGCTCGATCAGGTCCAGCACCCGCTCGAACCCTTGCTCACTGTCGTGATAAGGGTCCGGCACTTCATCGAGTTCCGACTGATAGCGACGCAAGAACAGATCCAGCTCGGCCTTACCCTTGACCGGTTGCAGCGCCTCGAGACTACGCAGGTTGCTTTTATCCATCGCCAGGATCAGGTCATAGTCGGCGAAATCGGCGCGGGACACTTGCTGCGCCCGCTGCTTCGACAGGTCATAACCACGCAGTTTCGCAGCCGCCTGGCTGCGCTTGTCCGGCGGATTGCCGACATGCCAGTCACCGGTGCCGGCGGAGGCGACTTCGACTTGATCGGCCAGCCCTGCCTCACGCAACTTATGCCGTAGCACGCCTTCTGCCGTGGGTGAACGACAGATATTGCCCAGGCAGACAAACAGAACCCGCATCAGGCCTCCAGCAGGCGACGAACGCGCTCAAGGTCTTCAAGGGTATCGACGCCGGCCGGCGGCGCGATCAGCGCATCGGCCACGTGAATCCGCACCCCATGCCACAGCGCACGCAGCTGTTCCAGGCACTCGGTGTCTTCCAGCCAGCACGGCCCCCAACTGACGAAGTCATGCAGGAAACCGGCGCGATAGGCGTAGATACCGATATGGCGACGGTACGGCACGCCTTGCGGCAGCTGTTCGCAGCTCTTGGCGAAGGCATCACGCGCCCATGGCAACGTGGCGCGACTGAACGTCAGGGCCAGGCCATTGAGGTCACTGACAACCTTGACCACATTGGGATTGAACAGGGTTTCGACATTTTCGATCGGCTCGGCCAGGGTGGCCATGCGCGCTTCGGTGTGGGCGGCCAGGTTGACGGCGACCTGATCGATCACGCCTGGCGGGATCAAGGGTTCGTCGCCCTGCACGTTGACGACGATGGCGTCAGGCGCCAGGCCCAGTTTCGCCGCAACTTCCGCCAGACGATCGGTGCCGGAGTTGTGATCTTCGCGGGTCAGCAGCACTTCGGCGCCAAAACCCCGGCAAACCTCGACGATGCGCGCGTCGTCAGTGGCAACCACCACACGCTGGGCGCTGCTTTTGCTTGCTTGCTCCCAGACGTGCTGAATCATCGGCTTGCCGCCGATCAACAGCAGCGGTTTGCCCGGCAGGCGCGTAGAGGCGTAACGCGACGGGATGACAACGGTAAAGGCGGTGGTCATTTATCCAGACGCTCATCGGTGGTCAGGGTGCGGGCTTCGGATTCGAGCATCACCGGGATACCGTCGCGAATCGGGTACGCAAGGCCGGCGCCCTTGCTGATCAGCTCGGTCTTGTCGGCGCTGAGCTTGAGCGGGCCTTTGCAGACCGGGCAAGCGAGGATGTCGAGCAGTTTGGTGTCCATGATCATTCCCTGGATAAAACGGTTTAAGGCAAAAGTCGAGCCGGCAACAGGCGCATCAGCTGGGTATCGAACCAGGCCACGAAGGCCGGTGACGGCACAGCGTCCACTGCCAGGTACCACCAATCGGCGGCGGCGAAGGCACGGCACTTCACCGCGTCCTTTTCGGTCATTACCAATGGCAATGACGGCGTGAAATTCAAGGCCTGCACGCTGTATTCGGCGTGATCGGCGAAGGCATGCGGCACTGGCTGCCAGTGTAGCGTTTCGAGGGTTGTGAAGAAACGCTGTGGATTGCCGATTCCGGCCACCGCATGCAACGCCTGGCCTTTGGGGAAGTGGTCGAGGGGAAGGCGTTGACCGCCTTGCAGATTGACCAGCTCAGTGGGTTGCAACTGAAAGGCAAAACCACCGTCGCGGTCAGCCGTGGCACCGTTGTACAGCACCGCATCGACGCTTTGCAGGCGTTCGACCGGTTCGCGCAATGGCCCGGCGGGCAGGCATCGCTGGTTGCCCAGGCCACGGGCAGCATCGATCAGCACCAGTTCGAGATCCCGGGCCAGTCGGTAATGTTGCATGCCGTCATCGGACAAAATCAGGTCCAGCGGCTCACTCGCCAACAGGGCCTTGACGGCCCGACTGCGGTCCGGGTCGATCATCAATGGCACCCCGGTACGCTGGACGATCAATAGCGGCTCATCGCCAGCAATGTCCGCGCCTTGATCCGCCTCGACCCGCCACGGCAATTGCGCCGGTTTGGCGCCGTAGCCGCGACTGACCACGCCGACCCGCAAGCCACGGCGCTGGCAATGCTGGATCATCCACAGGATCAGGGGTGTCTTGCCGGTGCCGCCCACGGTGATGTTGCCCACCACGATGAGCGGGACGGGCGGCTGATAGATCTCACCCTCGCCTGCCAGAAAGCGTTTGCGCTTGTTGTTGACCACGCGTCGGTACAACCACTCCAGCGGTTGCAACAGCTTGAGTGCCGGATGCCCCCGGTACCACGCGGCGAGCAGGCGATCGGACATGGCCATCAGGGCGCGGACGGCGCCGCCTCGACGGTGGTCATGCGCAAGTGACTGAAGCCGAGCTTGCCGGCAGCGTCCATGGCGGTGATCACTGACTGATGCTGGGTTTTGCCGTCGGCGCTGATGGACAGCGGCCGACTGGTATCGCCCTTGGCCTCTTTTTGCAGTGCGTCCATCAGGGTCGCCAGGTCGCTTTTTGCCAGTATCTGGTTGTTCACCGAGAACACGCCATCTGCACTGATGGCGATATCCAGCTGCCTGGTCTGATCCTCGGCCTGCGAGCCGCTGACCGCTTCGGGCAGGTCGACGCGCAACTGGGTTTCACGGGTGAAGGTCGTGGTCACCACGAAAAACAGCAGCAGGACAAACACCACGTCGATCAGCGACACGAGGTTGATGTCCACGTTCTCCCGTTGCTTGCGGCGGAATTTCACGCTTTGCCCTCTGCCAGGTCAACGTCGCGGTCGCCTTGCACCACTTCAACCAGCTTGATCGCCTCCTGCTCCATGCCCACGACGAGTTCATCGATACGCCGTTGCAGGAAACGATGGAAGAACACCGATGGGATACCCACGATCAGACCCGACGCCGTGGTGATCAAGGCTTTGGAAATACCGCCGGCCAGGACCGCTGCGTTGGTCGTCATGCCCGTGCCCATGAACGAACTGAAGATATCGATCATGCCCAGTACCGTACCCAGCAGGCCCAGCAACGGCGCCATGGCGGCGATGGTACCGAGGGCATTGATGTAGTGTTCCAGTTCGTGGATGACCCGGGCGGCGGCTTCTTCAATGCACTCTTTCATGATCTCGCGACCATGCCTGGAGTTCGCCAGGCCGGCGGCCAGGATCTCGCCCAACGGGGAGTTGGCGCGCAGCTCCTTGAGTTTTTCTTTATTGAGTTGCTTGTCCTTGATCCAGACCCAGACCTGCCCGAGCAAATGCTCCGGGGTCACACGACTGGCCCGCAGGGTCCAGAGACGCTCGGCGACGATCGCCATGGCCGCGATGGAACTCAGAATGATCGGCAGCATCATCCAGCCGCCGGATTTGACCAATTCCCACACAGTGAAAGTCCCCTCGAAAAAGTGCGCCACTCTAACATAGGGGGTCGGCGCACCGAAGACCGTGATGTCGCATCCGGTCGGGCTGTAATAACGCCCGGTTATTTGTCCAGGGGCGGTGGATCGCGCCAGAAGCGCCGTTCCAGGCGCATTGTGCGCGGTGCCTCGTAACGCCCGAGTTGCAGATGAATGGCACCCTGATCCGCACTGTCGTAGATCGCCATGCCGAGCTTTTGATAGCGTGCCAGGACGGTCGGGTGAGGATGGCCGAACGAATTGCCCCGGCCACGGGAGATCAGCACCGCCTTGGGCTGCAAGCCGTTGAGCAGCGCCATGGACGACGAACTGCGACTGCCATGGTGCGGCGATTGCAGCCAATCGGTAGTGACCGCCAATGAACTGCCGAGCAGGGCGCGCTCGGCGGCCGTGTCGATGTCGCCGGTCAGCAGCATTCGCTCGCCGCTGGCTTCAATCTGCAGCACGCAGGATTTCGGATTGCTTTCACGGGCATGCGCCCACTGCCACAGTTCAAAGTTCACGCCGTCCCAGGTCCAGCGCCGACCGCTCTCGCAGCCTCCTGCTTGCCATTCGCTCGGCAACTCTGCGGGTTCACCACCGATTACCTGCTTGACCGGCAGCCCCTGGGCGACCGCCTGCGCCCCGCCGGCATGATCGGCGTGGGCGTGGCTGATCAACATCAGGTCGATACCGTCCACGCCCAATTTGCGTAACGTTGGCAAAACCACGCGCTCGCCGAGATCGTTGTCACCGAACCGGGGCCCCGCGTCATACAGCAGCGTGTGGTGGCGAGTGCGTACCAGGATCGCCAGGCCCTGGCCGACGTCCAGCTGCCAGACGTCGGCGATCCCTTGCGGTATTTCCGAGCGTGGCGGAAAAACCAGCAACAGCAGCATCGGCCATCCCAGCGGGCGCATCGGTACGCCCCGTGGCAGCAAAAGGACAAAGGCCCCCAAGGCGCCGACGGCCCAGATCCACGGCGCAATCGCCGTGGGCATCCATGCCGGAACCTCGTCGGCCAGCCACTCCAGCCCCCTGAACAGCCAATCGATCAGCCCGCCCGTGAGCCACAACAGGCCCTCGCCCACATAAGGCACGGGCAATAACAGCGTCCCAAGCAATGCCGGTGGCAGTACCACCAGACTGATCCACGGCACCGCCAACAGGTTGGCCAGCGGCCCGCTGACGCTTATCGGCAACCCCAGTACCAGCAACAACGGGCCCAGGCCGATTGCGATCAGCCATTGCGCGCGAGTCCAGGTTTGCCACCAAAGCCAAGGTCCCAAGCGACCACCGAAGGTGAAGACCAGCACGGCCACCGCGGCGAAAGACAACCAGAACCCCGGTTGCAGACTGGCCAGCGGGTCCAGTAGCAAAACGCCATTGAGTGCCAGCAACCACGGCCACCAGGCGCCAAGGTGGCGAAAACGCAGGCGCCATAGCAACACCAGGCCGATCATCAGACAGGCACGCCGTACCGGCACCTCAAAGCCGGCCAACAGCCCGTAACCGATGGCTGCAGCGAATGCCGAACCACAGGCCCAGGGCAACCACGGCAGACGGTTCGGCCACAGGCCATAACGGGCGAGTCCGCCAATCAGCAGATACACCACCCCCGCCAGCAAGCCAATGTGCTGCCCGGAAATCACCAATAAATGCACGGTGCCGGTGTCTTGCAACACCTGCCACTCCCGGCGGCTGAGTCCGCCACCATCGCCCAGGACCAACGCGGCCATTACGCCCGTTCGGCCTTGGGTGTCCACGGCCTGCAAGCGCTGGCGAATACCAGCGCGCCAGGCCCATCGTGCCTCGCTCAATCGCTCGCCGTCCTTGACCGTCCCCGTTGCCCCGATGCGCTGCGCCAACAGCCAGGCGTCGTAGTCGAAGGCATGCGGATTGAGCAGCCCGGCAGGACGCTTCAACTTGACCGCCAGGCGCCAGCGCTCGCCACTGTTCACCGGTGGCCCTTCATACCAGGCCAGACGCATGAGTTGTGGCAAATTGCCGTGTCGCGACCGGGCATCCGCCAACTCGAAACGGACAATGCCTTCGTTGTTTTGCGGCAGCCCCACCACCCGCCCTTCGACCCAGCGCGTTTCGCCATCGAGCCTCGCAGGCAAACGATCATCCAGCGCCCATTGCGCCTGTGCGCAGGCCCAACTCAAGCCGAACAGGAAAAACGCCACCGGGTAGGTCCTGAACGGCAACACCATCAAGCCCACAACCGGCATCAACAGGCACAATCCGACCGGCGGCAATACCGGTAAAAAGCGCAAGGTCAGCAGACCCAACGCCAGCGCCATCATCCCTGTGCGCATAAGCCCGTCCTTGAGAGTCCCGTCCCTAGGCATAGCGGGCGTATCGCACGGCCGTCGTTATCAATTGTCACAAAATCTGAATGGGCGACGCCTGGAATCCAGACATACTTGACGCCTTAACCGACCGAGAAGCCTTATGCCCCGGCGCTTGTTCAAACGCTACATGCCAGACCCGACCAGCATCAGGGAACACAAATCCTTACGCTTTCTCGGCACCCTGCTGCATGACCCGAACCTCTGGCACCTCAATCGCCACTCCGTTGCCCGGGCGATGGCGGTTGGCCTGTTCGCGGCGTTCCTGCCGATCCCGTTGCAGATGCTGGTAGCCGCCGTACTCGCGATCATCGTGCGCGGCAATATGCCGATTGCCGTCAGCCTGGTCTGGCTGACCAATCCGATCACCATGCCCGCCGTGTTCTACTGCACCTACCAGGCCGGCGCCTGGCTGATGGACATTCCTCCCCGCCACCTGCCCGATGAGTTGACCTGGGAATGGATCAGCGGCGAGTTATCGACCTTGTGGCAGCCATTTCTGCTGGGCTCGGTGGTGACCGGGCTGGTCCTCGGGGCGCTCGCCTATTGCCTGGTGATGATGTATTGGCGCTGGTGGGTGGCGCGGCAATGGAAACGGCGCAAGAAAAGTCGAATGTGAGCATGCAAAACGGCCTCCTGAGTGGAGGCCGTTTTTTTGCTTCTTCACACAATCGCGGGAAACACCGATAACGCACTACTTGTAGGAGCGCGTAAACCAGCCAACAACGAGGTCGAGCGTGAGCTCGCCTCGCAGTGTTTTTGCGGTACACGCCCCCTCGAGAGGCCGAGGGCAGGTTCTGCGCAGTGGGCAACCCGGCATGGATGCCCGGTTAGCCGCCCCCGGCCATGGATGGCCGATGGCGGCGGGCCCACGGAGCAGGACCGGAGCGAGGGTACCCTGAGCCTAAGCGAAGGGCCGAACGACAGGGGCAAGAGCCCTTGGTTACTTGGGGCTCTTCCAAGTGACTCGCCGTCAGGGCGAAACCCCAAGTGGCCGTTACCGCAGGAATGGATATGTACACCATCAAAACACATACCGCCTGCACCTCAGCCTTCGCGAGCAGGCTCGCTCCCACAATAAATCGAGGGCAACCCTGAGTCAGGTACGCATCCCGCGCCCGCTGACCAGCAACCGTGCGCAACCGACGTACAGCACGACAGTCGCCACCAGCATGAACGTAATCGCAATGCTGATGCGGATATCCGACACACCGAGAATGCCGTAGCGGAAGGCGTTGACCATGTGCAACACCGGGTTGGCCAGGGACACGGTCTGCCAGAACGGCGGCAGCAAGGAGATCGAGTAGAACACCCCGCCCAGGTAGGTCAGTGGTGTCAGCACGAAGGTCGGAATGATCGAAATGTCATCGAAGTTGCGCGCAAACACGGCGTTGATGAAGCCCAGCAGCGAGAAGATAGTCGCCGTCAGCACCACCACCAGAATGGTCACACCCAGGTGATGCACCTGCAAATCGGTGAAAAACAGTGACAGCAGCGTCACGATGATGCCAACCATCAGCCCGCGCAGCACACCGCCCAGGGTAAAGCCAATCAGAATGGTGTGGGGCGAGACCGGCGAGACCATCAGTTCTTCAATGGAACGCTGAAACTTGCTGCCGAAAAAACTCGACACCACGTTACCGTAGGAGTTGGTGATCACCGACATCATGATCAGCCCCGGCACGATGTATTCCATGTAGGTGAAACCACCCATGTCGCCGATCTGCCGGCCGATCAGATTGCCGAAGATCACGAAGTACAGAACCATGGTGATGGCCGGCGGCAGCAGGGTCTGCGGCCAGATCCGGGTAAAACGCCGGACCTCACGGTAAACGATGGTGTTCAGGGCAACGAGGTTGGGCTGCAGCTCGGAACTCATACCGCCACCTTCGACAGATTTTT
>Ga0302169_10000378_pt1 | contig 13928 bp, 15 predicted proteins | sample I_Fen_N1_3_FD_193493 | JGI IMG/M metagenome (GOLD analysis project Ga0302169, IMG submission 193493) | Peat permafrost microbial communities from Stordalen Mire near Abisko, Sweden - I_Fen_N1_3 | ecosystem: Environmental > Terrestrial > Soil > Wetlands > Permafrost | place: Sweden: Abisko...
ACAATAGGCCAAGCTGTCAGAACGAGAACGCTAAAAGTTATACCAAAAAACAATATTGTACAGGTTTAAACCCCGGCGTAGTCTGTACAGAAAGGTAAACGAGGCCCTTATGACTGTACCTATCGCAATCATCGGCACCGGCATAGCCGGGCTATCAGCCGCACAAGCCCTGACAGATGCAGGGCATGTCGTTCAACTTTTCGATAAAAGCCGCGGCAGTGGCGGACGCATGTCGAGCAAGCGCAGCGACGCGGGTGCCCTGGACATGGGCGCGCAATATTTCACGGCTCGCGATCGCCGCTTCGTCACCGAAGTGCAACGCTGGCAAGCCAATGGCTGGGTCGCCGAGTGGACACCCCAGCTGTATACCTTTCACGGCGGCCAGCTCAACCTGTCACCGGACGAACAGACGCGCTGGGTCGGTACGCCGCGCATGAGTGCCATAACCCGCGCCCTGCTCGGCGACCTGGAAGTGCATTTCGCCTGCCGCATCACCGAGGTCTATCGCGGCGAAGAACACTGGCACCTGCAGGACGCCGATGGCTTTACCCATGGACCATTCAGCCATGTGGTAATCGCCACCCCGGCGCCTCAGGCAACCGCTTTGCTGGCCTCTGCGCCGAAGCTTGCCGGCGCTGCCGCCGGGGTGAAAATGGACCCCACCTGGGCCGTCGCCCTGGCGTTCGAAACCCCACTGGACACCCCCATGGAAGGCTGTTTCGTGCAGGACAGCCCGCTGGACTGGCTGGCACGCAACCGCAGCAAACCGGGGCGCGACAACACCCTCGACACCTGGGTGTTGCATGCCACCAGCGCCTGGAGTCGCCAACACATCGACCTGCCCAAGGAAGCGGTGATCGAGCAATTGCACGGTGCATTCGCAGAACTGTTGCACAGTGCCATGCCCGCCCCGAGCTTCAGCCTCGCCCACCGCTGGCTCTATGCCCGACCTGCGAGCAGCCATGAGTGGGGCACCCTGGCCGATGCCGACCTGGGCCTGTACGCGTGTGGCGACTGGTGCCTGTCCGGCCGTGTCGAAGGCGCCTGGCTCAGCGGCCAGGAAGCCGCCCGCCGCTTGCATGAGCATCTGCAGTGAACCGCATCAACCCGAGCAAATTGCTGCTGTCGAAATGGACAGCAGCCCATCCGCAGAACCGCGAAAAACACTTCCTGGTGACCGAGCTGTTCCGTAACGAGGAAGGCATCGTGCTGGAAGTCGAGCTGCAGGCGGTGCTGACCAAACGCAGTGAACGCTTCGACTGGCAGGCGCTCAAGAACAACCAAACCTGGCTGACAGGCTGGCTGTAGGAGCTGGCTTGCCAGCGAACCAGGCGCCGCAGATCGTCAGGCTGACCGCGTTATGGTTTTTCGCTGGCAAGCCAGCCCCCACAAAAACTTATACAAACAATTTGACTTGTACACCTTTGAAACTATGATGAACCTATGTTGTACAGATCATTAACTCTGTACAGGTTTAGATTCCGAGGTGTCCGATGCTCCAATCGCCTGCCAAACCGAAAATCGCCATTAGCGCCTGCCTGATGGGCGCAGAGGTACGCTACAACGGCGGGCACAAGGAGTCACGCTTGTGCAGCCGCGTCCTCACCGACTACTTCGATTTCGTGCCGGTTTGTCCGGAAGTCGCGATTGGCCTGGGCATTCCCCGGGAGCCGATTCGATTGGTGGGTGATGCGAATCAACCCGAAGCTGTCGGCACGATCAACCGCGAGATCAACGTCACCCGGCCATTGGCCGATTACGGCCGGACAATGGCGGCAGAGCTGCGCGATATCAGCGGCTACATCTTCATGCAGAAGTCGCCGTCCTGCGGACTGGAGCGGGTCAAGGTCTACCACGCCAATGGCGCGCCGGTGGATGGTGGCGGCCAGGGCATCTATGCCAAGGCGTTTTGCGCTTTGCATCCGGATTTGCCGGTGGAAGAAGACGGCCGACTGAACGACCCGGTGCTGCGCGAAAACTTTCTGACCCGTGTATTCGCCTACAGCGCCTGGCAGCAATTGCTGCAAGAAGGCCTGACTCGACGCGGCCTGACGGAATTTCACTCGCGCTACAAATACCTGCTGATGGCCCACAACCCGGTGCAATACAAAACCCTGGGCAATCTGCTGGGCAGCATGGGCCGCACCGACCCGAAGGAACTTGGCCCACGCTATTTCAGCGAGTTGATGGCGGCCTTGAAAAAATGTGCAACCCGCCGCACCCACACCAACGTTCTGCAGCACATCTGCGGTTACTTGAAACAGGCGATCAGCGCCGAGGATAAGCAGGAAGTGCAGCACGTCATCGGCCAGTACCGCCACGGCATCGTGCCATTGGTGGTGCCGCTGACGCTGCTCAAGCACCACTTTCGCCAGCATCCTGACCCGTACATCGCGCAGCAGGTTTACCTGCAACCGCACCCGGAAAATCTCAGCCTGCGAAACGCCATCTGATGAAAGCCTCACTCGACAGCAGCGCCAGCGAAGACCTCGGTGCCGATTTCAAGAAGGCCCTGGACGACGGCTGGTTGCCGATCCGTGAAGTGGCACGGCAAACCGGGGTCAACGCGATCACCTTACGCGCCTGGGAGCGACGCTATGGCCTGATCGTGCCGCAACGCACGCCCAAGGGGCATCGACTGTTCTCGGCCGAACATGTGCAACGCATCCTGACCATTCTCACCTGGCTCAATCGCGGCGTAGCCGTGAGCCAGGTCAAGCAATTGCTCGACACCCCACACGATTCCAGCGAGTCGGTGGAGAGCGATTGGCAGCGTCTTCGCCAGATCCTGTTGCAAGCGGTTGCGACTTTGTCCGAGCGCACACTGGACGACACCGTTAACCAGGCCATGGCCCTGTATCCACCACGGACCTTGTGCGAACAATTGCTGATGCCCTTGCTCACAGACCTGGAACAACGCTGGCAAGGCCAGTTCGGCGCGCAAATGGAACGGGTGTTTGTGTACTCCTGGCTGCGCAGCAAGTTCGGCGCACGCATCTACCACAATAATCGTCAGCTACACACTGCACCGGTGCTGCTGATCAACCACTCGGACCTGCCTCTGGAACCACATATGTGGTTGACCGCGTGGCTGATCAGCAGCGCCGATTGCCCGGTGGAAGTGTTCGACTGGCCCCTACCCGCTGGCGAACTGGCGCTGGCGGTTGATCATCTGCAACCCCGTGGCGTGCTGCTGTACTCCAGCAAAGCGATCAACCCTTCGCAGCTGTCGAAGCTTTTCAATGGCGTCAGTTGCCCGAAAATAATTGCCGGACCAACGGTATGCATCCACCACGCCGAGTTGTCCGTAAAAACATCAGAGATCGCTGATCTGTATGTGGCTGAAGATCCTTTAACGGCTCATCAAGTACTGGCTCAGAGCGGGCTTATTTAATGCGGGCACCACCATGCAATTGATCTGGTTGCGCAATGACTTGCGCCTGAATGACAACACCGCACTCTCGGCCGCCGCAGCGGCTGGCCCCAGCGTGGCGGTGTATCTGCTGAGCCCGGAGCAATGGCTGGAGCACGATGACGCACCGTGCAAAGTCGACTTCTGGCTACGTAACCTGAAGACGCTGAGCCAGGCATTGGGCGAACTGAACATTCCACTGCTGATCCGCAGCGCCCCGCGCTGGGACGATGCACCACAGGTGCTGCTGGATCTGTGTCGGCAGTTGAAAATCGACGCCGTGCACTTCAACGAAGAATACGGCCTTCATGAGACCCGCCGTGACGCCGCAGTGACCGATCTGCTCAGGGCCCAAGGCATCGACGCCCACAGTTACCTGGATCAACTGCTGTTCAAGCCAGGCAGCGTGTTGACCAAGACCGGCAACTATTTCCAGGTCTTCAGTCAATTCCGCAAGGTTTGCTACGAACGCCTGCATCGATCATTGCCCCGGCTGGTCAGCGCGCCAGTGGTTCAAGCGCCGCTGGACATCATCTGCGACGCGATCCCTGCACAGGTCCTGGGTTTCGATACACCCAGCGAGAGCTTGCGCGCGTTGTGGCCGGCCGGTGAAGTCGAAGCCCGCCGCCGCCTCGACACCTTTGCCGACGACCAAATCGACTACTACCAGAGCGAGCGTGATTTCCCGGCAAAACCTGGCACCAGCCAACTTTCGGCGTACCTTGCCACCGGGGTGATTTCCCCCCGCCAATGCCTGCACGCGGCGCTGCAAAGCAATCAGGGCGAATTCGAAAGCGGCAAGGTCGGCACTGTCACCTGGATCAATGAGTTGCTGTGGCGCGAGTTCTACAAACACATTCTGGTGGGCTACCCACGGGTCTCCCGCCACCGTGCCTTCCGCCCGGAGACCGAAGCCCTGGCCTGGCGCAACGCTCCGCAAGAACTGGCGGCCTGGCAACAAGCGCGTACCGGCCTGCCAATCGTCGACGCGGCCATGCGCCAGTTGCTGGAAACCGGCTGGATGCACAACCGCTTGCGCATGGTGGTGGCGATGTTCCTGACCAAGAACCTGCTGATCGACTGGCGTGAAGGCGAACGCTTTTTCATGCGTCACTTGATCGATGGTGACCTGGCTGCGAACAACGGCGGCTGGCAATGGAGCTCATCGACCGGCACCGACTCGGCGCCCTACTTCCGGATTTTCAACCCGTTGAGCCAGTCGGAAAAATTCGACGCCGAAGGCGTGTTCATCAAGCACTGGTTGCCAGAACTGGCCGGGCTGAACAAAAAGGAGGTGCACAACCCGGCGCAACTCGGCGGCCTGTTCGGCGTGGCCGACTATCCGCGCCCGATCGTCGACCTCAATGCTTCCCGCGCACGGGCCCTGGCGGCGTTCAAGAACCTGCCGTCGCGCCAGATCGCCGCAGGTCACGATGAGTAGCTTCCTGCGCCAATTTGCCCAACGGTTTGCGCAGTTGGACAAAGACAACTTGCAACGCCTCGGCGAGCTGTATACCGACGACGTGCGTTTCACCGATCCGCTGCACGACGTACAAGGTCTTGGACAACTGCGCGACTATTTCGCCGAGCTTTACGCCAACGTCAATGAGCTGCGCTTCGATTTTCATGGCTTCGACCAAATCGGTGAAGGCGAAGGGTATTTGCGCTGGGTCATGAGTTACCGCCATCCGCGCCTGGCTGGCGGCCAGTTGATCCGGGTCGACGGTTGCTCCCACCTGCGCTGGCGCGACAAGGTTTATTGCCACCGCGATTACTTCGATGCCGGGGCAATGCTTTATGAACATCTACCGATATTGGGCCGGGCGATTGCCTGGCTGAAAAGGAGAATGGGATGAGCCTTGCACCTGCACGAAGATATTGGTTGACCGGCGCAAGCAGCGGTATTGGTGCCGCGCTGGCCGAAGAAATCCTCAAGACCGGCGCGCACCTGGCCGTCAGTTCACGCTCGGTGGCCGCGTTGAAAGTCTTGTCTCAGCGCTATCCCGGACAAGTACTGGTGGTCGCCGGGGACCTGACCAACAGCCAGACCGTGCGTGAAATAGGCGAGCAGATTGCCCGCAACTGGGGCTCGCTGGATACGGTGATCCTCAATGCGGGCACCTGCGAGTACGTGGATGCCAAGCAGTTCGACGCCTCGATCATCGAATACGTGGTGCGCACCAACCTGCTGGCCAGCAGCTATTGCATCGAAGCCGCGCTGCCGCTGTTGCGGGCAGGCACTACGCCGCACCTGGTGGGCGTGGCCAGTTCCGTGACCTACCTGCCATTGCCCCGGGCCGAAGCCTACGGCGCCTCAAAGGCCGGGATGCGTTATCTGTTCGAATCGCTGCGTATTGATCTGGCACCGGAAGGCATCGATGTCACCGTGGTCAGCCCCGGGTTCGTCGACACCCCACTGACAGCAAAAAACGACTTTCCCATGCCCCTCAGCTGGCCAGCGGATAAAGCTGCGCGGCACATCTTCGGCAAACTCAAGAATAGACCGCTGGAAATCGCATTTCCGGGGATGTTCATGGCCGTTCTCTGGCCATTGTCGAAGTTACCCGGCCGGATGAAGTTGGCGATCGGCAAACGCATGGTACGCAGCAATCCGCCGATCAAGGATCCACTGTGAATATTGCAATTATCGGCAGCGGTATCTCGGGGCTGACCTGTGCGTACCTACTCAATCGCAGTCACAAGATTACCCTGTTCGAGGCCAGTGACTGGGTCGGCGGGCATACCCACACCGTGGACGTGACCGTCGATGGCCAGCCCTATGCGGTGGACACTGGCTTCATCGTATTCAATGACTGGACCTATCCGAATTTCATTCGCCTGTTGGGCCAGATCGGCGTGGGTTACAAGCCCACCGAAATGAGCTTCTCGATCACCGACCCCGACAGCGGCCTGGAGTACAACGGCAACAATCTCAACAGCCTGTTTGCCCAGCGCCGCAACCTGCTGTCGCCGGGGTTCTGGGGCATGCTGCGGGACATCCTGCGTTTCAATAAACAAGCCCTGCGCGACCTCGAAGAACAGCGCATCAAACCCGACACCACGCTGGATGATTATTTGAAAGCCGGCGGCTACGGCGAGCGCTTCATCCTGCATTACATTGTGCCGATGGGCGCGGCGATCTGGTCGATGCCAATGGCCGACATGCTGGCTTTCCCACTGCAATCGTTCGTCAGGTTCTTCAAGAATCACGGCTTGCTGTCGGTAAACAATCGCCCGCAATGGCAGGTCATCGAAGGCGGTTCAAGCGCCTACATCGCACCATTGACCGCCAGCTTTGGCGAGAACATCCGCCTCAACTGCCCAGTGACACGGGTCGAGCGCGATGCAGATGGCGTCGTTATCCACAGCCGTGCCGGCAGCGAGCGCTTTGACAAGGTGGTGTTCGCCTGCCACAGCGATCAGGCACTGCAACTGTTGGCCGCGCCCAGCGAGGCCGAACAGTCGATCCTCGGTGCCCTGCCCTACGCCGACAATGAGGTGGTGTTGCACACCGACACACGCCTGCTTCCCCGGCGAAAACTCGCCTGGGCCAGCTGGAATTTCCGTCTCGGCGGCCCTGGCCATACACGTGCCGCCGTCACCTACGACATGAACATCCTGCAAGGCATCCAGAGCGAGACGAGGTTCTGCGTCAGCCTCAACCAGAGCGCGGCCATCAACCCGTCCAAAGTGCTCGCCAAATACACCTACGCCCATCCGCAATACAGCCTGGCGGCGGTGGCGGCACAGGCGCGCCGGGGAGAATTGGACGGGCAGCAACATACCTGGTACTGCGGCGCGTACTGGGCCAACGGCTTCCATGAAGACGGCGTGGTCAGTGCGCTGCATGTTGCCCGCGCCTTTGGAGAAACCCTGTGAACAGCGCCCTTTACAGCGGCTGGATCGCCCATCGGCGCTTTGCCCCTCGGCGCCACGCATTCCGCTACCGGATCGGCCTGCTGTACCTGGACCTCGACGAACAGGATGCAGTGCTCGGCCTGTCACGATTGGCGGGGCTGAGCCGCTTTGCGCCGTTTTCATTTCGTGAAAGCGATTACCTCAAGGCCTACACCGGCAACGGCATGCGCTTGATCGACGCCGTGCGCCAACAGGTCAGCGAAGCCATCGGCCACGAACCGCAAGGCTCGATCTGCTTGCTGACCCAACCGCGCAGTTGGGGTTTGTCGTTCAATCCGGTGAGTTTTTTCTATTGCCATGAAGCCGACGGGCAACTGGCGGCAATTGTCTGCGAAGTCAGCAACACGCCGTGGCGCGAGCGCTATCACTACGTGCTACCAGCCAAGACACCGCAGGACCTGTTGGACTTCCATCAACACTTCGCCGTGCCCAAGGCTTTTCATGTGTCGCCATTCCTGCCGCGCGATATCCAGTACCGCATGAGCTTCAGCCCGGTTGCCAAAAAACTTGGCGTGCACATGGCCGATTGGCAAGGCGAAGAAAAACTGTTCGACGCCACGCTCACGCTCGAACGCGAAACCCTCGATCGCGCCAGCCTGCACCGTTACTTGCGGCGTTTTCCATGGATGACCGCGAAAACTGCCCTGGCAATCTATTGGCAAGCCCTGCGCCTGCTGCTCAAGCGCCTGCCGTTGTTTGCCCATCAGCCGGCCGACGGCAACTTCCAGACCGCCACCACCATGCCCAAGGATCGCCACCATGAAAGCCTCTAGCGTATCGGCCAAAGCCAACTTGCTCAGCACCCACGGCCTGACCGGATCGCTGCTGCGCCGCGGCGTGCTTCGGCAAATGGCACAACTCAAGCACGGACAATTGGTACTGATTGAAGACGGCATACGCCACGTGTTCGGCAGTGCCAGCCATGCACTGGTGGGGGAGATCCATATCCTCGATGCTGCGGCCTGGGGAATGGTGGCGGGCAACGGTTCTATTGGTGCGGGCGAAGCTTTCATCCAGGGCTACTGGAGTTCGCCGGACCTGACCTCGGTGGTCCGGGTGTTCGTGAGTAATCTTGAAGTGCTCGATGGCCTCGAAGGTGGCCTGGCGAAACTTGGTCGGCCGCTGATTCAGGGCCTGCACTGGCTTAATCGCAACACGCGCAAGGGCTCACAGAAAAACATTGCCGCCCACTACGACTTGGGCAACGACCTGTTTGAACAGTTTCTCGACCCGACCATGATGTATTCAGCGGCGCAATTTTTGACCGATGAGGACAGCCTGGAACAGGCGCAGTTGAACAAACTGCAGCGGATTTGCCAGAAGCTTGCCCTCAAACCAACGGATCACTTGCTGGAAATCGGCACCGGCTGGGGCAGCATGGCGCTGTACGCGGCCCAGCATTACGGCTGCAAAGTCACCACCACCACATTGTCCAAAGAACAGTACGCCTTCACGGCACAACGCATCGATGCCCTGGGGCTGCAAGACCAGGTCACGTTGTTGCTCAAGGACTACCGCGACCTCACCGGCCAATACGACAAACTGGTGTCGATCGAGATGATCGAGGCCGTCGGCCATCGCTTCTTGCCAACTTACTTCAAGCAGTGCGCGCACCTGCTCAAGAGCAACGGTCTGATGCTGCTGCAAGCCATCACCATCCGCGAACAACGCTATGAGCAGGCCAGGAACAGCGTCGATTTCATTCAACGCTACATCTTCCCAGGCGGTGCCTTGCCCTGTGTGCAGAAGATGCTGGAGATTGTCAGCCGCGACACCGACATGAACCTGCTGCACATGGAAGACTTCGGCCTGCACTACGCCCGAACCTTGCGCTTGTGGCGGGAGAATTTTCGCCGCGCCCAGGGTCGCTTGAGTGAGCTGGGTTACGACGACTATTTCCTGCGACTGTGGGAGTTTTACCTGTGCTACTGCGAAGGCGGCTTTATGGAGCGCACCATCGGTACCGCGCAACTGCTGCTGGCCAAACCATCGGCAATCACAGCGCCCCTGCTCGGCCGGTTCGATGCTTGAACGCAGGCCTGCAAGCGAGCGTCCGTCAGAGCGTTCACACAGCAACGGGTGACTGACTTACACTGCCGTCATGAAAACCATCCCCCACACGCAAATCGCCGAACCGGCGGTTACTTGCTCGAACTGCGCGGCCTGCTGCTGTCAGCTCGAAGTCATGCTGATCACCGATACCGGGGTGCCTGAGCGCTTCATCGATACCGATGACTGGGGCGGAGAAGTCATGCTGCGCCTGGATGACGGCTGGTGTGCGGCGCTGGATCGCAACACGATGATGTGCACCATCTACGAAAAACGCCCACTGATCTGCCGGGAATTCGAGATGGGAGCACCGGAATGCATTGATGAGCGCCAGGGGATTTCCACGGCGTATCGCTGAAAGTCAAAACCACTTGCCCCCTGTGGAAGCCAGCTTGCTCGCGATGACAGTGTGTCAGCCAACATCGATGTTGAATCTGAGATTGCAATCGCGAGCAAGCTAGCTCCCACAGAGTTATGTGGTCACAACGGCATCGTGTAATGCAGCGAGTAACTTTCTACGCCGTCGTTATTGCTGCTGATCCCCGCGTTGGAATAATGCGTCGCACGAATGCCGACTTCGTGTCCGCCGGCAAAGCGCAGACCAAAGCCGAAGCGGTCTTCGAACTGAAAGGACTGGCCAATATTATTGTCTTCGAGGTGAGTGTGGGAGAACACCGCCACGCCAATGCCCGCTTCAAGGTAGGGTTTGACACTCTGGCCGGCAAACTCGTAAACGAATACCGGGGAAAACGACAGGCTGCTGGTGCTGGAGGTTTTGTCACCTTCCCAATAGGTATAGGCGCCGCTCCAGTAACCGGTCAGGCGGCCAACGTCGCTCTGCCACCAACTCTTGTCCCAATCGAATTGCAGGCCCAATCGATAAGTCATGGTCGAGTCGCTGGTCTGGCCGACTCCGAACTCCACGCCTGCCGCCTGTGCGGTAAAACTGTGCCCCATTAGTGCGGCCGCAATCGCGGCCAAGCAGAATAGTCGCTTCATTAGAAACTTCCTTTTCCGAACGATTTCGTTTGGTTTTTTTTTGTTGCTCGACACACAGCTATAGAAGTCGGCGATTTATCAGAAGTTCACCCCAATTATTCGCTTGCCCCACAACATGCTTACTCGTTGAAGCTTTGCACAACGCCAGCGGTATTCCACAGTATCGGCAAAATATTTTCAAAGTGTAGGGGATCGGCACTGGTCCAGAATCGTGCCGCACGGGCAGGGCCCTCAGCGAGCAAATTGCGCTCGGCCAGCAGACGCTGAAGTTGGCGCGCGACAGCGGCGCCGGTGTCGATCAAGCTGATGTCATCGGCGATCATCTGCTTGAGCATCGGCTTGAGGAAAGGGTAATGGGTGCAGCCCAGGATGATGGTGTCAGCGCCTTCGGCGAGCAGGGGCTCGACGTAACCTGCCAACAACCGACGCAGCACAGGACTGTGCAGATCACCCTTTTCAATCAGCTCCACCAGTCCGGGGCAAGGCTGGGTGATCACGCGCACGTCGGTGGCGAAACGGTCGAGCAATGCCGCGAACTTGGCACTCTGCAATGTACCGGTCGTGGCCAGCACGCCGACCACGCCACTGCGGGTCGCGGCAGCGGCCGGTTTGACCGCCGGCTCCATGCCGACGATAGGCCATTGCGGATAATCGCGTCGCAGGTCGGAGACCCCCGCTACGGTGGCGGTGTTGCAGGCCAGCACCAGGGCCTTGGCGCCCTGGCGTTGAAAGAAACCGGCCATGACGCTGCAACGCTGCCGGATGAATTCCGGGGTTTTCTCACCGTAGGGAACATTGCCGCAATCGGCGACGTACAGCAGTGACTCGTTGGGCAATAAACGCTGGATCTCGGCCAGCACCGAAAGGCCACCGACGCCGGAGTCGAACACGCCAATCGGCGCTTCACGCATGTTTGCGCCCACAAACGCTGCAACCCGGGTCCCGCTTGACTCGCAACTCACGGAAACGCGAGCCCAGGGCATCGATCAACAGCAGGCGCCCCACCAGCGGTTCGCCGAAACCCGCCAGCAGCTTCAGTGCCTCGAGGGCCTGCAGGCTACCGACCAGCCCCACCAGCGGACCGACCACCCCGGCCTCGCTACAGGTCAATTCGGCCTCGCTGCCGTGCCCGTATAAACAGTGGTAGCACGGACTTTCCGGACGACGCGGGTCGAACACCGACAACTGCCCTTCGAGGCGAATCGCTGCGCCGCTGACCAGCGGTTTTTCCGCGGCCACGCAAGCGGCATTAACCGCTTCACGGGTGGAGAAATTGTCGGAACAGTCCAGGACCAGGTCCACACCCGCCACGGCAGCCGCCAGGGAATCTTCATCCAGCGCCGTGCGATGGGCGACCAGTTGAATCTCGGGATTGATTGCCGTCAGACGCTTGATCGCCGAATCGACCTTGCTCATGCCGACGCTGTCGGTGTCGTGAATGATCTGGCGCTGCAGATTGGTCAGATCGACCGTATCGAAGTCCGCCAGATGTAACTGGCCGACACCCGCCGCTGCCAGATACAACGCCACCGGTGCCCCCAGGCCACCGAGGCCGACGATCAGCACACGACTGCCTTTCAAGCGCAACTGACCGTCGATGTCGACGTGGTGCAACAGAATCTGCCGGCTGTAGCGCAGCAACTCCTGATCATTCAGCATGGCAGGCGCCCCAGACTGATGCGTTGATGTCCGCCCAGATCGGTGCGGCTGTGGACCTCTTCAAAGCCACGGGCCAGCAGCAAATCGCGCACCGCCTCGGCCTGGTCGTAACCGTGTTCAAGCATCAGCCAGCCAGCGGCCTGCAGATGCTCCGGCGCCTGGGCGACGATCAAGCGCAGATCGTCGAGCCCGTCGACACCGGCCACCAGGGCACTGGCCGGTTCGAAGCGCACATCGCCCTCCACCAGGTGCGGATCGGCCGCCGCGATATAGGGTGGATTGCTGATGATCAGTTGAAATCGCTGACCTTCCAGGGCGCTGAACCAATGACTGCTCAGCACCGTAGCGTTGTTCAATTGCAGGCGCTGACGATTGCGTTCAGCCAGGGCCACGGCTTCCAGTACGCGATCGACGGCGGTAACCTTCCACGCCGGACGTTCGCTGGCCAGGGCCAGGGCGATGGCACCGCTGCCGGTGCCGAGGTCAAGGACGCTGGACGGTGTGGCCGGCAACAGTTCAAGCGCAGCTTCCACCAATAGCTCGGTGTCCGGACGCGGGATCAGTGTGTGCGGCGCCACTTCCAGGTCGAGCTTCCAGAAACCTTGCTGACCAAGAATGTAGGCCACCGGCTCACCGCTACGGCGACGCTGCAGGTATTGGGCAAAAGTCAGTGCCGCTTCGCTCGGAACGATACGTTCCGGCCAGGTGTGCAGAAAACTGCGGGACTTGCCCAACGCCGCTGCCAGCAACAATTCTGCATCGAGACGCGCGGTGGGCGAATCAGGCAGATCGGCAGCACGCAACAAACTGGCGATGATGGTCATTTACTCACCTATCGCCGCCAGTTGATCGGCCTGATACTCGGCCAGCAACGGCTCGATCACTGCATCGACGCCGCCGGCGAGGATTTCGTCGAGCGAATACAGTGTCAGGTTGACCCGGTGGTCGGTGACCCGGCCTTGGGCAAAGTTGTAGGTGCGGATGCGTTCGGAGCGATCACCCGAGCCCACCAGCAATTTACGCTCGCTGGCAATGGCATTGGCGGCGGCACTGGTCTGCTGATCGTTGAGTTTGGCCGACAGCCAGGACATCGCCCGCGCGCGGTTCTTGTGCTGGGATCGTTCCTCCTGGCACTCGACCACGATGCCGGACGGCAAGTGGGTGATGCGGATCGCCGAGTCGGTCTTGTTGACGTGCTGACCGCCGGCACCGGAGGAACGGTAAGTGTCGATCCTCAGGTCCGCCGGGTTGATCTCGATCGCTTCTTGCTCATCCGGCTCGGGTAACACCGCTACCGTGCAGGCCGAGGTATGGATGCGCCCTTGGGATTCGGTGGCCGGGACCCGTTGCACGCGGTGCGCACCGGATTCGAATTTCAGCTTGCCATAGACGTTGTCGCCTTCTACGCGGGCGATGACTTCTTTATAGCCGCCGTGCTCGCCTTCGTTTTCCGAAAGGATTTCCACCCGCCAACCGCGACGCTCGGCGTAACGCGAATACATGCGGAACAGGTCGCCGGAGAAAATCGCCGCCTCGTCACCGCCGGTACCCGCGCGGATTTCCAGGAAGACGTTGCGTCCGTCGTTCGGGTCCTTGGGCAGCAGCATGCGTTGCAGGTTGGCTTCCAGTTCAACCAGGCGGTCCTTGGCTTCGCGGACTTCTTCCACGGCCATTTCGCGCATGTCCGGGTCGCTGTCCTTGAGCAATGCCTGGGCGCCTTCGAGGTCACCCTGCACTTTGAGCAACTGTTTATAGGTGTCGACAATCGGCTCGACTTCCGCGTATTCCTTGGAATAGGTGCGGAATTTGTTCTGATCGGAAATGACCTCGCCATCGCCAAGCAAGGCGGTCAATTCCTCGAAACGGTCCTGGAGGATGTCCAGCTTATTGA
>Ga0302169_10000380_pt1 | contig 13911 bp, 12 predicted proteins | sample I_Fen_N1_3_FD_193493 | JGI IMG/M metagenome (GOLD analysis project Ga0302169, IMG submission 193493) | Peat permafrost microbial communities from Stordalen Mire near Abisko, Sweden - I_Fen_N1_3 | ecosystem: Environmental > Terrestrial > Soil > Wetlands > Permafrost | place: Sweden: Abisko...
TGCTCTTACTGGAAATCGATCATGGCGCCAGCGGCCAGACACACGATTTTCGTCCTGGGTTGCCGATGATTGTGAACTGGTGAAGCATTGGCCTAGAGGGGCCGTTCCATCTTGATGATCTCGATGGAGACCGGGCTGTTGCCTCGGGAACATGTGCCTTCGCCGATCTTGCGAAAACCGTGGTGCTGGTAGAACTTTTCTGCGGTCAGGGTTGCCTCCAGGTAGGCCTTGGAATGGGCAGCCTCACGGATCTTTTGCAAGGCCGTCTCCAACAGCAGCCTGCCGATACCCTGGTGCGCTCCGCTGCCGCGTATGAACAGTTTGCTGACTTCATGCCCGTCAACCTCGACAAATCCTAGGACCCCATCGTTTTGCGCCAGCCACACGTTGACGCCCACGTACGCGCGAATCCGTGGGCGTGAGCTGAATCAGTTCGAAACTGGCAAATTCCTCAGCATAGGGCTCCGCGAAACACCCCATTTTCAACAGCTCAATTGGTCATATCTATCTGGCGGAAGGCGAGGAGGGGGCGCGCTGAAGTGATGGTGGTGATGTCGGACTATTGAGACTCTGTGAGCCAGTAAAGGAAATTTTTCAAAGTGCGCTAGAGTTTATTTGTGAGAGAGTCAATACCTGCGATTGGGCTCTTTGCATCTTTTTTTAGTGTGTTCAGCTAATGTTCAGAACTTGCATGCAAGTTGGTAGGTTGAGTAAATAGGCAACGTGGTTTTTAACAGCTTTTCACGGTTTTTGTCTGGATAGCCCAAAAAGAAAAATGCTAGTCTGCGGGCTTTTTCGGGTAGCAGGGCCACATGAAAATGCTAAAAGAAATGGCTGTAAAGAAGCCATGCTCACTTATTTTTATAATGACATTCCTCATATTCGTAGTGCTGCAATACAAGCCTGCTGTGCTAAATTACACAACGCGCTTTGTCGATTTTGCTCAATATATGCTCGAGCATGGGGTGACGCTGTTTCCAATTGCGGATGATCTGCAACCATATCCCGATTATACGGTGGTCAATACACTCCTTGTTTACCTGGTTTCTTTGCCGTTTGGCCGTGTATCCATTCTTTCAATGGGGCTTCCCTTTTGTGTTGCCGCTGCCTTGATGCTGGTGTTTGTTTACAAGCTCGGTGCATTGCATGAGAAAAAATGGGGCGCATATGGTGTTGTGTTTGCCCTGTTCACCTGGTCATTTCTGGACGGCGTGAACTCCCTGGCACTGGATATATACCCCGCGCTTTTTACGGTGATGTGTTTTTATCTGGCCTATGCGGGAGAGGTATACAAACAACGTTTTCGGTTGCTGCTTGTGCTCGCTGGCCTTGCGCTGGGCTTTGCATTTCGTGGCCCTATTGGTCTGATCGGCCCCGCCAGTGTGGTCGCCTCTTATTATTTTTTGAGCAAGCAATGGCGCATGCTGGTTGTGTTTTGTTTGCTGGCAGGCTTGGTCCTGGCCACCGGCATTGCACTGCTGGCATGGGCGGCCTACATACAAGGTGGAGACGCTTTTCTACACGAAGTATTGATCATGCAAGGGCTGGGGCGGTTTGGCAGTGATCACTCGCCCCGTTATTACTTCTATTTTTCTACAGGTTTGCTGACCTATGGCGTAACAGTTCTTATTGCTTTGAACGTTATCCTCAAGAAGGGGAAGTGCTTTTTTGAACGCTCCCCTCATCCGGCCACGAACATGCTCTTGTATCTCTCGGGCTGGCTCCTTGGGGTGATCGTACTGTTCACGATCCCAAGCTCCAAGAAAGCGCGTTACATACTTTCAATCACACCTGCTATTTCTTTGTTGGCTGCCTACATTTTTGTGGATCGCAGCCGTCTCTTTGCAAGTACTAGAGACAAACTGCTGAGGTTTTGCTTAAACCTGCCAATGGTTGGCCTGGGAGTGTTACTGCTCGCATTTATTTATGGTGTGTATGCGGCGACTCCTCTTCGGCCGAACTATCTCGGCGCGTCCATGGGGTTGATTGCCCTTGTTGCAGTTAGGCCCTGGATGGTGACACGTTTCAGCGAGCATCCACATCGTGAGTTTGTGATTTTCTCTTTTGGTGCTGCAGCCTTCCTGATAATGGATATGTTTTTCTTTAACTCTGTTACTTACCACCTGGAGTTGGCCAATGAGCCGACACCCAAGTTTCTGCCTTATTGGTTTTGGTGAGGTTTACGGTGCCACTGGCTCTGACCCTGAGTTGAAGGCCGTCGCCGTCAGTGAGAACGAAGTCTTTTCCTGTTGCCTTGACTGTCTTGAGTTCGCGGTCTGAGAGGCGGGTTGCATTAGTAGGCATGAGAGCTACCTCCGACACCGTTTTGGTATCCCAAAAATAGCACCGGTGGGGCCGGGATACCAAATGGGATACCAAAACGCCTGGAACTCTAAATTCTTCTACGGAAGCCAATGGCCCTGAAACCCCTGTGTTTACTGGATTTCAGGCACAAAAAAAGACGCCCTTGGACGTCTTTAGATGTAAAAGTGGTGGGCCGGGGTAATTTGAATTCGCTTAGTAACAAATTGATTAATTGAGGTAATTCCTGATTTTATTTTAAGCTGGAATACCGATTGGAATACTGCGGCACGTATTCATGGCCTGCCGATAACCAGCTCGGCCACCCACTGTCGGGCGACCCTGTTCCAGGAAAAACCACTGAGCTAAAGCACTACGGCGTAACAGGCGTTTCTAGTCTGTCCAGCATCAGCAGAACAATTAGTGGAAGCAGCGTGCCGAGTTGGCACAGTCATGCAGTTTATCGCGGTTGACGCTTCGAAGAGCTAAGCGTTAGTACTTCATCAGCCCCGGCTGCAGTTCCTGGAGATTGCTCACCACCAGTTGCTGGGCCTCAGGCAGTATTACCATGTTGCGGTGGTCGATCTGATAGCGCTGCAGCACAAACGTCACCAGTGCCCGGCGGCTGGAGACCACCAGTTGTCCCTACGTCATGCCGAGGTCTGTTTCGATAATTGCCTTCTGCGCCGCGTTCAGGCGCTGCAATCACACTTACCTCGGACCTGCTCAACGCCTATAAAGCGCATGAACTGGAACAGGAGTTGAAGAACGCCAAGGAGTCGATTGCCGAGATGATCAAAAGCGCCTTCAAGGATATCTACGACATCATTGCTGACGACGAAAAGCTGTTGGACTTCTTCGCACCGCAGCTTAAGGCGTTTGAGAAGATTGTCGAGACGGTGGAAGAGCGCTCGCGCTTCGGTGACTGTCAGCGCTTGGGAGGTTTCCACCTTTGGAGCAGCGGCTGAAGCTTTGACGTAGGAAGGCAGGGTCAAGCGCTCAGCCAATGCGTCGACATGAAATAGATGTCCGCAGGCAAGGCCTTCACTGTGGCAATAGGTGAACGGCTCGGTCATTCCTTCCAGGGAGTGCAGGCGGGTTTTGCTGCGCAGGGGGGTAATTCGACGATATCGGTCAAAACATTTTCTGGGTTAGCCACGGTGTTTAAAGAAGAGCTGTTAACTGGCTCGATGTGCATCACACCTTTAGTATTGAATTGATGCGTGTAATGGGTGCGGAAGAACCGCTCCATCTCCACCACGTAGTAACGGCGCTGGAGGTAATCGACGACCTCTAAGTTGGCATCTGGTTTGGCCAATGACAGGTCCTTCTTCGCCCAGCTCAGTGCCGTAAGGCCATCTGAGTCAATGGCTGTGACCTCTGCGCCAGCGCTCAGGAGTGCCTTCACCAGCGTGAGATGGCCCACGCGGCTACGTACATGAGCGCCGTGCGCGGCGTACATCAGTGCAGTCCTACCTTTGGCATCGGTGAAATCCACCGTTGGTTGCAGGCCGGAAACGACGGCACCGTGGGGGTGCTTGCCGCGGATATCGGCCAAATAGATCCGGGGCGTCTGGTGCCGTTCGTTGATTACGTCGTCTGGTACGAAACGCAGCAGCGCTTCGCAGGCCTCTAGATCGCCCGCTGCCGCCGCGAGATGCAAAGGCGTATTACCGTTCTCGTAGGGGCGTGTGAATTATTCGCACCTTGTTGGGTATCGACGGGTGAGCGATAACCTTTAGTGGCGAAATGATGTTAGGTTATTTTGTTGGGGAGAATGGATCGTTAATGCGGTGGCAGTGGGCTGGTTTGATGAGGTGGTGGGCTCGTATATGATCGAGTTAGGATATTGCTAGGACCATGCGGGCTCAAGGCGAAGCGTCATCGAACTTTTTCAAGATCTCGGTTGCGCCTGTTTGACGCTCAAAAAACTGGAGTACGCCTGTGAGTGATGCGCAAGGAAAGCTGTTCAAAGTTTGGTTGACCGATACCGGAAAATCACCGAATACCGCCAGTAGCTACCGTTCTGGCCTCAATACCATCAGCAACCACTTGGGGCGCCAAGTGCTTCTGATCACCGATGTGGATGAGCTGACCACGCTCTACCGGCAATATGGCCCAGGCGGTGAATTTGCGCAGATTGGTGCGAGCAACAGCAACAACGTGCAGAACGGGTTAAAGCAGTGGCTTGAATACCAGCGACAGATCGCGAGAGGTGCGATTGAGGGCTATGCGGATCAGCGTGTGATTCAGCTTCTGGACAAAGGTACCTCTGAAGAACAGGCGTGGGTCTGGATGCTGCTCAAGTACTTCCGTGAACACTACCCTCAGGCCGATCACTGGACAGTGAATATTACCCCCGCGGATATTCGAATTGGTGTGCGTGAGCAAAACAGTTTGAAAGGGAAGCCCGCATTCACCCTTTACTGGTACGGAGGTGAAATTTGCTGCTCAGTTCGCGGGGTCGCAGATCATCGGGCGCTGATGGACGCGCAAGAAGAAGGCTGGGAAATCAGCGCGCAACGCTGTCCCACTCACGCCGATGTAGAGGCTTGGATGAGCACCGTTGAGAAGGTACTTGAGAACCGGCAATTACCATTTAAGGGGAGTGGGTTGGTACCTAGTGACTATGGCCAGGCTGAGCCAGAAGGTCCGGAGGCCGTTATCGACTTGTCGGCAACCAAGCCCCCGCTGAATCAAATATTGTTCGGCCCGCCCGGTACCGGCAAAACGTACGCCACCATCAACCAGGCATTGGCAATTCTCGCGCCTGAGTTCCTGGCGCAGAACACCGGCAATTCTCCTGAAACTCGCCAGCGGTTGAAAGCCGAGTTCGACCGCTTGGCTTCTGCGGGGCGCGTGCGCTTCGTGACCTTCCATCAGAGCTTCAGCTATGAAGACTTCGTCGAGGGCATCCGCGCGGATTCAGACAGTGAAACGGGGCAGTTGCGTTACCCCTTAGAGGCGGGTGTATTCAAGCGCATCTGCGATGACGCCAAGACGCAGCCTGTTGCAGACTTAGGGGTTCGCCCCAACGCCGCCATCTGGAAAATCTCCATCGACGGCTCTGGCATGTCACCCAGCAAAAACTATTGCCTGACGCACGGTGAGGCCCGCATCGGATGGGGCGATAGCGGGGACTTAAGCGAAGCTTATAAAGCCAATGAATATTACCAGGGCCTAGGCTCCGGTGATAAAGGCACACTCAACTACTTTGCTGAGCAAATGGCAGTGGGGGACGTTCTGTTGTGTATCCAGTCGGCCGAAAAGGTCGGCGCCATTGGAGTAGTGACCAGCGAGTATCGCTATGAAGCCACGGTGCCCGATGGGGTGAAACCTGACTATCAGCATGTGCGCTCAGTGCGTTGGCTTTATCGGGACATCAACCTGTCCATTCTGCCCATCAACGATGGCTGTCAGTTCACGTTGAAAACCGTCTATGCGATGAATCGCTTCACCTGGGCAGACCTGCTGACTTACTTGCAGCACGAAGGTGTTAAAGCCGTCGAACCCTCAGTATCCAATTCGCCAGCGGACACTCCTTATGTGCTCATCATCGACGAGATCAACCGGGGCAACGTGTCGCGTATCTTCGGCGAGCTGATCACCCTGATCGAGCCTTCCAAGCGCGATGGTGCGGATGAAGCGCTCAGCTTGCAACTACCCTATTCGAAAAAGCCGTTTACCGTGCCTCAGAATGTGCACCTCATCGGCACCATGAATACCGCAGACCGTTCGCTGGCAGGGCTCGACATTGCGTTGCGCCGGCGCTTTGTATTCAGAGAAATGTTGCCAGAGCCACACTTACTGGATAGTACTACGGTCGAGGGGGTGAACATTGGTCAATTGTTGAGGGTGATGAACCAACGTATCGAAGTGCTGCTCGATCGCGAGCACTGCCTGGGGCACGCCTACTTTATGCCGTTGCTGAACGGCGGCACGCTGGCGCAGTTGGAGCTGATTTTCCGCAACCAGGTACTGCCGCTGTTGCAGGAATACTTCTTCGAAGATTGGCAACGCATCCAATGGGTATTGAACGACCACCGTAAACCCGAATCCGATTGTTTCGTGCTGCGCGAAACTCAGAACTTGCTCGCGCTATTTGGCGACAAAGTACCTGCGCAAGACCAGGTGTGGCGTATCAACCCGCTGGCTTTCAGTCGGCCGACGGCCTATGCCGGGGTGATCAGTGCCCATGCCAGCACTCAGGATGCCACTACCCCGGAGGAGCAAACGGCGTGAGCACGAACGTTATCGTCCGGGAGTACGCCAGGCTTACCAGGGCGCCGGTGCCGCCGGGCAACCTGGATTGTGCGCACATCTCGGAAACGGCGTTCGACTGGCTGTGTGACCTCAGCGCAAGCTTCAACCGCGCTGGAGCGACCCTGCTGCAGGTCGAGGGCCGGCAGTCGCTTAAATGGGACAGCTATGTGGGCGTTATCGAAACTCCCTGCGGCACACGGCTTGAAATATTGCCCAAGCATTTCGAACAAGGTGACTGCGTGCTTAAGAGCCGCACGCTGTTACGAAAGTTGATTCAAACGGCGCTTTTTTTAAAGCCGCGGCGGGCATCAGTTACGGCGCTGGAGTTGTTCGATGCACCGCTCACTGAATGGGTGATGGGGCAGTATTTGAATGAGCTGGATGCCTTGGTGAAGCGCGGTATTCGCTTCGACTACACGCGCGTAGAGGAGGAGCGACCTTTTTTGCGTGGCCAGCTCAATGTAGTGGCGCAGCTCCGCCAGCCCCCGGGCCGGCAGCACCAGTTTCAAGTGCGGCATGACGTCTATCTGCCGGACCGTGCGGAAAACCGGTTGTTGAAACTCGCGCTGGAACAGGTCGCCAAGGTAACCCAACTGCCTGCCAACTGGCGTCTCGCCAACGAGCTGCGCGCCTTGTTAGCAGAGATACCTGCCAGCCGGCACGTCGCACAGGATTTCCGCCTGTGGAGCCGTGATCGTCTGATGGCACATTACGGCGCCATCAGGCCCTGGTGCGAGCTGGTCTTGAACCAGCAGATGCCGGTTGCGGTGCAGGGCGTTTGGCAAGGGGTAAGTATGCTATTCCCTATGGAGCGGTTGTTTGAGAACTATGTGCAGCAGTCGCTTGGCAAGCAGTTGAGGCGGGGTGCCACGCTGACAGCGCAGACGGCGCAAGCGGACCTCTGCCGCCATGGCGGCAGAGGAGTGTTCCGGCTGAAGCCGGACTTGCTCATAGATACTGCCGAGCAGCGCTGGGTGCTAGACACTAAGTGGAAACGCATTGACAAACGCAACGCTGAGCAGAACTACAACCTGAGCCAGAGTGATTTTTACCAGCTGTTTGCGTATGGCCATAAATACCGTAACGGCGGACGTGTGCCGAGACTGGTGCTGATTTACCCATACTGGGCTGGGTTGCAGCGGGCGTTGCCAGTGTTTGATTACGGGGACGGGCTGCAGTTGTGGGCGCTGCCGTTCGATTTGGAAGGGGAGTGTTTGCTGGATGCTGAGGTAGCTGGTGTGCCGTTGGAGGGAGAAACGTTCGGCACGGTCAGGGCATAGCGTTGCTTGCTGCGGTTGTGGCGTGTGGAATTGCATCCACATTGACCTGCTTTTTGTCAGCATTTCGCTCATCGAACTGCTGGCTGCTCCGTTGGTGCATATTCCAGACAATGAGGAGTGCCGAATAGACCGGTACCTACATCCGTTATGCGGTGGTAGTCGCACTTGTAGTTTTCCTCGGGAAGAAACGCGCATGTCTTATCCAGGTCGCTACAGTAGGTGAACTGGCCGCTGTTTCGCACCAGCAAGCAGCTGTCCGTGATATCGAATAGGATTTCCTCAGCTTTCGCGTCATCCGCATTCTGGATAAGCTCCAACGCCATCACTTCGTAGCCTTGCATCCCGGCCAAATGGCTCCGGATGTTGCCGAGGAGGTTGGCAGTGTACGAGTCGCTTGCCTTGGGTTGGGTTGCCTGGTCCATTTGTGCTCCCTGAGTTCTTAAGGGCGGGCTTTCGGGGGGCAGTCAACACCTCGCTCAGTACGACGCTGGACCCCACGCTCTACCAACTATTTGTACATAGACGCTCAAGTTAGCCGTATCCTTGCCAAATTTACCATCACAACGGGTGCGGGCCGCCACAGCGGCTTAGGACACGATGAAAGACGAGACCGGCGAAATACTCACCCTCGACAACGTTGCTGCTTACCTGAAGGTAGGTAAGCGAACGGTCTATCGCTTGGCAGCAGCCAAGAAGATCCCGGCCTTTAAGGTCGGAGGGACGTGGCGCTTCTCGCGCACTGACATCGATATTTGGATCAAACAACAGTCGATGGAAGGTTTGAACGCCAGCCGAGCAGACAATACGGCAAAGAATCCAGGAAAGTGAATTGTTCATGAAGCAAGAAAAAATAACCCTCTCCCAGCTCGAAGGTTTCCTCTTCAAAGCCGCCGACATCCTGCGCGGCAAGATGGACGCCAGTGAGTTCAAGGAGTTCATCTTTGGCATGCTGTTCATCAAGCGCCTATCCGACGAGTTCGACCGCAAGCGCGCGGTGCTGCGTAATACCACCTACGCCCACCTAAAGGACCGGCCTGAGCTGCTGGAGGAACTGCTCAATGACAAGACCTCCTACGGCGACACCTTCTTTGTGCCACCCCGCGCCCGCTGGCACGAGAGCTGGATGGATGAGAAGGGCAACGAGGTGCCCGCGCTGAAGCACCTCAAGCACGATATAGGCAGCATGCTTAACAAAGCGATTGCTGCCATCGAGGATGAGAACGACGCCCTGGCCGGGGTACTGAAGAACAACATCGAATTCAACACCGTCAAGGGTAAGACCAAGATCCCTGATCAGAAGTGGAAAGACCTGCTCGATCACTTCAACCAGCCCCAGTTCGTGCTGGTCAATGACAACTTCGAGTTCCCCGACCTGCTTGGTGCCGCCTACGAATACCTGATTAAGTATTTCGCCGACAGCGCCGGTAAGAAAGGCGGTGAGTTCTATACCCCCGCCGAAGTGGTGCGCCTGCTGGTGCAGCTTACCAAGCCCCAGGCCGGCAATACCGTCTACGACCCCACCGCTGGCTCCGGTGGCTTTCTCATTCAGGCGCACCAGTATGTGGAAGAGCAGGGCCAGGACCCGAATGACCTCGCTCTCTACGGCCAGGACTCCAACGGTACGGTCTGGTCCATCTGCAACATGAACATGATTCTCCACAACATCACCCGCTTCACCATTGAGCACGGGGATACTCTGGAAGATCCGCAGATTCTTGAAAATAGCCAGCCGCGCAAGTTCGACTGTGTGCTCGCTAACCCACCGTTCTCGCAGAACTACAGCCGCGCCACTATGAGCTTCACCAACCGCTTCCGTGAGTTCTGTCCGGAAACAGGCAAGAAGGCCGACCTCATGTTCGTGCAGCACATGATCGCCAGCCTCAAGCCGGACGGCCACATGGCTACCGTCATGCCCCACGGTGTACTGTTTCGCGGAGGCAAAGAAAAACTCATCCGCGAGCTGCTCATCGAGGACGATTATCTAGAGGCCATCATCAGCTTGCCGCCTGGCCTGTTCTACGGCACCGGCATCCCCGCCTGTGTGCTGGTGGTCAACAAAAGCAAGCCCGACGAGCTGCGCAATCAAGTGTTGTTCATCAACGCCGATCGCGAATACGGCGAGGGCAAAAACCAGAACAATCTACGTCCCGAAGACATCGAGAAGATCGACCACGTTTTCACCCACAAGCTGACCATCGATAAATACAGCCGTCTGGTGGATAAGGAGGTGATCGTCAAACAGCATGACTACAACCTCAACATCCGCCGCTACGTGGACAACACGCCCGCCCCTGAACCGGAAGACGTGCAGGCTCACCTTGTAGGCGGCATTCCCGAGAGTGAGGTCGCCGCCAAACAGTTCGAGTTCGAAAAATTTGGCGTGCAACCCGACACTCTGTTTGAGCCTCTGCGCCCGGGCTACCTGGCATTCGGTCCTGCACTGGACACCAAGCCTGCTATCAAGGCGATACTGGAGTCAGACCAGAACCTTCATACTAGGGTCGCTGGGCATCACGCCGCACTCGAGCAATGGTGGCAGGTGGCGCGAGACGACTTCGCCCAACTGAGGGAAGGACGTAAGCTGCCCGACGTGCGCAGCGAACTGCTCTCCACGTTCAAGCACAAGTTCCAGCCTCTAGGTGTGCTGGATGAATTCAAGAGCGCGGGCGTGTTCGTCAACTGGTGGCAGGCCATCCGCTATGACCTGAAAACCGTCGTCTCCACCGGTTGGCACCACACGCTGATCCCGGACAGCTACCTCATCGCCGAATACTTTCAGAAGGAGGCTGAAGAGATCGAGGAGCTGGAGTGCAAGATCAACGAAGCCCAGGGCGAGCTGGCTGAGGCTGTCGAGGCCGCCACCGAAGCTGCCAACTACGAGCCGGAAGATGCTGAAGGCGACGAAGGCGAGGTCAAACTCACTACCGCCGTCGTCAAGAAATACCTGAAGACCCTGATCGACGACCTGGCTGATGCGAGAACCGATTCCGCCAGAAAGGAGCGCAAGCAGTACGTCAACCTGCGCGACGGTATTAGCGCTATCGAGAAGCGCATCAAGGACTTCAAGGACCGACTCAAGATTAAGCAGGGCGAGCTGGAGCAGAAGCTGCAACTAAAACGTATTGGCGGAGAAGAAGTAAAGGCTGAGGCTAGGACGATCATCGCCCATGCCAAGGGCGTTATTCAGACTCTTGATGCTACCGTAAAGGACCAGAAGAAAAAGCTCACCGGCCTGCAAAAGGACGTGGTTGTGCTGGAGAATCGAGTCGCCCGTATCGACAATCTGCTCATCGCCATTGGTGGCCAGTTGGGGGTACAGGATGCGAAGCGCCTGATCCTGGAAAAACTGCACGACAACGCTAACAAGGCGCTATTGAGCTATCTGGATGCTGAGAAGCGAGCGCTGTTCGCCATTGTCGAGAACTTGTGGGACAAGTATGCGGTATCGAGTCAGACGATGGAAAAAGAGCGAGAAAACACGTTGTTGGCGCTCAAAAAATGCCTCTCTGGTCTGGGCTATTTGGGGCTTGTGCAATGACGGTACAGATGCTGAAGCTTGGTGATCGCATCACATTGACCAAAGGCAAGCCTCCTTCGGAGATGCCGTACTTTGGAACAGGCGCAGAACTGTACCTCAGCCCAGAATTTTTGCGCGGTAAAGGAGTTGCTGAGTCGGCTAAGTCGGCAGCAAATGGAGTACGGGTAAACGACGGCGAAACCATTCTATTGTGGGACGGCTCAAACGCTGGCGAGGTTTTCCTAGCGCGTGGTGGTCTGCTTTCTTCGACCATGACGCTAATTAAACACAGCGATGAGTTCGAGCCAGAATACTTTTTTTATGCAGTTAAACGGTGGGAGTCGTACCTCAAGGGGCAGACTTCCGGTTCCGGCATCCCGCACGTGGACAAAGAGGTGCTGGGTAAGCTTGAAATACTGAAACTACCTCCGGATGAGCAGAAATTCGTCGCAGATATTCTTAATAATCTTGACCGTGCCATCAAGCAAACCGAGGCGTTGATTGCCAAGCAGCAGCTTATCAGGACTGGGTTGATGCAGGATTTGCTCACCAAGGGTATCGACAAGTACGGCAACCTCCGCTCTGAAACCACCCACGTCTTCAAGGATTCTCCGCTGGGGAGGATTCCGGTGGAATGGGATGTTAAAGAGTTAAAGTCGCTGCTCGCCGATGTAGACCCAGCGATGCGTAGCGGCCCATTTGGAAGCGCGCTCTTGAAGGAGGAACTGGCAGAAGCTGGGATTCCGTTGCTCGGTATCGATAATGTCCTTCCTGAAGAGTTTGTTTCCGATTACAAGAGATTCGTTCCACCCAAGAAGGCAGAGCAATTAAGAAGATACCTTGTTCGACCTCGTGACTTAATGATAACGATTATGGGGACCGTTGGACGCTGTTGCGTGGTTCCTGACGATATCGGAAAGGCTCTGTCATCGAAACATGTATGGACCATATCAATAGATCAAGCTAAGTATTCCCCCGACGTCGCTTGCTTCCAGATAAATTATTCTCCTTGGGTTCTTGAGCATTTCGCGAAAGATGAGCAGGGGGGAATAATGGCCTCGATACGTGCAGAGACTTTGCGTTCCACGAGATTACCTGTGCCACCGCGATATGAGCTTGAGCAGATCGAATGTGTACTTCGATCAATTTCGGCTGATCTTGTGGAAAAGAAACTGCTCTCTGAAAAGCTTTGCTCTCTCAAATTTGGGCTAATGCACGATCTGCTCACCGGCGAACGACGCGTTACCTCGCTTCTCACACAAGCCGCTCCGCAATAACAAGGACAGTCGCATGGCCTATCAGGACAATACTCCCGCCCACATTCGCATCGACGAACGCAACCACGTTGAGAGGCCGCTGCTCGGTCAGTTGCAGGAGCTGGGCTGGCAGGTCATAGATCTGGAGATGAAGCAGGAGCCTGGCCAGAGCTTTCGCGGGAGCTTCAACGAGGTGGTGTTGGGGCCGGTGCTGCGCGAGCAGTTGAAGGTGATCAATCCCTGGCTGGAGGACGACCAGGTGGAGGAAGTTGCCAGGCGCCTCACTGCTGGCTTCCCCAGCAACAACCTGCTGGAAAACAATCGCCATGTGCTCAGCCTACTGCTGGAAAACACAAGCGTGGCGGAGAACCGCCAGACTGGCGAAAAAAGACCGACTGTGCGTTACATCGATTTTGCGACCGTGTCCAACAACCGTTTTATTGCCATCTGCCAGTTTAAGGTGCGCATCCTCGGTACCGAGCACCATATTGTGCCGGACATAGTGCTGTTCCTGAACGGTTTGCCTGTGGTGGTGATCGAATGCAAGTCCCCAAAGGTGAAGGAGCCGATTCCTGAAGCCATCGACCAGATGCTGCGTTATAGCGAACAGCGCGGAGCAAAGGGTGAGGGCAGCGCGCAACTTTTCTACTTCAATCAGTTTGTGGTGGCTACCTGCCGCAACCAGGCTAAGTTCGGAACCATCACGACCCACATCGAAAAGCACTTCTACCGCTGGTCCGACCCCTGGCCGCGCACGGTGGAAGACCTCGCCCACGGCGGTAGCAGCCCCAACGACCAACAGCGCCTAGTGGTTGGGATGCTAGACCGGCAGAACTTACTGGACATCATCCGCACCTTCACCATTTTCTCGGAATCGGACAAGGGCGAGCTAATTAAGGTTGTCGGGCGTTATCAGCAATTCCGCGCCGTGAAGCTGGCGGTGCAGCGTCTGTTGAGTGGCAAGACCCCGAGGGCGCGCAGCGGCATTGTCTGGCACACCCAGGGCTCCGGTAAGTCGCTGACCATGATGTTTATGGTGCGCGAGATGTACCGGCACGCCCAGCTCTCAAAGTGGAAGGTAGTGTTCGTTACCGATCGCACACAACTGGAGCAGCAACTTGGAGATACCGGCGGCAGTATCGGCTTTACTGTAAAGGTAGCGGACAGCATCGCCAAACTGAAGGACCTGTTGCGCAGTGACTCCTCCGACCTAGTGATGGCTATGATCCACAAGTTCCGCGAGACGGACTTGTCGGAAACCTTCCCGGAGTTGAACAGCAGCGCGAACATCCTG
>Ga0302169_10000384_pt1 | contig 13775 bp, 11 predicted proteins | sample I_Fen_N1_3_FD_193493 | JGI IMG/M metagenome (GOLD analysis project Ga0302169, IMG submission 193493) | Peat permafrost microbial communities from Stordalen Mire near Abisko, Sweden - I_Fen_N1_3 | ecosystem: Environmental > Terrestrial > Soil > Wetlands > Permafrost | place: Sweden: Abisko...
TGCCCGATTGTGCAGTTGGAGAAACCTCCATCACCATGGGGGCATTATTGCTCTCCGGCTTCGCAGCGGGCGCCGCAGTAACAGCGATGGAGGCAGTGGTCAGAAGGGCAAAAACCAGGGAGTTGAAGTAGCCAGCACGCATAAATGACGCTCCATGATATCAATTGAGAAAACAGCTTTCCGAAGCTGTCTCCCAAACTTAGGTGATGTCTGGAGCCTGTCAAAAATGTGTCCATTGCAGGATGTGAAACAATCAGGGTTCGAGGCGACGCTCTTGGTAGATCCAGTCGACTATTTCCCCCTCGGGGCTGTAACCGCTGACAGTTTCACGCAGGAGTTGGCGCACACGGGAGTAATCATCCTGCTCCACGGCAACCAGCAACTCGGTCAACCGCCCCTTGAGCACATCCCATGGCAAATGATCCTCGCTAGCGCTCATGATCATCGGATGCGGCGTTGCCGATACGTTGTCGCCAATCAGCAGTTCTTCATAAAGCTTCTCGCCGGGACGCAGGCCCGTGAACTCGATTGAGATGTCGCCCTGAAGGTTCTTTTCCGAACGCACACTCAAACCGGAGAGATGGATCATTTTCTCCGCCAGTTCGACGATCTTCACCGGTTCACCCATATCGAGCACGAACACATCACCGCCCTGCCCCATGGAGCCGGCCTGGATCACCAGTTGTGCGGCTTCGGGAATGGTCATGAAATAACGGGTGATTTTCGGATGCGTGACCGTCAACGGTCCGCCAGATTTTATCTGACTGTGAAACAGCGGAATGACTGAACCGGACGAACCCAGCACGTTGCCGAAACGGACCATCGTGAACCGGGTCTTGTTGACTCGGGACACATTGGCTTTGTCACCGAACAGCACAGGGGCGATCTCGCGACTCAAGGCCTGCAGCGTCAATTCGGCAAGACGCTTGGTGCTGCCCATCACGTTCGTGGGACGAACCGCCTTATCGGTGGAGATCAACACAAAGTTCGAAACACCCGACTGCAAAGCTGCCTGAGCAGTGTTAAGCGTGCCAATGACATTGTTCAGCACACCTTCAGCGATATTGTGCTCAACCATGGGCACATGCTTGTAAGCCGCTGCGTGGTAGACCGTGTCCACGCTCCAGGTCTTCATGACATCCAGGAGTTTGTGTTGGTGGCGGATGGAGCCGAGGATCGGCAACAATCGAACGCCGACAGACTCCCGACAACCGCGAGTCTCGAGCTCCGACAAAATGCTGTAGAGATTGAACTCACTGTGATCGAACAAAATAAGCGTGGTCGGCCCGAGTGCAAAGATCTGGCGACAGAGCTCCGCACCGATCGACCCACCGGCGCCCGTCACCATCACGGTCTTGCCTTTGATGCAGCGTTCGAGCAAGTCCGGTTGCGACGGCACCGAATCGCGTCCCAACAAGTCCGCGATATCCACTTCCTGTATGTCTTCGACCTTAACCCGGCCGCTGGCCAGGTCGGTGAAGTTTGGAACACTGCGGATGTGCAGAGGAAAACGCTCCAACAGCGTGAGGATTTCCCTGCGGCGTGCACGGGTCGATGATGGCAGGGCCAGGAGGATTTCCTGCGCGCCGGTTTCGTCGATCATTTGTTGGATATGTTTGGGTTTGTAGACTTGGAGGCCGGCAATCGAACGATCAGCGATGCTGGGGTCATCATCGATGAATGCCACCGGACGCATCACTCGCCCCATACGAAGGGCCGCCACCAACTGATTCCCGGCCACGCCTGCACCGTAGATTGCAACCTTGGTGAGGCCGTCATCACGATTGGAAAAGGGTACATGGGCAGCGCCATTGAACCAGTCACCCATGAAGTACTGGCGCATGCACAGCCGCAGGCCTCCAATGATGACAAGGCTGAGCCACCAGTAATTGAAGACGATAGAGCGCGGTACTACGGCTTCGTGATTACTGTACCAATAGACAACGAGCGCCAGAATGAGCGAAGACAAGCTGACGGCTTTGATGATGGCAACAAGGGCGTCATTGCCGAAATAACGCATGACAGCACGGTACATGCCGAAACGAATGAATAGAGGGATCGCAACAATAGGCGCGCAAACGAACAGCCAGAAATGGACTCTGAACGGGTTGTACATATCATCGACACCCAGACGTACGATGAACGCCAACCACAGAGCCGCCCAGACCAGAACAATGTCTGTGACCACCTGAATCAGTCGCTTACGACGCCTCGGAAGCCCTAATAAGCGAGCCCTGATCTTAGCCATGAAATCCTCAACCACCTCAGCCTTCTCCCTTCAACCACCGTATCAACGTAGTGGTACGTGGAAGCTTATAGACGCCTACAGCCCACAATAAAATCTAAATCTCAGAAGTTACCGGTTTTTTAGCGGTAATGCTTCAAGCTCACCCGCATGGAATTTGATGGCCAGCGCAACCAGCGGAGCATAGGCCAGAACCAAACCCAGACTTGAGTTCAGGCCCCATTGCGTGACACCTAGTGAGATAGGCAACAACCAAAGCAAATTGATCGCACACACCGTCGCTGTAACCGCCAAATGGTTGTCAAACTGACGGGAGGCGAACTGATAGGCGTGACTGCGGTGTGCTTCATAGACTTTGTCACCTCTGAGTAATCGCCGAAACAAGGTGAACGTTGCATCAACAATAAACACGCCAAGCAGAATCAGCCAGCCCCACAGCATATCGGGAGAAATCCCCGCAGCCTGAAGCGAGAGCCCTCCAAGGACTATCCCCAGGAATCCACTCCCGGCGTCCCCCATGAAAATCCGGGCAGGCGGGAAATTCCAGAATAAAAAACCGGCCACGGAAACGGCCAGCAACAATGGAGTCCAAATCAACTCCGTCGCACCACTCATCCAATACAGCAGACAGGCCCCAAGGCAGACGCAAATCGCCTCGACACTGGCAATGCCATCGATACCATCCATGAAGTTATAGAGGTTGAGCAGCCACACGAGATAAAACGCGGCTAATACATGGCCAAACCACCCAAGGTCGAAACTCTGCCCAAAGAGCTCAACGACGGGCAGCCCACCGATCCAGAACAGCAACCAGATCGACGCAACGAAATGCCCCAACAAGCGCCAACGGGCGGCGATGTGGCCGTGGTCATCCATAAATCCGATAACAGCGATCAGGGCGCCTGCTCCGGCTAGTGCGAAGAATATGGATGAAGCGACCAGACCCTGCGAATACATCCCATACAATGCAATTAGAAACACCACAACAATGGCTACCCCGCCGCCTCTGGGCGTTGGCACAGAGTGCGAACTGCGGGCATTGGGAATATCCATCAAACTGCGAGCCAATGCGTATCGGCGCAGTAATGCTGTGAGAATGAACGATGCAGCGCCTGCTACAAGAAGAAGCCACCAGAAACTCATGCTTGACCGGACTCCAGAAAATGCCGGGCGGTGGAAAGTAACGCCTGGTTCAGCGTCACTGGCGGAGACCAACCCAGTAATCGATAGTTTTTCTCGATGTCGACCTGCAGCGAACCCAACAGACGTTGGCTTATCGCACCCTTTCCTGACAGGACCGCCAGGCATCGCAAAAGTCCGGGAGGGACCGGTAAAAGCCGAACAGGTCGACCTAAACTGGCTCCCATGCGGCGCAGCAGTCCAGTAGTCGAAACATCCTCACCATCGCTCACCAGGAAAATCTGATTGGCCGCCGCCGGGTGATCCAGACAGACGACGATCAGATCGACCAGATTTTCGATGGACACCAGGCTGCGGCGGTTGTCTATAGCCCCCAAAGGCAAGGGAACTCCCCGGTAAAGCCAGCGCATCATGCTGAGCATGTTGGCTTTTACACCCGGGCCATAGACAAGGACCGGCCGGATGATCACGACTTCCATGCCAGTGTCGGCAGCGAGCGCGAGCAAACCTTGCTCGGCCTCATGCTTGGAGACGCCGTAAGGATCAATCGGCGCAGGAACGTCATCGGCGGTATAGGGCTTGCCAAAAGGCGTACCTTCACCGTTGACCTTAATGGAGCTGATAAAAACGAAGCGTTTGACACCAGCAACTGCGGCTTGGCGGGCGAGGTTCAGGGTGCCATCAACATTAACCTTGCGAAACGCCGTTAGCGGATCGGCGTCCGACTCTCGCATGACATGCACGCGCGCAGCCAAATGAACAACAACTCCGACATCCTTCAACGCAGGTTGCCAGTCTGTATCCCCGTCAAGTGTTCCTACGGAAACACTACTCACATCTGAAGGAAAACTGCCAGACAAGTGGCGCGTAGAGGCAATCAGCTTATACCGCTGATCCATACAGAGGGTTTTTATCAGGCTCTTCCCTACAAAACCTGAGCCACCTGTCACAAGAACCAACTTAGAACTCATTTCGATACTCTTTAGATATCCACTCGACAGATTTTCTTGGCATCGAAACTTCAAATACTGGAGTAAACGCTCTAAGCAACTTTCAGAAAAGTCGATGACGTGTCAAATATTTTAGATCTTTGCCCGGCGCTTCCTGAACGTCCTCACTTCCCAGCATCTTCCGGCGTTGAGCGGAAAGACCTGCACTGCCGTCATAGAATCAGCTGAAGCAAAAAATCGCGCGAATAGTATCACGGAGCCTTCGCTGATCCCATTCGACCGGACCTTTTCGCGAATCCCGGCAAAGCGGGTGTTCAGCGGCAAGCAAGGTATGGATTCGTGTAAGCCGCGTCGACCGCACAGCACCAGGTTCGAGTGTCCGACATTGGCCATACTGACCTGTAAAAAAGGTGACGCTCCATTCAGCTTCGGACTAAAATGCCACCTTTTTGCTATTGGTCGCGCGGTTGGCACAATGTCTGTGCACAACCTTAACGTCAACACAGTACGTAAACGAGTATTTTGTGCAGATAATCATTCCAATGTCAGGTTTCGGCGAGCGCTTCCGCCGGGCCGGCTACACGGTGCCCAAGCCCCTTATTGAAATAGACGGCAAGCCAATCATTGGGCATGTCATAGATATGTTTCCCGGTGAAACGGATTTTATTTTTATTTGCAATCAGGACCACTTGGACAACCCTGATTACCGCATGGCTTCTATCCTGCGGCATTACTGCCCTACTGGTCAGGTTATTGGCATTCCGGCTCATAAACTCGGGCCGATCCATGCCGTGCGCCAGGTAGAGCACCTGATAAAACCCGACAGCCCGGTGATCGTTAACTATTGCGATTTTACCTGCTACTGGGATTGGCAGCATTTCAAGCAATTCGTAAAGACTACGGCATGCGTCGGTGCAATCCCTGCCTATAAAGGCTTTCACCCGCACACCCTAGGTAGCACGAACTATGCCTACATCCGCGAAACGCAGGGTTGGGTGCAGGACATTCAAGAGAAGCAACCCTACACCGACAATCGCATGGAAGAGTTCGCATCCAGTGGGACTTATTACTTCGACTCGGGCAAAACCATGAGCGAAGCGTTCCGCAACACCATGGACCAGCAACTCAATGTCGGTGGCGAGTACTACGTCAGCTTGGCCTACAAACCTCTGCTGGCGAAAAAACGGCCCGTCGCGGTTTATCCCCTCCAGCATTTCATGCAATGGGGTACACCGGATGACGTCCGGGAATACAACGGCTGGTCGGCGGCTTTTGAAACGATGAACCGCCAACTGAAGCATTCGCAGACTTCCCCGACAGGCGCCCTTGTGATCCCAATGGCGGGAATGGGCCAGCGCTTTGCAAATGAGGGTTATGCACTGACCAAGCCGCTGATCCCGGTGTCAGGCAAACCCATGGTCACCCAAGCCACTGGGGACTTGCCCAAAGCCGAACACCACGCCTTCGTTCTTCGCCAGGACATGCCCGGTTACGCCGAGATCGCCAAAGAACTTGAGCGTGTATTCCCCGGCACCGTGATTGAAACAATCCCGCAAGTAACGGAAGGCCAAGCCTGCACCGCGCTGCTCGGGCTAGAGGCTCTGGAGCGTGCCGTCACGGATGTTCAAGGCCCTATTACCTTTGGTGCCTGCGACAACGGCGCCCTTTATGATGAACAGGCATTTCAGGCCTTGGTCGACAACCCTGAGATAGACGTGATTGTGTGGGGCGCGAGAGGGCATGCAAATGCTATCCGTCATCCGCAAATGTTTGGCTGGATCGATGCCGAGAGCGGTCGGATTCGTCGAATCTCCGTGAAGACCCCACTTGAATCCCCGGCGACAGATCCGATCGTACTGGGAACCTTCACATTCCGCCGCGCAGAAGACTTCCGGAATGTGGTTTCGCGGCTGATTCAGCGTGACGGTCGTATCAATGGCGAGTTCTACATTGACTCGACGATTAATGATGCCATCGAATCGGGTCTGCGCTGCGAACTGTTCGAAGTCGATAGTTTCCTGTCATGGGGTACCCCGAACGACCTGCGTACTTTCGAATACTGGCAGTCCTGTTTCCACAAGTGGGCAGGTCACCCTTATCGGCTGCAGAACGATGGTCGAATCCCGCAAGACGCCATTGCCGGACTGGAGTCTCGCTATCAAGCGATGGTGCCCGCGCTGCCAGGCACAACAGCATGATCAAGCGTGAGCTTGCAGTCTTTCTGGTCGTAGGCTCGCTGACTGTCCTGATCGATTTTCTGACCTATCGCGGCCTGGTCTGGACAGGGTGGTTGACTGTCGATCTGGCCAAAGCAGTCGGTTTTCTGACCGGCACCCTGTTTGCGTACTTTGCCAACAAGGTGTGGACTTTCGGCCACCAGGAGCATGCACCTGGCAGCGCATGGCGCTTTGTCCTGCTGTATGCAATCACATTAGGCGCCAACGTTCTGGTCAACGCCGGATGCCTGGCACTGCTCAGCACACTGCCTATTGCAGTCCCAGTTGCATTTTTGATTGCCACGGGTGTATCGGCCGTTCTCAACTTCCTTGGAATGAAGTTGTTCGTGTTCAAGGCCAGCAACCTTACGGAGAAGTCATGAAGTTTTCGCTAATCATCCCCTGCTACAACGAGTCGGCCAATTTGCCACTGCTGCTGGAACGCTGCAAAGGCCTGGTCGAACAACCTGGCGTAGAGGTGATTCTGGTCGACAATGGCTCCACCGACGACAGTCCGCAGGTTTTAGAGCGCCTGTTACCGTCCTACCCCGGATGCAGAAGCGTTCGGGTCGAGGTCAATCAAGGTTATGGCTTCGGCATTCTTTCCGGCCTGCGTGCAGCTGAAGGCGAGATTCTCGGCTGGACCCATGCAGACCTGCAAACCGACCCGATGGATGCGTTGCGTGGCCTTGCGTACTTTGACCAGCATGGGCCAGACATTTTCGTAAAAGGACGTCGCTTCGGCCGACCATTGGCCGATGTCGTGTTCACCTTCGGCATGAGCGTTTTCGAAACCGTTCTGCTCGGCAAACCGATGTGGGATATAAACGCTCAGCCCACCATGTTTTCCAAAGCCTTTTTCCAGCGCTGGCAGGCAGCCCCATCGGATTTTGCACTCGACCTATATGCGTATTACCAAGCCCACATGCAGGGTTTGAAGGTTTATCGGTTTGCTGTGCGTTTTGGTGAGCGCGCCCACGGCGTTTCACACTGGAACGTGAACTGGGCAGCCAAAAGAAAATTCATTCGCAGAACTGTTGATTTCAGTTTGCAACTTAAGAAGAGTCTAAGGACATGAAACTCATCTCGCATCGGCGTAACACCCGTCAGGAACTCAATGCCACCGAAGGAAAATATGGCATTGAAGTCGATATCCGCAGCTACGGTAACGACCTGATTATCCACCACGATCCCTGCGTACCAGGTGAATCGTTTGACGAGTGGATTGCCGACTATCGGCACGGAACACTGATTCTGAACGTCAAGGAAGAAGGCCTGGAAGCACGCTTGATCGCGCTAATGAAAGACAAGGGGATCGAAGATTACTTCTTCCTTGATCAGTCCTTTCCTTTCCTGATCAAGTGGTCCAAAGCCGGCGAACGCCGTTGTGCCGTCCGTGTGTCCGAATTCGAATCGATTGAAACGGCACTGACGCTGGCAGGCAAGGTTGATTGGGTGTGGGTTGATTGCTTCACCCAATTCCCACTCAGCCATGACGACGCCAAGCGATTGCAGGATGCGGGCTTCAAACTGTGCCTGGTATCGGGTTGGTGCTTCGTCTTGTACTTGTACTATGGATAGCCCCCACACCAGTGACCGAGTGGTATCTGCCATTCCTGGACACCAGCACCAACACGCTGACACTGAACCCGTGGGGAACATGGCTGGATCAAGGTGGCGCAATTACTGCGTTCCCCTATGGCTATGTCATGTGGGCGGCTTTCCTGCCCGCGATTTTGCTATGCAAGGCGCTCTCGCTCCCTCTGATACTCGGCTACGGCCTGACACTGATTGGCGCAGACCTCCTGCTTCTGAACGCACTCAGAAAGATTGTTCCCAACCGCGATAGATTGCTGATCGCAGTGTATTGGCTTTCGCCGATCGTGATCGTTGGTAGCTATGTACTCGGGTTCAACGACCTGATCCCGGTACTCTTGCTTGCAGGATCACTTTATTTCCTCAAGCGTGCACGACTGATACTAACAGGGCTCATATTTGTCACTGCGATCTCGGCCAAGCTGAGCATGGTGCTGGCACTACCGTTTTTCCTGATCTACCTGCAACACAACCGATCTCTGCGCCAGCATCTGCCACGTTTGTTGATCGGCTTGGCCGTGGGCGCAGCAGTGACGATCCTGCCATTTCTGTTGTCCAGCGCAGGCGTCAGCATGCTCTTCAACAACCCGGAAATAGGGAAAGTCTACAAGCTGGCATTCAGCATCGGAGATACCACCCTCCTTTACGTAGTGCCCCTCGCCTACTTGCTGATGCTCTATGCTGCCTGGCGGATCAAACGTCCGAACTTCGAGCTCTTCCACTCCATGCTCGGCCTGGTTTTCCTGCTCGTTGTCCTGATGACGCCGGCGTCCCCTGGATGGTTTATCTGGGCCATTCCATCCTTGGTGGCCTATCAGGCAGCCAGCAACCGGGTTGCGGTCGCCATCACCGGGATCTTCTCGCTGCTCTATGTGGTGAGCGCTCTACTGATTACCCCGGACGCCAAACTGATCGTCGAGCAGACTTCATGGCTGCCGCAAGCGGCCAGCCAATGGTTGTTTGCCGGCAAACTGTCGTCGTTGGTTCACACAGCGATGGTCGCGACAGGTGTAGTTCTGGCCATTCGAATCTGGCGAGAGTCCGTCAGCCGCAACGATTACTTCCGCCTCAGCCGCAAACCATTCGTCATCGGCGTGGCCGGCGATTCTGGTGCAGGCAAGGATACCTATTCGGATGCGATAAAAGGGCTGTTTGGTGGCCACTCGGTCACAACCCTTTCCGGTGATGACTACCATTTGTGGGACCGTCAAAAACCCATGTGGCAGGTCATGACTCACCTGAACCCCATGGCCAACGACCTCGAAGGCTTCGCCAATGACCTGGTGGCATTGACCGACTCGAGGAATATCCACTCCCGGCACTACGATCATCAAACCGGCCGCATGAGCCGCCCCTTCATGATCAAGAGTAATGACTTTATCATTGCCAGCGGCCTGCACGCGCTGTACATGCCGATTCTTCGAGAATGCTACAACCTGAGTGTTTACCTAGACATCGATGAAAGCCTGAGACGCCATTTCAAGCTCCAGCGCGATGTACATCAACGCGGGCACACCGAAGAGAAAGTGCTGGCCTCCTTCGAACGCAGAGAGCCGGACTCAGCACGTTTTATCCGCCCCCAAGCAGCGTATGCAGACCTGGTGCTGTCCTTGCAGCCCATTCATCCGCGCATTCTGGAGGGGGCCGGAAAAAACCACCCCTTGCACTTCAAGATCGTAGCGCGCTCACGTAACGGCCTGAACGAACTCTCGCTCACCCGAGTACTGGTTGGTGTTTGCGGTCTGCATGTCGACATGTCAACACGTAACGACGCAAATGAAGTCGAGCTGACCATAGAGGGCGAAACATCGGCCCAGGACATCGAAATGGCCGCGCGGATGATCTGCCCACGCGTCTTCGAATTCCTCGACCTAAAACCAGAATGGCAAGACGGCGTCATGGGGCTAATGCAACTGATTACCCTCTCCCATATCAACCAAGCACTGACAAAACGGTTTATATAGTGAAGATTTTTGCACCTGAGCGATTCAATCGCCTCCCCGACGCCATACTGTTCGACACCGACAATACGCTGTACCCCTACGATCCGGCACATGCCGCAGCACAGCAAGCTGTCAGGGACAAAGTGGTCAATACCTTTTCCATCAAACCGGAAGTGTTTGACGCAGCCTTCAAGGAAGCACGTCAACAGGTAAAAACTCGCCTGAAACACACCGCGTCGTCCCATAGCCGTCTTCTGTACCTGCAGCGCATGCTCGAGATCATGGGCCTGGGTTCTCAAGTGCTACTGGCTCTGGATTTCGAACAGACCTACTGGCGCACCTTCCTCAGCAACGCCGTGCTGTTCGATGAAGTAAAAGACTTGTTGGACGACCTGAGACTGCTAGGCATTCCTACCGCCATCGTTACCGATCTGACAGCCCAGATCCAGTTCCGCAAGGTGGTCTACTTCGGGCTCGATCATTACTTCGATTACATCGTCACCAGCGAAGAAGCTGGCTTCGACAAGCCCCACGCAGCCCCCTTTGAAATCGCCCTGGAAAAAATGCGCCCTAAAGGCGATTGCATCTGGATGATTGGCGACAATCCAATCAATGACATCCGAGGTGGCCGCGAACAGATCAATGCGGTGACCTTGCAAAAGATTCATAGCGGCACGCCTCTGGGTACGGATGAAAACGCCCCAGACGCCGCATTTACAGAGTTCCGCGATTTGCGCCACCTGATTTCCAGACTTGGAGTAAAAAATGAGCTTGCATGAATCGGTTCGTCAGTTCTGCTCTGAAATCGGTAAAGACCCACTGATCGTGCAAGGCGCTGGCGGGAATGTGTCCTGGAAAGAGAACGATATTCTGTGGATCAAGGCATCGGGTACCTGGCTGGCCGATGCTGGCGACAAAGATATCTTTGTACCCGTACAACTCGACCACCTGACCGAAGCACTGAAAAACGGAGACTATGCCGTCGTACCGCAAACGGTCACGAGCACTCCGCTAAAACCATCTATCGAGACACTGCTGCATGCCCTGATGCCCCATCGCATCGTGGTCCACGTGCACGCGATCGAAGTACTCGCACATCTGGTTCGCAAAGACTTCGATCACATCAACTATCCCACTCTGGACAAGGCACTTAACGCGCGTACGGTTAAATACTGCAAACCCGGAGCCGAACTCGCAGAAGCCGTTGCTAACCAACTGGATGGCACATCGAGCACGCGCGTGGTCTTCCTGAAGAACCACGGCGTCATCATTGGCGGTGACAGCATTGATGAGATCAGTAAGACCCTTCAATACCTGACTCACTTCTTTGCAACACCTGCTGTATCAGCCCAAATCAGCACGCCTAATGCTTCGCTGCGCCTGGCCAATGGTGTTGAGTTCAACCCCATCGGTGTAACCAAGCTGCATGAAGTTGCAGTCACGCCATCGCTGGTAGATCGGCTGAATGAAAACTGGGCGCTTTATCCCGATCACGTTGTTTTTCTTGGCCCACATCCGCGGCTGTTCGGATCGCTTGAAGATGCGAAATCGTCCTTGCAACAAGAATCAGAATTACCGGACGTCATCTTTGTTCGTAGCCTGGGGACTTTCGCCAGAGAGACTATGAACAAGGCAAAAATAGCGCAGTTGATTTGCTATTACGACGTCATGACGAAATTGAACGACGGCGCACAACTGTCGACATTGACCGATGCTCAAATCTCCGAGCTGGTCGACTGGGACGCCGAGAAGTACAGAAGAGGTTTAAATGACACCAAGTAAGCGCCTAACGGGCAAGCAGTATCTGCCCATCATTGCGTGCGTACTACTGACAGCCATGGTGAGCATTTACACCATGGCAACCTACGTGAAGGGTCCCCTCAATGGTAACTTCGATCACTTCCTGATGCAGGCAGATCGTTGGGGCATGCCCGAGGCTATCAAAGAGCGCGGCGTTACACCTCTCTATCTGGACGAGTGGAACTCGGGCTGGGATGGTCAGTTCTACTACTACATAGCCAATGATATATTCGCGCAAAAAGATACCGCGAGTCACATTGATGCCGATGCCTATCGCTATCAACGAGTCGGCATCCCAATATTATCGAAACTGCTGTCCTTGGTACTTTTTCAGGATTGGATTAGTCCTTTTATCTACTATCTGACTCACTTTTTGCTTATCATGCTTGGGACCGCAGTAGCCGCGCGTTTTTTCATAAAAGAAGGCGTACCGGCATATTGGATCTTACCTTGGTCGGTAGGCATGGGAACCCAAATCACCCTGTTGAACGGGCTTCCGGATGGCGCTGCCGATGCTTTGCTCATCATCGCAATGGTGTCGGCCTACCAGAAAAAATACTTGGTTTACGCGATCGCCATTTCCTTTGCTTGCTTGTCGAGAGAGGCCTATATAGCCTTCCCTGCGATCTTTCTCGGTGCGCAAATTCTAGATCGCTACATCAAGAAAAAGTCGATCAGACCTTATACAGATCTATTTTTCCTGCTCTGCCCACTCATCATCTTCGTTGCCTGGCACTCTTTCATCAGACTGCATTTCACGCAGACACCTGCGGAGCAAAGCGCCTCTGTTCTCGGATTACCACTGAAAAGCCTTCTGGTTCATTTAGTTCCCGGTCTCCAGGGGAGCTACCCGAACACTCCAACTGGATGGTACTCTTACATAGCCGGAATTGGTGTCGCATTGTTCGCCATACTGCTAGGCTGGACGCTGTTAGTCATTGCTAAAACGAAACCTGTGAAGTCCGTCCTTGAGGGTAATATCGTAAGAAATACTGCCGGAGCATTTACGCTTACGCTTTGCTTACTGTATCTCTGCTTTGGCGACACCGTAATATGGAACTTCACAGGATACATGAAAGCTGGTGGACTATTTCTGTTCTGCATTCCGTTTATCGCAGCGATTACCAATCTACCTCTTCGAAAGTCTGCTTTTGCACTTTCGGTGATTATTACTGTATTTTTCTGCTGGCAGGGCTGGCTGCTGCGAGTCGAACAGCCGCCCATCAAATACAAGTTCGACATCAACTGCAAACATCTGAAAATCGAGATCAGCGGTGCCTGCCTTGAAAAATTCGAATGGAAAGGCGACGAACTGGCGGGACTGGTAGGTATACCCCAAGGTGGGAAGCGTATAGCCGAACAGGGTAAAACAGCCTCCGGTTTCATTTCTTATGGCCCCTACATGGAACTGCCTCAAGGGAAGTATCGAGTCGAGTTATCGATCTCTGGAGAAGGCAACGACCTCGGTTATACCGACATCCAAGGCACTGATCCAAGCAACGCCGTAGTAACGCTAGCCAAGACAGGGCTCACACCCGGCAAAGAAGTTAAAATAGAGACCCTCATCGATATACAGGAGCGCTTCATCAGAAATCTTGAGGTTCGCACCTGGTATCAATCAGGAAATCTTTCAATCCATACTTTGACGATAGAACGACTGGCCGACTAGTAGCGGGACCTCCGGAGCACAAACAACGGAAGCTCATTAGCACACTGCCCAAAACTCAAGGGTGTCTTTCACAGACACCCTTTTTTTCTGCTCCAAAAACCATAGCACCGTATGCGATCCATAAATCTATGGTCACCCCCGTTTTTGCAATACTGATTAGCGGGTGAAGTGGTTGGCTTGCTTAAATCTATCCGGCGTCTATCTGGGGCATGCCCC
>Ga0302169_10000385_pt1 | contig 13774 bp, 17 predicted proteins | sample I_Fen_N1_3_FD_193493 | JGI IMG/M metagenome (GOLD analysis project Ga0302169, IMG submission 193493) | Peat permafrost microbial communities from Stordalen Mire near Abisko, Sweden - I_Fen_N1_3 | ecosystem: Environmental > Terrestrial > Soil > Wetlands > Permafrost | place: Sweden: Abisko...
CCAGGGGTAAACATCGATCTCGTCGCCGTCATAAACGGCGAAGCCGACATGGGCGTTTAAGCGGGTTTCCAGCGTGATATCGAGGCCGATCAACTGGCGACTGACAGGCTTGGCGTCGTCGATCAGCCAGGTGAGCTCCTGGTACATGGCCTCGGTGATTCCGGTGTCGAGCACGCCGATCAGCAGGCGGAAGGTGCCGGGCACGCCCAGAGGCAGTTCCTCCCACCACTCGCGCACCTCGATCAGGTAGCCCAGCGGCTCGACCACGCGGCGCAGCGCGCCGATGGTGCCCTTGCGGGAGTGGATGAAATAGGCGGCCTTGATGGAGTTTCGCTTCGCGCTCTCGGGCCAGGACTGGGACCAGCGGTCGACCGAGAAGGCCCAGGCCAGGTAGGGCAGCAGCGCCACGGGGCAGGCGTCCGGGTTCCAGAGGTCGCGCAGCGGCAGGGGCACGCGCTCGATCTGCGCCAAAGCCTGGGCGGCGACGCGCTCCAGCTCGGTAGCGTTGCCCGGTAGCAGATGCGCGACCATTACTCGGCCACCGTGACGCTGTAGGCGGTGCAATACGGTGCCTGAGTGAGGCTCGCGACAATGTCGGACCAGCCGGACAGCTCGACGCGCTTGACGCCTTCGGTGTGCAGGGCGGCATCCAGGGCGGAGCGGTTGACCTCCTGGCCAAGGCGGCGGCGAGCGTTGACCAGGGCAGCAAGGCGAGCCTCGGCAGCGGCGCGTACCGGCTCAGACTCGGGACCGGAACTGTTGAGGTAGAGCACGGCCTCCACGGTGTAGGGCAGCACCTCGGCGCTCTTCACTGTTAGGCGGTCGGCCACTGGGCGGCGGTCCTCGTCGCTGAGGTAGGCGGCGACCGCGGTGAGCAGATCGGCCGCCGCGGTGCCATCGCCTAGGGCGCTCTGCACAGTGACGACGACCTCGGCCGGGGCCGGGCTGATTGCCGAGGCATCGGCGACGCGGCCGTCCGCGCTGCGGGCGTGGAAGATGTAGGCGTTGCGCGGGCCGGCGGTGCTCAGGCCCTCCATGGCCATCTGGATGCGCTCGCGCAGGCTCTCGTAGTCCTCCATCACAGCCGCCACCGGGGGCACGGCCGAAGGGTTGGCCGGGGTGATGGTCAGCCGTTCGACGTTGAAGCGTGCGCCGATCTGCTCCAGGTCCGCGCCCTTGGCGAAGGGTAGTAGCACGGCGAGGGCGGCCTCGTTGACGCGCTGGCGGAGCAGAGTTTCGCGGTATGCACTCTCCTGGAGCAGCTTGGTGAGCGGCTCGGACTCCAGGGCGAGGGTGGCGGCCACCTCGGACTGCTGGTCGGCCGGCCAAAGGCTGACTGCGTAGGCCTTACGCTCGGCGAGGATCGCTTCGTAGTCGATTTGCTCGACCACGACGGGCGCCGGCAGTCGGCTGAGGTCGATAGGGGTAAAGGTGGTGGTCATGTGGAGGCCCCCAAGCTCAGCGGCACGCGCAGGCTGAGGGCTTCGTTGGTGTCGGTGACGGTGCCCTCGATGTCCAGCACGGCGCCACCCGGGACGTCGGTGGGGGTGAGTTGCACGCGACTGAGGCGCATGCGCGGCTCCCAGCGCATCAGGGCCATGGTGATGGCGGCATAGGCCTGCAGGCGAGTGGCGCTGTTGAGCGGCCAGTCCATGAGGTCGGCCATCGGGCTGCCGTACTCTCGGCGCATGATGCGGCTGCCGAGCGGTGTGGTGACGATGTCGGCTATGGATTGAGCCAGGTGCTGGCGGTCGCGGATGGTGCGCCCGGTCTTGGCGCTCATGCCGATCATGAGGTTGGCCCATCCGAAACGGCGGTTCCTCTGGTGACGCCTTTGGTACGGTGGTTGCGCAGACTGATGTCGGCGGCGATGACGTCCTCGCTGACGTTGACCGTGCCGGTGACGTGCTGGTCGCCGGTCTGGGTGTAGTCACCGTTGTGGGTGATAGGGCCGTCGATATGGATGCCGCCGGTGCTGACCAGGTGAGTGACGCCGCCGTCGGGAAGGATGGCGCGGAGCACATGTGCAACGAAGTCGTACTCGACAACAGCTCCGTCTGGGTAGGTGCGGCGGTGCAGGCCCTCGCGGTCGCCGTTGGCCGGGTTGGCGTCACTGAACAGGCCGACCAGGGCGACGCCCTGGGCGAGCACGCCGGATGGGCTGAGTAGGACGACTTGCTCGTCGACGGTGGGCGGGTCCCATTCCTTAGAGGTGCCTGCGCGCAGTGCCAGCCAGGGCAGCCAGGTGGTTGTGATGTCGCCAGATTTCACGCGGACACGGACCTTGGCGACGTCGACCTCGGCGATGGTGCCGAGGCGGACGAGGTTTTCAATGAGGCGGGCAAGTTCGGCGAGTTGGTTCATGCTGCTGATGCTGCAGCGCGCGCGCGCGGGGCGCACTTGGCGCGGGTTGTAGCGGGGCGCGCTACAGCGCTAGGTCAGACGGTGAGGTGGGCCAGGAGGCGGTCGCGGATCATTTCGAGGTCGTCGTCGGTGAAGCCGAGCAGCTCGCGGCGGTCGTACTGCACGTCGGCCTGGCCGCGCCCGGGGCGGTCGCGCAGGCCGTACTGGTGGACGCGGGCGATGCGTGAGACGCGGCCGGCGAAGGCGATGGCGATGGTATTGGGGGTGCTCTGCAGGCGCAGGTACTTGGCCTGGCGCAAACGGGCGAACATCTGGCGCTTGATGCGGCCGACCTTGTCGCGCAGCTTGCGGGGCTTGCGGACTGCGTACGGGGTGCCGTTCGGGTTGCGTTGGGATGCGATGCGCTTTTGTTGGTTGCGACGCAGCTCGCGGCCGATGCTGTTGCCGAGCTTACGCCGCTCGCCCGGGGAGAGCTTGGCGAGCAGCAGGCCGGCCCACTCTTCCAGGGCGTGGAGATTGTCGGTCACAGCTCGAAGTCCGGCTCTTCGGGGTGGCTGATATCGAGGCTCCCATCGTCCAGGCGCTTGACGATGACTCGCTCGGTGAGTGGCAGCTTGAGCGACATATCGACCTTGCCGCCGTCCAGGATGTCGGCCTCGAAGGCGATGGCATCCTTGCCGCGCTCCAGGTTGGTGAGCAGCTCCGGCTGCTGGCGGCGCAGCCACTCCAGCACTGGAATGAACACGCTGTCTGGGTGGCCGGCGAAGTCGGTGAGCAGGACCTGCAGGGTGTAGGTGTACTCGAAGGACAGGCCCTTGGCCGCCGTGCAACGGACGCTGCCGGTGTCGATGAAGATGAGCAGCCGGTCGGGGTTCTTCTTGAGGCCTGCGACGGCGGTGAGTAGGTGCTCGCGGAGGCTGTTGGGTTTGTTCATGGGTTGGCTGCCTTCTGGTGGCACTCGACGTCGACGTCGCGCAGCTCTAGGCGCCGGGCGTGCGCGGCAATATTCACGCTGCCACCTTGCCGCAACCGCAGGCAGCGTGTTGCTCGTAGGCGCGCTCCAACTTCACGTCGTATAGGTTTCGGGCGTAGGCTGGGCCGTTGTAGCCCTTGGCAAAGGTCGCCCACTTCTTGCCCTTGAGGGCCTTGAGGAGGGCTGGGTCGGCTTCGATGAAGCGGACGAACGCCTCGAACTGCTGGTTTTCGTCCTGGCTCATGAGTCGGACGAACTCTTCGACACTGGCATAGCCCAGGCGCTCGGCGTGGTAGCCCATGATCTGGAAGGCGCCCCAACTGGCTGACTCGTTGGCGCAGAGCGCGTCGATCATGCGGGCCTGGGCCAGGCGCTGGTGTTCTGCGGCGCCGCCGATGTATCCGCCGGGCTTGGCGTTGACCAGGGCGGGGAACTGGGCGGCGAGCTCGTCGGCGTGGCGGCGCAGGGCGGCCTGGTCGTCACCTTCGGCGCGCGGCAGGGCCAGGCGTTGGTGCATGACGTGACGCTCGAAGAGGATCTTTGGCTTGCCGGTGGCCAGGAACCCGGTGCCTGCGCTCTCCACCTCATTGACGGCGTAGATGGCGGCCAGCTCGACGCCAAGCCGAGAAGCGGCGGCCACGAGGGTGGCATTGCGTAGCAGCTTGCTGCAGTCGGTGCCGGTCAGGGCTGCGAGGGTCTTCTCGCCGGCCTTGCCGTCGACCACCAGGCCGATCTTGGCTTGATACGCGCGGACGGCCTTTTCGGTTTCGTCGCCGTAGTCGCCATCGGTGACCAGCTTGGCGCCGTGCGCGTTGAGTTGTTGCTGCAGGCGGCGGACGGCGAGGCCTTTGTCGCCGTGCTTGAGGGTTTCGGTCATAGCTGGTCTGCCTTGCGGGTAGCGATGCGTTTGAGGCTGGAGCGCACGAAGTCGGCGCCGAGCAGGCCGACCACGCCACCGAAGAAGGGCGCGAACTGTTCGGGAATGCCGAACAGGGCCAGGCCGTTGCTCACTGCCAGGGTGATGAGGCCGCAGATGAAGCCTTCGCCCAGGGCACGGCGTAGGCTGCCGCCGGAATAGATGAAGCGGGCCGAGGCGAGCAGCGCCGAAAGCACGGCGGCATAGATGAGCGGGTGATGCTGCTCTATCCAGGCGAGCAGCATGGCCCAGGTTTCGGGGCGGTCAGGCATCTGTGACATTCCTTGCGTCCTGTGGAAGAGAGTGGGCGAGCTGCACGAATGGCAGGCGGCTGAAGAACTTGCCTTCGCCTTTGTAGACGGCGAGGTAGATCAGTCCCATAGGTTCACCACTTGGCGCTGTTCGGGTTGGGGGGCGGCGTCCGGCAGGATGACGGCGGTGCCGTGCGGGATGATCGGGCCGAGGTCGGCGAGGCCTGGGTTGGCGTCGAGGACGGCCTCGGTGACGCCCGCGGTGCGGCCGTAGTAGTGCCAGCAGAGGCTGTCGACGGTGTCGCCCTGGGCGGCGATGACGGTGGCCATCAGTTGCGCCCCTGTTGTTCGACTTGGTCGGGATAAACCCAGGGGCCGTCCTCTGAGACGAGCGCGCCTGGTGATCGGCCAGATTCGACTTCACGGCAAACGGCGTATCCCAGCGGGTGCATGATTTCGCGGTTGATCCGCTCCAGCAGACCGAGGCGGGAAATTTCGTTCCAGTCGATGACCTTGGGCTTGTTCATCAGAGCAGCTCCACGGTGGCGTGGCTGATGCCGAGGATGGTGCGCAGGGCCTTGCGGGCATCGCGCCGCAGCTGGTCAGGGCTGCTCTCTTCCTCAGTGACCTTCTGCTCGCCGCTGTTGGTGGCGTCGAAGCTGTTGTAACGCTCGATCAGCTCGGCCAGGGCGCCGCAGTAGATGACGCGGCGGTAAAGGTGCAGCCACTGGCTTTCGCCCTTTATCTTCTCGCCCGGTACGTCGGCCAGCGTGGCGTGGCCTTCGGCCCGGCGTGCGGTGCGGTAGGCGGAGAGCTCGCGGTTGGCCTCGATCATGGCGTTGACTGTGGCCACTTCGAGGCGGTCGTCGGTGACGCTGGAGTCGATACGCATCGCGGCGCGCAGTTGCTGGCCGTCGATATCCGGCCAGAATTCCGAGTTGCTGATCGGGTAGGCGGCGCTGGTGTCGCCGCCTGCGATGAATCCGCTCATGGCCGGGCCTTTAATAAGTGGGCGGTGGTCGGGGCTTCACAGCGCGGGAAGGAGTCACCCTGCTGATCCGACCCGAGCCGCCCGGGTGCGGGGGACCGCTCGGTTAGCTGGCAGCACCAGCGTGTTTCTTGAGGAGGCGCTCGGCGCGCTCCAGGTCTTTCTTGCCGCCGCAGCTGTTGTGCTGCTGGATGGCGGATTTCAGCAGGTCAATACCGGCCTGAATCTGGCCAGGTTGGCCGGGGTTTTTCTCGTCCAGGTCCACCAAGGTGGAACGGCCCAGTGCGAGGGTGAGCTTGGCGCGAGCTTCGTCCGGCATGTCCTGTTCCGCGGTGAGCACAGCGGTACGGGTCAGGATGTCGTGCGGGAATACGCTGCCGGCCTTCTGGGCTGTCAGTGCGGCTTCTGCCACTTCCTCGGCCACCAGGCAGCCGGTGGTGCGGTTGAAGCGGTTAGGCGTCTGTAGGTTGTGGCAGATGACGTACTCGGCGATGTCCAGGCCGCCGGCGTAGTCGCCCGCGTCGAAGCGCCAGACCATGACGGTGACCAGCACGTCGTCTTGAGCTCCCTGGCCGGCGGCGAGGACGCCGTCGATGTAGGGCACGTATTCTGGGAGCAGCTCGGCCTTGACCTTCGCCTTGTTCTGTTGCGACTGGACCTGCTTGAGGCGCAGTTGATCCTGCTGGAGCTTGGCGAGCATGAGCTCGTAGCTGGTGAGGCCATCCATGAGCGCTGCGGGCGCGGTGCGCGCCGCCTCCTGGGCGGCACGCTTGCGCAGCTGGGTGCTTTGGGCAAGGGTCAGGGCCATGGCTTATGCCTCAGTCGGGTCTGGGTAGGTCATCGCCTCGATGTTCTCCACCAGGGCGACGGCCTCGAAGTCCTCGATCACGTAGGCGTCATTGCTGGACTGGTAGTCAGCAATACGATCGAATTCCGGCTCGTCTTTCAGGTGGCGCCGGCGGGCGCCCTCCTGCCAGTAGATGGAGAGGTTCTTGAGGAAGGTGACCAGCACGGTGCCCTCCGGGAAGAAAGGGGCATCGACCACCGGCAGGCCGCCGAGACGGGCGCGGCTGACGATTTCCTGGGCGGCGTTCTCTTCCTGGTTGGAGGCTGCGCCTTTTTCCACGGCCTTGAGCAGCTTCTCGTGCATCAGGTCGCGGCTGACCAGTACCACCAGGTCGGGACGCCTGCGGTGCCACGGGGCGAGCATCTGGATGGCGTCGAACACCAGGCCGTCGAGGGTCTGGTAGTCGCCGCTGATTTCGGTGTCGACGCCGGCTACCTTGATCAACTTGGTGCCGCCTACGGTGACTTTGCCGGCGACGGCGCCCGCGTCAATGACGTGGTCTTCAGCGCCTTCCCGGATCTTCTGCAGCCAACCTTTGTTGACGTCCTGCAGCAGGGGGTTGTTGGTGCGGTTGGTAGCCACTGCCACGCTGATTCCGTTGAAGCCGATCATGATGCGGTCGAGGGACTGGCGTTCGATGATGGCATTGGTCAGGCGTACCTGGAAGTCGGGGAACTTGGCCCAGGCGTCGAGCAGTGCGTAGGGGAACGCGGTGTCGAAGTTGGTTTGCTTGCAGGCGTACTCGTCCTTGGTCAGCTGAGAGACGTCTGCCGGGTTGCGACGGTTGCCCGCTGCGGTATTGGTGCGGCTGGCGATGGGGCCGTTGACCCCGGCGAGCAGGGCCTCGCCCGTCTGCTCGGTGACGCCGATCAGGTTGATGGCCTTGAGGAAGGCGCTCGATTCCTGCATGGCGGTTTCCAGCGTCTGCTGGACGCTGGGGGCGACGTTAAATTTCTCGGTCGCACTGGCAACGCCGTTGAGCAGAGCGATCTGCGCGGCCAGGGCGGTGAAGGCGAGGCGGGTTACGTTACGCATTGGGTATTCTCCGGGGTGCAGGCTGGGTGGTATCAGAACGTGGTCAGCACTTTGCCGTCGCCGCCCGTAGCTGGTGGGCGTTGCTGGTGGCTGTGGTCTTCGGTGGCACCCAGGCGCTTGAGCAGGTCAGCGAATTCGCCGGCCAGTTTTTCGTGGGCGGTTTGCAGAGTGTTGAGCTTGGTCTGCTCGGTGGTGAAGACAGCGCCCTGGTCCTTGGCGTGGTTGGCGAGCGCCTCCACGGCTTCCGTTAGTTCGGAGAATTGGGCGTCATCCTTGACCGTTTTGTCCTTGCTCTTGCCGAGAGCCTCCATGACCCGGCTGAACAGGCCCAAGGCCTTGTTCTCGGAGTCGGTGACTTCCTCGAATTCGATGACCACCTCTTCGGCGGCGGTGAACAGGTTGTCCTTGTCCAGCTTGCGGCTGCTTAGGGTGCCGTTTTTGGCGCTGAACTGCAGCGCCTCGGTGCCCAGGCTGGCCGGGGTGTCTGTCACGGCAAGGCCGACCAGGTAGGCCTTGCCGGTGTCGGCGAAGCTGGGATTGATCTCGACGGAGGTATAGACCTTCTGACCGGCTTTGTTCAGCGCGAGCAAAGCTTCGTTCGGCTCCAGCTGGGCGAACAAGGCGAGCTTCTTGGCGCCGTTGATCTCGACCTCTTCGGCCTTGCAGGCCAGCACGTCGCCATAGGCGCCGAACTCACCCCCCGGCCAGGACCATTTGATGTGCTCGCAGTTGATACGGGCGCCATAGGTGTTGGGGCTGTACTGGGCGGCCATCTGCTCGATCCAGGCGCGTTCGATGTTGCGGCCGTCGGTGGTGGCACCTTCGGTGGCGACTTGGAACCACTTGGAGCGGAATTTCTTGGCGGGGGCGGTGCTTGCGGCCATGTGGGCTGTCCTCGATGCGTTGGCGGCGGTTGCCGTTGCTTTGAGGGCATGGTCGACAGTGGGGGAAGGCGCGGCAACGCTCTGACCTTGTAGCGGGTCGCGCTACAGGACGCGGGGTTAGGGGCTCGCGCGCGTGAGCGGCAGCATCGGCGTCATGAATGCAATCGCCCAGCCGACCACCGATCCGCGCCGCCACGCCAAGTTCCTGTACTGGACGGGCTGGCGCATCACCGATATCGCCGATTACCTCGGCGAGAAAGAGAAGACCCTGCACAGTTGGAAAGCACGGGACGAGTGGGATCGGGCGGACAACGTGGAGCGGATCGGCGGGGCGCTTGAGGCGCGCCTGGTGCAGCTGATCCTCAAGGATGGCAAGACTGGCGGGGACTTTAAAGAAATCGACCTGCTACACCGGCAGTTGGAGCGGCAAGCCAGGATTCAGCGCTACCAGGACGGCGGTAGCGAGACGGACCTCAACCCGAACATCGCCAAGCGCAACGAGGGGCCGAAGAAGGCACCCAAGCGCAACGAGCTGGACGAAGGGCAAATCGAGACGCTGGTCGAGGCGTTCCGCGACAGCTGTTTCGACTATCAGCTCGACTGGCACCGCGCGGGGAACATGCGCACCCGCATGATCTTGAAGAGCCGGCAGATTGGCGCGACGTTCTACTTTGCCCGCGAGGCGCTGATCGACGCCATCACCACAGGCCGCAACCAGATATTTCTGTCGGCCAGCAAGGCGCAGGCGCACCAGTTCAAGACCTACATGCAGTCCTTCCTCAACGAAGTGCTGGGGGTAAAGCTCACTGGCGATCCCATCGTTCTGTGGAACAACGCCGAGCTGCACTTTCTGGGCACCAACTACCGCACGGCACAGGGGCGCAGCGGAAATTTCTATTTCGACGAATTTTTCTGGGTTCATGGCTTCGCCGAGATCAACAAAGTGGCTTCGGGTATGGCCCTGCACAAGAAGTGGCGCAAGACCTACTTCTCGACGCCGAGCAGCATGGCGCACCCTGCGTACAACTACTGGACGGGCGAACGCTTCAACAAGGGCAAGCCCACGGCTCAGCATATCCAACTGGACGTGAGTCACGAGGCACTACAGCAGGGTCGTTACTGCGAGGACCGCATCTGGCGCCAGATTGTCACCATCCTCGACGCGGAGGCACGCGGCTGCGATCTGTTTGACCTGGACGAGTTGCGTGAGGAATACGACGCTGCAGCCTTCCAGAATTTGCTGATGTGCCAGTTTGTCGATGACGGGCAGAGCATCTTCCCGCTATCGATGTTGCAGCCGTGCATGGTGGAAAGCTGGGATTGGCCAGACTACAGCCCCTTTGCGATGCGGCCGTTCGGAGAGCGCCCGGTCTGGGTCGGGTACGATCCCGCCGAGAGCGGCGACTCTGCCGGCCTGGTGGTTGTGGGACCGCCGCTGGTGGCTGGTGGCAAGTTCCGTGTACTGGAGCGCCACCAGTTCCGGGGCATGGACTTCGCCGCGCAGGCCGAGACGATCCGGCAAGTTACCCGCCGCTACAACGTGGCCTATATCGGAATCGACACAACGGGCATCGGTAGCGCCGTTGCTCAGTTGGTGCGCCAGTTCTTCCCTGCGCTAAAAACGTTTTCCTACAACCCCGAGGTCAAGACCCGCCTGGTGATGAAAGCGTGGGACGTGATTAGCAAGGGGCGCCTGGAGTTCGATGCAGGCTGGGTCGACATCGCGCAGTCGCTCATGGCCATTCGCAAGACCATCACCCCAGGTGGGCGTCAGTTCACCTATGTCGCTGGCCGCAACGACAGCACCGGCCACGCCGATCTGGCGTGGGCGCTCTTTCACGCATTGCACAACGAGCCGCTGGAGGGCCGGACAGCGGCCAACACCGGCATCATGGAGATCTACTGATGAGCAAGAATCGCAACCGCCGTCGCCAGGACCTGGCGGCAACTACCCAGGCGCGAGAAGGCGAGCTGCTGGTCAAGGATCAGGGTGGCCAGTCGATGGCCTTCACCTTCGGCGATCCGGTGCCGGTGCTCGATGGTCGGGAGATCCTCGACTATCTGGAGTGCTGGGCCAATGGCCGGTGGTATGAGCCGCCAGTATCCCTGGACGGCCTGGCCCGCTCGACGAAGGCGAGCGTGTATCTGCAGTCTGGGCTCAACTTCAAGCGCAACGCACTGGCGCGCACCTTTATCCCTCACCGGTTGCTGAGCCGGGCGGCGTTCGAACAGATAGTCATGGACTGGGGGTGGTGCGGCAACCTGTACCTGGAGAAGCGCGACAACATGCTGCGCCAGGCGCTTGGCCTGCAACCGTGCCTGGCGAAGTACATGCGGCGCGGTACCGACCTGGTGACCTACTACCAGGTTCGCGGATGGAAGGACGAGCACGAGTTCAAGACTGGGAGCGTCTGCCATCTGCGTGAGGCGGATATCAACCAGGAGGTCTACGGCCTTCCGGAGTGGCTGGCGTCCCTGCAGAGCGCGCTGCTCAACGAGTCGGCCACGCTATTCCGCCGCAAGTATTACCAGAACGGCTCGCACGCGGGGTTCATCCTGTACATGACCGACGCGGCACAGAACGAGGATTTCGTCACTAACCTGCGTGACGCGATGAAGAGCAGCAAGGGGCCCGGCAACTTCCGCAACCTGTTCATGTACGCCCCGGGCGGCAAGAAGGATGGTATGCAGCTGATCCCGATCAGCGAGGTGGCGGCCAAGGACGACTTCGCCTCGATCAAGAACATCAGCCGCGATGACCTGCTGGCGGCGCTGCGCATCCCGCCCCAGCTCATGGGTATCGTGCCGCAGAACGCGGGCGGGTTCGGGTCGATCCGGGACGCCGCCCAGGTGTGGGCGCTCAACGAGCTGGAGCCGGTGCAGGCTAGACTGGCGCAGATTAACGATTGGCTGGGGGAAGAGGTAGTGAAGTTCCGGACCTATGAAGTCCCGGCTCAGCAGTGAGCCCAAAATAGCAACAGAAATGAAAAAGCCACCTCAAGGGTGGCTTTTGCTAATCGACAAACGGCATTGACTTTCTTGAAATAAGCGTGATGACGTATTGACAAAACATTAAATGTGATGTCATACTCATATCAATGTGTGTAGAACGAACTACCCCACTCTGTTATTTCGTCTTGGTAAACAGATAATAGATATGGACAGTCACTATGTCAACTCAATTGACAAGATTTTTGGTGATCAAATGATCCGTCGGGGAGTTCGGTTTCCACCAGAGGTCCTGGGCTACGGCGCAGGTTCATCCACTGGAAGAGGAGTTCTCGACGATGTTGATAATCGAAACTGCGATACTGGTCCAAGCTTGCTATGCGCTGAAAGCCGCATACCTGATGGTCCTGATCTACAAAGCGGCGACCAAGTAACACCTCGGAGCCGGTCCGCGAGTATGTGGGACCGGCTTCGTTGCATCTGCATTCTGGGGTTTAGATCTCGACGCCGGTGTGCTCCGAAATTTTCTTCTTAATGAACCCTTTGGCCAGGTCCTTCAGCAAATCTACGCTGAACCCACCGGCCGCATTCGCACCTTGGCGTGTCTTCTTCCAAATATCGTTATCACGGACTGCGTCAACAAAGTCGTGACCTTCCCATGTCAGGCGCCTGAACATGAAGCCATTCATCACGCCATTACCGCCTTGATCTACCAACCCCGCCTCGGTGGCTAAGTCCAGGTGGTAGGCCACTTGGTCCTGAGTAAAGCCCTCAACCATAAGCTCTTCGTATTGGTAAACACAGATCGAATGAGCATCCTCATGAAGAACCTCAAGCTTCAATAGCAGCAGTCTGAGCAAGTCCATGTCGCGGCGCATGCGTGTTTCTCCTCTCAGGTTGAGTCCTCAGCTTGCCGGGTGGTCAGATGCTCTGCAACTGTCATTCTGTAGCTGGCGCGCGCGCTCGTCCCCCCGCCACGCCCCCGGGCTAAATGTGGCGCATTTTCTGCGCCCCTGCAGGCCACCCAGCGCGGCCAAGGCAACGGGCTGGAGGCAGGGTATGGGGCGAGGCAAAAACCTGCGATTCCCTGCACTGGCGGGGCTTTTCTGGGCTATGGGGTGCACCCAGATTCGATGGGCTGGTCGGGGGCGATTTTCGGAAAGAGTAATTTCAGCAATCTGCGGGAAGACCGACACTGGGGGCCACGCCATTCGGGGGCTCTGACATTACAAAGAGAGGTAACTTAGGAGTAATCAAAAAGGTAATTTTTTATAAGATACTGATTTATAAGGCTTTTTTTTGGCCTCAATATCACCTTAAGAAAGAGTAACCAGATTACCTTTTAGTTACTCGAAAGTTACCTTTGCCCATCGCCGGAAAACCTTTGTAGATCAAGGCGTTGCGCCTTTTTCTCGGCATGGGTTACAAAAATTACTCTTTCTGCGCACCCCCCCACTACCTGAAAAAATTTCCTCAAGTCTGGGGCGTGTGCGCATGTGCGCGTTATAGAGTCTTGTTACGTGCGTTGTTACGCATCGCGGACAAAACAAAGGCCTGCATCGCTGCAAGCCTTTGATTTAAATGGTGCCGGCACCAGGAATCGAACCCGGGACCTACTGATTACAAGTCAGTTGCTCTACCATCTGAGCTATACCGGCGTGTCAGGGCGACGATTATAGCGATTGGATTGGTTATGTAAACCCCTGAATTCTGACTATTTTTGCTTTTGTGTCAGTCCGGCCCTGCGGACTCTTCCGCAGAGCCGGGCGGCGGGATTGCCTGGAGGGGTCAAACGCTGTTTTTGACGGCGTTGATCAGGTCTTGGCTCAGCACTTGCGCGGGCGCTACTTGCACGCTTTGGGTGTAGAACGGCGGCAGGTTCTGGGCCAGTGTCGACAACGCTTGAGCCGTGGTGTTGCCCGGCAATAGTACGTATTGCAGGTTGGACGGATAGCTCTGGGGCACGGGGCCTTCCATGGTCGAGCCGTATGCGCCGAAGGTCATCACTGCCTGCGGGGTGGTGGGGTCGGGGGCATACAGAAAGACGAAGGTGCCGTACTTCGGATGGGTCAGGTATTGCTCGGCCTGTGCGCGAACGGCCGGATCCGGGTCATTCATCAGGGTCCAGCGCATGACCGCGTAGTTACGGGTCGTTTCCATAAACGCTGTACGAATCGGCGACTGATTCTCAAGGCCTCCCAGGCATACCAGCAAATTGCCGAACGGATCGATGAGCGCCACCGAATTGAACACCGGACTTTGCTGCGCGGTTTTGACCAGTGCGGGGGCAAGTTCTGCGCCGGGGTCGCGCGGGTTCGCCGATTGCACAGTCAGCGCAAATGGACTGAGTGCAGTGAGTGCCTGGCGCACTTTGCTGTTGGCGGGAAGTGTGGACGGATTTTTCAGCTGATCTGGCGGCAAACCGCTGTTGTTGCTGGCTTCGCGCACCGTGTTGACGCTGGCGGAGAAGATCGAGCTGGTGAGGAAATACGCGGCCGAGTCGATGGACTGGCCACCGAACACGGGGCTGGTTGACCCCTGATAGGCCCGGCTGACCGGCGCTGCAA
>Ga0302169_10000387_pt1 | contig 13747 bp, 10 predicted proteins | sample I_Fen_N1_3_FD_193493 | JGI IMG/M metagenome (GOLD analysis project Ga0302169, IMG submission 193493) | Peat permafrost microbial communities from Stordalen Mire near Abisko, Sweden - I_Fen_N1_3 | ecosystem: Environmental > Terrestrial > Soil > Wetlands > Permafrost | place: Sweden: Abisko...
CCGCATCAGGGCATCGCCCCCACACGCCTTGGCCTCACCGACCGGCGTATCCCATTCAAGGTCACACATCAGGTTGTAAATCGAATGTTGCGGAAAGCGTTCACGACGCCGTCCACACACCACTGCGACCTCGGGCTGTGCATCCACAAAGGCCTGTGCCCGGGCCAGCCAGCCCGCGACGACCTCGCAATCACCATCGACGAACTGCACATACCGCACGCTCGGCAACAGACGTTGCACGCAGGCGAACCCTTCATTGCGTGCACGCGCAGCGGTAAAGGGAATCGTCATGTCCAGCTCGACCACCTCGACGCCAAGCCTCTGTGCCAAGCGCACTGAACCATCGGTTGAGCCGGAATCGACATAGACAATCTGCTGTGCCGTGCCGACCAGCGACGCCAGGCAACGCTCCAGCCGCAGCCCTTCATTGCGACCGATCACGACAACGCCTATGCCGTTAGCCATGGCGTTCAAGTGCACTCCCTGGCTTCTGCGCTCTGCCGGGTCTTGATGGTCGCAGGCACCCCCACTGCAATCGAGTTATCCGGCACATCGGTGAGTACCACCGCATTGGCGCCAATCACCACATTGTTGCCAATGCGGATATTGCCCAGCACCTTGGCGCCTGTGCCGATGTCCACATTGTTGCCGAACACCGGGGCAATCGGTTCCTTCACATTCTTCAGCCCGACGACCACGCCGTTGCGGATGCGACAGTCATCGCCGAACTGCGCGTAACCACTGATGACGATGCCACCAAAGTGATCGATGACGAAGTTGCGGCCGACCACGACTTCACACGGCAGTTCGATTCCCGTAATGATCTGCACCCACTTGAAGAGCACCTTGTAGATAAAGGAGAACACCTTGCGCAATGGCGCTGGACGCACGCCGTAGCGCCAGCGACCAAAGCGGTAGACCAACATCACCCAGAATCCCTGAGCGGCCCAATCACCTGCGTATGCACGCAAGTCCGCACGTATGTTTTCGAACATGAATTGATCTACCGTGTTGGTTGGCTAGCGAGTCGGGTGTCACGCAGCAGCGCCCAGGTAGCACGGGCATGCTGCCAGCATGCCCCGATGGCCGCTCGACCTCGGCCCTTTAACAGCGCCTTGAGCGCCAGAATCAGATCACCCAGGCTCACCAGCAACATGTGCCAGGCCAGCCCAGCCAGACCGTGATGTTTGCGGAAGTACAAAAGCTCGCTTTCGATTTGCAGCTTGGGTATCTGTCGACTGGCCGCGTTGAGTGCGTCAACGGATTTGGCACTTTCGCCGCCGATATGCACCACTGTGGTATGCGGGTAATACACCACTTTCCAACCGGCCTGCTTGACGCGTTTGCAGTGATCAACCTCTTCGTAATAGAGAAAGTAGCGTGGATCGAACAGGCCAACCTGGTCGATGACCTCCCGACGAATCAGGTAATAGCATCCGGGCACCCAGTCGCACTCACGTACCGAGTCATGGTCCCAGGTCATGTCGTCGACTTTCTTCACCCCAGGGAAAAAACGCTCGAGCCCTGTACGTGCCATGAAGACATTCAACGGCGTTGGAAAATAGCGGCAGGAGGGTTGCAAATCCCCGTCTCGGCCAACCAGTCGAACGCCCAGGATTCCGCAATCAGGGTGCGCTTCCATGTATTCAAGGGTCTTGTTCAGGGTATCGGCAGCAACGAAGGCGTCAGTATTGAGCAGTAACGCGTACTTGCCTTGCAGGTGTTCAACCAATTGATTATTGGCCCGGCCAAAACCGACATTATTGTCATTGGCCAGTTGCAATGCCTCTGGACAAATAGTGGCCAGGCACTCCAGTGAATTATCGGCAGAGGCATTGTCCACCACCAAATAACGCGTGCGATCCGCGTTATTTGACTGGCGTAACGCATTGAACATCGGCTGCAATAAAGTCGCTGTATTGTAATTGACCACCAACACATCAAGGTCGGCACTAACCATTGTGTTGTTCTTCGCCAAAGAAATACTCTGCTCGCATGGCTTGCAGCTTCGGTTCCAGTTCCGGGTCAAACAGGCCGTCGCGTTTTTCGATCAGGTCAATCCACGGGTACTCGGAGCAACGCTCCTTGATATTTTTCACCAGCGTTTCCATCGTACAGATAACCCTGGCTGGATTACCCCCGACCACCATCCCGGGCGGAACGTCTCTCAATACAACCGCGCCAGCGGCCACCACTGAATCCGGGCCAATCGTTACGCGCGGCATGACGATTGCGCCATGGCCGACAAAGGAATTGGCACGGATATCGACGCCGCCGACAGAATCGAGCTTCGTTCCGTCTCGCGCGTTGATGACATGGACGATGCCATCGTGACCGAATATCGTGCAATCGGATAAACCCACGTTGTCGCCTAGTCGAAGCATCGCCGGGTCGGTGATGTTGCACCCCAGGTTGATCCATGCACCTTTACCGACGGAATGCAGCCCTCCCCAGCGCCCCATATGTTGAGCCCATTCATACCCGTCCGGTTTACAAAACTTTTTATAGAGTGAGGTTCCACGCCCTGTTGTCTTGGCGTAATGAGCGATAGCGCGTTTTAGTAGACCAATCATCCTGTTAGCCTCAATATTCAGCGATATACATCCGTGCCAGAGTTCGACGACCCTGATCTTTATTACCACTACCCTAAGCGTAGACTCCTCTTTAACTTTCAACTCGGAAAATCGACAAACTCTCCTGTTCCGGAATACCTTCCCACCGATGGACCCATTTCCTGGTTCAGATGATCGGCCAGCCTCAGCGCCAGTTGCAGAAGGGGCATCGTCGGGTTGCAGGCACCTCCCGTAGCAAAAACGCTGCTGCCTGCCACGTGAAGATTCTCGACCCCGAACACCTTGCAGTTTTCGTCGACAACGCCAAATTCAGGCGAGACCGCCATCCGTGTGGTCCCCATATGATGGGCATGGGGATTGACCTTCAACGGCAAATCGACGGCATAAACGCACTCTTCCAGTTTGACAAAGCCCAATCCCGTGTCAGCAAAACACTTGGCTACTTCCAGCCCGATGGACTTGACGGTATTCCTGTCTGCCGGGGTCAACTCCCAGTGCAGGTTTATTTTTTTCATCCCCAACGCATCTCGCTCTTCGAGTAACGAGATGCGGCTATCGGGGTTGGGGAATTGCTCGATCAGCGTGCCGAGTACGCCATCTCCCGGGCAATCGAAATTGGTAATGAACTCGATCTTGTTCTTCACCCCGATGTCACAGACGAGATTCTCGAAAAAGTCCTTGATCGCCGCCGTTCGCCCATAGGCTTTCACTTCGGATACAAGCGAGGCAGTCACATTGCCTTTACCCGATTTGTGCTCCGTCACGAAGGCATCGGTGGTGAAGTACTGCCGGGCATCCGTACCCTGCCCGTCCTTGAGGATGAACGTTCCCATTTCTACGTTCAGATGCTCCATGAAGCATCTGCCGACAAAACCATCCTTGCTGACGATACCGCCAGCGGCCAGGGACTCACTGTTGAGCAACTGCCTGGCATTCTCGATCGCGCCCGTTGCCAGAATGAATTGTTTGGCCTTGACTCGTTCCCGATGCAACTCGTAGTCCGAGACGACTATCGTCTCGATGCGGCCGGTCTTGCCATCGAACTCCAGATCGACGCAGTTGCAGTTGATGAACACATCAAGCCCTTCAGTCTCATTGAGCTGCTTGGCATATTTCTGGGCAAATCGCGTCGGCGGGCTGAGCAGGAAACGATCGGCTTCAAAGTCTTCGCCATCCAGATTGGCATTGATCGCCTTGAATCCGGAGTGCGGTGGAAGATCGACAATATCCATGGCCGCCTCCAGATTGCGCTCGATCTCGGAAAACGCGATGGGCCAGCCGGGCAAATGCACGGGAGGGCCTACGGCAAAGTCCGAGCGCTCGAATGGACGGCATCGCCCGGCCCAGTGATTGGAGGTTCCGCCAAGAAAGCGCAGGCGTGTTTCCTCTGCGTAGACTTCAAGGCCTGTCGAAGGGCACTTGTAGATTTCCTGCGACACCGGCGAATACTCGTGCCCTCCACCCTCGACAAGCACGATACGCCGCCCGTTACCGGCCAGACGCAAGGCCAGCGTAATGCCGGCCGGCCCGCCGCCGATGATGCAGACGTCATAGTGGTCACGCAGTTCTTTTTGCGTCCGGTAGTCTTTGATCATGCTTGCGTTTGCCGAAAATGCTGGGCAGGCAGCACCCATCCGTTGATGACAACAAACTCTGATTTAACAGGAGCAGGAACAGGAGACGGCTGGGCAACGACTTCGGAGACTCCAAACGCGAGCCCTCCGAGGCTCAACAGGGCACATGCCTGGAGAAAGTCTCTGCGCCCCATCACAGAGGTTTTCAAATCAGTTTCTTTCACGACTCAAAGCTCCACGACAGCCAGGTTGCGTTGGAAGTTTCGACTACATGTCATGGTCACGACTTTTCCGCGCAACCATCATCGACGCCTCCATGGCGACGCCGTGCGCCGGTAACAACAGAGATAGTTCAAATCAAAGCCACTTGGCAAGGCTCGTCAACAACTCTCCGCACAAGGCCCCCACTACCAGCATTGGCAGCACTATCAGCTCACGCTTGAGATTCAACATTCCCAGACGATAGTTGACATAAAAAACCAGGACAAGCGTAGGAAACGTGTGCAGGGCGACGCCCCAGATCGCGTATTTGACCCCGCCAATGGCCAGTAGCAAAGGCAGCAGCACCCACAGCGAGACCACACGAATGATGTTATCCATGGCCTGGTACTTGGTGAACCCCAGGGCAATCCAGACCTGATGCGCCAACATATAGCGCATGGTGAAAAAAGACAGTGAAAGAATCGCCATCATGTCGCCGGCCTGGGCATAACGCTGATCGTACAAGACGCGGATGAGCAGTGGACTGCCGGTCCAGAACAAGCCACAGAAAAACAGGCAAGCCAGATCGAACATCATCTTGAGGCGGTAGTACAACTTGTGCAGCCGTGCGGTGTCATGGGTCCTGGTGGCCTCGCTGAAGGCCGGCAGGGCCACGGCCCCGACCAGCCTCTGCATGCCCAGCTGCAGCGCTCCCAAAATCAGTACGGCAATGGAATAGACGCCCAGCTCGGCGGCCGTCATGCTGCCGCCGAACCAGATGCGGTCACCGTACATGGCCAATACGCCCACTGCCGACGACAACAAGATCCAACGGCCGAAGACGACCAGTTCCTTGAGCGCATCACGTTCCCACCGCAGACGGTTGGGCGGGCCCTCGAACCACAGGTGCCCCATCGCCGTGCTGACAATCGCCGAGACCAGACCCGCCACCACCAGTGACCAGATGGACCGGGTGAAATAACCGACGGCCAGCATCGCCAACAGTCCGGCGAACTGCGACATGAACTCGGCGATGACCACTTTCTTCTGCTGGAACGCGCGCACGGCCAAATCGACTTTGGTCGACTGCAAACCAAAGATGATTGCCAGGACACCGGTCAAGGCCAATACCAGCGGCAACTCGGGTGCGGCGTAAGTGGAATTGATCGACCACAGATTGAGGACTTGCGCAAACCAGGCGGCACCCGCGATCAGCAGGGTCGATGCAAACAGGATGAGCCCGCGGACGATCTGCACGGTCCACACGGTGTTGAGAAAAACCGGGTCGTCGCCACGTGGGCTCTGGATGATGTTCTGACGCAAGCCAACATCGGAAAGCAAGTGCAGAACCACGGAGACCGTGGTGGCGATCATCATGACGCCGAACATTTCCGGCATCAGCAGGCGTGCCATGATCAGGTTGCCGCCGAGGCGAAACGCCTGGGAGGTGACGAGCGCCCCGATATTCCATACCCCCGCAGATATCGCTTTCTTGCGAAGGCCGACTGATGGCGATAAATCGGCTAACGACATAACATCAACCCCGGACTCAATGGCACGAAAGGTACTATAGTCGCATTTTGCCATTCGACTAGCCGTCGCTCATCAATCAGATAAGAACGAGCAACCATGCCTGAGCACTTTCGCGCGTTAATCGTCATTCTGGTCCTTGCCGGCGTCGTTTTTGCCATGGCTCGCCGACCCGCAGCAGACCTGATTCCTGACCGCGATTTCACGCGTCGGCGCAACCTGTGGTTCGTCTTGACGCTACTGGCGTTCTTTTCGCACAGCTTCTGGGTGTACGCGGGCGTGGCCGCTATCGTGCTGACCGTTGCACGTAAACGCGAACGCAATCCTGTGGCGCTTTTTTTCTTTTTGATGTTTCTCATGCCGCCCGCCACGGTGGAAATTCCCGGCTTCGGCGTGATCAATTATTTTTTCGGCTTGAACCATGTTCGTCTATTGGCACTGTGCGTATTGCTTCCGGCTTTTTTCGCCCTGCGCAGGCGAGCAGACACGGTTGCTTTCGGACGCACCTGGCCTGACCGGCTGTTGGCCGCCAACCTCCTGCTGACGAGCCTGCTGTACCTGCGCGAAACCACCGTCACCGATACCTTGCGTCAGACGCTGTATCTGTTCATCGAAGTTTTTTTGCCTTACTACGTGGCCAGCCGGGCACTGCGCAACCTCAGCGACTTCAAGGACGCCCTGTTCGGTTTTGTTCTGGCCGCCATGTTGTTGTCGCTGATCGGCCTCTTCGAGTACACCCGCAACTGGCTGCTCTACAGCGCCCTGAACAATGCCTTGGGCGTACCTTGGGAGATGTCCGGTTACCTGACCCGCGGTGGCTCGTTGCGCGCCAGTGTCACCACCGGCCAGGCTATTGCGCTGGGCTTCGTCATCAGTGTCGCCATCGGTTTTTACCTGTACCTGCAAGACGAAGTTCGCAGCAAATTGCAACGCAGCCTGGGCGCGCTCCTGCTCGCTGGCGGACTGTTCGCGCCGCTGTCGCGTGGCCCCTGGATCGGTACCGCCGTGATGATCGTGGTGTTCATCGGCACCGGTCGTAAAGCGCTCAAGCGCCTGATGCTGCTGGGGGCGGCCGGCTTGCTTGCCCTGCCGTTGCTGGCCGTGGTGCCGGGCGGGCAAAAAGTGCTTGATCTGCTGCCTTTCATTGGCACGGTGGAAGTCGAAAACATCACCTACCGGCAGCGCTTGATCGACAACGCCGTGATCGTCATCCAGCGCAACCCTTGGCTGGGTTCCTTCGATTATCGCAGCACACCGGAAATGCAGTCCTTGACCCAGGGCCAGGGCATCATCGATATCGTGAACACCTATATCGGCGTGGCACTGTCGGTCGGCTTGATTGGATTGGCACTCTTCGTGCTGTTTTTCATCAGTGTCCTGCAAGGCATCCGCAAGGGGATGCGTTCGTTCCCCAACAAGGACAATGAGGCACGCCGACTCGGACGTGCACTCCTGGCGACACTGGCCGGGATCCTGATCACCATCGTGACCGTCAGCAGTATCACGGTGATCCCCGTGGTGTATTGGTCGGTGGCCGGCCTGGGCGTCGCCTATGCTCAGATGGCACGCAGGCTCAAACAGACCTCAACGGCCGTCACAGCGAGCGCCCACCTCCAACTTCGGTAGAACCCATGGCCCCATTGTTTCGTCGTCCCCAGATACTGCTCCTGCTTGTGTTGTTTTCTGCCTTTTGGCCGTTGCGTATTTGGGCTTCGGACTGGGTCGCCAGCGTCGATGAACGAAGTGGGCTGCCGACGCTGGTACGCGGTGGCAGCCCCGCCCTTGTCAGTGCATTGACCTTCTGGGAGAAAAACTGGGCCTGGACGTATCTGGCGGGCGAGTTCAAGGTCAACGGGCCCTATCGCTACTCCCTTGTCGGGCAGAACAAGGCACTGGATTTCGATTTGAACGCGCAGATCCAGAAGCAAGACGAGCAGAAGCTGACCTGGAACTTTGCCGTGGATGCCCACAGCATGAAGCCGGACGTGATCGGTGGCGGCATTGTCTTCCGTTTCGACCCGGCCCTGTTCCCCGGTGAAATGGGCGAGCCGGCCTTGCTGCCCGACAATCGCGGCTGGTCCTGGGGCAATGCACAAGGGCGGCGCATCGAAATGCGTTTCGAACCCGCGCTGGCGAGTGTGTACTTTGAACCGGGCGATAAATCCGAGATACGCGCTTTTTTCTACAAGAATTCGATCAAACCCGGTCGCCAGAATTTCACCGCCACCTTGAGTGTCTCGGGCGATGTGACGCTCGGCCCTACCGCTTCGGAGCGCTTCGGCTTGGCCCAGCCAAAGGACTGGCCGACGGACAAGCTCGACTGGAAAACCTCACCGGTCGACCTGTCCTTTCTCAACGCTCAGGAAAAGCCGGCAGGCAAGCGCGGTTTCGTCAAAGCCGCCGGCGAGCAACTGCTATTCGCGGACAACACCCCGGCGCGCTTTTGGGGCACCAACCTCTCGGCCTATACGCTGTTCCGCACCCCGGACGACGCCATCCAGCTGCAGGCCAAACGCTTGTCGGCATTGGGCTTCAATCTCGTGCGACTGCATCACCATGACTCACCCTGGGTCTTTCCGAACATCTTTGGTGACGGCAACGTCATACAAGATACCCAGGAGCTCAGCCCGCAATCGCTGAAGAAAATCGACTGGTGGATCAAGTGCCTGAAGGACGAAGGCATTTACGTGTGGCTCGATATGCACGTCGAGCGAGCCGTTAGCGCCAAGGACAACATCTTCGGCTTCGAGGAAATGCCGAAAAACAGCAAGAACACGGCTGACCTCAAGGGCTATGCCTATGTGAACAGCACCATTGAGCAAGCGATGAAGCGCTTTGCCGAAAGCTACCTGACCCACGTCAATAGCTATACCGGCCTCGCTTACAAAGACGATCCGGCAATCGCCGCCATACTGATCACCAACGAAAATGATGTGACTCACCACTACGGCAACGCCCTGTTGCCCGACAAAAAAGTGCCAAAGCACAACAAGGTCTACATGGCCGAGGCCGAGGCCTTTGCCAGGCAGCACAATCTGTCTGCCAGCCAGACGTGGCGCTCGTGGGAGCCGGGCCCATCCAAGCTGTTCCTTAACGATCTGGAGCAGCGTTTCAACGTCGACATGATTCAGCACCTGCGTGGCCTGGGCGTGAAGGTTCCCATCGCCACGACCAGTAGCTGGGGCGGCAACGGCCTGAACTCGCTACCGGCACTCACCGCCGGCGATGTGATTGACGTCCATAGCTACGGTGGTCCTGGGCAACTGGAAAAAAACCCGCTCACCAGCGAAGGCATCGTGAACTGGATCGCCGCCGGCCAGGTGGTCGGCAAGCCACTGACGGTGACCGAGTGGAACAACGAACCCTTCCCGACCCCCGACCGCCATTCACTGCCTCTGTATATGGCGGGCACTGCCAGTCACCAGGGCTGGGATGCGCTGATGCAATATGCCTACAGTCAGGAGCCGTTGACCGGTGGCTGGATGACGGCCGACAACTGGCACGCCTATAACGATCCGGCGATGCTGGCCACCCTGCCCGCCGCTGCCTTGCTGTATCGCCGCGCCGACGTTGCGCCAGCCAGGACAACCTACGTCTTCGCACCGACGCCTGACACCCTGTTCAACCAGTCGATCACCGCGGCCAACTCGGCACTGCTGCGCACCGCCATGGAGAAAGGCAAGCTGCAAGTCGCGATGCCCTCGACGCCGCAATTGCCCTGGTTGCAACAGAGCGTTATCCCCAGCGATGCCCAGGTGTTTCACGACCCCAATCAGTCACTGCTGGACGCCAATGCCAGTGAGGCCACGACAGACACCGGTGAGCTCAAGCGCAACTGGAAACAAGGCGTCTATACCATCAATACACCGCGCACCCAGGCCGCGACCGGCTGGATCGGAGGTGAGTCGATCGCCCTTGGCAACATTGAGGTGAACGTGAAGACCGCCAACGCCAGTGTGGTAGTACAAAGTCTGGACGACACACCTGTGGGCCGTTCGCAGGATCTGCTGATTTCGCTGGGCGCTCGTGCCGTGCCCCAGGATGACGGCAAGACGCCGTTTTATGTCGAGCCCCTCGAAGGCGCGCTGACCATCCAGGCACCGCAAGGCTTGTCCCTGTTTTCTCAAGATAGCCTCGGGCAAATGAAGAATCTGCCCGCCAGCTACGCTAATGGCCGCTATACGATCAACTTCGACGGCGTGCAGGCATCGAACTGGCTGTTTCTGAAAAAAGGCGCCACGCCAGGCAAAGTCTCGAGCGCAACTGCTCAGTAAATGGCTTCCAGGAGAATGGAGATCAGGATGAAATTTTTGGTAGTGGGAGGTGCGGGCTATATCGGCTCGCACATGGTCAAGCAGCTACTGGGCGCCGGTCATGAACTGGTGGTGGCAGACAACTTTTCGACGGGCTATCGCGCCGCGTTGACCGGCGGGAGCCTGGTCGAACTGGACATCGCCGACGCACAGGCGCTGGACGCCCTGTTTGCCGGGCACCACTTCGATGCCGTGTTTCACTTCGCCTCGTTCATACAGGTGGCTGAGTCTGTCATCGAGCCCGCCAAGTATTATAAAAATAACTTCGCCGCCACCCTGACACTCCTGCAGGCGATGGTCCGTGCCGGGGTCAAACACTTCATTTTTTCCTCGACCGCCGCCGTCTATGGCAACCCGTTGTACGTGCCGATCGACGAAGAACACCCCAAGGCCGCGATCAACCCTTATGGGCGCAGCAAGTGGATGGTGGAACAGACGCTTGAAGATTTCGACCGCGCATACGGGCTCAAGTCGGTCTGCCTGCGCTACTTCAATGCCGCTGGAGCAGACCCTGAAGGACAGCTGGGTGAGCGCCATGAACCGGAAACCCACCTGCTGCCACTGATCCTGCAAGCGGCCTCGGGGCGGCGTCCATCGATCACTGTTTTCGGCCGTGACTACGACACACCCGATGGCACCTGCATTCGCGACTATGTGCACGTTGCCGATCTCGTCGCCGCTCACGCACTCGCTGTGGATTATCTTCTGGAAGGCGGTGCAAGCACGGCGTTCAACCTCGGCAATGGCCAAGGTTTCTCGGTGCAGCAAGTCATAGACACCGCACGCCAGGTTACCGGCCAGGACATCTGCGTCAGCGAAGCGCCACGCCGCGCCGGAGACCCGCCACGCCTGGTGGCCGATCCTCGCCGGGCCCATGCATTACTGGGATGGCAGCCGCGATTTGCCTCGCTTGAGCAAATAGTGACGCACGCCTGGAAGTGGGAGCAGAAATATCCCTGGCATTGACAGCAGGCGCCGACGATTAACGTCGAGCGCCTGAGACGCAGGCTCTAGTAGTAAGAGCGGTTTTGCGGTTCGGCCTTGTTCAGCACCGTACCAACGAGGTTGGCCGTGCCCAGGTGATGCAGGCTTTCCTCGATCTCTTTCTTGCTGTTCATTCCGTTGGCGACCACGAGCAGGACGCAATCGAATTTAGGCAAGACCGTGATCACATCATCGGAACTCAGCACCGGTGGCAAATCGAAAATCACGATACGCGAGTTGTAGCGATCGTGAAGATCGGAAATCAAATTACTCACTGCCGGCGAAGACAGCACCTCGGTGGAAAGAGGAATCGGTTCCCGTGTCGGCAGGACCACAAAACGCGGCAAGGTCGGATTGACCAGCACTTCTTGCAGTTCGGCTTCACCGGCCAGCAACTCATTGAGCGACTGTTCCATCGGCAAGCCCAGGCAGGCACCCACCCTCGGTCGACGCAAATCGAAATCCACCAGCAACGCCGTCTTGGTGGTGTGATGGGCAATACTCATCGCCAGGTTGATCGCCAAGACCGTTTTGCCGGAGTCCGGCGTCGGCGAGGTAATGGCCAAGGTACGCCAACCATTTTCCTCCATGGTCTTGAGAACCTGGGTACGCAGCAGATCGAAAGCCCCGCCCATACTGGAGTTCTTGTTGTAGGCCACGATGCGGTGACGCTCAAGGTGGTCGGCCCGTAACGGTACAACCCTGGTTTTCACATAACTTAAGGCATTGAGTGTGGGGGCAGGCTGTACGTTCGAGGTAGTCACGAGACCCGACGAAGCCTGTGGCTCCACCTTATCGCTCGCTGGCTTGATTATTTCCATGGCTGTATTCCTTATTCAAACCGTGCCAGAGCCTTAAACACCAATAGGTCCAGAGGCATGTAGAACAAGTGCACGAGCACCAGAAGGACGGCGATCAGCACAACTCCACCAAGGATCAGAAGCTGGCGCCAACGCTTGCGGCGCGCCAGTTCCGCCTTGGTGTGAATATAGGGAATGGTACCCAATACGCGTTTGCCCAACACGCTGGTCAGCGCCTCGACACCGCGCACGCGCTGGTTCAACATTTCCAGCAGCATCACCAGGGCGCCAGTGCCCACCGGGGCAAGCACAAAGCCCATGGCAACGACTTTTTTACGGTTGGGCCTGACCGGCTTCTCGGGCATCAAGGGCGCCTCAAGAAGCACGAAACGCTCGGCCTTGTTTTCCTGCTCCAGGCTTTCGGAGATTTTCGCGCCCATTTCCTTGGTGCGGATTTCCTCGTACTTCTTGCGCGCGTTGTCATGGTCGCGCATCAGCGTGACCAACCCGCGCTCGACTTGCGGCGTCTCGAGAATCTGCGCCTCATAGGCATTTATTTTGGCGAGAATTTCGCGCTTCTGGTCAGCCAGCGAATTGATCCGTGCTTCCGAGGCCGCAACCCGTGCCTGAGCCTTGGCAACATCCATGCTGACCGACGTCACTGCACCATTGCTCCCGCCCTTGGCAGACTCGAGTGCAGCAATTTTGCGTTTGACCGCGCGCACATCGGGGTGGGCTTCGGTATACAGCGACAACAACCGGTTGTACTCGGCCTTGAGGCTAGGCAAATCCTGCTGTTGATCAGCCGCCGCACCCGACGCCCCGGGTTTGCTCGAAACACCGGCACTGGCTGCGGAAACTTCCAGCTCGTTGAAGCGCAACTCCTCACGGGCCGCCTTGTAGTCGCGATCAACCTCTTTGAGCTCGGTCTCGGCGCGCGACAACATGTTCATGCGCAATTCCTGGTGCTCGGGCAGCGCGTTGCTGTGGGCCTGCTTGAAGTCCGCCAGACGGTTCTCGAGGACTTCCAGTTCAACCCTGAGCTTGTCGGCCTCCTGCGTCAGGAACTCGGTGGTTTCACTGGCTCGCTCGGTACGCTGCTTGATGTTCTCATCCAGGAACAGCCTCACCAGCTCTTTGGCGACCTCGGTCGCGACCTCCGGCTGCTTGTGTTCAAAAGCCAGGCGGAAAGCGATGGTGACCTCTCCCCGCCCCTTGACGGCAGCACTGACCAGGGAGACGGTGATCGCATTACGCATCTCGTCGATCTTCTCGGTAGTGCTCAAGCGACGGCTTTCCGAAGAAAACAGATTGTACTTGTCGATGATCCCTTCCAGGTGCTCACGGGTCATCACGCGCTGGCGAATGACCTCAATGCGCTCGTCGGCAAACGTATTGTTGTTTGCCGCAACCAGGTCGGGCGAAATCTGCTGGGACTCGACCAGAATCGTGCCGGACGACTGATAGACGGGGGGGATGGCCATCGCCACCATGACACTCACCGCAAGTATCACCGCGATACTCACCACCACCAACACGGCATGATGCTTGACTATCGCGATGTAATCGTTAACCGACATTTCGTATTCAGAGGCCATAGTTCTCACACAGCTGAATTTCAGAGTTCGGGGTAACTATAGGTCAGGGTTAACCCCACGACGTTGGCACTGGCATCGGCAAAACCGTCTTGCAGGCGTTGCTTGTAGGTGAAGGATAGGCGCGCAACCCAAAAAGGCGAGAGATCTCGACTGATCCAGGTATTGAAATTTTTC
>Ga0302169_10000389_pt1 | contig 13718 bp, 11 predicted proteins | sample I_Fen_N1_3_FD_193493 | JGI IMG/M metagenome (GOLD analysis project Ga0302169, IMG submission 193493) | Peat permafrost microbial communities from Stordalen Mire near Abisko, Sweden - I_Fen_N1_3 | ecosystem: Environmental > Terrestrial > Soil > Wetlands > Permafrost | place: Sweden: Abisko...
CGCGAACGCGGAACATACCGATATGTACGCGGCGATCGACGCACTGACCGACAAGCTGGATAAACAACTCAAAAAGCATAAGGAAAAGACCCAGAGCCTCCTCCAGGGCGCTACCGGTCGTTAACACCCCCAACCCATGATCCGACTTGAAAGCATCCTGACCCCCGGCCGTTCCCTTGTGAACGTGCCGGGCGGCAGTAAAAAGAAAGCCCTCGAACAAATTGCCAACCTGATCGCCCGGGAAGTGCCGGATCTGGAGATGCAAGATGTCTTCGAGGCGTTGATTGCCCGTGAAAAACTCGGCTCGACGGGTTTTGGCAACGGCATCGCCATTCCCCACTGTCGCCTGAAGGGCTGCTCTTCACCCATCAGTGCCCTGATGCACCTCGATGCCCCCATAGATTTCGACGCCATCGACGGCGCACCGGTTGACCTGTTGTTCGTTCTACTGGTCCCGCAAGCCGCTACCGATGCGCACCTGGAACTTTTGCGCCAAATTGCCAGCATGCTCGACCGCAAGGAAGTGCGCGAAAAACTGCGCAGCGCCCCGAGCAATGAAGCCTTGTATCAGGTTGTCCTGGACGAGCAAAACGGTCAGTAACCATGCGCTTGATCATCGTCAGTGGCCGCTCCGGCTCAGGTAAAAGCACCGCCCTTGATGTACTCGAGGACAGTGGCTACTACTGCATCGACAACCTTCCCGCCGGGTTGCTGCCGGAACTCGCCGAACGCGCATTGATCCACACCGAACTGGCACAGCCGCTGGTGGCCGTGTCCATTGATGCACGCAACCTGCCCAGTCACTTGTCGCGATTCCCCGAATTGCTCGAAGAAGTCCGCAGCCGGCATATCCAGTGCGACGTTCTGTACCTGGATGCCGACGAAGAAACCTTGCTCAAGCGTTTTTCGGAAACCCGTCGTCGTCACCCGCTGAGCAGTGCCAATCGTTCGCTGGCTGAAGCGATCAACGATGAAACCAGCCTGCTCGGCCCCATAGCCGACCTTGCCGATCTCAAAGTCAACACCACCAACCTCAACCTGTACCAGCTGCGGGATACGATCAAGCTGCGCCTGCTGAACCAGCCGGAACCCGGTACAGCGTTCCTGGTGGAGTCCTTTGGTTTCAAGCGTGGCATGCCCGTGGATGCCGACCTGGTATTCGACGTGCGCTGCCTGCCCAATCCCTACTGGAAACCCGAGCTTCGGGCGCAGTCCGGGCTTGATCAACCGGTTGCCGAGTACCTGGCAGCCCAGCCGGACGTGGAAGAGATGTTCCAGGACATCTCCACCTATCTGCTCAAATGGCTGCCCCGCTTTGCCGCCAGCAACCGCGCCTATGTCACCATTGCCATTGGCTGCACGGGCGGACATCACCGCTCCGTCTACCTGACCGAACGCTTGGGCAAGACGCTGCAACAATCCCTGAAGAACGTCCAGGTTCGCCACCGCGACCTCAGCTAAAGGATTCACACCGCGATGCCTGCTCTGGAAATCGAAATCATCAACAAGCTGGGCCTGCACGCCCGTGCTTCTGCAAAATTCGTCGGAGTCGCCGGTGAATTCAAGGACTGCACGATCAGAGTCGGACGCACTCCAGAATCTACGGTCGACGGCAAAAGCATCATGGCAATGATGATGCTCGCGGCTGGCAAGGGCACCAAAATCTACATCAACACCGAAGGCGAAGACGCGCAAAAGGCGCTGGATGCGTTGAAAGACCTGATCAACCGCTATTTCGACGAAGGCGAGTAAACGCGTATCGAGGCCAAACCCGCTCGATAGCCCACAAAAAAAGGCGCACCCCCCATCAGGTGGTGCGCCTTTTTTGTAACAGGGAGTTTAGCTGCCTGCCACCGTCATCCGCTCGATCAGTACCGACCCCGTACGGATATTGCTGCGCAGTTCCAGGTCATTACCCACGGCAACGATCTGCTTGAACATGTCACGCATGTTACCGGCAATGGTCACTTCCTGGACCGCGAACTGGATTTCACCGTTCTCGACCCAATAACCCGCCGCGCCACGGGAGTAGTCGCCCGTGACCATGTTCAGGCCCTGCCCCATCAATTCGGTCACCAGCAGGCCACGCCCCATGCGACGCAGCAAGGCCGCCTGATCTTCATCACCATGGGTGACGAACAGGTTATGCACGCCTCCGGCATTCGCGGTGCTCGGCATGCCGAGCTTGCGACCGGAGTAAGTACCGAGGATGTAGGACACCAGCTCGCCCTTTTCAACGAACGGCTTCGCGTAAGTCGCCAGACCATCGCCATCGAAGGCCGCGCTGCCCAAGGCACGCATCAAGTGCGGACGCTCATCGATGGTCAGCCATTCAGGAAACAGCTTCTGACCCAGGGTGCCTTCAAGGAACGATGACTTGCGGTACAGGCTGCCGCCGGAAATCGCCGACAGGAAGCTGCCGAACAAACCACCGGCCAACTCGGCGGAAAACAGCACCGGCACTTCGCAGGTTGGCACCGGACGCGCGCCGAGACGGCTTGCCGCCCGTTGTGCGGCACGCTGGCCAATGCTCACCGGATCAGCCAGCAAATTGCCCTGGCGATTCACGTCATACCAATAATCGCGCTGCATCTGACCATCGGCCTCGGCGATCATCACGCAGCTCAGGCTGTGCCGGGTCGATGCATAACCGCCGATAAAACCGTGGCTGTTGCCATAGACACGGCAGCCTTGATGGGTACTCAGCGTAGTGCCATCGGCATTCTTGATCCGGCTGTCGGCAGCAAATGCGGCCGCTTCACAGGTCAGCGCCTGCTCGATTGCCTGCTCCGGCGTGATATCCCATGGGTGGAACAGGTCGAAATCCTGAACGTCACGCGCCATCAGAGCAGCATCCGCCAGGCCCGACGCTTCGTCTTCCGAGGTGTGTTTGGCAATGGCCAAGGCGGCGGCTACGGTCTCACGAATCGCCTCTGGACCGCTGGCCGAGGTGCTGGCCGAACCCTTGCGCTGGCCAACGTACAAGGTGATACCGAATCCCTGATCACGATTGAATTCGACGGTTTCGACTTCGCGCTGGCGCACCGTGGTCGACAGGCCCTGCTCCAGGGACACCGCCACTTCACAGGCACTGGCCCCCTGGCGCCTGGCTTCAGCGATGATCTGCTCGACTTGTTCTTGCAGTGCCGGCAACGCTTGTGGGCCGACGCTTTCAACTGCACTCATGCTGTTCTCCACTCAAATTCTGCTTTCGGAATAGGTCATCGAGCGACCGGGCCGGACAAGCGGCCCCCGACTGGTTATCATGGCGGCGTTTCTTTGCGGACGGCCACCATGGTTGATTCTTACGACGACTCCCTCGATACGGGAGAAAAAAGCAAATCCCAGGTCAAACGCGAGCTGCATGCTCTGGTTGACCTTGGCGAACGCCTTACGACACTCAAGCCTGACTTGCTGGCAAAACTGCCCTTGACCGACGCTTTGCGCCGGGCCTTGGCCGATGCGCCCAAGCACACGGCGAACATCGCGCGTAAACGGCACCTCCAGTTCATCGGCAAACTGATGCGCGATCAGGACACTGACGCCATTCTGGTCTTGCTCGATCAACTCGATGCCTCCACTCGCCAATACAACGAACGCTTCCATAACCTGGAGCGCTGGCGTGATCGCCTGATCGCCGGCGACGATGCAGTCCTGGAAAAGTTCGTCATCGACTACCCGGAGGCTGATCGCCAGCAATTGCGCTCCCTGATCCGTCAGGCCCAGCACGAGCTGGCGACCAACAAGCCACCGGCATCGAGCCGTAAAATCTTCAAGTACATCCGTGAGCTGGACGAGACTCAACGCGGTCTGCGCTGAGACTCTGATCGGGTGAGTCGCCTGGCGGCTCACCCGCAGCTCCACGCCTTACGCGCCCGTGCCACCCACGGTGATCGCATCAATCTTCAGCGTTGGCTGGCCGACACCCACCGGCACCGACTGCCCATCCTTGCCACACGTCCCCACACCACTATCGAGCGACAGATCGTTGCCGACCATCGACACCTTGCTCATGGCTTCAGGCCCGTTGCCGATCAGGGTCGCGCCCTTGACCGGAGCGGTGATCTTGCCGTCTTCGATCAGATACGCCTCGCTGGTGGAGAACACGAACTTGCCGCTGGTGATATCCACCTGGCCGCCGCCGAGGTTGGCGCAATAGATACCGCGCTTCACCGAGGCGATGATTTCGGCCGGATCGCTTTCACCGGCGAGCATGTAGGTGTTGGTCATGCGCGGCATTGGCAGGTGCGCGTAGGATTCGCGACGGCCGTTACCCGTACGGGCCACGCCCATCAGGCGCGCGTTGAGTTTGTCCTGCATGTAGCCTTTGAGTACGCCGTTTTCGATCAGCGTCGTGCACTCGGTCGGCGTACCTTCGTCGTCAACGCTCAAGGAGCCACGACGCCCCGCCAGGGTGCCGTCATCGACGATGGTGCAAAGCTTGGACGCAACCATCTCGCCCATGCGTCCGCTGTAGGCTGAACTGCCCTTACGGTTGAAATCGCCCTCCAGACCGTGGCCGACCGCTTCGTGCAGCAACACACCCGACCAACCGGAGCCAAGCACCACCGGCAACGTACCGGCCGGCGCCGGAATGGCCTCCAGGTTGACCAGCGCCTGTCTCAGCGCTTCGCGGGCATAGCCCATGGCGCGATCTTCGGCGAGAAAATAGCGGTAATCGGTGCGACCGCCACCGCCATGACCGCCGCGCTCACGACGGCCGTTCTGCTCGACGATCACGCTGACATTGAAACGCACCAGAGGTCGCACATCCGCCGCCAGCCCGCCGTCGGTGGAGGCCACCAGAATCCGTTCCCAGACACCCGCCATGCTGACGGTGACTTGCTGGATGCGCGGATCGAGCGCACGAGTCGCGGCATCGATGCGTTTGAGCAGATCGACTTTCTCGGCACGGGTCAGCACTTCCAGAGGATTGTCTGCCCCATATAACTGCGCGACATCCTGAGTGGTGAACGCCTGCACGGTGCCGCTTTGCCCGGCCCGAGAGATCGAGCGGGCGGCACGGGCTGCCGCGCCCAGGGCTTCCAGAGTGATGGCGTTGCTGTAGGCAAAACCGGTTTTTTCACCCGATTGCGCCCGCACGCCCACGCCCTGGTCAAGGTTGAAGCTGCCTTCCTTGACGATGCCGTCTTCCAGCGCCCAGGACTCGGAGATCTGCCCCTGAAAATACAGGTCGGCGGCATCGATTCCCGGGCCAGCCAGATCGCCGAGCACACCCTGCAGGCTCTCGATCGTTACGCCGCCAGGCGCCAGGAGGTGATCACTGACTGAGGACAACAACTCGCTCATATGCTTTATGCCTTAAATTCGTCGTTCTGATGCAGGCCGCTGGGCGCCCTGCGAGAAAAAGCGCCGGTGACTGGACACCGGCATCCGCGCCCGGATGGACGCCTGTTCGCTGCTGTCTATCTCGGCCAGCAGCACGGCCTCGCCTTGATCCTGTTGCGCCAGCACGCGCCCCCATGGGTCGATGATGGCGGCATGTCCCCAGGTTTCTCGCGGCCCCGGATGCGTCCCACCCTGGGCGGCCGCGAGCACATAACACTGGGTTTCAATGGCCCGCGCGCGAATCAACACGTCCCAATGCGCCGCACCGGTCACGGCAGTAAAGGCCGATGGCGCGGTAATCAGCTCCGCGCCGGCAGCACGCAATTCGCTGTACAGCTCCGGGAATCGCAGGTCATAACAGACCGTCAGGCCGACTCGCCCTACCGGTGTGTCCGCGACCACGACACCACTGCCATAAGCATAGTCATCGGATTCGCGATAACGACCGCGATTGTCTGCCACGTCCACGTCGAACAAATGCAGCTTGTCGTAACGCGCCACCGTCTCACCCCGGTCATCGACCAGCAACGAGCAGGCGTGCACCTTGGCTGCCGGCTGGTCCACCGGCGGCAGCGGCAAGGTGCCGGCCACAATCCATAACTTGAGGTCGCGAGCGGTCTGTTTCAACCAGGGCAGGATCGGACCTTCGCCCAGTGCCTCGGCGCGGCCAATGTCGGCAATGTCGCGCCGGCCCATGGCCGCGAAGTTTTCCGGCAGCACCGCAAGCGCCGCACCACCGGCTGCTGCCTGCTCGAGCAATTGACGGGCCTGGGCCAGGTTGGCCAGCACATCGCTCTGGCTGACCATTTGAATCACCGCTACAGACATGGCGCGCTCCTGAATGGATAGACGTCCATGCTACTCCATAGGCCTGGAGTGTGCGTTCTGAAAAAGAGCGTCAAAAAGGCTTGTCGTAGGTGATTTTCGGTTCTTTCCATGGCCCCTTGACGGTGTACTTCACACTGGCAAAACGGGCCACGCGGTCACCGATCAGCTTGTCGATCAGGAACAGAGCACCGCCGACGGCAGGCGCGCCCACGATCAGGGCGGCAATTGGCAGGTTGTTGGTCACCGGCAACGTCACCATCAGCTTGGCGTCGATCTGATCGCCCACCAGGTTCAGGGTGCCGTTGAGCTCAACATTACTCGACGGGCCGGTCATCTGGATGGGCTCACGGGTCACATAGACGCCATTGGTCGCCACCAGCAGCCCCTTGACCCGGTCATAGCTCAAACCTTTGCCGAACAGGTCGGAGAAGTCCAGGCGCAATCGCCGGCCGATGGAGTTGAAGTTGAGCAGGCCGAATACTCGCAACGCCTGGGCACCGCCTTCGACTTCCACAAACTGCCCCTCCCTCATTGAAGCGTCGAGGGTCCCGGAGAAACGCTTGCTGGCCAGCCAGGCCGGTGAACCGGGCCAGCGACCATCGACATCCATATGGAACTCCTGGCTGGTCACGCTCGGTGCGAAGCCCCATCCCTTGAGCACATCCGCCAGATTCTTGCCGCTGATCCGCCCCTTGTACCAACTTGTGCTGGAACCTGGCGCACCTTCCCAGCCACCGCTGCCTTGCAACAGGATGCCTTTGAGGCCCATATCCAGTGAGTTGAGGGCGATCCCCCTGGCCGTAGGACGAACCTTGAGCGACCACGCGCCGACCAGATCATTGCCCTGGAAAAGCTGGTTGATCGTGATATCCAGCGCCGGGATTTTCGTCGGATCCACGGTGGCCAGCGGGTCCGGCGAGTTTTCGTCGGCAAGAACCTTCGGATCAGGCGCCGGCAATCGCACGTATTGCAGATTGATGACCATTGGCGAGGCTTTCGCATCGGGAATACTGGCGGCGCCCTTGACTTGCTGACTGTCGAGCTGCAAAGCCCAGGCGGCCGGTTTTCGCGTCAACTGCACCGATGCCTGATCCAGGGTTGTACCCAGTGCGCTGAGCTTGCCGACCTTGAAATCGGCACTGCTGAGCAACTGTTTTGCACTACCGCCCGGGTCTTGCCCGGCGTACTTGTTCACCAGGTCCTGCCAGGGGCCGACATCCAGCTGCGATAGCACGCCGCGCACCCGCAGGCCTTTGGCAGCGGGCAGCATGGCATTGCCATTACCCAGGAACAATTCACCGCGACCCTCGGCAAAATTTCCGGGAGGCGCGGCGAAGGTGAAGTTCGCCAATTCGCCGTAATTCACCCAATAGCGTCGTTCCGCTCCCTGCAACGTCATGCGGAACGTCGTATCGCGCCCGGTTTCGGCGGGCATGCCGAAGGGTGCCGGCAAATCGATGGCGACACCTTTTAGATTGGAATTGACCATCAACTGGCTATCACCGCCATTAAGGGTCAGTTGCAATTGATACGGGATCACGCCGCTCGCCGGCAGCGGCTGGGTGACGCTGAGCCAGTTCGCGAGTTTCTTGACTTCGACCTGCCCCGAGGCCGTGACACGGGTATTGAGCTTGCCTTCACGACCATCGGCAAATATCTGTGCGCTTACCGGTTTGTCGAACGCTCGTGCCGTGATGTTCTGGCCGCTCAACCCTTTGCTGCTATCGAAACGAAAATCACCTTTGAGCTGAGTCAACTCAAGGGGGGGCTCGGGCAATTTCAGTCGAGCCTTTGCCGTTTTGAAGTCGACCACGATCTTCGGCTGCTCGCCTTTGACCAGCGGGATATCCAGCTTGAGCTTGCCTTGCAGGTCGCCCTCACCTTCCCAACCGGCGAAAGTTTCGGCAGTGCCGATCGGCGCTTCCTTGAGAATTTTCAGGCCGTCACCCAAGCCGCCGGCAAACCCACCGTCAAGCAACAGATGAGTGCTCTGTCCTTCCGGAACGTGAGGAATGCTGACGTAAATATCGCTGACCTGGGTGTCGAGCAACTGCCCCTTGCTGGCCAGAATCCGCACGCCGCTGTCCTCGACGAACACGTCCCCCGTGACCTTGCTGACATGCGGCCAGCCCGGTTGAAACGCCAACTCGGCATCGTGCACTTTGAAAAACAGGCTGATGCTGCGGGCGGCATCTTCGGCACCGTGGTTCAGCGAGCCCTGGTACTGGAAGAAACCTTGATCGACTGCACCTTTGAGAATCGCCGTACGCAGCCATTCGTCGAGTGCCGGGCTCAGGACCGCCGGCAAGTACTTGGCGGTATAGCGACCGTCCCCGTCCACCAGGCCGACCCGCAGGTCCATGTAGTCTTCCTGGTTGTGGTCGAAATGCAGTCGGATCAGGAAGTCACCGGCAATCTTGCCTTCCTCGCCCAATACCTTCAGGTACGGCGCGATCAGGGTGAAGCCTTCTTTATCGAGTTTCCAGGTCAACCGGGCATTGGCCTGGATGTATTGCCACGGTTTGGCGAAAATCGGGTCCAGGTGCAGCATGAAATCCTTGCTGTCCATGCGCAGCTCGCCGTGGCCAAGGTCTCCGCTGATACTGCCGCTGACATTCCGTGCCGCCGGAGCGCCGTGGTAGGCGTCGAAGCCGACCCGATCAAGATTGGCGGCAAAGCTGAACTTGCTGTCGTCGGTGGCATTGGGCCGCACGTCGATCAGAACGTTGCGCAGGCCACCGATGACCTTGAGCCGCTCGACCGTCGTGGCAAAACCTTCAGGTAATGGCGCCAGGGCATTGAGCAACGGCGTGAGCGGAGTGAGCTCGAGGCGGTCGGCCTGCAGGTGCCAAGCCTCTTCTGCCTTATCGGTGGCCGCCAGTTGCTTGAGCTGCAAGCGTGATTCCCAGCGAGTCTCGCCGAGGTTCATGGCCAGAGAGTCCAGGGTGACTAACATGCCTTCGGTGCTGCGTTGAAAATAGCCGTTGAGCGCCAGATTATTGATCTGGACCGGCTTGCGCTCGGCATAGGCCCCTTTGATTTGAGGCGCGTTCAACCGGACGGCGGCACTTTGCAAGACGCCTTGGCCCCAGGTCGCCCACAGCTCGCCACCGCCTTTGATCTCCGAGAAATTCCATTGCTGGGAAACACTTTCGGGCAGCCATTTAGACCAGTCGCTTTGCGGCAGACTCAAGTAAACGTCCGCTTCACCCTCCTTCCATCGGCTGGCCTGAATGCGAGTACGCAGGCTCATTGCCATCGGCTGACCATCGGGCAGGGTCAAGCGGACATCGAGCCGCTGGCGGTAAGCACCGGTTTTCAGATTCAAACCGACGTAAGTCAGGCTAAGGGGAGATTCCCCCCACGGCTGCAACGTGATCTGACTGTCGAGTACCGACAACTGCTGGACCATTTGCAGGCTATTGAGTAACTGCTCCGGGTCGAGGGGCTGATCGTTCCTGACCGGCAGACCTTCCAGCGCCCACTCACCGTCATTGCCTTGCTTGAGGCTGATCTTCAGGCCATTGAGTTCCAGGTGGGCAATACGTATTTCACGCGCCAGCAGACTGGCCCAGAGGTCCGGCACCGCCCGCACCTTTTCCAGGTGCAGGGCGTTGGCACCCTCGCCGACCGTCACATCGTGGGCCGAAAGAATAGGCGCGAAGCCGCTCCAATTGCCTTTCAGCTCGCCAATCTGCAGCGGCATGCCCAAAGCGTCGCGGCCCCGGGTCTCGACTTCGCCGCGATACTCCGCCACCAGTGGCGTCAGCTCACGGCCAAGGCTGACGTACAACGCCATCAGTACCAAAGCCAACGCGCACAGGCCCAGACCCCAGCGGGTCAGTGCGGCCAAAATGCGTGTCAGACGGTCCATGTCAGTTGGCTCCCATGGCAAATGTTTTGCAAAAAGCTGAGGCCAGCCGTTCAGGAAAAGTCAAAACGTAGCGATTCAGAGCAACACCACGTCGTATTGTTCCTGGGAATACATGGTTTCCACCTGGAAACGAATCGTGCGGCCGATAAACCCTTCAAGCTCGGCGACATTGCCCGATTCCTCATCGAGCAGACGATCGACAACTTTCTGGTTCGCCAATACACGATAGCCTTCCGCCTGATAGGCGCGAGCTTCGCGGAGGATTTCGCGGAAGATTTCGTAGCAGACGGTTTCCGGGGTCTTCAATTTGCCGCGGCCCTGGCAACTGCTGCACGGCTCGCACAGAACCTGCTCGAGGCTTTCGCGAGTGCGTTTACGGGTCATCTGCACCAGGCCCAACTCGGTGATACCGATGATGTTGGTCTTGGCGTGGTCGCGCTCCAATTGCTTCTCGAGCGTGCGCAGCACCTGACGCTGGTGTTCTTCATCTTCCATGTCGATGAAATCGATGATGATGATCCCGCCCAGGTTACGCAGGCGCAGCTGTCGAGCAATCGCAGTCGCGGCTTCCAGGTTGGTCTTGAAGATGGTTTCTTCCAGGTTGCGATGACCGACGAACGCCCCGGTGTTGACGTCGATGGTGCTCATGGCTTCCGCCGGGTCGACCACCAGATAACCGCCAGACTTGAGCGGGACTTTACGCTCCAGGGCTTTCTGGATTTCGTCTTCGACGCCGTACAGGTCGAAAATCGGCCGCTCGCCGGGGTAATGTTCCAGACGATCGGCGATCTCCGGCATCAGTTCGGCGACGAACTGCGTGGTTTTCTGGAAGGTTTCCCGGGAGTCGATGCGAATTTTTTCGATCTTCGGGCTCACCAGGTCGCGCAAGGTGCGCAGCGCCAAACCAAGGTCTTCGTAGATCACACTCGGTGCGCTGATGGTTTTGATCTGCGCATTGATCTGATCCCAGAGCCGGCGCAGGTAGCGGATGTCCATGAGGATTTCATCGGCACCCGCGCCTTCCGCCGCGGTACGCAGGATAAAACCGCCGGCCTCCTTGATGCCTTCTTTGGCGACGCAATCGGAGACCACCTGCTTGAGACGCTCACGCTCGGCTTCATCTTCGATTTTCAGCGAAATGCCGACATGAGCCGTACGCGGCATGTAGACCAGATAACGCGAAGGGATCGACAGCTGGGTGGTCAATCGTGCGCCTTTGGAGCCGATCGGGTCCTTGGTGACTTGCACCACCAGGCTCTGGCCTTCATGAACCAGGGCACTGATGCTCTCGACCGCCGGGCCTTCGCGCAGGGAAATTTCCGAAGCATGAATGAACGCGGCGCGATCCAGACCGATATCGACGAAAGCGGCCTGCATGCCAGGCAACACCCGTACGACCTTGCCTTTATAGATGTTGCCAACGATGCCGCGCTTTTGCGTACGTTCGACATGGACCTCTTGCAGGACACCGTTTTCAACCACCGCCACGCGCGATTCCATCGGCGTGATGTTGATCAGGATCTCTTCACTCATGGCAGGGTCTCGTTCAGGCATGTTCACGGTAATGGCCACATCTGGTCAGTACAACGCTTAACGCGCATTATGGTTTTGCCAACAGGGTATGCCGAAATGGCCGAGCAGTTCTGCGGTTTCGCACAGCGGCAAGCCAACCACCGCCGAGTAACTTCCATTGAGCCCGGCGACAAACACCGCACCCAGTCCTTGTATTCCATAACCACCCGCCTTGTCCCCCGGCTCGCCGCTGGCCCAGTAGGCCGTTGCCTCATCGCTGCTTATCGGGCGAAAACGCACCACGCTACGCACCACCCGCGACTCACAACGCTCACCTTCGAGTACAGCGATCGCCGTCAGGACTTCATGCTCACACCCGGACAACATCTTCAGCATGGCGCAAGCGTCAGCTTCATCAACCGGCTTGCCGAGAATTTTCCCGTCGAGCACCACGGCGGTATCGGCTCCCAGCACGCAAAACGGAGCGCCGGACCCCACGACATCGCGCCCGGCCGCAGCCTTGCCGCGCGCCAGACGCTCGACATAGGCTGCCGGGGACTCCTGGGGCAATGGGGTTTCATCGATGTCCGCACTGATGGCGGAAAACGGAACGCCAATCTGCGTGAGCAGTTCACGCCGACGCGGCGAGCCAGAGGCGAGGTACAGCGGTTTCATCAAGACATCTCCCTTGTCATGGTGTGGGCAAATGCCTGACCGAATCAGTTGATTTTGTAACGTCGGCGCAATCCGCGCAAACCGAAGCTGATCCATGGCCAGAGCAAGGCACTGACCAGTGCCGGCAACACCAGCGCCAGCGTCGGCTGGCGATTGCCGGTCAGGGCGCTGAGCCACAACTGGACCAACTGCGCGAGGCCGAAGATCACCAGGATCACCAGGCTTTGTTGCCACATCGGGAACATCCGCAAGCGTTGTTGCAACGCCAGCACCAGGTAGGTGATCAACGTCAGGATCAAGGCATTTTGCCCCAGCAACGTGCCATACAGCACATCCTCGGTCAGGCCCAGGCACCACGCGGTGACCATCCCGACCTTCTGCGGCAGGGTCAATGCCCAGAACGCCAGCAACAAGGCCAGCCATAGAGGACGAAGGATTTCCATGAACTGCGGCAGCGGCGAAACGCTGAGCAGCATGCCGATGGCGAAGGTCAGCCAGACGATCCAGCCGTTTCGGGAGGCTTTGACACCAGCCATTATTCTCGTCCCCCAGTGGTAGCCGGCGCGGAGACAGGCGGTTTGGCAGCAGGTTTGACTACGGCGGGTTGTGCCGCCGGCGGTTTGGCTGGCGCAGCTGTAGTCGTGGACGGCTTGGGATGTTTAACGCCTGGTTTGGCCGGGGTTGTGGCCGCCGGTACGGTAGCAGGCACTGCCGGGGCCACCGGGGCAGCCGGAGCCGGAGTCGGAACGATGGCCGGCTTGGGCACGGTCGCCGGAATGATCGGTCCGCCACCCTGCGCATCCAGTGATTCCTGCGCCTGGGCAGCGTCGTTGGCACGCTCTTCCGGAGTTCGGGTATCGCTGAACACCAGCAGCAGGTATCGGCTGCGGTTCAGCGCAGCCGTCGGCACGGCGCGAACAATGGCGAATGGCTGACCGGAGTCGTGAATCACTTCCTTGACCGTCGCCACCGGGTAACCCGCCGGGAAGCGTTGGCCAAGGCCGGAGCTGACCAGCAGATCACCTTCCTTGATGTCAGCGGTATCGGCCACATGACGCAGTTCCAGGCGCTCCGGATTGCCGGTGCCACTGGCGATCGCCCGCAGACCGTTGCGGTTTACCTGCACCGGAATGCTGTGGGTGGAATCGGTCAGCAACAGGACGCGAGAGGTGTACGGCATCAACTCGACCACCTGCCCCATCAAACCCCGGGCATCGAGCACCGGCTGACCGAGGACCACGCCGTCGCGCTCACCTTTGTTGATGATGATGCGATGGGTAAAGGGATTGGGGTCCATGCCGATCAGCTCGGCCACTTCGACCTTCTCGTTCACCAGCGCCGAAGAGTTGAGCAACTCGCGCAGCCGAACGTTCTGCTCGGTCAGGGCGGCAAGCTTTTGCATGCGCCCCTGCAACAACAGGTTCTCGGTCTTGAGCTTTTCGTTTTCGGCGACGAGCTCGGTGCGGCTGCCGAACTGGCT
>Ga0302169_10000390_pt1 | contig 13706 bp, 9 predicted proteins | sample I_Fen_N1_3_FD_193493 | JGI IMG/M metagenome (GOLD analysis project Ga0302169, IMG submission 193493) | Peat permafrost microbial communities from Stordalen Mire near Abisko, Sweden - I_Fen_N1_3 | ecosystem: Environmental > Terrestrial > Soil > Wetlands > Permafrost | place: Sweden: Abisko...
GCCGTCGGGAGCGGCTATCACGGAGTCGCTCCCTTTGAGTACCACGACGGCGCCGCAACGAATGGCCGCAGCGCGGGTGCGTGTCAGCTTGTCGCCCGTCTGATCGAATACACTTAGAAACTCACCTTCATGCGGTGTCAGCACGCAGGGGCCGTGGATCGCCCGATCCAGTGCGCCGGGCTCATCTTGAAAGGCAGTAATGGCGTCAGCGTCTATGACGGTGGGGCGTCCGGTGGCAAGCATCGCCAGTACGTGGCCAAACGTTTCCTTGTCAACGCCAGCCCCCGGCCCGATCAACCAGGCTGAGAACCGACTGCCATTGAGCAAGTGTCCAAAATCCTCCGGCGTCACCCATGGGCGCACCATGATGCTGTCCAGTGCGGTGGCGTAAATCGAAAAGGCAATTTCAGGTACCGCAATCGTCGTGAGCCCCGCTCCAACTCTCGCTGCGCCTCTGGCAGCCATCCGGGCAGCCCCCGTCATTGGATACCCACCAAAGATCAGTGCGTGCCCACGACTGTGTTTATCATTACCGGCCTTGGCACGTGGCAGATTGGCCAACCACAACGCCGGGCTGTTCTCGAAGGTGCCCGGGGCGATGGCGTCGATCACTGCCTTGGGTGTGCCAATATCCACAACAATTATGTCGCCACACAGATCCCGGCCTGGTAGCAGCAGGTGGCCCGGTTTCTTGCACAAGAATGTGACGGTCATGACCGCTGGAGCCGCTCCCAGCGCTTCGCCGGTATCTCCCATGACCCCGCTCGGCGTATCGATTGCGATGATGGGAACCGTGCCTTGGCTGGCGGCGGCAAGGGTATCCAAGGCTTGCCCCTCAAGAGGGCGACTGAGTCCTGCGCCAAAGAGCGCATCGACGATCAATTCAGCCCCCTCAAGCACCGCAGGGCTCAGTGCTGCCACTTCACCTTCCCATCGCTGGGCATGTTGTCTCGCGTCGCCCTTCAGGCTGAACCGGCTACCCAGCATCGCCACCCGCACCGGCCAGCCCGCTTCTGCCAGCACGTGCGCGGTGACGAAACCATCGCCTCCGTTATTGCCCGGCCCGCAGAGCACCACCACAGGTCTCGGTGCCCATTTACGCTCGATTTCATGTGCTACCGCCGCACCGGCGTTGGCCATCAACTCATAAGAGGAAACACCGGCAACGACCGATAGCCGATCTGCATCCTCCATCTGCCGAACCGTAAGGACTGCGGTCTGGCGATTGCTCAGCCCAGCCTCGCAAATCAACATGTTCATGTTTTGGCACTCATTCAGCCTGCAGTGAAATCGATGACCACTCGCGATGGAACATCACCGTGTTCGAGTCGCTCGAAAATTTGGTTGATCGCCGATAGCGGTTGCAATTCGATGTCTGCCTTGACCTTGCCCTGAGCAGCAAAGGCCAGTGCTTCGGCCATGTCCTGACGATTGCCGACAAAGGAGCCGCGAACAGTGATGCAATTGGCAACCACGTCGAACAATGGCACCGGAAACTCGCCCGGCGGTAACCCCACCAGCACACAAACGCCGTTTTTACGTGTCATTCCTACGCCCTGCTTGAACGCAGCTAGCGAAGGTACCGTGATCAGCACGCCATGAGCGCCGCCGTCAGTCACTTCCTTGACCGCGACAACCGGATCACCTTTTTTTGCATTGGCCACGGCATCGGCGCCAAGCCGGGTGGCATGGGCCAGTTTGCGGTCATCAATATCAACGGCGAAGACTCGCAGCCCCATGGTTTTGGCGTACTGAACAGCCAAGTGGCCCAGTCCACCGACACCGGAAATCACAATCCACTGCCCTGGTCGGGCACCGGTTTCCTTGATGCCCTTGTAAGTCTTGACGCCGGCGCAGATGATCGGCGCCGCCTCTCGCGGATCGAGGCCTTCGGGAATGTGCACCACGTAGTTCGGGTCAGCGAGGATGTATTCGGCGAATCCACCGTTCTTGGTGTAGCCACCAAACTGTGCTTGAGCGCAAACCGTCTCCCACGCAGATAGGCAATATTCACAATGCCCGCAGGCCGAATACAGCCATGGCACACCGACCCCCTCACCCTCCCTGACACTTGTGACCCCTGCCCCCAGCGCGGTGACGATGCCAATACCTTCATGGCCAGGGATTAAGGGTAAACCAGGCTTGAGGGGCCAATCGCCGCGCGCCGCATGCAGGTCGGTATGACAAACCCCACAGGCTTCGGTACGCACCAGGATTTGGTGGGGGCCCGGGACTGGCACATCACAGTTCTTGAGCACCAGGGGATGACCGAATTGTTCAACGACAGCGGCCCGCATCTTAAGGGTCATGTTTTATTCCTTAATGGACGAGTGAATTTACCGGCCCGACATACAGCCTCGAACAGGCTCGATTCATTCAAGCCGGAGCGTCGGTCGAGAGGTAACGCACCAGCTTTTTATTAACGAAGGACTGGATGCCCAAATCGCCCAACTCACGTCCATAGCCGGAGTTTTTGATTCCTCCGAATGGCAGTTCAGCATCTGACCAACTGATGTTGTTGATGAACATCATGCCGGTGTCGATCTGGCTGGCGACGTGCAGGCCTCGCCCGACATCTCTGGTGAACACCGAACCACCCAGGCCGAAGTCAGAATCATTGGCCAACGCAATGGCCGCTTCTTCATCCTTGACGCGGAAGAACAGCGCGACCGGACCAAAAAACTCGTTCCGATAGGCCGGATTATCCGGCGTAATGTTGGTCAGAATGGTCGGACTCATGTACGACCCCGAACGACGTATTCGTTGGCCACCAAGTAGAACCTTGGCGCCGGCAAAAACAGCATCATCAACCTGCATCAGCAACTGTTGCAGTGCTGATTCTGTCGATAAGGGCCCCAGTGTGGTGCTCTCGTCCATCGGATTGCCTGGTTCAAACTTCGCCATCGCAGCCTGCAAACGTTCAATAAAAGCGTCCGCCACGTCTTCGACCACAATAAAGCGTTTGGCGGCGCAACAAGTTTGCCCGCAGTTGTACATCCGCCCCCAGACTGCCCAGTCGAGGGTAAGGTTAAGATCTGCGTCTTTCAGGACGATGAATGCATCACTGCCGCCCAGTTCCATCGTCGAAGGCTTGAGGTTGGCGCCGGCCCTTGCCGCGAGCAGACGACCGGCGGGTACGCTACCGGTCAAGGCGACACCCTTGACGCGGACGTCGTCCACTACTCGATCCGATTGCTCATGGGAAATCATCAGGTTGGTGTACAGGCCAGCAGGTGCACCGGCTTCGAGTAACAGCGCTTCGAAGGCCATCGCGCACTGCGGAACACAACCAGCGTGCTTGACCACCAAGACGTTGCCCGCCATGAGCTGCGGCCCGGCGATACGTGCCAATTGGTAGTAGGGGAAATTCCAGGGTTCAACCCCGAATATAATGCCGATCGGGCTGCTTTCCATATGCGCCTCACCCTGTTTTGGGTGAAGCCGTTGGCGTGCCAGAAAGCGTTCAGCCTTTTGCGCGTAGTAATCCAGAATATCCGCGCTAAATATGACCTCGGCGCGCGCCTCGTCGATCCGTTTGCCCATCTCCAACGTTGCCAGCCGAGCCAGATCCAGAGCCCTTGAACGCATCAGCCCCGCAGCCTTGCCAATGATTGCGGATCGTTTGGCGAAAGAGGTGTGTTTCCAGCTCTGAAAACAGCGATCTGCGACAGCCAGTTTTTCTTCCAGCTCGAGATCGCTGATTTCCTCGAAGCGTTCCAGCTCCTGGCCATCACTTGGATTGACGCTTAGGTAAGCCATGATCAGTACCTTTACAGGAATAGATACAGACGAAGAATCGAAGCCTGTTCATTGCTAATTATCGGAAAACGGTGCGGGACAAGCGAGTTCCGCTGCCGCACACCGCAGGGGATCAGAAGCTGACGATGATGTCGTTCTGAACATTTCGTACGCCAGCCGTGCTCCAGGCTGAATGCATTGCCAGTTCACGTTCAGCCCAGTTATCGACGGTTCCAGACAGCGTCACATCGGCACCGTTTACATTGACCTTGATCTTTTGCGAATCAGTAATGGCACGGCGCTTAAGCGCATCGGTAATATCGGCTTTCACACCATTGGCTGACACTTTGGACTTGATCAAAATGTTGTTGCTGATGCCCTTGACGTCGCGCAGATTGCGGACAGCACCGACGGCTTCGTCGCGCTGAAACGCCCATTCCACATCGCCGGTCAATGTCACCCAACCGCCTTCCACCTGAATCTTGATCGCGTCGTTGGGCAGGTTTGTCGTCCACTCCAGGGCATTTTCGGCTGAGCGTGCGATATCCGCATCATTGCGCTGACTCTGGCCAAGTAGATTGACGTCCATTTCCACGGCCAGTGCGCGTACGCCCGCGACCTTTTTGACGGCCTCTTCAGCGGCCCATTTTTCAACGAAACTATTGACGTGACCGGCCAACGTCACGACGCCATCCTTGACCTCGACACCGATCTGTTCGGCACTGACTGAGGGTTCCCAGCGCAATTCGGCAAGGATGTCGTCTTTCAGCTGTTTATCCGTTTTCATGAAATTTATCCCGAGTAGTTGAGTGCATGTGCGGCTTCATTGACAGGATTGCGCGTCTTGCTCTGCTTGGCGTCATAACTCCGAAACGGTGGCTCTGGCAGCGCAACTGCATGAACCTCAAGTTAGGCGCCTGCCGGGAAAGTGAGTAGCCTCGGAAACTACCTACGCTCTGGGTTCTGCCCTTCTACCTGCGTGCAAGAGAAGCAGGTGATGACTAAAAACAGCGAGACCCATAACAGCAGCCGCATCGGCTGGCTAAGAGCAGCGGTACTGGGGGCGGACGATGGCATTGTGTCGACCGCCAGCCTGTTGATCGGCGTTGCAGCCGCCAGTACGACGCACAACACTTTGGTGTTGACGGGCATCGCAGGACTTGTCGCGGGCGCCATGTCGATGGCGGCCGGTGAATATGTGTCCGTGCACTCTCAGGCCGACACTGAGCACGCTGACTTGAGCAAGGAGAAAAAAGAGATCGAAACAAAGCCTGTGGCGGAACACCGCGAGCTGGCAGAGATTTACATCGGGCGCGAGGTCGAGCCTGTGTTGGCCGCACAGGTTGCCAATCAGTTAATGGCACACGACGCCCAGGGTTCGCACGCCCGAGATTAACTGGGTATCTCCGAGACGCTGAGCGCCAAGCCCATTTCTGCGGCATTCGCCTCTGCCACGAGCTTTATCCTCAGCGCGGTTTTGCTGGTCGGCGTCACACTGATAGCACCGCTTGAAAACGTGATTGTCTGGATATCAATCATGTAACTGGTGTTTCTGACGTCTTTGGGGGGGCATTCGCTGCCAAGGCTGGAGGAGCACCGCTATTGAGAGGGGCTTGGCGAGTGACGTTCTGGGGGGCGTTGGCGATGCTGATCAACTGCCGTCTTCGGCCGGGTATTCGAGACGCTGGTGTACGCTCGGCACCCTATGAGTAGCTACAAATCAGTGTGAGGAATTCATTTTCGACGCTGACGCCTGAAGGCGCCTTGTCATCCGATACGATCAGTTCCCCGCTGTAGTAGGCGAAGTAAACACTGTTTGTCGTTCCGCGCTGGCGAGCAAAGCCGCACACGGCGAGGTCACGCCCATCGGTATTCACGGCAGTCGCATACAGCGTGTCGAATGCCCATCCGTTACCGTCCAGCCCTGCGAGGGCCTTCGTCTTTGCATCGTGCTCAGCGCTGGCCGTGACCGGCACCTTAATACGAGGCTGGTTGAGGTGGTCGATTGCATCTGGCGTGGTCACGGTTTCTTCAGTTGGCGCCTGTGCGCAGCCAACAAGCCCCCAACACGTCAGGGTAAGCACGAGGATCATTTTCATAGAAATGTCCTTTCATTGAGTTGGAATGCGCCGCGGATCAATTAGGGCGACCAGCCTTCTTGAGCATCAGCTGTGCCCGCTGATTGGCATCGTCTGCCGATTTCTTTGCCGCCAGAGCCGCCTGCAATGCTTGATTGGCCTTGATCAGCGATTCGTCGGCATGCACTCGTGCTGCAGTCGCCATGTCTTCGGCGCCGCTCAGTCGCGCATCCACTTCCTGCCTGCGATGACTACAACCGCTGGTCATCGCCAGAACCACTATCAATGACAGGCTCAGGGTTAGTTTTGTCATGGTGTCGCTCCTTGGTGGCTGAACAGGCAGGGTTTGTTCTGCTAATGCGCAGAGCGAACACTATTCGGTTGTTGGTTAAAGATTAAGGCTCGGAAACTACTCATCTCAGGTTCATCCAGAACCAGCACGCTATCAGGCGTCCATGTCATGCAGCGCCTTGAATGCCTTGAACAGGACACGAGGATCCGTTGTGCCTTTGTAAACTTTTGGCGGCTTGCGCTTTAGTCCCAACAGGCTGGAAACCGCACACTGCGCTGTCCGTATGGAGTACTCGACGGTGAAAACTACGTCGTTTGGTAGTTCGCAGTACTGCCCGATGAACGCCAAGTTTTTGTAACCCGCAGGCACGACTTGAGGTCGGTCGCCCTCCTCTCGCGGCATGAACTGACTGGTAATGAACGGCATCATGCAGGGAATGCAAATGGCGTTCTTCAGGATGGCCTGGCTATCAGGGCCAAACTGTAAATGTCCGAGCACCTCGGTCATGATCTCGCGCCCTGTACAGGCTGACATCGGAATGTTGACGAAATTACCGGGTGTATCGACGTGCAATCCGTAGCCCCAAAACACGCTGACCTGCTCAGGCTGGTCAATGAAGTGGGGTTGAAATGGCACCACGATCGACAGCAACCAATTCGAATGCGCGAAGGTTATCAAACCGCCCTCTCCCGGCACATTGCCGGTGAAATCCACGGTACGCCGCAAAAAGGCCGGATCACTGAGCGTCGTGGTGAATGACACCCATTTGGTCGCATCGATATGGTTGGAAAAAACCTGCGGATGGCCAAACTCGGGCCGACCCTTTGCCAAGGTTTCCCAGAGCGCCCAGGCGCCTTTTATGGCTTTTCCTTGCAACTGTGGCGCCTGATCCATGGCGCCAATGCTGGACGCCTCTGTCATCGAACCCAGCGTCACCAGAACATAATCGCAGTCGCGTACGTCGACGACTGACTTTTCACCGTTGCGCTCGTAGAAGAAGCGCTTGACGCTTTTGCAGTTGGCTTGATCACGCAAATGCATGTCCGTGACGCAGGCACCCTGTTCGAAGACAACGCCGCGGTCCAGCAACCATTTGTGCAGCGGCCTGACCAAAGAATCGTATTGGTTGTAGACCGTACGCATGATGCCTTCGAGGCGATTGAAACCGGCCACCATGTGGGCAAAACGCACGATGTAGCGGCGAAACTCAGCGGCGCTGTGCCATGGTTGAAACGCAAACGTCGTGCACCACATCAACCAGAATTGCGTCTGGAAGAATGATTCGGAAAATTGATCGGCAATTGTCGTTCGGCCCAAGGCGGCTTCCGACTCGATAGCGATCCGCTCGATTGTCAGAATGTCACCTTCGGTAAGCCCGAATTCAGGTGCGGTTTCCCTTCGCCCATCGCGTACCAGCCTCGACTTGGAAGACGTATGCATCCGTTCATTCCAGGCTAGGGTTTCCAGGGTAACTGTAGTTTTGCCATCAAGGGTCGGAATCGAGGCGAACAACTCAAGCGTGCAGACGTATTTGCTCTCGAACATTCGTCCACCGCGCAACACATAGCCTTCTTGCGCTGACCCACCACCATCGAGGCTGCCGCCGGGTGTCTCAAGCTTTTCGAAGACGGTAATGTTGCGCCCGATGACGTCGCCATCGCGAATCATGAACGCCGCAGCCGACATCGCTGCAATGCCCCCGCCCACCAGATAGAAGCGTGCATCTGCCTCGTTCGGTGGGTTTGTTTCCCAGCCATATTTATCGGTCATGGATCATTCCCTGGGTGCTGAGTCGTGAAATAGTCCCAACGCACAGGTGCGCCAGCCTCAATCTCAGGATATGGGGGATCACAGGGATGACGACAGACTCGGAAACTACCTACGACGACCTTCGTCGGGGAGGCTGTAAGCAAAGACCGTTGGTCGCAGACACCGTCGCTGACTCGCACGGTAATGGAATGCCAGGGCAGTAAGGGGTGTAGGATCCGAAGAAGTGTTCCTTAGGAATGCATTGCAGCGGAACATCACAATGCCTGTTCGCCTTCGACTCGACGCTGGAACGGCCACGCCCAAGGTGATTACCCCATCCCCTTCAGCCGATGCCGATGCTGCAACGCTGAGTTCAAAAGCCCCATCGACGCCGGGCAACGCAGCCCAATCATGTGATCAGTTGCGCTCGCTCAATCACGAACTGATCGAGATGAATGATCAGCTCCGTGCCTCGCTCGAACAGCAACGGGCCGCGTCATTGGACTGCCTGAATGTCTTGCACAGCCTAGACATCGCGACGATCTTGCTGGACGCCAATCTGAATATTCGCCTGTTCACACCGGCCAGCCATGCATTGTTCAACATGCTCGCCGCCGACATTGGACGTCCAATGGCCGATCTGTGCCCGATGGCTACCGATGCCAACCTGCTAGAAGACGCTAGAACGGTCATGCGTGACATGAAGCCGCTGGAGCGAGAAGTGCAATCACGCAGTGGCTTGAGTTTTACCCGGCGGATTTCACCTTATAACCAAGACGATGATTTTGTTGAGGGGGTGGTCATCACCTTCACCGATATCTGCGACAAAAAACAGGTCACCGAGGCACTCGAGGACGCCACGCACAAAGCACAAGTTGCCACTACCGCCCGATCACGCTTTCTGGCCTGCGCCAGCCACGATTTACGCCAGCCGTTACAGACACTCAAGCTGTTGCAGGGCCTGTTGTTAAGCCTTTTGAAGGATGAGCAACCGCGCAAACTGACCGTCAGAATTGGCGAAACCGTGGGCGCGATGTCCGGAATGTTGAACGCGCTACTGGATATCAACCACATTGAAACCGGTGCGATTCAAGCGACGCCCGTCTGTTTCCGAATGAGCGATCTGCTGGATCGGCTCGCTGATGAATTCAGCTACAAGGCCGTGGCCAAGGGTTTGAAACTGCGCGTTGTCCCCTGCCATCTCTCAATAGAGAGTGATCCGCGGTTATTGGAACAAGTGCTGCGCAATTTGCTGTCCAACGCGCTGAAGTACACCCATGAAGGTCGTATCCTCCTGGGTTGCCGACGCCATGGTGGTTGGCTAAGCATTGAAGTCTGGGACACCGGCATCGGAATTGAGCAGTCGCGCCTGGAATCACTGCGTGATGCCCCTTCACCTGCTGACAGGCCCTTGCTTGGACATGGTGCCGGTTTGCTTATCGTCAGACGCTTGTGCGCTGTGTTGGGGCATCGGATGCGTGCGCAATCGAGTCTGGCAAAGGGGTCTGCATTCACGATTGATGTCGCCTTGTCTCGTGAAAGCGGAGCCCTGGCGGGCGTTACCTACGACATAGACAGGCAGGAGCAAGGCAGGGTCGCACACCGTGGAATGATCCTGATTGTCGAAGACGACGTGGAACTGCTCGAATTGTTGGGCGCCCTGCTCAAATCCGAAGGTTATCAAGTGGCAATGGCCACCGACGGCGTTGCTGCGCTCACGAGCGTCACTCGCGGCGGGGTGCAGCCCGATTTGATCCTGGCAGACTTCAATCTGCCGGGATCGATCAATGGTTTACAAACGATCACTCAGTTACGCAAGACGCTGCATCGCAACATTCCGGCCGTCATTCTGACTGGCGATATTTCGCGCCAAACTTCCCGTGACGTGGCGTTTGAGCACTGCACTCAGTTGAACAAGCCGGCGAAGTTCAAAGAAATCAATTTCGTCATTGCTTCCCTGCTCGCACAGCACCACATGTCGTTTATCGACCGTGAACTATCCGAGATGATCGACTCCCACGATGAGAACGCATCAATAGTATTTATCGTGGATCGAGATGATCTTTTTCGCGATACGATCCGGGATGTGCTTGAATCCAGCGACTACCTGGTACACGACTATGCGTCCTGCGAGGCCTTTCTTGAGGATTACTCGCCCGGGCTGCGCGCTTGTTTGCTGATTGATGCTCATCTGCAGGGAATGGACGGTCTCCAGCTTCTGCATCGACTGAGAAGCAATGGCGACGACCTGCCAGCCATCATGATCAGTGGTAGCAGTGAAGTTTCAATCGCCGTAGAGGCGATGAAGGCTGGCGCATCGGATTTTATCGAGAAGCCATTTGGTCGCAGTGAAGTTCTTCAGAGTGTTGCGCTGGCTTTGGAACAATCAATGGACGCGAGCAAAAAACTGGCCTGGACTCAGCAAGCCACTCATTGCATTAACAGCCTGACCCTGCGGCAGCGACAAGTCATGGATATGGTACTGGCAGGATATCCGAGCAAAAACATTGCAGCACAACTCGGGATCAGCCAGCGCACAGTTGAAAATCACCGAGCTTCGATCATGACTCGAACTCACTCCAAATCCATTCCGGCACTGGCGCGTATTGCGCTGGCGGCCAAATCCAGGGTTGGCGCCTAGCCCTAAGTCGATTTGATTACGTCGTTTTGAACTTGAGTCCTTGGCCTCAAGCCTTGGACTCGTGCCCGGCATCTCGCTATGTTCACCAGCGAACAGACAGCACTGACGTGAAGTTCTTAGCCAGCTAGTGGTCCAAAGCTACCTCCATCACGGCACACAACCGTGCCCGCAGCCGTTTCACTAAGCCAAACATGGCGCCATTGCGAGCGCGAGTGTCAAAGCAGGGATCTCATGACAAGCAACGGCAGAGACCGGCCCAGGCAGCGTAAAAACTTACTGAATACGTCGAAAGTTGAGTGCTACGGGCGTTGTCTGCGAAACCAGCAGACTGAAGCGCGAATTGCCCTCGTCAGTCACTCACGGACGATCAAACGGTTGGATTCACGCCCTGATCGCTTCAAGCAGTCCTGAGATGCCGAAGATGCTCATCATCCGTTTGAGGTTGTAGGCGAGCACGTGAAGGCTCATTTAGGTGCTTACCCTTGGTAGGGATTTGGTCAGGAAATGGGTACTTCCCATCCAGTATTTGAGCGTTCCAAAAGAATGTTCAAGGGTCTGTCGGCGACGCCTCATCATCGTTGGATCATGTTCCAGCCGTACCTGCATCGCTTCAATTACGGTTTCATGTTCCCAGCGCTTTATCCGGCGCACCTTACCTGTCGTACATTGCTTGTGCATTGCGCAGGACTGGAAGCCCGAGAAGTAGAAACAATGCAATATCATGCCGTTTTCCACCAAAGAATGCCGCCGGGTCAGTAACTGTCCAGCAGGGCATCGATACTCTTCCGATGCAGCAACGTAGATGAAGTCCGGCTTACCAAATCGGCCTTCGGCTTTGCTGCCTGATGTCAGGCGTTTCGGCACAAAAGTAGTGATGCCGGCTTGCTCGCAAGCAAGGATTTCCAGACCTATGAAATAGCCGCGGTCGGCCACCACCGTTAGCGACTCAGCCTCGATTTCTTCACGCACCTGGCTCGCCATATTGCTCAGTTGCCCACGATCATTACCAACGTTGGTCACCTCATGGGCAACAATTAGATGGTGTTTGTTGTCAACCGCTGTTTGTACGTTGTAGCCAACCGTTCCGGTGCCTTGGCCGCTCGTGGCCATTGAACGTGCATCAGGATCTGTGAGGGAGATCTGCTGGTCTGGACTTTCGTGGAGCTGCGTCTCGACTTCCTTGAAGTACCCGGAAGTAATTCTCCGAAATTTGAAGAAGTGATTTTCCGAAACCAGGAAATTGTTCCCCGTTTTGGAAATTCACTTCTCTGTCTCGCGACTGCGGAAATTCGAAACTTTCCTTGCGAAACTCGCATGCGTCTCAGGTTAATAGCACCTACGCACCGACGGCTTATGGCTACTCTTTTAGTCGATACGGATGCAATCAAGCTAAGCCTCCAGAGTCTAAAGCACGGAGTGCCCGGCGGACTTGCCGAGAACCAATTTCAGTCTCGCAGAGCAGGATTGGTGCGTTCCCGCCCAGGTGTGACGACTCCCAAGCCCAGGCGTACCTTCAATACCTAGCCAACCTGACGCCACCTACCAAGGTTTCAGAGCGCAGTTTGTTCGTATGTTCAGTCTGCTATCACCTGTGCTTCAGCTTCAAGGAGTGGCGCTCAGCGCGACTTCACTTTTCGATGTCGTGCTTCTCATCAATAGGCTCGGATGATCCGCACTTCATCATGCGAGTTCATCTACAGGCCTGCCATGGATACTAAGCGAGTCCTAACGCGCTCAGACTATCCCGGGAGAAACAGTCCTAAAGCCTCAAGACTGAGGGGCCTATCGAGTTGGTTTGTATCCACGTTACAGCTCCAGAATCGCCCGCTTGCTAGCACAAGAACAGCCCCATGCTTCACGTCAGCATTCCCCTCGCCCATGTTGCTTTTAGGAGCAGCTAGAGAAGTAATGTGCGAGGGTCGGGTTACTCAGGTTACTCCCACGCAGGTCAGCATCAAGCCCTATCTGGCGCTGTACGGTGGTCGCTAAGCTAATACCTTCAACGCTCAGCCTAGACCCATCCGTCCTCAGATGTCATTGACGAGGGCCTGGTGGTTGCAATGATGACGTCTTCCTCTGTGGTCACCGTTGCCAAGTACCCTTCAGATTTCATCGCGTTGACCAACCCCCGGTTTGACTCGGTGTTTCTTACCTTGATCTTCTTGACCTTCGCACTCACGGTTTTGAAGTCCTTATCGTCGAGCAACCCTAGAGCTGCAGCAACGTCCGGCCACTTCATCCCAGGAAGACATTGTGTCAGCATTTCAGAGCGTTGCTCCGGGGTTAGGCTCGCGTTGCGAACCAGATGTCGCAGCACAGGCATCAGCGGATCAGCAAACCTTTCGCCAGCTTGATTGGCTAGCATAGATACACGGCCGAGCTCTGGAACCGCTTCCGGTTTGCTTTCAATCGTCTCCAGGCTAAGCCCTGACCACATCTGAATTTTCTGTGTGAGTGACAGCGCTTTGCTTTTGCTCAGCGTGAGCATCGAGTCGAGCTGGAGCGAGCTGATATCGATCTCTGCCTTTGCCAGATCCCACCGCTCAACCAGATACTTGCCTTCGAGGTGTGGGCAAGTATTAAGTACGATCTCCCTGACTTCCGAGCTGTATGGCAAAAATGATGAGGCTACCAGCATGCCCCAGCGACCCTCAGGTAGCGCTGCTTTTATCATTGATAGGTCTTGAAGCACGACGCCATCGAGCAATACCTGGAGCACGTCATTACTGATACTGGTGGAGCTCAGAAGATACTGTTGCAGCGACCAGTCTGCGCTCGTTGACCGCCACAGCGTGCCCTTGAGAGACGATGCATTCCGAGCGATGAAGCCGGTGAATACTGTTGTGGGTTCCGATCCGATTTCTTCGCCCGAGACGTGGCCGTCTGGCCCAATGAATTTCTCAAAAAAAATCCACACAGCGTCAGCTTTGGCCACCAGGCGATCACTTTCAAGTGCCTTTGCCCAAAGATGTCTCGGGGTGTCAGTGAGTGTCTGTAGGTCACAGGTCGTGTGATCGAAGAGTCTATTTGTCAGGTCGTGATCTGCGTCCAGTTCTGCTAGTAAACTGGCCAAGGAATCGCTTGATTCATCCAGGACAGCAGACTGATCTAGTAATGCGCTACCGAGCTCATCGGCGTGAGAGAGCAGATAATTACCGAGCCCATTGATGCCCAAAGCCTGCAGCCTACGCAAGGACACGATGCCCAC
>Ga0302169_10000393_pt1 | contig 13636 bp, 12 predicted proteins | sample I_Fen_N1_3_FD_193493 | JGI IMG/M metagenome (GOLD analysis project Ga0302169, IMG submission 193493) | Peat permafrost microbial communities from Stordalen Mire near Abisko, Sweden - I_Fen_N1_3 | ecosystem: Environmental > Terrestrial > Soil > Wetlands > Permafrost | place: Sweden: Abisko...
CATTCTGGTCGACACCGGCGGTATCTCCGGTGACGAGCATGGTATGGACGAAAAAATGGCCGAGCAGTCGCTGCTGGCCATCGAAGAAGCGGATGTTGTGTTGTTTCTGGTAGATGCCAAGGCCGGTTTTACCGCCGCCGACCAGATGATCGCCGAGCATTTGCGCAAACGTAACAAGCGTTCCTACGTGGTTGCCAACAAGGTCGACAACATCGACCCTGAAATGGCCCGCGCCGAATTCGCTCCGTTGGGCATGGGCCACGCGATTCCAATCGCGGGAGCTCACGGCCGAGGCATCACCCAGATGCTGGAAATCGCCCTGAGCGAATTCCCGAAAGACGAAGAAGAGCCGGAAGAAGGCGAGGAAGAGGAAGTCGCCGAGGGCGAAGAAGCCAAGCGCATTCCTGGTCCGAGCGAAAAAGACGGGATCAAGATCGCGATCATCGGTCGCCCGAACGTGGGCAAGTCGACCCTGGTCAACCGCATGCTCGGTGAAGACCGGGTCATCGTCTATGACCAGCCCGGCACCACTCGCGACAGTATCTACATCCCGTTCGAGCGTAACGACGAGAAGTACACGCTGATCGACACCGCCGGTGTGCGCAAGCGCGGCAAGATCCACGAAGAAGTCGAAAAGTTCTCCGTGGTCAAAACCCTGCAAGCGATCAAAGACGCCAACGTGGTGATCTTCGTGATGGACGCCCGTGAGGGCGTGGTCGATCACGACCTCAACCTGCTGGGCTTCGCCATTGAGTCGGGTCGTGCACTGGTCATCGCGATCAACAAGTGGGACGGCATGACCCCGAGCGAACGCGACTTCGTGAAGGTCGAGTTGCAACGTCGACTGTTCTTCGTTGACTACGCCGACATCCACTTCATCTCGGCGCTGCACGGCACCGGCGTGGGCAACCTCTACGCGTCGGTACAGAACTCGTTCAAGTCTGCGGTCACCCGCTGGCCAACCAACCGCCTGACCCAGATTCTGGAAGACGCGGTCGGTGAGCATGCGCCACCGATGGTAAACAACCGTCGGATCAAGCTGCGTTATGCCCACCTGGGTGGCGCGAACCCGCCGATCATCGTGATTCACGGTAACCAGATCGAAAAGGTGCCGAAGTCCTACGTCCGTTACCTGGAAAACACTTACCGTCGTGTGCTCAAGCTGGTCGGTACGCCGATCCGCATCGAGTTCAAGGGCGGCGAGAACCCGTACGAAGGCAACAAGAACTCGCTCACCGACCGTCAGGTCAACAAGAAGCGTCGTTTGATGTCGCACCACAAGAAAGCCGACAAGAAGCGCCGCGACAAGCGCTAAGGCAGCCCTGAGTTACACGCTGCAAGCTTCAAGTCAAAACCAAAAAGGGGCCTGTTAAGGGCCCTTTTTTGTGCCTGATGGTTTGAGGCTTGACCGCTTGCGGCTTGTCGCTTGAAACTTGCAGCTCACCTGCAGGGGCCCACCGATGATCACCAGTAAGCTGCCGAATGTCGGCATCACTATTTTCACTCAGATGTCTCAGCTCGCGGCGCAGACCGGGGCGCTCAACCTGTCCCAGGGTTTTCCCGATTTCGATGCTCCACGAGCCCTGTGCGACGCGGTTGGTCGGCATATTGCCAATGGCCACAACCAGTATTCGCCAATGACGGGCCTGCCGGTGCTGCGTCAGCAGATTGCTGCCAAAATTGCTCGCAGCTATGGCGTTCAGGTGGATGTCGATAGCGAAGTGACCGTCACTCCCGGCGCGACCCAGGCCATTTTCTGCGCCATCCAGGCGGTTATCCACAGCGGTGACGAAGTCATCGTGTTCGATCCGGCGTATGACAGTTACGAGCCTTCGGTTGAGTTGGCGGGTGGCCGTTGTGTTCACGTACAGTTGGGGCTGGACGATTTCAGCATCGACTTCGACAAGCTCGCCGCGGCGCTGAGCCCGCGTACGCGAATGATCATTCTCAATACCCCGCACAACCCCAGCGGTGCCTTGATCAGCCGCGCCGAGCTGGATCAGTTGGCGGCGTTGATCCGTGATCGCGACATCTACCTCGTCAGCGACGAGGTCTACGAACACCTTGTGTACGACGGCGTGCCACACGTCAGCGTGCTGGCCCATGAAGAGCTGTATCAGCGTGCATTCGTGGTCAGTTCCTTCGGCAAGACTTATCACGTCACCGGCTGGAAAACCGGTTATGTCGTCGCGCCGCCGGTCCTGACTGCAGAGCTGCGCAAGGTGCATCAGTACGTCAGTTTCTGCGGTGTTACGCCACTGCAATACGCCTTGGCCGATTACATGGCCGAGCATCCGGAGCACATCGAAGAACTGCCGGGTTTCTATCAGGCCAAGCGTGATTTGTTCTGCGATTTGCTCGCACCGTCGCGTTTCAGTTTCACCCGGGTGACCGGCACTTATTTCCAGCTGGTCGATTACTCGCAGATCCGCCCGGACCTCAATGACGTCGAAATGGCCCTGTGGATGACTCGCGAGCATGGCGTGGCAAGTATTCCGATCTCGGTGTTCTACCAGACGCCACCCGAAGGCCAGCGCCTGGTGCGACTGTGCTTTGCCAAACGTGAGGAGACCCTGCGTGAAGCAGCGGAAAAACTATGCGTGATCTGAGTGTGCTTGCGAATCTGAACATCGCACTGATCCAGACTTCCCTGGCCTGGCATGACCGCAAGGCCAACCTGGAGCATTTCGAATCGTTACTGGAACAGGCCCAAGGCGCTGACCTGATTATCCTGCCAGAGATGTTCACCACCGGATTCTCGATGGAATCCGAGACCCTCGCTGAAGCGGAAAACGGCCCCACCAGCAAATGGCTGCGGGCTCAGGCGGCTAAGTTCGACGCGGTGATCACGGGCAGCGTCATCATTCATGCGGCCGATGGCAGCCATCGCAATCGTCTGTTGTGGGCGCGGCCGGACGGTGAGGTGTTGCACTACGACAAGCGCCACCTGTTCCGCATGGCGGGCGAGCATCACCACTACACCCCCGGCGAGCGTCAGGTGCAGTTCGAACTCAAGGGCTGGCGCGTGCGGCCGTTGATTTGCTACGACCTGCGCTTCCCGGTGTGGAGCCGCGATGCCCAGGACACTGACCTGTTGCTATACACCGCCAACTGGCCGGGTGCACGACGCCAGCACTGGAACCGCTTGCTGCCGGCGCGGGCCATCGAAAACCTGTGCTACGTGGCGGCGGTGAACCGTGTCGGTACGGACGGCAAAGGCTTCGCGTATACCGGTGACAGCCAGGTGCTGGATTTCCAGGGTGAGACACTGCTCAGTGCCGGTGAGGCTGACGGGGTGTTCAAGGTGGTACTGGATGCGGCGGAACTGGCGGCGTATCGCACGCGGTTTCCGGCGAATCTAGATGCCGATACGTTCGAGTTCACCTGAGTTCGTCGTCGCCTGACCTGGCCTCTTCGCGGGCAAGCCCGCTCCCACAGGGTATGTGGGTGTAAACAAAATTTGAGTTCACAACGGTCAACTGTGGGAGCGGGCTTGCCCGCGAAGGGGCCGGTTCAGACAGCACAAAACCAGCAGGCAAAAAAAGGCCCCGAGGTTCGCACCCCGGGGCCTTTTACATGACAGCGTAGGCTTACGCCGCTTTCGCTTCCGGCTGGCTCAGGGAGCGGTTCAGCGCGCTGAACAGGGCCTTGAAGCTGGCGGTGGTGATGTTTTCGTCGATGCCGACGCCATGCACCGCACGCTCGCCATTCACCCGCAGTTCAATGTAGGCGGCTGCCTTGGCATTGGTGCCCGCGCCGATGGCGTGTTCGTTGTAGTCCATGATTTCCACGGGTACTGGCAAACCGGCCACCAGGGCTTCCAGGGCGCCATTGCCCTTGCCGCGCCAATGCAGGTTGGTTTCGCCCTGGCCTTGGCTGGCGACTTCCACTTCGACGGCGCTGTGGCCGTTTTCTTCCTGCAGGCGATGGCTGACCAGCGCGTACGGGGTATTGGCTTGCAAGTACTCGCTGTGCAGCAGGGCGTGGATTTGCTGGGCCGTCATTTCCAGGCCCAGGCGATCGGTCTCACGCTGCACGACCTGGCTGAACTCGATCTGCATGCGACGCGGCAGGCTGATGCCGTATTCCTGTTCCAGCAGGTAGGCGATACCGCCCTTGCCCGACTGGCTGTTGACGCGGATGACCGCTTCGTAACTGCGGCCGATGTCGGCCGGGTCGATCGGCAAGTACGGTACTTCCCACAGGGCGTCCGGTTTCTGCTGGGCGAAGCCCTTGCGGATGGCATCCTGGTGGGAGCCGGAGAACGCCGTGTGGACTAGGTCGCCGACGTACGGGTGACGTGGGTGCACCTGGATCTGGTTGCATTCTTCGACGACTTTGCGCACGCCGTCGATGTCGGAGAAGTCCAGTTGAGGGTCGAGACCCTGGGTGTACATGTTCAGGGCGACGGTCACCAGGTCAACGTTACCGGTGCGCTCGCCGTTGCCGAACAGGCAGCCTTCGACGCGGTCGGCGCCGGCCATCAGGCCCAGTTCGGTGGCGGCCACGCCGGTGCCACGGTCGTTGTGGGTGTGCAGGCTGATGATCACGCTGTCACGACGGTTGATGTGACGGCCGAACCATTCGATCTGGTCGGCATAGATATTCGGGGTCGCGCATTCCACGGTGGCCGGCAGGTTGAGGATCATCTTGTGCTCGGGCGTCGGGTTCCAGACTTCGATCACCGCGTCGCAGACTTCCTTGGCGAACTCCAGTTCGGTGGCGCTGAAGGTTTCTGGCGAGTATTCGAAGGTCCACTCGGTGTCCGGCTGCATGGCCGCGTATTTGACGAACAGCTTGGCGGCGTTCACGGCGATGGCCTTGACTCCGTCCTTGTCCTGATTGAAGACAATCCGGCGGAAGGAAGGGGAGGTCGCGTTGTACAGGTGAACGATGGCTTTCTTCGCCCCGCGCAGGGATTCGAAAGTACGCTCGATCAGGTCTTCACGGCCCTGGGTCAGCACCTGGATGGTGGTGTCGTCCGGGATGTGGTTGCCTTCGATCAGGGTGCGCACGAAGTCGAAGTCGGTTTGCGAAGCGGCCGGGAACGATGCTTCGATTTCTTTCACGCCCACCTGCACCAGGGTTTTCCAGAAGCGCAGCTTCTTGACGGCGTCCATCGGCTCGATCAGCGACTGGTTGCCGTCACGCAGGTCGGAACTGCACCAGATCGGCGCGGCAGTGATGGTTTTCGACGGCCAGGTACGGTCCGGGATGTCGATGGTCGGGAACGCGCGGTATTTCGAAGACGGGTCTTTGAGCATGCTCATCGGAGTAATCCTTATTGTGTGGGCCGAAAAAAGGCGGCCAGCCGGTGGATCAAATATTTTGGGGGTAAGGCGTGAGACGAGGCACCGCGATCAGCCCGGCAGTCGTGCACTGACAAGGCACAGGCTGCGGTGCTGGCGAAGCTGAATGAGGGTGTGAGGAGTTTTCATGCCTTCAACCCTAACCGCGGGGGAGAAAGATGGCAAGCAGTCGAAAAAAATTGAGAGGAATACTCGTGTCTATGTATTTATCGAGATTTTATTGTGCTGAATGGTGCTGTTTGTTCAGTTGCTTGCGCAGGGTTTGAGTGATGCGCAATCGAGGATTTTGGCATCGGGCCGTGCCCGTGCAGCTATGCTTATGGCCTCGACTGACAAGCAGGAGTCGGCGATGAACGAGTCCGATTGGAAGCTCTATTGCGTGCTGCGTCCGGTCGCCCATGAGCGGATGTGCGTGCGGATCATGGCGGATGTCGAAAAGACAGTGCTGGATAAAAACCTCTCACCTTATGAGCGGATAGAGGCGAGCGAGGAATTGCTCCAGGCCGGTCAAAAGGAGTTGTACTGGGCGTTTGGGGTGTTCAGGTTTTCGCGGCATGAAGCGCGTTCTCACTTGCTCGGGCTATGCGCCCGTGAGCTGGTCACAGCTGAAGAGCTGACCGGGTTCTCGGAGGAAACCCGGGAATGGATCAAGCACTGCCTGGCCGACCGGGAAGCCCACGGGATAGAGGACCTGGACGCTGAGTAAGCGGCGGCGGTGATGCCGTCATCGCGAGCGAACCGGCCGCACCGCCGCCAGCTTAAGGCTGAAACGCCCCGATGAAAATTGCCGGATCTACCCGCGCGTCGTTCAGGCTGACGTTCCAGTGCATATGCGGCCCGGTCGCCCGACCGGTCGAACCGACCTTGCCGACCACATCACCACGCGCCAATGGCTGACCGACCTTCACATCGATTTTCGACATGTGGCAGAACATGCTGATGAAGCCTTGGCCATGGTCGACAAACACGGTGTTGCCGTTGAAGAAGTAATTGCCGATCAGAATCACCTTGCCAGCGGCCGGGGTCTTGATCGGTGTGCCGGCTGGCACTGCGAAGTCCAGGCCTGCATGGGGATTGCGCTCTTCACCATTGAAAAACCGGCGCACCCCGAACTTGCTCGACAGCGGCCCGTTGACCGGTTTGTCCAACAGCAGGTTGCTGGGGGTATTCGGGCTGAACGTGCGATAGGCGGCAATCTGCTCTGCCAGCTCGCGTTCTATGCGCTTGAGATTCTCCGGGTCAGGGTTGACCTGCTGCGTGTTCTTCAAGGTGATGCGTTGTTCCGGGTATTTTTTCTGGCCCACGGTGAAGCTCAGCGTACGGCCGCCGCTGCTGATGGACTGGGCGCCCGGTTTAACAGTCAGCGGTACGCCGACGATGGCCAGCCAATTGTTCTGCTCCTTGACCACCAGTACCGGTTTGCCCTGATAGCTGGCTTTCGGCGCTTGCGCTGAGGTGCCCAGATCCACCACCGCGACGCCGCCCGGCACCGGTTTGTTCAACAGGCGGGTGATATAGCTGTCGGCGTGGGCGTTCAGGGTCAGGCACAGCAATAGCAGAGAAGCTAAAAGGCGCGGCATGGATCAATCCAGTAATGAAAGGGTGACAGGCGTCAGGTGATTGTCTTCAACCCGCACTTGCAGTTCGCCTTCGCCCAGTTTGGCTTTCAGACGTTGACCGTTATGGGTTTGCGCGGCGTTGCGAATCGCGTTGCCGCGCTCGTCGAGCAAAATGCTGTAACCGCGGCCCAGCGTCGCCAGGGGGCTGACCACATGCAGTGTCTGCATTTGGCTTTGCAACTGCAGGCGACGGTTTTTCAGCCCCTCGCGGATGGCGCGGGGCAGGCGTTCGGCGAGACTGTCGAGGCGCTGGCGCAACAACGCCAGTTGCCGACCGGGATGTTGCCCGGCCAGGCGGGTTTCCAGGCGGATCAGCCGTTCACGGCGAGTGTTGAGGCTGCGTTCAAAGGCGCGGCGCATGCGCATGTCCAGATCATCCAGGCGTTGCGCTTGCTGGCGCAGGCGCTCACCCGGATGGCGCAGTCGCCGGGAGATGCCTTCCAGACGCAAGCGGTCGCGCATCAAACGGTCGCGCATGCGCATCACCAACCGTCGGTGCAGGCTTTCGACCCGGCGGACCAGATCGCTGGAGTCCGGTGCGAGCAGTTCAGCGGCGGCGGATGGGGTCGGGGCGCGAACGTCGGCGACGAAGTCACTGATCGACACATCGGTTTCATGGCCGACGGCGCTGACGATCGGCGTTACGCAGGCATCCACCGCGCGGGCCACTGCTTCTTCGTTGAAGCACCAGAGGTCTTCCAGCGAGCCGCCACCTCGGGCCAGGATCAAGGCGTCGAAGCCGCGCGCATCGGCCAGTTTCAGCGCGCGAACAATTTGCGCGGTGGCTTCGCGGCCCTGAACGGCCGTAGGGATCAGCGTCAGTTGTATCTGAGGTGCGCGACGGCGGAACACGCTGATGATGTCGCGGATCACCGCGCCGGTGGGTGAACTGATGATGCCGATCCGTTGTGGATGGGCCGGCAGCGGTACCTTGCGCTCGGCACTGAACAGGCCTTCGGCGCTGAGTTTTTCCTTCAGTGCATCGAAGGCCAGCCGCAACGCGCCATCGCCCGCAGGTTCCACGGTGTCGAGGATCAGTTGGTAGTCCCCGCGCCCCTCGAACAGCGAGACCTTGCCGCGTACCTTGACCGCCAGGCCGTCTTTCAATGCTTGTCGCACTCGCGCAGCGTTCTGCCGGAACAGTGCGCAACGCACCTGGGCGCCGCTGTCCTTGAGCGTGAAGTACACGTGGCCGGATGCCGGGCGGGCCAGGTTGGAGATTTCGCCTTCGACCCAGATGTTGCTGAACACGTCTTCGAGCAACACCCGTGCACGGCCGTTGAGCTGGCTGACGGTCAGGACTTCACGGTCCAGGCCAAGTCTTGCAAAGGGATCTTTAATCATGGGGCGCATGATAAAGGCATTCGGTGACCAATCTCTATGACCCCGCACAAATCAGTTGTTGGAGGCTGTTTGTGGAGTGAGCTGGGTCGCGAAAGCAGTCCGGCAGGCGATATCGTCGGTGAAAATCAAGACGTCATCGCGAGCAGGCACGCTCCCACACAGGCGCGCTTGGCGCAGGTTGTTCAATCGTTGTACTGGCTCAGCAACCGTTCCATCCGCGCATTCAAGCGGCGTTTGATTTCGGTTTCGATGTGCGGCGCGAAGTCGTCGATCACGTCCTGCATGATCAATTGCGCGGCGGCACGCAGTTCGCTGTCGAGGTACAGCAGGGCGTCGGCACCCTTGCTGGCGCTCGGCGCCGGTTCGGCGGCTGGCGCGGGCGCTTTCGGTTCGACGGTCGGCGCGGGGGCGCTGACGGTATCGAACAGCATCGGAATCTGTTCCTGTTCACCTTCTTCGACCGTGTCGGTCAGCAGCGGTGGTTGCAGGTTGTCATCGCCGAGCAGTTGGCGGATCGACTCAAGGTCGTCCAGCAGGTGCACGGACTTTTGCAGCGGTTTTGGAGTGTCCATCGGAATGCTCAGAGTCGCTGTAAACGGTGATCTTGCAGAGGATAGCCCTGTTCGCGGTAGAAACGGAAACTCTCCCGCGCGGCCTGGCGTATCACCGGGTCTTCCACCACCACTTCTGCCACGCGGGCAAAGCGCTGGGCAAAGGCCGGCACTTTCAGGTCGAGATTGACCAGCAGATCCTGGTGCTGACCGCAGTCTTCGCCAAGACCCAGGACGATCAGGCTGTCCGGTTCGCTTTCGGCAGGGCCGTGGGGCACGAAACTCTCGCCTTTGAACGCCCATAAGCGTGCGTCGAGATCGTCGCGTTGGGAGGCGTCGCTGCAATGCAGGTAGATGCGGTGCCCCATGCGCCAGGCTTTCTCAGTGAGCTTGCAGGCGAAATCCAGGCGTGCCGAAGGATCGGCGCTGGGCAGGATATAGAAGTCGACTTTGGTCATTGCGGTTCCTGAGCCGGGGCGGCGTCACTGGCAAGCAACGCCGCCCGGGATCATCGGTTTCAGGCTTTGGCGCGGTCCAGCAGGTATTGGGTCAACAGGGGAACCGGACGGCCAGTGGCGCCCTTGTCCTTGCCGCCGCTGGTCCAGGCAGTGCCGGCGATGTCCAGGTGCGCCCAGTTCAGGTTTTTGGTGAAGCGCGACAGGAAGCAGGCTGCTGTGATGGTGCCGGCTTTCGGGCCGCCGATGTTGGCGATGTCGGCGAACGGGCTGTCGAGTTGCTCCTGGTACTCATCGAACAGCGGCAGTTGCCAGGCGCGGTCGTCGGCAGCCTTGCCGGCGCTGAGCAGTTGGCCGATCAGTTCATCGTTGTTGCCCAGCAGGCCCGAGGTGTGGGAGCCCAGGGCAACCACGCAGGCACCGGTCAGGGTGGCGATGTCGATGACGGCTTGCGGCTTGAAGCGCTCGGAGTAGGTCAGGGCATCGCACAGCACCAGACGGCCTTCGGCGTCGGTGTTGAGGATTTCCACGGTCTGGCCGCTCATGGTGGTGACGATGTCGCCCGGGCGAGAAGCGTTGCCGCTCGGCATGTTCTCGGCGCAAGCCAGGATGCACACCAGGTTGATTGGCAATTTCAGCTCGAGCACGGCACGCAGGGTGCCGAACACGCTGGCAGAGCCGCCCATGTCATATTTCATTTCGTCCATGCCGGCGCCTGGCTTGAGGCTGATACCGCCGGTGTCGAAGGTGATGCCTTTGCCGACCAGGGCGTAGGGCTTCTCGGATTTCTTGCCGCCGTTGTATTGCATGACGATCAGGCGCGGCGGTTGGGCGCTGCCCTGGCCAACGGCATAGAACGAGCCCATGCCCAGTGCCTTGATCTTCTTCTCGTCGAAGACTTCGACTTTCAGGTCCTTGAACTCTTTGCCGAGGTTTTTCGCTTGCTCACCGAGGAACGTCGGGTGGCAGATGTTTGGCGGCAAGTTGCCCAGGTCGCGAGTGAAGGCCATGCCGTTGGCAATGGCGGTGGCGTGGGTCACGGCGCGTTGCACTTCAGCCTGGGCGGCCTTGATGGTCAGCAGGGTGACTTTCTTCAGGGCGCGTGGTTCGGCTTTCTGGCTCTTGAACTGATCGAACTGGTATTCACCGTCCACCAGGGTTTCGGCCAGCAGGCGGGTCTTGCCGTAGCTGTCGCGGCCCTTGACCACGATTTCGTCCAGGGCCAGGACCGCATCACTGCCGGCCAGGCCTTTGAGGGTATTGAGTACGCCGGCGATGATTTTGCGGAACGGGCGGTCGCCCAGTTCTTCATCTTTACCCACGCCCACCAGCAGCACGCGCTCGGCCTTGAGGTTGGGCAGGCTGTGCAGCAGCAGGCTCTGCCCGACCTTGCCGGCCAGGTCGCCACGCTTGAGCACGGCGCTGATCGCACCGCCGCTGAGTTCGTCGAGTTGTTTGGCGGCGACGCCGAGTTTGCGGCCTTCACCGACGGCGACCACCAACGTGGCGGTTTTCAACGTTTCCGGGTTAACGCTCTTTACAACCAGTTCCATGTCCGGGTCCCTGAATTGATGGTCAACTCGCAAGCGCTCGACACCGAATGTGCGTCGCCTGCCTGCATCTAAATAGAAAGTAATAGAAAGGCGCCAGTACCGACCGGCGACGAAGGCCGCAGTTTGAACCTCGCTAGCGGCGCCTGACAACCCTCGGTTGTACGATTGTCGGAGCGAGCCTGCTCGCGAAGAACTTGAGGCCGCGGCGGGGTTTCAGGCTTCGCGAGAGATGGACGTCGCCCTTCGCGAGCCTGCTCGGTCCTACAGGCGCTTCCATGCATTGCGCAGTGACAGGCGCACCCAATCACAGGATAATGCGCCATCTTTTTCGGCGGCTCTGCCCTGCGGGTTGCCTGATATGTTTGTTTGTTTGGCTGCCTTCGCCTGACAATCCTGGAGTGTCTGGTTTGATCGTCTTCCGTTACCTATCCCGCGAAGTCTTGTTGACCTTGAGCGCCGTCAGCGCCGTGCTGCTGGTCATCATCATGAGTGGACGCTTCATCAAATACCTCGCCCAGGCCGCTTCGGGCCTTCTGGATCCGGGTTCACTGTTTCTGATCATGGGCTTCCGCCTGCCGGGATTCCTGCAGCTGATCCTGCCCTTGGGGCTGTTCCTGGGGATTCTGCTGGCGTATGGCCGGCTGTATCTGGAAAGCGAGATGACCGTGCTTTCGGCGACCGGCATGAGCCAGCAGCGTCTGTTTGTCATGACCCTTTTTCCGGCCACGCTGGTGGCGCTGATCGTGGCGTGGCTGAGCCTGAGCCTGGCGCCACAAGGTGCCAATCAGTTCCAGCTGCTGCTGAACAAACAAGATGCCCTGACCGAGTTCGATACCCTGGAGCCGGGGCGCTTTCAGGCGTTGCGCGACGGTACGCGAGTGACTTACACCGAGCAGTTGTCGGCAGATCGGATCAACCTTGGCGGCGTATTCATTTCGCAAAAGAACGCCTCATCCGACGGGAAAGATCGCGGGATTTCCGTCCTGGTGGCCGAAAAGGGCCGGCAGGAAATCAAGCCTGATGGCAATCGTTACCTGATCCTCGACAATGGCTACCGTTACGACGGTAATCCGGGGCAGGCCGACTATCGTGCGATCAAGTACGACGAGTACGGTGTATTGCTGCCCAAGCCGGATGTCAGCGACGAAGTCACCGACCGTGATGCGCTGAGCACCAGTGTCTTGATCCATAGCGATGACTTGCGTATGCGCGCCGAGCTTGAGTGGCGCCTGTCCTTGCCCTTGCTGGTCTTCATCGTGACCCTGATGGCGGTGCCGCTGTCGCGAGTCAATCCGCGCCAGGGGCGCTTCCTCAAACTGTTGCCGGCGATTCTTCTTTATATGGCTTACCTGACCCTGCTGATTGCCGCACGCGGCGCCCTCGACAAGGGCAAGATCCCGGTGGCGTTGGGCTTGTGGTGGGTGCATGCCATCTTCCTGGTCATCGGCCTGGGCCTGCTTTACTGGGAACCCCTGCGCTTGAAGATGGCGAGTCGCCGCAGCGCGCTGGAGGTGGCCCGTGGTTAAGCTCGACCGCTACATTGGTAGCAGCGTGCTCATTGCGATCCTGGCTGTGCTGGGAATCATCCTTGGGCTGGCAACGTTGTTTGCGTTCATCGATGAAATGGGCGAGATCAGTGATACCTACACCCTGGCCGATGTCGCGAGTTATGTACTGCTGACTGCACCGCGCCGTCTTTACGACATGTTGCCGATGGCGGCGCTGATCGGTTGCCTGATCGGCCTCGGCAGCCTGGCCAGCAACAGCGAGTTGACCATCATGCGCGCGGCCGGCGTGTCGATCGGCCGAATCGTCTGGGCGGTCATGAAGCCCATGCTGGTGCTGATGCTTGCCGGCGTGCTGATCGGCGAGTATGTCGCCCCCGCCAGTGAAAACCTCGCGCAAGCCAATCGTTCGCTGGCCCAGGGCAGTGGTGACGCGCAAAGTGCCAAGCACGGCATGTGGCACCGTCAGGGCGATGAGTTCATCCACATCAACTCCGTTCAGCCCAATGGCATTTTGTACGGTGTGACCCGTTATCGCTTTGACGCCGAGCGGCACATGTTGTCGGCCAGCTTCGCCAAGCGCGCAGACTTCGACAAGGAGCACTGGCAACTGACCGATATCACCACCACGCTGTTCCACGATAAAAGCTCTGAGGTGGTGACTGCCCCTGTGGAGCGCTGGGACGTGGCATTGAGCCCGCAATTGCTCAATACCGTGGTGATGACACCCGAGTCGTTGTCGATCAGCGGTCTGTGGGGGTATATCCACTATCTGGCGGACCAGGGCTTGAACAATGGTCGTTACTGGCTGGCATTTTGGGTCAAGGTGTTGCAACCGTTGGTCACTGCCGCGCTGGTGCTGATGGCGATTTCCTTCATTTTCGGCCCGTTGCGTTCGGTGACCCTCGGTCAGCGGGTGTTTACCGGCGTGCTGGTGGGGTTCACTTTCCGCATTGCCCAGGATTTGCTGGGCCCTTCGAGCCTGGTGTTCGGTTTCTCGCCGCTGTTTGCGGTGCTGGTGCCGGCCGGTACCTGCGCCCTGGCCGGGCTGTGGTTGTTGCGTCGCGCCGGTTGATGGCGGGGCGTTCCCGGCTTCTTTGGTCATAAAAAACGCCCCTGTCGCAAGACCGGGGCGTTTTTGTACTGGCCGTCTGACCTGCGAACGTGACGCTAGCGCCGTGGATCAGGTACAATTCCCGGCTATTTTTCGGCGGGCTATGCCTGCAGCCTTTTTGAGTGTTGATCCGTGAGTGATTTGAGTCATATCCGCAATTTCTCCATCATCGCCCACATTGACCAT
>Ga0302169_10000395_pt1 | contig 13616 bp, 12 predicted proteins | sample I_Fen_N1_3_FD_193493 | JGI IMG/M metagenome (GOLD analysis project Ga0302169, IMG submission 193493) | Peat permafrost microbial communities from Stordalen Mire near Abisko, Sweden - I_Fen_N1_3 | ecosystem: Environmental > Terrestrial > Soil > Wetlands > Permafrost | place: Sweden: Abisko...
AGCAGCATCTTGAGTAATGCGGCTCTGCGTTCAGGTGAATAGTACGGCATGACCAGTCTCTTTCCGCCCCCGATATGCTTTTGCAGGAAAAACCGGAGAGACGACAACTATCCTGACACCGGGGGATAGGCCCTTCATTGAAAACAGGGAACGGCGTCTCAAGGTGCGGCGGGCGGGTGGTCACCAGGGTCAACGGGCGCTTTTGCGGGTATTGCACCAGCGGCCGAGGGCCAGCCGCGAAGGTCACTTCTTCGGCAGTTTCATCGGCCTTTTTGGTTTCCTCAGCAGCCTTGGCGAGGCTCGCCAATGGAGAAGCCGCCAATGCCAGGGCGAAGGCATCGCGGAGAACACGCCGGCGGCTCGGCTTGCTGTTGTCTATAAAACTGAACTTCATTCTGCGCTCTCTATAATTGTTTTACTGAGATGCAACTGACAGCTCTCCCCCGCCAGGCTTGATGTGAAAACGGGGTTTCGCAGGGAAACCAGTATCGTCACGAGCACCTTGACTGCTTTTCATTTGACGTCAGTGACTTCACATTTGATGACAGTGGCGGTTGATAGTCCACTGAAACTCAAGCAATAAAAAAGACGTCCCGAAGGACGCCTTTTTCATATTTTCATGCCGCGATGTTGTCAGACATGCTCGCTGCTTTTCGCATGCGTCGGATGCGCTTCTCCATGCCCATGGTCCACCTCCACCACCGGGATTTCCTTCCCGTCGCAGTCATGCAGCTTGCCTTCGCTGAAGTAATCCCCTTCACGCAACGCTGCCAGATCCTGATAACGCAGCACCCGCTCAGTACCCGCCGCAAACACCGACTGCTGATCCGAGTTACCGGCCGTGAGGTGGTTGAAGGTCAGGTTCAGCACGATGGCCATGATCGCTGACGAACTGATGCCCGAGTGGAAAATGGTCGCAAACCAGCTTGGGAAATGATCGTAGAAGTTCGGCGCAGCGATGGGGATCATGCCGAAACCGATAGAGGTAGCCACGATGATCAGGTTGACGTTGTTGCGGTAATCAACCTTGGACAGCGTACGAATACCACTGGCCGCCACGGTGCCAAACAACACGATACCGGCGCCGCCGAGGACCGACGTCGGCACGGCGGCGATGACCCGACCCATGAAGGGCAGCAAGCCGAGGATCACCAGAAACAAACCGCCCGTGGCGACCACGAAGCGGCTTTTGATTCCGGTCACCGCCACCAGCCCGACGTTCTGGGCGAAGGCGCTTTGGGTGAACGAACCGAAGATCGGCGCGATCATGCTCGACAGCATGTCGGCGCGCAGACCGTTGCCCAGGCGCTTGGAGTCCACTTTGGTGCCGATGATTTCACCGACGGCGAGGATGTCCGCCGAGGTTTCAACCAGCGTCACCATGACCACGATGCACATCGACAGGATGGCGGCGAAGTGGAAGGTCGGCATGCCGAAATGGAACGGTGTCGGGAAGCCGAACATCGGGCCCTGGGTGACAGACGAGAAGTCTGCCATGCCGAGGAACACCGCAATGACCGTGCCGATGACCATCGCCAGCAGAATCGACAATCGAGAGATGGTCGCGCTGCCAATCTTACTCAACAGCAGCACCAGCACCAGCGTCACCGCCGCCAGGCCAATGTTCGCCATGCTGCCGAAGTCCGGCGCATGGCTATTGCCGCCCATGGCCCAGCGTGCCGCCACCGGCATCAGCGTCAGGCCGATGGTGGTGATCACGATGCCCGTGACCAGCGGCGGGAAGAATTTGGTGATGCGCGAGAACACCGGCGTGATCAACAAGCCAATCAACGACGCTGCAATCACCGCCCCGAGAATCGACTGAAACCCGCCCTCCCCGCCGCTGCTGACAATCGCCACCATGGTCGCGACGCCAGAAAACGATACGCCCTGAACCAGCGGCAACTGACAACCGAAAAACGGTAAACCAAGGGTCTGGAGTAACGTCGCCAGCCCCCCTGCAAACAATGAAGCAGCAATCAACAAACCGATGTCCGCCGGCGAGAGCCCGGCCGCCTGACCAATGATCAATGGCACCGCAACGATGCCGCCGTACATGGTCAGAACATGTTGCAGGCCGTAAGCCATATTCGCGCCGATCCCAAGGTTTTCATCCTCGGGCCGTTGGTGTGAAACATGGGGCGTTTTCATAGTTAGGGGGTTCCCTGGTTTTTGTTATGCGCACACTGTATGCAAGACTCAGGACAAATGTCTATAGAGTTGTATACAACTCATCAGTCAGATTATGGACAGGTGTCCATTTCGGCCTTATCTGTGTGGCTCGCTGGCTCCTCAAAATTTTTGAAATACATCGTCATCTCCGGTTTACCCATTCCCCACTAGGCTTCTGCATTCCAAGCGACCGCCGGCACGGACGCCTCTCGCTTATACATATAAAGTATGCATAATGAAGTCATTCGAAATTCAGTTTCACAAGGCAAAAAACGCAGCCAACAAATTAAAGCACCAAGGCATCAGCCTTTCAGAAACGGAGCCGGTGTTCTATGACGAGCGGGCCCTAACGTTTCAAGACCTCCACCATGATGAAGAACGGTGGGTCATCATGGGAATGGATGCCAAAGGTCGCCTGTTGGTCGTTGCGTATACCTATCGAGATCCGAATTTCGTTCGAATCATTTCCGCGCGCATCGCTACCAAAAACGAGCGCCGCCGGTACATGGAGGATTCACCGATGAAAGACGAATACGACTTCAGCAATGCCAAGCGTGGCGCCATAGCCAGCAGTAAAGGCAAAACCCGAATCACCATCATGCTGGATGATGCCGTCATAGAGGCCGCTCGCTCTCTCGCCGAGAGCGAGGGGTTTGGCTATCAGACGGTGATCAATAACACCTTGCGTCAGGCGTTGCTCAATCACCGGGAAACACCCGGTGAGCTCGATCAGCGCACGGCTGTCGGAAATGCCAGGCATTTCAAGGAAGGGATAACCCCTGGGGAGCTGAAGAACCTCGAGAAAAAATTAACCGAGGTCCTCAGTGAAATTCATCGGGTGATGGCGCCTTGAATACGCCGCTGTGAGGCCGCAAAAAACACTGGCTCAGCTTGGGCGAATCAATCGCTCGAGCACGGCCCTTAATACCTCGTGTTGCGGCACCCGAATCCCGAACTCGTCCTGCAGTACCCCGACCAACTCGTCCACATCCGCCACCTGCCGTCGCTCGCTTTCGTGACCGACCCGGTGTATCGCAAAGCTGCCGTTATTCAGCGTACGGCGCCAGCCGTCTCCGGTCCGGGCAACCATCAGTTGCCGGGAAAACGACGACTCGGGATGGGTGGAGACGTACCAATTGCCGACGGTGTAGTCGATGTCTTCCTGGCGCTGCAGATCGAAAATGTACATCGGCCGCCACTCGCCGCCGACGTTGGCCCGCAAGGTGTAGCCGTCTTCATGGCGCTCAATGCGATACGGTTCATGGGGGGTGAGTTGTTCCTCGTCGGTATCGAGTATCAGGGGTGCGGTGGGGACCATGCCGCCGAAGCCGACGTCGGTGATGTAACGCACGCCGTCCAGTGTGACCAGGCTCAAGCGGTGCGTGCGGGCAGTCCACGCGCCTTCGGGTTGGCCCATCACCACACGGCCGCTGATGCCGCGAGCATCGAAGCCCAATTCCTGGAGCAAGGCCAGGAACAGGTTATTGAGTTCATAGCAGTAACCGCCGCGACCGTCGAACAGGACTTTCTGCTCGATGGACGGCAGGTCGATCAGCACCGGCTCGCCCGACAACGTGGTGAGGTTTTCGAACGCGAAGGCGCCGGTGTGGCGCAGTTGCAGCTGGCGCAGGGTTTCCAGGGTCGGCGCCGGGGGTGCGTCGAAGCCAAGTCGCTGTAGATACAACGCAAGGTGGGTCAGGCGTGGCTCGCTCATTGCTCAGTCCTTATGCATGGGCCGCGGATCTCTCCGCCGATGGCCGTCATGTATAAGGGATAAGCCTGCTCAACTGACAATTGATTTCGCCAATCACGGCGCCCATCAATATCAATGTTGCTTGCGCGAGCTCACACGAATCCACGTCGGCGCATGATCACTGGCATGCGGCTCATTGCGCACCCAGGCATCGACACCCGCCTCTTGCAGATAGGGACTCAGCGCCGGGTTCAGCAACAGGTGATCAATGCGCAACCCGGAGTTGGTCTGCCAGTGTTGGCGGAAATAATCCCAGAAGGTGTAAAGCCGTTCCTCAGGATATAAATGACGCAAAGAATCAGTCCAGCCCTGATCCAGCAAGCGTTGATAACACGCGCGGCTTTGCGGTTGCAGCAGCGCATCCTTGAGCCAGGAACGCGTGTTGTAAATGTCCAGATCGGTGGGCACCACGTTGTAGTCACCGGCCAGCACCACCGGGTGCTCGCTGCTTTGCAAATCCTTGGCATAGGCGATGAGCCGCTCGAACCACGCCAGTTTGTAATCGAATTTCGGCCCCGGTTGCGGGTTGCCATTGGGCAAGTACAGACACCCCACCAGCACGCCGTGCACTGCCGCTTCCAGATAACGACTGTGGGTGTCCGTGTCGTCACCCGGCAAACCGCGTCGACTCTCCAGCGGTTGCGCCTCTCGGGCCAGAATCGCCACCCCGTTCCACGACGCCTGCCCCTGCCAGAGGGCGCCATAACCGGCCGCTTCAAGTTCGGCAACCGGAAACGCCGTGTCGACCGACTTCAGTTCCTGCAAACACGCGATGTCCGGTTTTTCCCGCTCCAGCCATGCCAGTAAGTTGGGCAGGCGTGCGCGCAGGCCGTTGACATTGAAGGTGGCGATTTTCAGGTTTTTCATGGTCCGAGGCTCGCAGCGGAGGGGCGGTATCCGGTTGTGACCCAATTGCGTGGCGACAGTTGCGAAGGCCAACGATGCAGGCGATTAAAGGTGCCGCGGCGGGACTTGCCATCCTCGTAATGGCGAGCCCTCGATGACACCTCAAAACCCTGTAGGAGTGAGCCTGCTCGCGATGGCGTCAGGTCTGTTAATGGTGAGTTGGCTGAAAGGACGCCATCGCAAGCAGGCTCACTCCTACAATGGCTCGCCCACGCATTAAGCCGGGGTGACCACTCGTCATCCAACCGGCACCAACCACCCCGCCCTTCGCACCAACATCAGGTAACGACTCATCTTTTGGAGACGGACCATGATGACCAAAAAATGTACTTCGCTGTTATTCGCTGGCTTGTTTTGCGTCGCCTCGGCAGCCACGTTTGCAGCGTCCAACGACGGCACCAGTTCGACCGGCTCCCAGTCGGGGACCAACAGCGGCTCGAACATGTCGACCGACCACACGCCCGGCACGCCTCCGGCCGGGAGTAACACGGACTCGGGTGGCGGCACCGGCACCGGGACTAATGGCGGGGCCAGCGGTTCGGGCTCCGGCGCAGGCGGCGGCACCGGGGCGGCGGGCGGCGGAACCGGAGGTGCGGGGGGTGGAACAGGCAGCTGAACGAATAAAAGCAGGCCATGAAACGCTTCAGGGCCTGCTTTCGAACCAGCCCATCACATGCGCTTGACCGAGGGCGGGTTCCACTTGCCGTTCAATGCCTCGGGTTTCGGGCCGTACAAGCGCATAGTCAGGTTGAACGCGCCTTTGGGAGCGGGCAGCCAATTGGCCTCCAGTTCCTTGCCGGGGCTTTCATTCTGAAAGTAGATATCCAGTGAGCCATCGGCATTGTTCTTGAACGGCATCCAGCTACTCACCGCAAAACGGTTGAGTGAATTGCCCACCTGGAACCCTTCCGGATCGTACAAGGTGATCGACCAGAAAGCGTTCACCGGCGGCACTTGATCTTTATCGAAATGCAGCACGTACTTGTAGGCCCCGTCGAGCGGCTTGCCCTGATCATCGCCGATGTTCAGCGGATAAATCGCATCCTCGGGCAAGTTCGCCCCCAACCCGACCTGGGCCACGATCGCGCGCTTAAGGTAGTAGTTGCCATAGACGCCCATGGTGTCGGTGTTCATCGACCAGCCATTGACCACCCGAGCAAGGGTCGCCACTTTCCACTTCATCAGCGTCTGCGCTTCATCAGGCACAGTCTGCAGCGCGGCTTTCACGGCCGGGTCCAGCGCCTCGAAATTGAAAGATTTGCCCACTTCAATACCGATGCGTTGCATCTGCGCCAGTATCGGCTGGTCGGTGAGATGTGGCGGATGCACTTTGAGCAGCTCGGCCGCATAGGCGAAGTATTTGGCTGCCGACATCGTATCGACCTGAATCTTCGGCGGCGTTTTCATGTCCACCGTCGGGTCGATTTTCACGGTCACCGGTTCGGCTTTTTTACCCAGTTGCGACAACGGCGTCACTGTGTAGCCCGCCTGAATGCTGTGCACCGCCGCGTAGTCAGCTTCGCCGTCGGTCTTGGTACGACCGATGATCCAGACGAAAGGCGTCGGCGCCGGCAAATGGCTCAATCCGGCCGGGACCGTTCCGGTCCAACCCGGCGGGGTGACCAGAAACTGACTGGCTTGTGTGCCGGTCGTGCGCCAACCGGGCGAGGCAAATACATCGCTCCACATGTCGAGCATCGGCAACAGATAAAAACGCCCCGCCGTGTCCGGCGCGGAAACCACCAATGGCTCCTTGGTCAAGTCGAGCCAGGCGATGGAATACAACGTATCGAAGTTCGGGCGCACCACCCCTTTGAAGTTCGCGGGCGGGTACTGCGGCACGCTCACAAACATGTTCATCGGGCCCTTACCAAACTCCTTGCCGGGTTCGATATTGGTGAACTGCTTGCGGGTGATGTCCATGGTCAACAGCGGATAAAAATACAGGTAGGCGTCGACGCCAATGGCGTGCGCTTCTTCGGGCGTGACTTTTGGTTGAGCCTGGCTGGCCAGCGGGAAAACGGCGGCAGCCGCGAGGGTTAGAGCAACGGCTGTCAATGCTTGAGTAATCAACATTTAGGCGATCGTCCATGCGTTGGGGAGCGCTGCCGGGCTTGGCAGGGCTAACGGAACTTTAGACGATCGATTCAGCCGGAACTGACAGGCGGACGGCCGGTTGTCGGGGTGTTGCAACACTGAAACAACAAGCCGGGCGACTCAACGATCCGAGCGCAGCAGCGCCTCCACGCCCCCTTCCATCGACAACACGCAAGACCGGTTACGTCCCGAATGCTTGGCCTGATACAGCGCCGCATCGGCGCGCTCGATGAACACTTCAATGCTGTCGCGCCCCGTCGGTATAAACGCGTAACAGCCCAGACTGACCGTCACGTAGCCCGTGGGCGAGCCGCTGTGGGTGATGTTCTTGTCCATGACACTGCGGCGGATTTGCTCGGCAATCGCCAATGCGCCATGAATGTCGGTGTTAGGCAGCAACACGGCGAACTCTTCACCGCCATAACGCACCGCCAGATCGGCCTTGCGATGGCAGCAACTCTTCAGCGCTCGCGCCACCTCGGCCAGGCAATGGTCGCCGGCGACATGGCCGTAGGTGTCGTTGTAGCGTTTGAAGAAATCGATGTCGAGCATGACCAGGCTCAACGAACTCAACTGCCGGGCCCCGCGCGCGAACTCGATGTCCAGCGCCCGCTCGAACAATCGACGGTTGGCCAGACCGGTCAGGCTATCGTGAGTGGCAATCAGCTCCAGCGCTTCTTGCGCCTTGCGCAAATCAGCCTCGATCCGCTCACCGTCGCGCACCTGATGAATGAACACCCAGCCGAACAGCCCAACCCCCAGGATCACCAGCGCCACGATGACGCTGGATTGAAACGCCGTGTCGTACCAGCCCTTCAGCACCGCGTCCCGCGAGGACGCTGCAGAAACCACCAGTGGATAACCTTCCAGTTGACGATAGCCGTACAGACGGACGATGCCGTCCACAACCGAACCGATCATCGCGTTGCCGGCCGGTGCATTCGGCAGCAGCGTCTGGAAGATATCGCCCTTGGCCAATGACGTGTTGATCAACGACTCCACAAACGGCCGTCGCGCCAACAGTGTTCCATCGCTCAGGGCCAAAAACATCGAGCCCTTGTCATCGATGTTGAAGCTTTTGAAGAATTGATCGAAGTACGCCATCTTGATGCCGGCCAGCAGCACGCCCTGAAACATGCCGTTCTTGTCGTTGATGCGCTTGGACACTGGAATGATCCACTCGCCATTCTGCCGACTGCGAATGGCCTGCCCGATGTGCGCGACCGAGGACACGTTTTGCTGGTGAAACTTGAAGTAGTCACGATCGGCCACCCCCGCGCCCCGGGGCAGATCCTCGAACGACGTCACCACCCACTGCCCCTGCTTGTCGAACAGGAAAATCCCGTGCAACTGGTCCAGCGCCTGCACCCTGCGGGCAAAGGTTTTCTGCAAGCGTGGTCGTTGTGCAATGCCATAACCGTCGGCCTGAATCCAGTCCACCAGGCTGGTCAGCACCAGGTCGGCTTTCATGAAGGTGTCTTCAGCCTGCTGCGCCATGGCCCGGGTCAGGTTCGACGACGCCACTTGCGCTTCGTCCAGATCGTGGCGGCGCGACTGCTCCAGTTGCAGGTACAGCAAAGCACAAAGGCACAGGCACACCGTCGCGATAAACAGCACCGATGCTGTCAGCAGCGGCAACCGTTTCAACGCGCCGCCGGGGGCGTGATGCGGGTCGTGAAGGGGAATAGGCAAACGCTCGTCCTGTAAGGGTAAGGCGTGGGCAAAAACCCAAAACCCTTATTTTTTGTGAGCTTAGTCTACGCCGTGGTGTGGGGCAATTGTGCTTTGGACAGACATCCGTCGTAAGAGAGCGCTGGCCGGCTTTTAGCGGGAGGGTATTTTTGCAGGAGGCGTTGGCCGTCCCGCCAGCCCGAAATCATTTGTCACGCTCGTACGACCGGCATGACCCAAGGCAACACCCGGATGACGTTGGAGGCGCTACGCTTACACTTACACTTACATCATGACAAGGAATCGAAATGAGTAAGGCAGACGAGCTCGCCACCAAGTTGAAACATACCGGGGCCACCCGCGCCGATCAGGCGATCGACAGCTGGCCGAGTCAGGTTTACGCACTGTATCGCCAGATCGAGGTGTGGTTGCATCCGCTGACCGAGGTGGGGTTGGTCCTGCGGCGTAATCCCACTCATGTGTTCGAGAGCAGTCCGGACGGGGAAACGTTCGACTATGCGATCGACCAACTGATGATTGAAGGCAATCGCCACATCCTGACTTTCGACCCGGTTGCACGCTTCACCGCAGATGGCGAGGGGCGCGTCGAGGTTCATTCCAAGGGTAAAGAACTCGCGCTGCTGCGCACGGTGGACGAGCACGGCGAGACGCATTGGTGGTTGCAAACGATTGAGCAGTCCGATGAGCAAGCGGATGCGGTCGCATTGACCGAGCATACCTTGCTGGCGGTGGTGCAAGAAGGACTGGAACTCTAGCCCCCCCGCATTTTAAGGGGGCCGAGCTGTGCCCCTATTGCACACCCGACCCCGACGCCACCACCGAACCCGTCGCCGCACGCAAATCCATTACCGGCACTGGCGCCGGCCGGTTCAGCGCCTGCAACACTGGCGCGTCATAACCATATACATCAGGCTTGAACGCCACTCGCCCGTCACTCTCCAGGTCCACCGTCCAGTACGCCAACAACACCGGCACTTTCACCGGAAGCCGGATGTTCTCGGTCTTGCCATTGGCCAATTGTTTTTGAATGCCGGCGCTGTTCCATTTAACCGGGTCGTTGAACAGCAGTTCCACCAGTTGCAGCGGGTTCTCGACCCGAATGCAGCCAGAGCTGGTTGCGCGGACAGTTTTGGCAAACAGGTCGCGGTGTGGTGTGTCGTGGAGGTAGATCGCATAGTCGTTGGGGAAACGGATCACCACCTGGCCCAGCGAGCTCTCGGGCCCGGCATCCTGACGCAGGGTGAGCCCGCGTGCATTGCTCCAGTCAACGGTCGACGGGTCGAGCGCATTGCCTTCTCGATCCAGTACGCGTATCCGGTTGCTGGCCAGGTAGCCTGGATTGGCCTGAATTTTTGGTATCACGTCTTCCTTGAGGATCGTCGGCGGCACCGTCCAGGTCGGGTTAAAGGTGATGTAGGTAATCTGCGCCTGAAAAATCGGGGTATTGCGCGCCGTTTTACCCACCTGCACCCGGGATCGCCAGATCGGCTGGCCATCGCGGTACATCGCCACCTTGTAGCCTGCAATATCGACGATAACGAACGTGCCCTGCAGTTTATAGAGCAGCCAACGCGCCCGCTCCATGTTCACCCGCACCTGGTCAATGCGCGCCTCCACCGGCACATTCAGTGCCGCCAAGGTCGTCGCGCCCGCCATACCATCCGAGCCAAGGTACTGTTCGGTCTGATACTTTTTCACCGCTGCGGTGACGGCGCCGTCGTACTTCGTGCCGCGAATCAACCGCGGATCGAGAAAACCTGCCGCGACCATCCTCGCTCGCAACTGTGCAACAGCGGGCTCGTCCATGCCGGGTTTGAGCGAATGGTCCACCACCACTTTGGGCCAGCCACCCCGATCCCGAATGCCGCGCAGTTGCGCCAAAGCCTGACGCAAACTGACGTACACAGCCTCTTGCGGGGGCGCCTTGGCGAAAGCACTCGCCACGTCGTGATTGTCGAGCGCAGCGAAGAAGGCGTTGATGTCGTCACGCGGATCGACGCCGTTCGAATCAAAATTCCAGTGATTGTCCAGCCGTGCAGGGTCGACCTTGCCGCGCCGTAATTGCAGCAGCGCGCTAATAAAGGTGTGGGTGGTGGCGATATCAAACGCTGCCCGCTGCTCAGTCGAGGCGGTCAATGCTTGCACTGAAGGTTGAGTCCGGACAATTTCATCCACACGGAAATCCGCCGGGTTCAATCCGTCGGCCTGGAGGTTGTTCAGACTTTTGATCAACTGTGCGACATCGCTGTCGTTGGTCCACGCCGCGCGATAGGCGCGATGGGTATAAAAATCCATAACCAGACGACTGACATCCACCCGCCGATAACGCTTTGAAGTGAGCAAGGGCGGGAATGCTGTTTTCAATGGCGCAAGCGACGCCTGAATTGTTTGAGCGACGTTGTCGTCCGCTGCGGCATCCATCACGGTGCTCGGCGCAGTTACCGGCTCAATCGGCGAAGTTTCGGCAACTGCTGCACCGCTGATCAGAAAGCCCATAAAAAATAGGCGGCTTATGACGAATAACCTTGTTAATTGCACCATGGATAATCCTTAATCTCCCGCATTCACTCGCTAGCTACCCACGCACTGCTAGACTCGAACTTAACATGATGAGACATCTATATGGCGCTACTACGTTTCGGCCTACCATTGGCGGCCCTGCTACTGACTGCAATGTCCGTACCGTCAGCCTACGCCGATTCGCTGGCCGCCGCCCTCGTCAAAGCAGCGCCGGGTGCCGACGCAAAAGTCATTAACCTGGCCGTCCGCGCTTCACAATGCAGCATCGCTCAAGGCGCAGCCCCTGTCCAAAGGCTTGCGATCATCGATTACTCCCTGCCCTCGACCGAACAGCGGTTGTGGGTATTCGACCTTAAAAAACGCAAGTTGCTGTTCCATGAACTAGTGGCTCACGGTCGAAACAGCGGCGAGAACATGGCCGTCAACTTCTCCAATCAAAACGAAAGCTTCGCCACCAGTCTCGGCTTGTACCGGACACAGTCAAGTTATGTCGGGCAAAACGGTTACTCGCTGCGCATGGAAGGCCTGGAACCGGGTTTCAACGACAACGCCTTTGACCGGGCGATCGTGATTCACGGCGCGCCCTATGTCAGCCCGATGCTGGCACGGGTGAATGGTCGGATTGGCCGAAGCCTCGGTTGCCCGGCAGTCAGGCCGGCGATTGCGCATCGGCTGATTGATTCGATGAAAGATGGGCAGCTGTTGTTCTCTTACTATCCGGATCAGCGCTGGTTGAAAACCTCCTCGTATATCAACTGCGGCAGCGGCACGGTCGCGTCGGCGTCCAAATCCACCCTCCGCAAGTAAACACCGCGCCCCTCCTCAGTCTTCTGAAAGAAAGCCCTCGTTAGTCTCGCCGTCAACTCCACGTTGACGGACCGGGCTCAGCGGCATGCATCCACGATTCAAACCTCTGGATTGTATTTAGTGTTTATTATCCGTTCGGGGACGGCTCTGCGTTAATGCAAGGCTGATGAGAATCCATCAAAAAAGTCCGAGAACAATGAAGAACATAAAAAGCACGATGATGCTCGGTGGTTTGTTCGCCCTATCGCTTGGCGTTCAGGCTGAACCTTCGCATCTGGACAGCGTCATCCAGCAAGGCCAACTTCGCGTGTGCACCACGGGTGACTACAAACCCTATACCTCCAAAGCCGAGGACGGCGAATACTCAGGCATCGACATCGCCATGGCCCGCTCACTGGCGGACAGCCTGGGCGCCAAAGTTGTATGGGTGCCGACCACCTGGAAAACCCTGATGCCGGACATGCTGGCGGGTAAGTGCGACATTGGCATGGGCGGGATCTCGGTCACCCTGGAACGGCAGAAAAAAGCCTCCTTCAGCACCACACTGGACGTCGACGGCAAGATCCCGCTAGTGCGTTGCGACGATCAGGCGCTCTACCAAACCATCGAGCAAATCAACCGGCCTTCAGTGCGCCTGGTTGAACCGGCCGGCGGGACAAACGAAGCGTTTGTTCACGCCTTCCTGCCCAAGGCGCAACTGAGCCTTCACGACAACGTGACCATCTTCCAGGAACTGCTGGATAAGAAGGCTGACGTGATGATTACCGATGCGTCGGAAGCGTTGTACCAGCAGAAACTTAAACCCGGATTGTGCGCGGTGAACCCGAGCAAGTTCATGCAGTACGGGGAAAAGGCTTATCTGCTGCCGCGCGACGACATCACCTGGAAGTTGTATGTCGATCAATGGCTGCACCTGGCCAAGGTGACGGGCAGTTACCAGAAGGTTCTTAGCCAGTGGATAGCGACGCCAGAGACTAAATAACCCGCCAGTTACAACACGCATCTCAGGCAAATCGCAAAACGGCGGAATCACTTCCGCCGTTAGTTAATCGTCGTGCAACAACCCCGAACTGTACTCGCCGAAGCTGTTACCAAGCGCACTGCCATGGAAATTCATCTTGTTGGGGCTGTTGGTCGGCCCCGGGCCAAAACCCGCGGACGGCAGCGTGGCTTCCGAATATTCACTATGGGTGCTTGCGCCAGAACAGGCGCTCAATAGTACTGCACCACCGATTAGCACGACTTTGAAGAGATTCGAGATCATTTTTCAGTTCCCTGTGGGATGGAAGGCGCGGTGATACAAGCTTGAATTATCATCCTAGGCTGCAATTTCGGTGGGGATTATGAAACTTTGCGGGGCGACAGCGTTGGTTCAGGAATCGCAGTTTTGGGTCGGTTGAATGGTCGCAGAACGTTACAAAGCCAATCGCCTAAGGGGTGACCCCATCCAGCCAAATGACATCAGACGTTGCAAGCGGTGCTTGGCTCCACGCGAGCCACGAGCAATATAGATGGGCTGATGTCGCCCTTACTCTTTTCCGAGACACGGCGTTTTTCAAGGTAGTTGTCGCGTCAACCGTCTAACTATGCCGCTATTTTCTTGATCTGTTGCTCTCGATCCGGGTTCAGCAGCACGGTGCCGATCGGCTCCCAGTTACGCGTCTGGCCT
>Ga0302169_10000398_pt1 | contig 13585 bp, 13 predicted proteins | sample I_Fen_N1_3_FD_193493 | JGI IMG/M metagenome (GOLD analysis project Ga0302169, IMG submission 193493) | Peat permafrost microbial communities from Stordalen Mire near Abisko, Sweden - I_Fen_N1_3 | ecosystem: Environmental > Terrestrial > Soil > Wetlands > Permafrost | place: Sweden: Abisko...
ACCCTGGCAAGCACCGCCTGCTGCACATCCACGAGAACATTCCGGGTGTGATGAGCGAGATCAACAAGGTGTTCGCCGAAAACGGCATCAACATCTCCGGTCAGTTCCTGCAGACCAACGAGAAAGTCGGTTACGTCGTCATCGACGTCGACGCCGACTACTCGGAAATCGCCCAAGAGAAACTGCAGCACATCAACGGCACCATTCGTTGCCGCGTGTTGTTCTGATAGCGACTTGAGCGACAAAAAAAGGGAGCCTTAGGGCTCCCTTTTTCTTGCACTTGTCTAACCCTCAAACAATCGTAAACCTATCTCTAGGCTGGACAGAATCCAATCACCAATATCAGGAAGCCGGACGATTCCAAACAATAGTTGCTAATCGCGCCCTAAAGGTGACAGAGGCTTAGCAATATCAATCAAAAGTATATTTTCCCTCTACCATGAATGTCGGTTCTCTCCAGTTAGGCCCCCTCACAATTCCGCCCCCACTGAATTCTACATAACCAGCGTCACGCATATTTCTCACGAGGTTCAACAGCCCCATGTTGTCTCCCACATGCGCCCATCCAGCCATACTGTAAAGTCTGTCCAATCGAGGAATGGAGATACCTAACTCAAACTTAGTGACAAATAGAATCACCTCTTCAGGCTTCTCATTGAGCACGACTTGTTCTATGACGCTCATTATTTCACTCCTCCCAGTTGTTCGTACTCTCTATCCGTTTGTTTCCTATCTGCCTCTAAAGCTTCAAGTGTATAGAGCAACTCCGAACCCTCTTTTAGCTTGTAATCTTCCAGCGTCGCTGCGTGGGTGTTATTCCAAATGGCACCTTCATCATCCGGATTTACACCGTCAGCCACCCCTAATGCTCTGAAACGCTCAAGCTCTCTCAGCTCATGAGTATAGAAACGTTTGTCGATAGCTGTGACTACTAATTTGCCCTCAAGTATCCTTTCCAAGCGATCAACCATGATTGCATTGGCATCCGATTGTTCGAAGCGGCCCGTATGCAATTTGACAAGATCAATACCCGCTTTCGTGACGCTCGTATTGGTCCAATCCAGATCAAGGATTGGGCCTCCAGCTTTGGCAGGATTAAACATTCGGCCGCTGTACTCTCCTCTCGTGGTAGCCCCTTCATAAGGGCTATTGAAAACAATGTAAATCGGCGCCAGGCCGCTGTTGATCGGAAAGCAGTAAATACAATCCCTGAAGTCCGGCAACTCGAACGCAGGCAATGTTTCGGGCTGCACGAGTAGTGGCAACAGTTCAACACCGGTGTAAAGCGGTACTTCCGCGGGTCTAGCAGGTGAAGTTGTCGAACTGTTACCCCAGTGGATAATGGGAAAACTGAGGGTGATCGGTGGCGTGTCGGCGGAAGTGAAACTGTAGCTGTTAGTCTTCTGGTCGAACTCCAGCGCCCGAACTGGCACCGCAGATGAAATGCTCCCTCCCGCCGGTGTTGCAACGAGGGTGTATTGGCCAAAGTCACCATAAATCCGGTAGGGAAGATCGATGGTTCCTTTAGCAGCGGCGATTTCATTCAGGTTGTACGGCGCATCTGGCAAGACCGTACTGCCAGATAGTTTGAGAGCCGTTTGAGGATAACGCTCGCCGTTACCCAGAGCGGGTGAATAGAGCAAGGCACCGATCCCAATCGCCGTCGCTCGACTGATAAGTACGTCTCGCAGCCCTGTCAACAACAAAATGCTTTTTCGGATCGCTGCTTCGAAGGTCCAACCGTCCGCGTCTTGGAGAGTAGCGACACCCGCCACAGTGACCACCTGCGCAGATTGACTAAGGGTTAAATTGAAGCTGTAGGCAGTTTCACCTCTAGCCAAGGCAAAATGGATCGCAGAATCGATAGCTGGAGAAGCGCCCTCTAAAATGGAAACAGCCTCGACAAGTATTCGTTTAACGTAGGCGGCTGTCAGAGATATCAGGAAGCTTTCATAAAGGCCTAGACGCTCTTCCCCGTGTTCTGCCGAATCCACATAAGCCGCGAATAGCTCGGCACTTTCCATACTGTCTAACGACAATGCATCTACGCCAAAAAATGCATCCGCCTCATACCAACTCCTGTTCATTCCAATTCGTTGCAGGAGCTCTACAATAATAACTTTCTTTTTTAAGACACTCTCCAATTCATTTAATTGGCTGGCATCAACAGCTGAATTTATGCGACTCTCTATTTCATTCCGAACACCCGCCGTACCCTTCGAAAAAACACTGCCTATCTGATCTTGCACCGAGCGCGCTATTTCTACTAACTTTGAATATACGTCGTGCTCTTCATCGATAGTTTCAATACGGTAAGCCACAGTAACCGTCGGAATCGCACCATCCCAATTTAGAGCGCCGTCAAAATTTGACAGACGCCCTGGGTATTCCTTGAGTGGGTTGGGCAGGGCGTTCGACGATGTCAAAGGCGGAGGAGAAGCGATAGAATTTTGCATGCAGCATCCTTTGCAATAATTTGAATTCCATTTGAGAGCACCTAAGTTATGCAGCAACAACGATACCCTATCAACAGTAAAATGTTTACTGCATATAACGTGTTCAGAGAATTGTTAAATTCAACAAAAACTACTACCGACAGTAAAATTTCTTACATCAAAAAATCCGATTTCAGGCAGAAGTTCTTGGTGCACTCTGTAGAGATTAATGATCTGCAACCCAAGTTTTCCACAGCATCGCTTTCTCGTTTTCGCAGTGAGCGCTTTCGTCGCCACCGCAAGAGAAACTGCAGCACATCAACGGCACCATTCGTTGCCGCGTGTTGTTCTGATAGCGACTTGAGCGACAAAAAAAGGAGACCTTCGGGTCTCCTTTTTCATGCCTGCGGAAAAGTTATTTCACTGTCACGGTAATCTTTTCCGAAACGATTGGCGGATCGAACGCCATGTGGTTCTTGTCACCCAGCTCCAGCTGCAACGTGTGCTTGCCCGGCGTCAGCTCCAGCTCGGTTTCGGTCTGAGCCTTGCCGAAATGGATATGGTTGGCATCCGCCGGAATCACAGTGCCTGCTGGGATCGTGCTTGCGGCGTCGACCAGCAGGTGATGATGGCCAGTGTTCGCGGTGACGTCGCCCGCCGGAGCCAGCGCAATACCTTTGACTTCAAACTTGACCTTGAATTTCGAATCCACAACGGCACCGCTGGCAGGTTCAACGATACTCACGGAAGCACCTGCCGGCGCTGGCGTGGCAGCACTGGCCAGCATCGAAGCACCCATCAGCAGGCCAGCCAAGGCCGCACGAGACATAAACGTTTTCATTCTCTTCTCCAGTTTTTTCGTAAAATCCGCGTGACCATGACAACTTCATGGTCAATCGTTGTCGAAGGCACTCGACAACCATAGCAAAGCGAGCCTGAACCAGAGCATCGCGATAATGAATTCAAAGGAGTGACCATGCGCTTTTTGCCTGGCCTGATCTGCCTGCTACCCCTTTTGAGCCCTTTGGCTCATGCCGAACTGATTGATGACATCAACGACCGTGGCGAACTGCGCATTGCTCTTGAGGCTAATACACCGCCCTTCAATTTCAAGGATGAAGGCAAACTCAGCGGGTTCGAAGTCGAGCTGGGCCAACTGCTGGCCAACGAACTCGATGTCCGCGCCGACTTCGTCGTCACCGATTCGGGCGATCTGTTGACCGGCGTTGAAAGCGGCAAGTACGACGTTGCCATCAACCACATAGCAATGACCCCGGATCTGAAGGATCGTTTCGATTTCAGCGAGCCTTACCTTCAAACCAAAGCGCAATTGATCGCGCAGAAAGAAGAACCGCGCTCGATGCTGCTGGTGCAGTCGTTTGCCGAAGAGAAACCCAAGGCCAGCCTGCCGGTGGACCTGGCGATTCCGTTTCAGAAAGGTAACCCGGCGTTTCACGCCAGCCTGGAAAACGCGCTGCAACGGATCAAGAGCGATGGCCGGATGGCCGCGCTGGAGAAGAAGTGGTTTGGGGCGGATGCGAGCGTGGCGCCGAAACCCTGATTTCAGGTTGAATGACTGCCCCCTGTAGGAGTGAGCCTGCTCGCGATAGCGGTGGATCAGTCAGCAGAGATGTTGAATGTTAATCCGCCATCGCGAGCAGGCTCACTCCTACAAGGGGGTTGGTGTCAGGCGAGAGAACTTAGGGCTTGCGCCGCTTGCGGCAACTCCAGCTCGCTGAAGACGAGCACCCCATTGCGCTTGAGCAACGCCGCCGTCACACCTTCACCCGCCACCTTCACACCGCTGAAGCTTCCGTCATACGTCAGCAAATTCCCGCAAGACGGGCTATTGGCCTTGAGCACGGCAATGCGGATGCCGTGTTTTTGCACCAGTTCCAGCGCCTGATAAGCCCCCGACAGAAACTCGGCACTGACATCTTCACCCTCGGTGGTGATCACGCTAGCGTGGCCATCCAGCACTTGCGCGCCCTGCCCGCCGGGGATTTCCGCCGCAGCCCTGGGTGTCGGCAAGCCGCCTGCCACCTCGGGGCACAACGGGATGACCCGGCCTTCATCCAGCCACTGCTGAAGCTGGTCAAATGGCCCGCTCGCCCCGCCGTCGTAGCGTACGCGGTGGCCCAGCAGGCAGCGGCTTACCAGAATCTTGTGCATGATCAGAATGGCTCGTTGCCCCGACGCCGGAACCAGCCGGTCAATGACAGGCGATCCCGGGTCGCGGGCAAAACTTCGTGGGGTACTTCGCCCGACAGAAACACCACCAGGCAGCCGCCGACAGGTTCCACATCGTAGGCCCGGTCTTCCTCCAGATACATGCGCAACTGTCCGCCGTGCTCGGGCAGCCAACCTTCATTGAGGTACACCACTGCCGAGACCATGCGCCGGTCGTCATCGCGAAAACGGTCGACGTGCCGGAGGTAAAACGCGCCGGGCGGGTACAGCGCGAAGTGGCTTTCGAAATCCTCCAGGCCCAAAAACAAACCACGATTCATCGCTTCGCGCAGGCTGTCCATCAATCCCAGATAGCTGTCGCACGCTTCGGCCTGCCCGGGGTCGATCCACTGGATATGGTCGCCGCGAATCCCCTCGCGAACCTCCGATGACGGCCCTCGGCCTACCGCCGCAGGAGCCAGTTCACCCTCGGCCGCACGTTTACGGCACTCAGCCGCCAGCGCCCGGGTCAGATCCTCAGGCAGGAAAATGTTCTGTTGCGACCAGCCGTTTGCAGCCAGGTCGTCAACGATACGTAACAGCAGCGGGTGATCAGAGGGTATTTGCATGCCGCGCATAGTATTCCTGTGCCTGAAAATCCGACAGAGCCACGCAGCGGGTTGATACGAATTCTCGACAAGTTCGGATGCCACACGGAGAATAGTCGCCTGCTGACAGGAGTCCCTATGCGCCGGTTGCTTTTTTCACTGTTGATGCTCTGTGTTTTGCCCGCTTGGGCAGACGGCCACGACCAGTTGTACAAGGTCGCCGGTTGGCCAGACCAGCGCGCGCATTTCAACGACGCGCTTACAGCCGCACAACAGCGCTACGAGAGCAGCCTGCCACCGGCGGTGTTTCAGGCGCTGGTCAACAACAGCAATCAGCGCTTCGCTCCGCAGTCCGTTGATCAACGTGCTGAAGCACAATTACGCAAAAGCCTCGCCGATCCAAAACCTGCACTGACCTTCTTCCAATCGCCTCTGGGCAAGAAAGTCGTGGCTGCCGAACTGCTGGCGACCCGTCGCGACCAACTGGCGAAAAACGCCAAGGGCCTGCCGAAGATGCAAGCCAGCGACAGCCGTCAACTGATCATCGGCCACCTGGCCCAGGCCCTGCCCGCTCGCGAGGCGGGTGCTGAAGTCAGCCTGGCGATTGCCGGTGTCGCGGCTGACAGCCTGAGCTCGATGATCCCCGGGTTGCTCGGTGGCGGTCAGGCGCAAGGGATGCTGAACGGCCAGCGCCAGCGCTTGATGGACCAGATCGGCAGCGACCTGAACAACACGCTGCTGTATGTGTATCGCGACCTGTCGGACAACGAACTGGAAGAGTTCGCCACGTTTGCCGAGTCCACCGAGGGCCAGGCGTATTACCAGGCGGCACTGGCGGCGATTCGGGCGGGGTTGGCGGTGGGGCAAAGCACTTCGAACCTCAGCCAATAATTTGCGGCGCCTGGTAGATCGCCATCGCGAGCAAGCTCGCTCCCACAGTTGATCGCATTCCTCTGGGAGAACTCGGTTAAATGTGGGAGCGAGCTTGCTCGCGATGAGGCCATCACTGTCGCTACAGATTCCGCCCCTTGATCCGCTTGCTCAAAAACCCGAAATACTCCTCCCGCATCACCAACGTCTCATTCGCCAGATGATGCCGCGCCTCTGGCAACATCAACACCTGAGGCCGATCGAACTTGGCCTTCAACACCCCAAGGTTATGTTCCCAATCCACCGTCATGTCCGCCTGCCCCTGCACGATCAGCGGCCGACGCGGGCTGTTCGGCGCAGCTTCGATTCGCTTGATCCAGCGCGCCAATGCCCCGACCCACGCCGTGGGCAGACGCAGCGGTTGCAACGGATCGGCCTGCAGGAATGGCAGGAAATCAGGGTCGTTGGAGTTCTCGCTGAAGCGTCGGGCGATGGCTTTGACGAAGGGTTTGAGCAGGTAATAACTGAGCTTTGACCATCCCCAGGCACGCGGCCGGACCAGGGGTGATAACAGGATCACCTGACCTTGCGCCGGACTGCTCGCGCCGTGGTTGAGCACATGGTCAATCACAATCGCCCCGCCCGTGCTCTGCCCGCACAAGTGCCACGGCTGCGGCAGGTCAATGGACAACGCCTCGGCGAACAACCCTTGCAGCGTGTCCTGATACTCGGCGAACTCCTTGATGCTCGCCCGCTCGCCGCTGGAAAGACCATGCCCCGGCAGGTCGCAGGCGATCACGGCGAACCCCTGATCCAGCGCCCACTCGATCACATGGCGGTAGAGCCCGGTGTGATCGTAGAAACCGTGGAACAGGAACAGCGTCGCCTTCGCCCGCTCCGGCCACCAGAACTGGCTGACCAATTGATAACCATCGACCTCGAAACGCCCCAGCCCGCTTCGCAGCACACGACCCGGAAAATCCAGCCCGTAGAAACGCTGATACGCCCTGGCCTCGGTCGACAGCGGCTGCGCTTCGGCCAATGGCCGCAGGCTGGCGCGCAAATGATCGGGGGAAAACGTGGCTGACATGAAGGATTCCAGAGCGTTAAACGGACTTTATAGGCCTGCGATATTCATCTGTCGCAGCAAGCATGGCAAGCTAGCCGGCCTTCGAGGATGAAACCCATGCGCCCGGCCTACCGCACCACACTGCTTGCCAGCCTGCTCGCCCTCGTGTGTGCCGGCGCTTTGTGGGCCGCGTATGACTGGTTTCAAGGGCGCTACTTGCGGGCGTTCAGCGAGCACACCGCAGTATTTTCCGGCGACCCGCTGCGCCTGCCCGACGACCTCGCCGGCCCCGGCGCCATCCGCCTGGTGCACTTCTGGGATCCGGCCTGCCCGTGCAACGTCGGCAATCAGCAACACCTGAGCGAACTGGTTGAGCGCTATGTGCCGCAGGGCGTCGAGTTTTACGCCGTGCAAAAACCCGGCAGTCACGGCCAGCTACCCACCACATTGAGCAGCCTGAAAACCATTACCGTCCTGCCCGGTTCCGAACAGGTTCCTGCCAGCCCGGCCGTGGCGATTTGGGACCGCAGCGGCAAACTGGCCTATTTCGGCCCGTACAGCGAAGGCCTGACCTGCAATTCGAGCAACAGCTTTATCGAACCCATCCTGCAAGCGCTGAGCGAGGGTCGCGCGGTGAATGCAACGCATACGCTGGCCATCGGTTGTTACTGCCCGTGGCCCGTTGAAGTGAAATAAGGCATTACTGACTTTTGCAGGACCGCGATGCCTGGCACAGGAGGTCTGTGCTACATGTTTGCAGCCCACACGGGCGGCAATCCAATAAGAACAAGGAGTCACCATGAAACGCGTCCTGACCGTACTTGCCCTGCTGATTGTCGCGCTCGTCATCGGCATCGGCGGGTATGTGTACAGCAAGCAGCCGACGCGCCAGGGCCAGGTCGAGTTGCAACGCCTGCATGGTTCGGTAAGCGTGCGCTACGACGAGCGCGGCGTTCCGCATATTCGCGCAGAGAACGAAGCCGACCTCTACCGCACCCTCGGCTATGTGCAGGCCCAGGACCGTTTGTTCCAGATGGAAGCCATGCGGCGCCTGGCCCGTGGTGAACTGGCAGAGATCCTCGGGCCGAAACTGATCGACACCGACAAACTGTTCCGCAGCCTGCGTATCCGCGAACGCGCTGACAGTTACGTCGCCGCGCTGGATCGGCAGTCACCGGCGTGGAAGGCCCTGGAAGCCTATCTGGACGGCATCAATCAATATCAGGACACGCACGCTGCGCCTGTCGAATTCGACGTGCTGGGCATCCACAAACGCCCGTTCACCGCGCAAGACAGCATCAGCGTTGCCGGTTACATGGCGTACAGCTTTGCCGCGGCGTTTCGCACCGAGCCGTTGCTGACGTTCGTGCGCGACCAATTGGGCGCCGACTACCTGAACATCTTCGACCTCGACTGGCAGCCCAAAGGCGTCCTGGCCCAGGGGCATTCCAAGTCTGCGCCAACCCTGTCCTCCAGCGACTGGAAAGACCTGAACGCCCTCGCCCGCCTGAGCGAACAGGCACTGGCCGACAATGGCCTGCCGCAATTCGAAGGCAGTAACGCCTGGGCCATTTCCGGTAGTCGCACCAAAAGCGGCAAGCCGCTGCTGGCCGGCGACCCGCATATTCGTTTTTCCGTGCCGGCAGTCTGGTACGAGGCGCAACTCTCGGCGCCGGGCTTTGAGCTGTACGGCCACCATCAAGCGTTGGTGCCGTTCGCGTTTCTGGGCCACAACCTGGACTTCGGCTGGAGCCTGACGATGTTCCAGAACGACGACCTGGACCTGATCGCCGAGAAGACCAACCCGGACAATCCGAATCAGGTCTGGTATCGCGGCAAGTGGGTGGACATGGTCACCACCGAGCAGCAGATCGTTGTGAAGGGACAGGAAGCGGTCAAGCTGACGCTGCGTCAATCGCCCCACGGCCCGATCATCAACGACGTGCTCGGCACGGCGGCCGGCAAGACGCCGGTGGCGATGTGGTGGGCGTTTCTTGAGACGCCGAACCCGATTCTCGACGGCTTCTATCAGCTCAACCGTGCCGACACGCTGGCCAAGGCGCGCGCTGCAGCCGCCAAGGTTCAGGCACCGGGTTTGAACATCGTCTACGCCAACGCCAAGGGCGACATCGGCTGGTGGGCTTCGGCGCTGCTGCCCAAGCGCGCGGCCGGAGTGAAACCCGGTTTCATCCTCGACGGCAGCACCAATCAGCCGGACAAGGACGGTTTCTACCCGTTCAGCGCCAACCCGCAAGAGGAGAACCCGGCGCGCGGCTACATCGTCTCGGCCAACTTCCAGCCGCTGTCGCCGACCGGCATGGAGATTCCCGGTTACTACAACCTGGCCGATCGCGGTCAGCAGCTCAATCGCCAGCTCAGCGACAAAAACGTGAAGTGGGACATCGATGCCAGCCAGAAGCTGCAACTGGGCACCACCACCGCCTACGGTCCGCGGTTGCTGGCGCCGTTGTTGCCGGTGCTGCGTGAAGGGGTAACTGATCCGGCCGAACTGAAACTGGTGGAGCAACTGGCGCAGTGGAAAGGTGATTACCCGCTCGATTCGACCAGCGCCACGCTGTTCAACCAGTTCCTGTTCAACCTCGCTGACGCGACGATGCACGATGAACTGGGCAATGATTTTTTCGAGACTTTGCTCTCGACCCGGGTGATCGATGCCGCGCTGCCGCGCCTCGCTGCCACACCTGACTCACCGTGGTGGGACAACCGCAACACCCTCGGCAAGGAAACCCGCGCCGACACGGTCAAGGTGGCCTGGCAAGCGAGCATCGCTCACCTCAAAACCACCCTCGGCGCGGATTCGGCGCAGTGGCAGTGGGGCAAGGCGCATACCCTGACCCATGGTCATCCACTGGGCGTGCAGAAGCCGCTGGATCGGGTCTTCAACGTCGGGCCGTTCGACGCACCCGGTTCCCACGAAGTGCCGAACAACCTCTCGGCCAAAATCGGCCCGGCACCCTGGCCGGTGACTTACGGCCCGTCGACGCGGCGTCTGGTGGATTTCGCCGACCCGGCTCACAGCCTGACCATTAACCCGGTCGGCCAGAGCGGCGTGCCGTTCGACAGTCACTACGACGACCAGGCCGAGGCGTATGTCGAAGGGGTGTACTACGAAGCGCATTTCAACGACGAAGAAGTCACGGCCAATACGCGCAGTACGTTGAAGTTTTTGCCGGCGCGGGCTGCGCCTTAGATTTTTGATGTCTGGACTGACGCCTTCGCGAGCAAGCCCGCTCCCACATTTGACCGAGGTGTCTGGACGGGCACGGTCAAATGTGGGAGCGGGCTTGCTCGCGAAGAGGCCCTGACAGACAGCAAAAATTCCAGATCAAACCATCGCAGCAAAATTCAGCCGGAACTGCTGCGGTGTCACCCCAAGCCTGCGGTTGAACACACTGCGCATGTGCTGGGCATCGCGAAATCCACATTGGTAGGCCACGGTCTTGAGCGGCGAACGCGTGCTCTCCAGCAGCACACGCGCCGCATCCACCCTCGCCCGCTCGACGAATTCCGCCGGGGTGATTTTGGCCTCCTTGGCGAACACCCGGGAGAAATTGCGGGTGCTCATGTTGGCCGCGTTCGCCAGGTCCGCGATGGTCAGGTCGCCGGTGAGGTTGGCCAGCACGTAGAGCTGAACCAGCGCCACGGCCGAGGTCGGCTCGGCGTGGGGCGTGAGGAACGGGCTGAACTGCGATTGCCCGCCTGAGCGTTGGGTGAACACCACCAGACGCTTGGCCACGTTCAACGCGACTTCCGGTCCGTGGTCCATGGCCAGCAGATACAACGACAAATCGATCCCCGCTGTGACCCCGGCCGAGGTGTAGAGCTCGCCGTCCTGCACGTACAAACGATCCGCCTCGACCTGGGTCGACGGACACACCTTCGCCAGCGCAGCCGCGTCGCCCCAGTGGGTGGTCACGGTTCGGCCCTCGAGCAATCCGGCCCGGGCGAGGATGAAGGCGCCGTTGCAGATCGAGCCAAAGCGTTGCGCCCGCGCGCAAGCACCTCGCAGCCAACTATCGAATGCCGCACCAAAATCCATGAACGGCAACTGCGGTCCACCGGCCACCAGCAGCAGGTCATACGCCTCAAGCGCTTCGCTGAAATGCCGGTGCGCATTGAGCGACAGACCGTTGGAACACGGCATCACACCGCGCTCGACGCCGATCACCTCCAACCGGTAGTGGTCTTGTGGTTCGAGGAAACGATTGGCTTCAGAGAACACATCCATCGGACCGGTGACGTCCAGGGACTGAACGCCGGCGAAGACCACGATGGCGACGGTTTTACTCATGGCGAGAAACGCCCTCAATGGATTGATGCCGCAGCTGTGGCCAACACAAAACCTGTAGGAGCCGGGCTTGCCCGCGATGACGTCTTCCAGCCGACATATGTGGTGACTTACACGCCGCCATCGCGGGCAAGCCCGGCTCCTACAGGGATCGTGTACAACCTGCGATGTGATCAAACTTAGCCAATCCAGGCGCAACAAGCGAGGTTGGCGCGATATGCAGGTTCATTGGCATGGATCGCAGGCATGGATCGATTGTCCGGTTTCAGGGGGCAGCACAGACTTCACCCATCAGCGCCGCCACGGCGTTCCCCACGAGGAAATCACCATGAGCAGCATCATTGCCGGTATCAAAATCCCCGACAGCGCACTGGCCAAGGCCACCACTGAATACATCCGCGACGTCGAATCCGACCTGCTGTACCACCACTCGCGTCGGGTGTTTTTGTTCGGTGCCTTGAGCGGTGAACGCAAGCAACTGGCCTACAAACCGGAGCTGTTGTACGTCGGCGCGATGTTCCATGACCTCGGTCTGGTGGAAGGTCATCGCAGCGCTGACGAGCGTTTTGAAGTCGACAGCGCCAATGCCGCCAAGGCGTTTCTCAAGCCCTACGGGCTGAGCGAGGACGATATCGAGCAGGTCTGGTTGTCGATTGCGCTGCACACCACCCCGGGCGTACCGCAGCACTTGCGGCCGAACGTGGCGCTGGTGACCGCGGGCGTTGAAATGGATGTGCTGGGCATCGACTACGCGGCGTTTCCCACCGAGCAGCGTGAGGCGGTGGTGCATGCGCATCCACGCGGTGATGGGTTCAAGGAGTGCATCCTGTGTGCATTCGCCAACGGCTTCAAGCACAAGCCGGACACGACGTTCGGCACGGTGAATGCGGATGTGCTGGTGGACAGCGAAGTGGGGTTCAAGCCGATGAACTTTGTCGAGATCATCCGCCAATCTCCTTGGGTGTCCTGAAACCTGTAGGAGCCGGCTTGCTGGCGATAGAGGGTCAGCAACATTGATGTCGACTGACACACCATCGCCAGCAAGCCGGCTCCTACAGTAGATCGGGGTTGGCCACGTAGTTGTGGTCAACCCGGCTTGCGTTTAAGCCGCTTCCGGCGCCGGGGCGCGGCGCACGTCCGGTTGTTTCCAGGAGTCGGCGGCGCCTTCTTCGATGGCTTGCTGAATTGCACGCTTGCGGCTTTCTTCGGCGCGGCGGCTGAAGAACCAGACCAGGAAGGTCACGATCGACACCGCCAGCAGAATCAGGCTGGCCACGGCGTTGATCTCAGGCTTCACGCCCAGACGCACCGCCGAGAACACTTCCATCGGCAGGGTCGTGGAACCCGGGCCCGACACGAAGCTCGCCAGCACCAGGTCATCCAGCGACAGGGCAAACGACATCATGCCGCCCGCTGCCAGCGATGGCGCGATCATCGGGATGGTGATCAGGAAGAACACCTTCCACGGCCGGGCACCGAGGTCCATGGCCGCTTCTTCGATGGACAGGTCCAGCTCACGCAAGCGCGCCGACACCACCACCGCCACATAAGCGGCACAGAACGTCGTGTGCGCGATCCAGATCGTGATGATCCCGCGTTCCTGTGGCCAACCGATCATCTGCGCCATCGCCACGAACAGCAGCAACAGCGACAGACCGGTGATCACTTCGGGCATCACCAGCGGCGCGGTTACCAGGCCGCCGAACAGCGTGCGACCCTTGAAGTGGGTGATACGGGTCAGCACGAAAGCTGCCAGCGTACCGAGCGCGACCGCGGCCACCGCCGTGTAGCAGGCGATTTCCAGCGAGCGCACCACCGAGCCCATCAGTTGGCTGTTGTCGAGCAGGCCGACGTACCACTTGATCGACCAGCCGCCCCACACCGTCACCAGCTTCGAGGCGTTGAACGAGTAGATCACCAGGATCAGCATCGGGGCGTAGATAAACAGCAAACCGAACACCAGCATCAGGCTGGAGAAATTGAAGCGCTTCATTCTTTGCCCTCCATTTCTTTGGCCTGACTGCGGTTGAACAGGATGATCGGCACAATCAGGATCGCCAGCATCACCACCGCCAGGGCAGATGCCACCGGCCAGTCACGGTTGTTGAAGAACTCTTGCCACAGC
>Ga0302169_10000400_pt1 | contig 13561 bp, 11 predicted proteins | sample I_Fen_N1_3_FD_193493 | JGI IMG/M metagenome (GOLD analysis project Ga0302169, IMG submission 193493) | Peat permafrost microbial communities from Stordalen Mire near Abisko, Sweden - I_Fen_N1_3 | ecosystem: Environmental > Terrestrial > Soil > Wetlands > Permafrost | place: Sweden: Abisko...
TCGGGCTGGTTTCGATACTGGATACGATAAACCGGCTTAATCGCATAACCTGAACCGCCGTATACGGAACCGTACGTACGGTGGTGTGAGAGGACGGTGGCTGCAAAGCCGCCTCCTACTCGATGTGATTTTTGACGGTGCTGCGCACCCTATCGCGGGAAAGCCACGCTCCCACAGGTTTTGAGTCATCCCGTTTTTAGCGAATGACCCAAGACCTGTGGGAGCGAGGCTTGCCAGCGATGGGGTCAACTCAGTATCTATACAGCCGAAGCTCCCAACGCTGCCACAATCCTCTGCAACTCAGCCGAATCCCCTTCAATCCGCACCTGCAGCCCATCAATCTCACGACGCGACGGGTAATGCTTGCGCAGCGCATCAAACGCCGCACGCTGTTCGCTAACACTACCTACAAGACTGCGGCGAAAATCCGCATCATCACGGCGCGGGTCGTATACGCCCCGGCAGATCATGGCCAGCGCCCACGCCGGATCAGTCTCGGCATGCAAAGTCACTTGCGACAACCAAGGCGCCGGCAGCAAATCACTCAGGCTGACCTGAGCCGGCTGCCCGAGAAACTCGCAATACGCCTGATAAATCTGCGCCGTCCCGCGCTGTTTGCCATCGAGGCTGTATCCGGCAATGTGCGGCGTCGCCAGCACGCATAGTTCAGCCAACGGCACGTCGACCTCAGGCTCGCCTTCCCACACATCGAGCACCGCTTGCAGGTCTTCGCGCTCAAGCAGTACTTGGCGCAGTGCGGCGTTGTCAACCACCGGGCCACGACTGGCGTTGATCAGCCAAGTGCCGGGATTGAGCTGGCCCAATCGTTTTTTATCGAACAGATGCCAGGTCGACTGCGCGCCGTGCTTCTTCAAAGGCGTGTGCAGACTGATGACGTCGCACTGCTCGATGATCTGTTCGAGGCTGACAAAATCTCCGCCTTCAGCCGCCTGCCGGGGCGGATCGCACACCAGCACGTTCCAGCCCAGGCCTTGCAGGACCTTGACGAGACGACCGCCGACTTCGCCGGCACCGACCACGCCATACGTGCGCCGAGTCAGGTCAGCGCCTTCGATTTCGGCCAGGGTCAGCAGGCTGCCGAGCACGTAGTCGACCACACCCCGGGCATTGCAGCCGGGTGCGCTGGACCAGGTGATGCCGGTTTGCTGAAAGTAATCCAGGTCCAGGTGATCGGTGCCGATGGTGCACGTGCCGACAAAGCGTACGTTGCTGCCTTCGAGCAAGGCACGATTGACGTTGGTCACCGAGCGGACCAGCAGCACATCGGCTTGCTCGACGGTGGCCCGGTCGATGGAGCGTCCCGGAACCCGGCGGATTTCACCGAACCCTGAGAAGAAGGCATCGAGCAGCGGGATATTTTCGTCGGCAACAATCAGCATGGTGGGCTCCTTTGGCGGATCGGCAGTGTAGGCGGAGAAGGATGAGATGGGCCAGCAGGCATTACACAACCCTTGATTGGTAACACCGCCCCCTCGCCACAGATACGATTACAAATCCCTAACACTGGACTTTTCCTGACCGTTGCGTCAGGGCGTAGAATGCTTCGCCCTGCACATCAACACCTTTGGACGTTTCGCCTTTGAATTCCGTGACCGACAGCCTTGCCGCTACCTCCCTCACCCGCCCGGCCCGGGTTCGCCTGGAGCTGAAAAACCTGCTCACCCTGGCGCTGCCGATCATGATCGCGCAACTGGCAACCACCGCCATGGGGTTTGTCGATGCGGTGATGGCGGGTCGGGTCGGACCTCGCGATCTGGCGGCGGTCGCGCTGGGCAATTCCATCTGGGTGCCGGTGTTTCTGCTGATGACCGGCACCTTGTTGGCCACCACGCCAAAAGTCGCCCAGCGCTTTGGCGCCGGCACCCACAGCGAAATCGGGCCGATTGTGCGTCAGGCACTGTGGCTCGCCCTGGCGGTGGGTTTGATGGCGACCGGCATGCTGTTCAGCGCCGAGCCGATCCTGCACATGATGAAGGTCGATCCCGAATTGATCGGCCCGTGCATGCAGTACCTGCACGGCATCGCCAGCGGCTTGCCCGCTGTCGCCTTCTACCATGTGTTGCGCTGCTTCAGTGATGGCCTGGGGCGTACGCGTCCGGCGATGGTGCTGGGCCTGTGCGGGTTGGCGCTGAACATTCCACTCAATTACATCTTCATCTATGGCCACTTCGGTGTACCGGCCATGGGCGGTGTCGGCTGCGGCTGGGCCACGGCGATTGTGATGTGGGTGATGGCGCTGGGCATGGCCGGCTGGGAGCGTTGGGCGCCGGCTTATCAGTCGAGCCAGTTGTTCAGCCGTTTCGACTGGCCGCAATGGTCGGTGATCAAGCGCTTGCTGGGCATTGGCCTGCCGATCGGCATCGCGGTGTTTGCCGAGTCGAGCATCTTTGCAGTGATTGCGCTGCTGATCGGCAGCCTCGGCGCCAACGTGGTCGCCGGGCACCAGATCGCCCTGAACTTCAGCTCGCTGGTGTTCATGATTCCTTACGCCCTCGGCATGGCCGTGACGGTGCGGGTCGGCCAGGCCCTCGGTCGACAGGAACCACGCGAGGCGCGTTTCGCCGCCGGTGTCGGCATGGGCACGGCGCTGGCGTATGCCTGCCTGTCCGCGAGCATGATGCTGTTGCTGCGCGAGCACATTGCAGCGATCTACACCGCTGACCCGACAGTGATTCGAGTAGCCGCGATGCTGATCGTGTACTCGGCGCTGTTCCAGTTTTCCGATGCCATTCAGGTGACGGCGGCCGGCGCATTGCGCGGGTACCAGGACACGCGGGTGACGATGATCCTGACCCTGTTCGCCTACTGGGGGATTGGTTTGCCGGTGGGTTACGCGCTGGGCCTGACCGATTGGCTAGGTGCGCCAAGTGGCCCGAGCGGGCTGTGGCAAGGTTTGATCGTGGGCTTGAGCTGCGCAGCGCTGATGCTGTCGATCCGCCTGGCGCGCAGCGCACGCAAGCGGATCCGCATCAGTCAGTCGGCGGGTTAAGCGAGTTTCTTGCGGATCCAGTACAGATAGGTGCCCGCCTCTTCGTGCTGCGCCACCAGTTCATGGTCAAGAAACACGCAAAACTTGGGAATGTCGCGGCGGGTCGACGGGTCGGTCGCGATCACCTTGAGCAGGCCGCCAGGCACCAGATCGCGGATGTGCTGGTGCAGCATCATCACTGGTTCCGGGCAGTTGAGGCCGGTGGCGTCGAGGGTGCCGTCTACCGGCGTATCAAGCATTTCACTCATGATTAACTCCTGAAACTGGCCGGCATTGTCGCGCATTGCCGGGTGTTCGGTCATCTGTGGCATACCGCCGCCCCTGTGGGGGCTAGCTTCTGTGGGGGCTAGCTTCTGTGGGAGCCGGGCTTGCCCGCGATGGCATCAACCGGGTTCGACGTCAAACCGAGTCGCCTGCATCGCGGGCAAGCCCGGCTCCCACAAAAGCTCTTTCCCACAAATGGTTTGCGTGTATCAGCGGGATTTCGGTTTTTTTACGTCGAGCCGGCGCAGGTGGCAGGTCACTTCTTCTCGGTCGTGATACAGCTGTTTACAGCCGATCTCAACCCGAATGCCGCGTTCCTTGAAGCCATCGGCGATACGCTCCAGCAAGCGCTTCACTTCGGCATAACGCTGTTTCATCGGCAGTTTGAGGTTGACCACCGCCTCCCGGCAATGCCCCTCGCCAATCCATTCCTCCAGCATCGCGGCATTACGCGCCGGCTTCTCGACGATGTCGCAGACCATCCAGTCCACCGGCTGCCGGGGCTTGAAGGTGAAGCCGTCGGCCATCAGGTGTTGCACCAGACCGGTGTCCATCAGGCTTTCGGCCATCGGGCCGTTGTCGATGGCGGTCACCAGCATCCCGCGATTGACCAGTTGCCAGGTCCAGCCGCCAGGTGCGGCGCCAAGGTCAACGCCGGTCATGTCACTGTGCAGACGCTCATCCCACTGATCGCGCGGGATGAAGTGATGCCAGGCCTCTTCCAGTTTCAGCGTCGAGCGGCTTGGCGCCTCACGCGGGAACTTCAGGCGCGGAATGCCCATTGGCCACATCGCCGAGTTATTCGACTCAGCCAGGCCCATGAACACTTCACGGCCACTCTTGAACGTGAGCAGCAGGCGCGGCTTGTGCGCATCCTCCACCAGTTTGCCGGCGGCCATCAGCGCCTTGCGCAGGTGACCTTCAAACTTCTTGCAGAAGTTCGACAGTTCCTTGCCATCGTTGGTGTCGACCATTTCCAGCCACAGGCTGCCGCACAGCGGAAAGTCCGCCATGTGCGCGAGGATCACGCTGATGCGGTCGGTTTCCGGCAGATCGATGAAGATCCCGCGCGCCCATTGGCGCGGGAAGATCAGCTCGGCGAAACGCTGGCCACGCATCAAGCGCTCGGCGCCGTCTTCTTCGGTGCAGATGAACTCGGCGCAGGCGCTGGCGGTTTTGGCCTTGGCATAACCGGCCACGTTCAGGCGGGCAGCGTGTTCGGCAATCTCGGAACAGACTTCGCCTTCGAAGCCCGGCCGGCAATGCATAAAGAGGGTGTTCATTGAATCTCCTGGGCAATCGGCAATGAATCGATGCGCAAACTTGCCCTGTAGCAAAGCCTGTCACGAAAACCGGCGCATGATAGCCGAGTTCGGAACCTTGGACTTCACCATAGAGTCCAGTTATTAGCCTTAACGTCCAAACAGGGCTAGGTTAAGAGCTCTGTCCGTCCCGCCAGTCCGTCGCCGTGCGGACCAAAAGGAGTCATTCAATGCCGTCCCTCGATAGCCTGAAAACCCTTAAAACCCTGCAAGTCGACGACAAGACCTATCACTATTTCAGTCTGCCCGATGCCGCCAAGAGCCTCGGTGATCTCGACAAGCTACCCATGTCGTTGAAAGTGCTGCTGGAAAACCTGCTGCGCTGGGAAGACGAAAAAACCGTCACCGGCGCCGACCTCAAGGCGATTGCTGCGTGGCTCAAGGAGCGTCGCTCCGACCGCGAAATCCAGTATCGCCCCGCTCGTGTATTGATGCAGGACTTTACCGGTGTGCCCGCCGTGGTCGACCTGGCCGCCATGCGCGCCGCCATGGCCAAGGCCGGCGGCGACCCGCAGCGCATCAACCCGCTGTCGCCGGTGGACCTGGTGATCGACCACTCGGTGATGGTCGACAAGTTCGCCAGTGCCAGCGCCTTCGAGCAGAACGTCGACATAGAGATGCAACGCAATGGCGAGCGTTACGCGTTCTTGCGCTGGGGCCAGAGCGCCTTCCACAACTTCAGCGTAGTACCGCCAGGCACCGGGATCTGCCATCAGGTCAACCTTGAATACCTTGGCCGCACGGTCTGGACCAAAGACGAGGATGGCCGCACCTACGCCTTCCCCGACACCCTGGTCGGCACCGACTCCCACACCACCATGATCAACGGCCTCGGTGTGCTCGGCTGGGGCGTCGGCGGGATCGAAGCGGAAGCGGCGATGCTCGGCCAACCGGTGTCGATGCTGATTCCGGAAGTGATCGGTTTCAAACTCACCGGCAAACTCAAGGAAGGCATCACCGCCACCGACCTGGTGCTGACCGTCACCCAGATGCTGCGCAAGAAAGGCGTGGTCGGCAAGTTCGTCGAGTTCTACGGCGACGGCCTCGCCGACCTGCCACTGGCCGACCGCGCGACCATCGCCAACATGGCCCCGGAATACGGCGCCACTTGCGGCTTCTTCCCGGTAGACGATGTCACGCTGGAGTATTTGCGCCTGTCCGGCCGACCACCGGAAACGGTGAAACTGGTCGAGGCCTACTGCAAGGCTCAAGGCCTGTGGCGCCTGCCGGGCAAGGAACCGGTGTTCACCGACAGCCTGGCACTGGACATGACCAGTGTCGAAGCCAGCCTCGCTGGCCCTAAACGCCCACAGGACCGAGTTTCCCTGCCCAATGTTGCGCAGGCGTTCACTGACTTCATCGACCTGCAATTCAAACCCACCAGCAAGGAAGTAGGACGCCTGGAAAGTGAGGGCGGTGGCGGTGTCGCGGTGGGCAATGCGGATCTGGCCGGTGAAGCCGAATACGAACACGGCGGTCAGACCTACCGCCTGAAAAACGGTGCAGTGGTGATTGCCGCCATCACCTCCTGCACCAACACCTCCAACCCGAGCGTGATGATGGCGGCGGGCCTGGTGGCGAAAAAGGCTGTGGAAAAAGGCCTCAAGCGCAAACCGTGGGTCAAGAGTTCGCTGGCGCCCGGCTCGAAAGTGGTCACCGACTATTACAAGGCTGCCGGCCTGACCCAATACCTCGATGAACTGGGTTTTGCGCTGGTCGGCTACGGTTGCACCACCTGCATCGGCAACTCCGGCCCATTGGCGGAACCAATTGAAAAAGCCATTCAGGCCGCCGACCTGACCGTTGCCTCGGTGTTGTCGGGCAACCGCAACTTTGAGGGGCGCGTGCATCCACTGGTGAAAACCAACTGGCTGGCCTCCCCGCCGCTGGTCGTCGCCTATGCGCTGGCCGGTACGGTGCGCATCGACATCAGCAGTGAGCCGTTGGGCGATGACAAGGACGGCAATCCGGTGTACTTGCGGGACATCTGGCCGAGCAGCAAGGAAATTGCCGATTCGGTGAGTCAGGTCAACACGGCGATGTTCCACAAGGAATACGCCGAAGTGTTCGCCGGCGACGAGCAATGGCAGGCCATCCAGGTGCCGCAAGCGGCGACCTATGTGTGGCAGGACGATTCGACCTACATCCAGCATCCGCCGTTCTTCGAGGACATCGGCGGCCCGCCGCCCGTGGTCAAGGACGTGGTCGGGGCTCGGGTGTTGGCGCTGCTGGGCGACTCGGTGACCACCGACCACATCTCCCCCGCTGGCAACATCAAGGCCGACAGCCCGGCCGGTCAGTACTTGCGCGACAAAGGCGTGGAGCCGCGCGACTTCAACTCCTACGGTTCGCGTCGCGGCAACCATGAAGTGATGATGCGCGGCACCTTTGCCAACATTCGTATCCGCAACGAAATGCTCGGCGGCGAGGAAGGCGGCAACACCTTCTACATTCCCACCATGGAGAGGATGCCGATCTACGACGCAGCCATGCGTTATCAAACGTCAGGCACGCCGCTGGTGGTCATCGCAGGCCAGGAATACGGCACGGGTTCAAGCCGCGATTGGGCGGCCAAGGGCACCAATCTGCTGGGTGTGAAAGCGGTCATCGCCGAAAGCTTCGAACGGATTCACCGCTCCAATCTGGTGGGCATGGGCGTGTTGCCGTTGCAGTTCAAACTGGATCAGAACCGCAAGAGCCTGAACCTGACCGGCAAGGAAACCCTGGATATCCTCGGTTTGACTGGCGTGGAGCTGACGCCGCGGATGAACCTGACGCTGGTGATCACCCGTGAAGATGGCAGCAAGGAAAAGATCGAGGTGCTGTGCCGGATCGATACGCTCAATGAGGTCGAGTACTTCAAGTCCGGGGGGATTTTGCATTATGTGTTGCGGCAGTTGATTGCCTCATAACGGCCTGCAGACAAAGACACCGCCTTCGGGCGGTGTTTTTGTTTGTGCCGCTGGCGCCCCTATAATCCGCGCCCACTGGATTCCATGTCGTGCATACAAAAATGTGAACGACACCGAACACATGTGGGAGCGGGCTTGCTCGCGAAGGCGGTGAATCAATCAATGCATCTGTCGACTGACACTCTGCCTTCGCGAGCAAGCCCGCTCCCACATTGGACCGAAGCGATCCGCAAACTTGTACACAAGGACTTCACATGATCGCCCTGCCATGGACTTACCTGGCCCTTCTCTCAATGGGTTTCGCCCTTGCGCTGTCTTACGGCCAACTCAGCTGGCTGGCCTTGATCACCATCGCCTTGCTGATAGTGGCCGGTGTCGCCGTCCGCCAACAAAAACTCCCGATCGCCCGCTACCTTGGCCACGGTCTGTTTATCATCCTCGCCATGGCGCTGGCGATGCACTGGCTTCCGGGCTTTTTCAATGGTCGCGCAATCGCCCCTCAATACCTCACCGCCGATGCCGTGCCGTTTTCCATGTACCTGAATCAGGACAAACCGCTGATCGGCTTCTGGCTGCTGCTGGTTTGCCCATGGATTGTCGGTCGGCGCTCCTGGCGCCTTGGCGTTTACGCCACCGCCCTCGCCCTGACGCTGTGTGCCGTACTGGCCTTGGGTGGCGCGCTGTTGCTGGGCATCATCAGTTGGGCGCCGAAGTGGCCGGACCAGGCCTGGCTATGGCTGCTGAACAATCTGTTGCTGGTCACGCTGGTAGAGGAAGCGCTGTTTCGTGGCTACTTCCAGGGCGGCCTGAGCCGTCGTTTCAAGCATCTGCCCTATGGCGAAAACCTGGCCCTGCTGCTCGCATCCTTGCTGTTCGGCCTGGTGCATCTGGGGGCTGGCTGGCAATGGGTGCTGTTGGCGAGCCTCGCTGGTGTCGGTTACGGCCTGGCCTATCGTTTCGGCGGTTTGGGTACCGCCATCGCCACCCATTTTGGCCTGAACCTGCTGCACTTCGCCCTGTTCACCTATCCCATGCTCGCGGGTTGAGGCGATGCACGTTTTGCGACGCAGTGCTGATTATTGAAAAATAATTTCAACTAATTCCTGACAGCGCCGACAACCTTTCAAAGCCTTGCGGATTGAAAAAGCCATGCGTAACAACCAGCCCATTACCCAACGCGAACGGACCTTCCCGGCACAGCAACGGTTGATTTCCACCACCGATGCCAAGGGCATGATCACTTACTGCAACGACGCGTTTGTCGAAATCAGCGGGTTTTCTCGTGAGGAACTGATCCGTGCACCGCACAACCTGGTCCGTCACCCCGACGTGCCATCCGCGGTGTTCGCGCACATGTGGGGCACACTGAAACAAGGCTTGCCATGGATGGGCATCGTCAAGAATCGCTGCAACAACGGTGATCACTATTGGGTCAACGCCTATGTGACGCCGGTGTTCGAGGGCAACCAGGTGATCGGTTACGAGTCGGTGCGGATCAAACCCACCGCTGAACAGATCCAACGTGCCGAAGCGCTCTACCAACGCCTCAACCAAGGCAAGTCCGCCATTCCATCGACTGATAAATGGCTGCCTGTGCTTCAGGACTGGCTGCCGTTCGTTCTGGTCAGCCAATTGAGCTTCATGATCGGTGCCACGCTAACCTCACAGTGGGGCTTTGCCCTGGCGGCCGGCCTGTCGGTGCCGTTGGGCCTGATGGGGTTGAGCTGGCAGCAGCGTGGACTCAAGCGCCTGTTGGTCCTGGCCGGGCAAACCACGTCCGACCCGTTGATCGCGCAGATGTACACCGACAGCCGCGGCGCCCAGGCCCGCCTGGAAATGTCGATCCTCAGTCAGGAAGCCCGCCTGAAAACCTGCCTGACCCGCCTGCAGGACACCGCCGAGCACCTGACCGAGCAAGCGAAACAGTCCGATGCCCTGGCGCACAACAGCTCCAATGGCCTGGAACGCCAGCGCGTCGAAACCGAGCAAGTGGCCACCGCCGTCAACCAGATGGCCGCCACCACTCAGGAAGTCGCCAGCCACGTACAACGCACCGCCGACGCCACTCAGGAAGCCAATCGCCTGACCGGTCGCGGCCGCGACATCGCCGGGGAAACCCGCGAAGCCATCCAGCGCCTATCGGTGGTGGTGGGTGAAACCGGTCTGACCGTGACCCAACTGGCCAAGGACAGCGACGAAATCGGCGGCGTGGTCGATGTGATCAAAGGCATCGCCGACCAGACCAACCTGCTGGCCTTGAACGCCGCCATCGAAGCGGCCCGCGCCGGTGAGATGGGCCGTGGTTTTGCGGTAGTGGCCGACGAAGTTCGACAACTGGCGCAACGCACCAGCGAATCCACCGGGCAGATCCACGCCCTGATCGCCAAGCTGCAGCAGACCGCCAGCACTGCCGTGCAAACCATGGAAGCCGGGCATCGTCAGGCCGAAGAAGGTGTGGCGCGGGTACTGGAAGCGGATCAGGCGCTGGTGGGGATCAGCGAAGCGGTGGCCAACATCACCGACATGACCACCCAGATCGCGGCGGCGACCGAAGAGCAAAGCGCGGTGGCTGAGGAGATCAGCCGCAACATCAGCAACATTTCGCAGCTGGCGGACCAGACCTCGGAACAGGCGCAGAACTCGGCGCTGTTGAGTGAAGAGCTGACGAAAACCGCGAATACCCAGTATTCGTTGGTGGAGCGGTTTAACCGCTGATTGTTTCTGCAATGAAAAAACCCGGACAGTGAAAGCTTCCGGGTTTTTTGTTGCCTGTCAGATTGCTATCGCGAGCAGGCTCACTCCTACAGGGGATGCGCGGCGAACCCACATTTGGGTAAACCAGCGATCAAATGCAGGAGTGAGCCTGCTCGCGATGAGGCAATGTGCAGCGCCACAAAAATCACCGAAGGAATGAGGCTACCTTCTGCGCCGCAGCCGCCAAATGCTGCTCATGCGTAAACCCCGAAGCCTTCAGCGGTTTCAAATCATGATCCCCCGCCACCAGCCACATCATCTCGACGCTCGGCGATAACACATACCGCTCGATCGCCTCCCGATTACCCAGCGCATCCCGTTCGCCCTGCACAATGAACGCCCGCGTCTTCAACCCCGCCAGATGTTCAACCCGAGGCTTTTCCGGTTTACCCACCGCATAAAACGGATAACCCAGGCACACCAACGCATCCGCCCCCAACTCATCCGCCAGTAAACTCGCCATCCGCCCGCCCATGGACTTGCCGCCAATGGCCAGAGGCCCAGTGACATGGCGTCGCACCACGGCATACACCTCACGCCAGCACTCCAGCAGCTTCGGCGCCGGATTCGGTGGACGTTTACCCCCATCAACACGCCGCTGCGCCATGTACGGAAACTCGAAGCGCAGCACGTTGACGCCTTGATCGGCGAGGCGTGCCGCCATGTCGTTCATCCAGGCACTGTCCATCGGTGCACCGGCACCGTGGGCGAGGATCAGGGTCGGCGATCCCGCTGTCGGGGCGGCATTCCACAGCCATCCGTGTTCCCGCATGCACTGCGCCCATTGATCCCCGTCAATACCGGCCTTGTGCTGTTTGTCCATGCTTGCCTCGCTTTTAGTCTGCCTATAACTCCGGCCGAAGGGAGCGTCATTGCCTTGCGCAGACGACTTCACTTCAGCTGAACCGTGGATGGGGAACCATGAACACTTCTATCAGTACCGCCTACAACTACAAGGTGGTCCGCCAATTCGCCATTATGACGGTGGTGTGGGGCATCGTCGGCATGGGGCTCGGGGTTTTTCTCGCGGCCCAGTTGGTCTGGCCCGAACTCAATTTCAATTTGCCGTGGACCAGTTTCGGCCGGTTGCGCCCGCTGCACACCAACGCGGTGATCTTCGCGTTCGGCGGTTGCGCCCTGTTCGCCAGTTCGTTCTATTCGGTGCAACGCACCTGCCAGACGCAATTGTTCGCGCCGAAAATTGCGGCGTTCTGCTTTTGGGGCTGGCAACTGGTGATCCTGTTGGCGGCGATCAGCCTGCCGCTGGGGTACACCAGCTCCAAGGAATACGCCGAGCTGGAATGGCCGATCGACATTCTGATCACCATCGTCTGGGTCGCCTACGCCATCGTGTTCTTCGGTACGCTGGCCAAGCGCAAGACCAAGCACATCTATGTCGGCAACTGGTTCTTCGGTGCGTTTATCATCACCGTGGCGATTCTGCACATCGTCAACAACATGGAAATCCCGGTCAGCCTGACCAAGTCCTACTCGCTGTACGGCGGCGCGACTGACGCCATGGTCCAGTGGTGGTACGGCCACAACGCCGTAGGCTTTTTCCTCACCGCCGGTTTCCTCGGGATGATGTATTACTTCGTGCCGAAACAGGCCGAGCGCCCTGTGTACTCCTATCGCCTGTCGATCGTGCACTTCTGGGCGCTGATTACCCTGTACATCTGGGCCGGTCCGCACCACTTGCACTACACCGCTTTGCCGGACTGGGCGCAGTCGCTGGGCATGGTGATGTCGCTGATTCTGCTGGCGCCAAGCTGGGGCGGGATGATCAACGGCATGATGACCCTCTCGGGCGCCTGGCATAAATTGCGCAGCGACCCGATCCTGCGCTTCCTCGTGGTCTCGCTGGCGTTCTACGGCATGTCGACCTTCGAAGGGCCGATGATGGCGATCAAGACTGTGAATGCCCTCTCCCACTACACCGACTGGACCATCGGCCACGTTCACGCCGGCGCACTCGGCTGGGTGGCGATGATTTCCATCGGCGCGCTGTACCACATGATCCCGAAAATCTTCGGCCGTGAGCAGATGCACAGCATCGGCCTGATCAACGCGCACTTCTGGCTCGCCACGATCGGCACCGTGCTGTACATCGCGTCCATGTGGGTCAACGGCATCGCCCAGGGCCTGATGTGGCGCGCAATCAACGAAGACGGCACGCTGACCTACTCCTTCGTCGAAACCCTGGTGGCCAGCCACCCAGGCTTCATCGTGCGACTGGTGGGCGGGGCGATCTTCCTCAGCGGCATGTTCCTGATGGCTTACAACACCTGGCGCACCGTACGGGCCTCGCAGCCTGCCGACGTCGCCGCTGCCGCGCAGATGGCTTGAGGAGTCCGCCATGAAACACGAAACAATCGAGAAAAACGTCGGCCTGTTGCTGTTGTTGATGGTGCTGGCCGTGAGCATCGGTGGACTGACCCAGATCGTCCCGCTGTTCTTTCAGGACGTGACCAACAAACCGGTGGAAGGCATGAAGCCCTACACCGCGCTGCAACTGGAAGGTCGCGACATTTACATCCGCGAAGGTTGCGTAGGTTGCCACTCGCAGATGATCCGCCCGTTCCGGGCCGAGACCGAACGCTATGGCCATTATTCGGTCGCTGGGGAAAGCGTCTGGGATCACCCGTTCCTCTGGGGCTCGAAACGCACCGGGCCAGACCTGGCGCGGGTCGGCGGTCGCTACTCGGAAGACTGGCATCGCGCGCACTTGTACAACCCGCGCAATGTGGTGCCGGAATCGAAAATGCCCGCCTACCCATGGCTGGTGGCCAATCAACTCGACAGCAGCCACACCGAAACCAAGATTCGCGCCATGCGCACCTTGGGCGTGCCATACACCGACGATGACATCGCCGGGGCAACGGCCTCGCTCAAGGGCAAGACCGAAATGGACGCACTGGTCGCCTACCTGCAAGTGCTCGGCACTGCCATCAAGAGCAAGAGGTGAGCCATGCCCATGTCTTTTATAGCGAGTGAAATGAGTAGTGGAATGATTCGAGGCTTAGGCACGGTCGTGGTGTTTGTGGCCTTCGTCGGCCTCGCGTTGTGGGTGTTCAACAGCAAGCGCAACCCGGAATTCGCCGAAGCGCGCCTGCTGCCGTTCGCCGACGAACCGAAACCCGATGACGCCACCCAAGAACCTGAAACAAGGAGTACCCGGCCATGACCACCTTCTGGAGTACGTGGATCTGCGTGCTGACCCTCGGCAGCCTGATCGGCCTGACCTGGCTGCTGATCGGCACCCGCAAGGGCGAAACCAAGGGCAGCGTCGACCAGACCAT
>Ga0302169_10000401_pt1 | contig 13560 bp, 3 predicted proteins | sample I_Fen_N1_3_FD_193493 | JGI IMG/M metagenome (GOLD analysis project Ga0302169, IMG submission 193493) | Peat permafrost microbial communities from Stordalen Mire near Abisko, Sweden - I_Fen_N1_3 | ecosystem: Environmental > Terrestrial > Soil > Wetlands > Permafrost | place: Sweden: Abisko...
CCCTACTCCCCCTATCAACTAAACATATCTTGCACAATTTTAAATCCGCTTTCATCATTAATTGCATATATACCTTCATACTGGAAAGACAGAACAAACTTAAAGTGAGCGTCATTAGCAAGCGCAGTTACAAAAGCCTTAATATCTCCCCAGCTTTTCTCCATTGCACTATTAGGAGAGTTAAATGAACCTCGCACTCCAACCTTCCAGTCTACAGTTATATTCTCAGCTATCACTTCAAGGTGTGGGGAGGCGCGATCAAACACAAAGAAGCAATTTGAACGAAAAAGGTTGCCAAACAACTTATCTTCTTCCTCAGCATAGCTTGCTTTCACCTTAGAAAGCACAGAAGCGATCTCGCTATATGAGACACCCTCTTCAATCTCTAAAAACATTGTAATGCTCATTTCGACACCTCAATTACTCTAAACTCGTTATTTTTCATTATGTAAAGCTTCTTCAAACCGCTTACAGGATTTGCGGCCAAAGCTTGTGACAGGTCATCAAGGGATATTGGAGAGTCCGCTAGGTAAACGACAACGTTAGGAGCTTGTTTAAGCACTTTACCTGCTACCGTTTTCAACACTGAAATAGGACTACTGGTAATTGGAGAATAAACATCAGCCAACTCGCCATTAATCTTGAGATCAGGGTTTGACCCGTTACGTTGAATTTCGGGTAATTGCTCCACATCATACCCTGCCTGTGCCAACTTTCTAGCCGCCTCATTCTGTCGCTCGATGGAGCGAATATAATCTGGCTGTCCATTTTTCTTGGGGACTTCAGGCTCTCCTGTCAAAGATCCAATTTTCGGGAGATCACTGACCCCTGCTTGTGAATCTGTTATGTGGCTTGTCGAATTCGGATTGTTTGGAATCTCGGTTTTCGACAGTTCCTGAAGCTTATCGATCCGCCCCTGAATCCCAGCTGCGGTGGCCTCTGCTGCAATAGCTTCATAAGAACTGGCAGAAACATCAATCCCCGCTTTGGACAGTATCGAAGCACCCTTAGCGAGACTACCCTCACTCCCCGCTACAGCGCTGACGAACACGCCAAATACACCACCCAGCTGCCTTCCCAGCTGCTCCGATTGCGTATCACCACCTTTTTCAAGAGCATCTGAAACCAGGTCTAGCTGTTGCTTGAACTGATCAAGCTTATCTCCAAGTATTTTTTGCCCATCGGCAGTTGCAAGGAACGCATTCATCACGGCGATGCTGTCCAGCGGATGCGCCATGAATCCTGCGGCACCATCGAGCGTAGCGATACCTGTTGATGCCATCTCCTCAGTGAAGCCCTTGCCGAACCCTGTCACTGACTCAAGGCCCTGCTTAGCGCTTATGCGGTCCCATTTGCCGAGAATAGAGAGCCATTCACCGATAGACGTGGCGGCGCTCAGCTCTTTGTTTCTCTGTGCCTTTTGAGCATCTGCAAGCCAATTGTTATCGACATTCGCGGTTGCGGTGTTGTTGGCAGTGAGCGCGGCATTTGGATCGGTTATTGCCGCGATGCCAGTAACAAGGCTGGTAATGATGTTTCGCTTGGCTTCACGTTCTTCGTTGGTTTCGTCTGGACGAGGTGTAGCGAATAACCCGGCCAGTACGCTGCTCGCAGAGCCCGCCAACGCGCCCGCAGAACAACTCTGATTGCTCGCCGCTGCCCCCGCGCAGCCTAAAATGGCATGGAGCGCCGCGTGTTCCGGGCTGCCCTCCGGCAAACCTTCCGCGACCAGTTTGCCGATGTAACCGGAGCCCTGCTGCTGGACATAGTTGACCACCATATTTTGCGCAAACTGCGCGGTGCTGCCACCGACATTTCCGCTGACACCCGCTACCAGAGCGGTAGCTATTTGACGGTAAGTACCTCCCGCGCCCCAATCGTTCTCTATGTCCCTGGCTTGCTGGTTAAGACTCAGGTAGTTGTTTTTGTGAGTCTGAGGGTCACTTTCATTCGGGTTGTCCGCTAAAGCCTTTTCTTTGTCCGCCTCTGATCGCAGAGCGTCGGCTTCACGGGATTTAGATTCAATGTAAACCCCCACGTTCTGCACAAACTTCGCCGTAATATCAAACCCGACCTGAATCTCCTGAGGGTTGAAAATCGTCTTGAGCTTGTTACTGCCATCCCTGTCGCTGGACACATCAGTGTTGATGGCGGCAACAGCTTCTGCAGCGCTCTGGCCGGTCAGGGCCTGCTGCTTGGCTCCATCATTGATGGTGACGGCGGCACCGCTGATACCGCTTCGGGTCATGCTGCTTTCGTCGCCGCTGGCCAGCAAGGCAATCGGCGCGTTGGCGCTTACCTTGCCGTTGTTCGGCACCGGAGTGCCCGGCGCACCGGCCTTTTGCGAGCCGTCGGCAGCACGTCCGATGTGTTCGCCCATGCCCCCGCTCAGGCCAATACTGCTGGCGTCGTAGGCGGCTTTGTTTTTGATGTCGGAGCTGGTGAGCGTGCCGGTGGAAAGCGTATTTTTCCCGTCTTTCACCGCCTGATCCGAGCTGGCAATGATGGCGCCGTTAAGGTCGGTATTGCCCTTTACATCGACCTGGAAGCCACCATCACCCGCCTTGATACCGGTTTGCTCGCTGACACTGGCGTAGTCGCTCTTCATCTTCTGCTGATTGAACGACGCGGTGCCGCTGACGCCATAGCAGAACGGTGGAATGCAGATGCTGACGCCAACGCTTGAATCGACTTGTTTAGAGCTGAACTTGCTGGTGTCCTGAAGACTGGACAGGTTCAGGTCGCCACCGACATCGGCCTGCACCTGCTTGGCAGTCACCACTGCGCCCTTGAGGTTGGTATCCTTGCCACTGTCGAGACTGGCTTTATTGCCGGCCTTGATTGAGGTATTGGTCTGCGTGACGTCATGCCCGTCGGACATGCCCATGCCTTTGTTCGCGGCAAGGTCCAGAGTTAAGCCGTTCTGTGCGCCGCCTACGGTAAAGCCAATGCCGACACTGCCACCGCTGTTGCCGTTGGTGCTCTTTTGCACAGCAGTGTTCTGGGCGGACAGCAGGTTGATGTCGCCATCGGATTTCAGTTTAACGTCGCGCCCGGCATCAATGCGGCTGCCCACTACGTTGAGTACGCTGTCTTTACCTGCGCCTTTGGCGGTGACGTTGATGTCACCTCCCGCCGCCAGGCTGCTGGACACTACGTTCTGACCAGACTGGCTGCTGTCGCTATGACTTTCGCTGTTACTCAGGCTGACGCTGACCTTGAAGCCAAGACCTTTAGTCAACACTTCCTGTGCTGCGTCGTAGGTCTGCTTGCCACTCATTGCCGCGTTGGCGGCGGCCAAGCCTTGCATCCGTGGATCTGAAGTTTTCCCCGCAGACTCAACGGCTTGTTGAACGCCGCGCGCGGCATCGAGCAGCGGGATATCGATACTGCCGCCAATCGCGGTACGGCTGGCACTTGCCGTGTGATTGGCATTCAACACGTCGAAGCCAGCCTGGATATCAACGTCCTTGGCGGTAATCGAGATATCGCCTTTAGGGGCGATGACCTGGCTGGCAACCTGATTGTAATGCTCGCCGGCGGTCAGGCTTACGTCGCCACCCAGGGAGGCGACCTGGCTTCCAGCCTGTCGGGTGTTGGCGTTCTGATCACCGTCCTTGAGCTTGGCAACGCCCAGCGCGTCCTGCCACCAGGAACCGATCTCACCGGCTTTCTTGCTGCTGGACTTGCTACTGGAGGCGCTCTGGTCTTCGGCACTGACGATGTCGAGATTGCGCCCGGCATTAATCCGTAGGCCGTTGTCAGTCACCAGCGTACTGCCGCGTACGGCGGTATCGCGAGCACTCTGAATATCCAGACTGTCGGCACTGATGCTGGTGCCGATGCTTTGGCTGCCGCTCTGTTGCCCCGACTGGGCTTTTTGGGTCAGCGACGGCGCGGCGACTATGTTGAACCCAAACTTGCTGGACCGGCTGGATTGACTCGCCGTTTGCTGCTGCTCAGCCGTGCCGATCTCGATATCTCGGCCAGCACTCAGTTTTACCGCCTGCTGTGCTTTCAGCGCGGCGGCGTTCATGGTGACGTCATTATCGGCCTGCACGGTGATGCTGCTGCCTTGCAACTCGGTGCTGGTTACCGTTGACTGGCTAGACGACGATCTGCTGCTCTTGCTGGAGAACAAGCCTTTCTTGGACGAAGCATTCGCCTGGCTGGTGTAGTTATCCGCGGTGTTCAAATTAACGTCATGCCCGGCATTGAGCAGCAACGAATCGCCGCTGCTGACCTTGGCACCTTCAGCATTGATATCTTGGGCACCCGAAATAACGACTTTCTTTCCGGCTTCGATGGTCGAGCTGACAGCGACATCATTTTCGCTTTCGCTCATCTTCGAGCTTTTCTTACCCCACGAGCCTTTCTTGGTCTTGGAATAGAAGGAGTAGTCCTTGTTCTCAGCGGCCAGCAAGTTCACATTCTTGCCAGCATAGAGGTACGCTTCATCCGCGGCTTTTACACTGCTGGCCACAACATTCAAATCAGCGCCAGCGCTCAACGCAACATCACCACCAGCGGTCACCGTCGTGGCCACTTGGCTGACATGGTCTTCTTGGGCCTTGACCTTTTTCGAGTTGAACGCCGAGTGCTGTTCGTTTGCCGCCGATGCCAGAGTCAGGTCGCCCGCAGCCGCCATCGTGACATCACGCTTGGCGTCTATCTGACTCGCCACAGCAGTAATGTCACGACCCGCGCTGATGCTCAGATCCCGGCCAGCCTCAAGGGTCGAGCCATACTGGGTGGTGCTAGCACTACGCGACGTCGTGGTGACGGCATTGGTATTGCGCTGTTCTGCCGCGATGAGGTTGACGTCACGCTCGGCCTTGATGGATGTATCGGAACCACTCTTGATCACGCCCCCGGTGTTGTTAACGTCACGCCCCGCTTGCACCGTTAGGCTGTTGGCCGCCTCGATGCGCGCAGCGCTATCCACAAAATCGGTGCGCTCCGTGCGGTAACCACTGCTGCTCTGATGGCTGGTGACACTGCGCTCATTGACCACGTCACCTTGGGTCGCCGTGAGTGACACGTCACGCCCGGCTATGATGCCGCCTGCGGTGTTGACCAGGGAGCCCCCCGCGAGTAGATCGAGACGATTGCCAGCTTCAACAAGACCGCTGTTAACGACATTTTGACCGGCTTGCGCGGACAAGTTATTGGTCGCCCGCAGGGTGCCGACGTTCTCCAGGTCCTTGCCAGCGATCAGATTAACGTCGTTGCCCGCGATCAGAGCCCCATTGGGCGCCAAGCGGTTATTGGCTTGCGCCAGATACAAAACAGGCACCAGCACCTGCTCTCCATTGACCTCGGCGGTTTCCATCCAGACGATGTCGTGGGTCAGCGCCGCCACTTGTTCCGCCGTCAAACTCACACCCACAGCCAGGTTCAGTTGCTGCTTGCTCTGGATAGCGTTGTTCATCAAATACTTGAACTGGTCTTCGTTAGACGTCTGCCCATCGATGAAGCGTTGACCGGTGCGCGCCACCACTGCTTGTTCAACCAAGCGCTGTTCGTAAAGGCCATCACCCAGACGTTTCCAACTGGTATCCGGGTTGTAACCCAGGTTGGACAGCAGATAGTCCGAACTCATGAACTGCTTGAGGTCGGTAAGTGCCGGGTTAGTTTCGATCAGGTATTTTTGTGGCCGCGACTGAGTGCTGGTGTCCGGTACACCCTGTACGTGATTAATGGTCACATTCGTGGACGAGGGACTGGACGAGGCGGCAACGTGACCTGCGGTGGCCGCAGGATTACCGTCAAGAGTCCAGCTGTTGGGCCCGCTATTAGTCGGGGTTGCGCTGACTTGACCACTCAGACGGAATAACCCGTTCTGGCCGGTAGGCAAACTAAACCCTGGCAAACTCAGTGGGTTGATTTGCTGTTGAGCACGGTCGGGGGGCAGCTGTTGATTAAGGGTGATGCGGGTTGAGTAACCAGCGGCAGCGTTGGCGCCGGAAGCATCTGTAGTTGTTTTAGAGCCACTGCCCACGTAAGTGTAACCGGGGCGGACCACGCTGTTATTGAGCGTACCCTGGACGTTGACGTTGGCGGTACCGCCAGCCTGGATAACCGCCGCATAGCGTTGGTCATCTTTACTGATTTGCGTGACCTTACGCAGTACCGTACGTTCTCGTTCGGTCATGCCGATAAACGACGCCATGGCGCCAGTGAGGCCGCTTAAATCATTGGCGTTGTAGTGGGCCCCGGTCGATGAGTATTTGTCGTTAAAATTCGCCGCCGCCGAATACCAGTCACTCGCATCCCGAGTGCGTTCGGACACGTAAATACGTGAGGTTTCAGTCTCGCCGGTAACTATCCCGGTGTTGCTCAGGTTGTTGACGGTGATGTTGAGGTTACTGGCGGCGCCGACACTGCTGCTGGCGTTGAGTAGCTCACCACCCTTAATAGTCAGGCTGCCGCCCGAGGTAATACTGGATGCGGCGCTGGCCTGTGTGACCTCGGTCTTGTCGCGTTGATCGATTTGCCACAGATGGTTTTGCTTACCTCCGTCACAATCACCGGCGTAGTTAGGGCCTTCCTGACAGGGGAACTCATTGATGGATGCGGTGTAGATACCACCATTGTTGGTGGTAAGCACTGCCCGAATGTTTTGAATCGTGCTCGCCGCCAGACTCAGATTACCGTCGCTCTGGATGCTGGAAGAGCTGTTGATAATGCTGCTGGCCAATCCACCCTGACCATCGAGGTCGATGCTCAAATTGCCCAGGCTGTAGATATCGGCATATTGGTTGTTCAGCGCATTAACCCGCAGGCTCATGTCGCCACCGCTAAAAATCAACCCGTGGTCGTTGAGCAACGCGCCGGTCGTGGCCGTCAGCTTCTGGCCGCTGCCCAAAGTCCCGTAGTTGTTGAGTGTGCCCGCGTTCAGATTCAAATCACCGGCCGACGTCAGGCGACCGCTGTTATTCAACGTGCCCGATAGGTTGACCGTGGTGACGCCACCACCGGCCAGGCTGGCGGTATTACTCAAATCGAGTTGTGCGGCGGACAGGTTAAAATTACTCAGGCTGCTTGTGCGTCCGGTGCTGTTCAGATTGCCCGCCAGGGTCAGGTCAAAGGTGCCATCGCTGGCAATCAACCCCGCCGTGGTCCAGTTGTTGCCAGTGCCGGTGAAACTGTCAGAGGCTAGCAACTGACCGTTGGCATCCTGAGTCAGGGTGTTGACCTTGACCGTCAGGCGCCCGGCCTGGATCAGACTGTTGTTGGCCCATGTGTCCTGATCAATGGTCAAACCACCGCGAGTAATGACACTGCCACCGGCATTGTTGAGCGCGGCGGCGGCGATGCCCAAGGTGCCGGCGCCCACGTGCAGCAAGGTGCCCCCAGCGTTCTGGAAACTGCCTACTTGAACATCCAGGTCCTGGTTGGCGACTTCCAGGGTGCCGTTACGGTTATCCAACAAGCCACCGATCTGAAACACCGTCTTGCCAGTTGTGCCCAACGCACGCACCTGGCCTTTTTGGTTATCCAGGCTGGCGGCCGTTATGTTCAGGGTGCTGTCGCTTTCAATAATGCCTTGTTGGTTATTGAGGGCGCCGCTCAGGTTGAGGGTGATTTGTTGACCCGCGATTTGGCCATCGTTGGTACCGCTGTTATCAAAGTCACCGCCCGTGACACTGACCAGCCTTTTAGCGTAGAGACCACCGTTGCGGTTGTCGAAGCTACCGGTGCTGACAACCGCGTCACCTGTTTGCGCGGCCATGCGCCCGCCGTAGTTATCGATGCTGCCCGTGATCAGTTTTAGGTTCTGCCCCTGAACCGTGCCGCCTTGACGGTTGTTATTGAGGTCATAGCCATTGCGCAGCACACCCACTGTGCGAGCCTCAAGATCGCCCTTGAGACTGGCCAGGGTGCCGCCTCGGTTATCCAGGCTGTCAGCCTTGAACGTCACGTCTCCGGCCTGGGCAATGAGCTTGCCGCTTTGGTTATCCGCAGCTCCGGCAACATCAACACCCAACGCAGTCTGGCTCTGGATAGAACCCTTGGCATTGTCGAGGCTGGCAGACTGAACAATCAGGTCTGCTTTTTGGCTGGCGATCAGGCCATCGTCGCTGTTTTGCACCACCCCGGTGGCCTTGAGGGTCAGGGTGTTGTTGGCTGACACAGTGCCGCCATGACGGTTATCCAGGCCACCGGTCAACAGCGTCAGCAGCCCTTGGCTGGCCAACTGGCCGCCCTGGTTGTTGATCTGGCTGGCGCGCTTGAGCAGCAGGTCGGCACCACTGGCGAGCTTGCCATTGGTGTTGGTCAAAACATCAGTGAGGTCGAGGGTGATGGCGCCGTTACTGACCAATGCGCCATGGGTGTTATCAAGGGTACTGCCCGTTAGGGTGAGGGCCTGTTGCGCGTTGATGGCGCCTGCGTTGTTATTGATGATTTGAGCATTGAGGTCGAGAGCGGCGCCGCTGTTGATCAAACCGCCTTGGCTATTGTTGATATCGCTACTGACAGTGAGCGTCTGCCCACCGCCACTGGAAACAATGCCCTTATCACTGTTATCGAGGCTGGCCGCCGTGACGGTTAAGTCTTTCTGACTGACCAAAGCCCCGGAACCGGTGTTTTGCAGTACGTTGCTCAAATGAACGTCAACATTGCCGTAGCGGCTAGACACCGTACCGCCGTTGCGGTTGTCCAGGTCAGTGCCGGTCACGCTCACGCCTTGCCAGCCGGAGATCAGGCCACCCTGGTTAATCAAGGTGGTGCCGTTCAGTGTCAGTTGGTTATTGCTGATCAGCTTGCCCTGGCTGTTGTCCAGGGTTCGCCCGGCCAGGTTCAGGCTTTGGCTGCTGGAGATCTCGCCGCCTTGGTTATTCAGGTCACGCAGGTGTGCAATCGTCAGTTGACCAGCTGTGGTGATCAGGCCACCGGCATTGTTCAAATCACTGGTTGTGTTGCCAAAATCCAAGCCGATAGCACTGCCCAACAACGAGCCGTTTTGATTATTAATGCCCGCACTGTTGAGCGTCAGCGTGTTGGCCGCGCGGATCAAACCATTGTTCTGGTTGTTGAGCTGGTCGTCGGCGTTAAATAAAAGATCACCACGACTGGTCAGCGTACCGCCACTGTTATCCAAACTGGCCGCGTGTCCGTCGACCGACTGGGCCGCGATCATACCCTTGAGGTTGGTCAGAGCTTGAGCGACACGCAAGGTCAGCGCTTGGTTGCTCAGCAACTTACCGTTGCTGTTGTCAAGGCTGTCGGCGGTCAGGGTAAACGCCTGGGCGCTGGAGATTTCACCGCCTTGGTTGTTAACGCCTTTGAGGTTTTTCAGCATCAGCAGCGGCGCGTTGATCAGGCCATCTTGGTTATTCAACTGGCCTTGATTCAGATCCAAGCTGACCGAGGTCTCACTAAACAGCGTACCGCTTTGCTGGTCCAAACCGCTGACGCTGGCGGTGAGTGCTTTGCTGCTGGTGAGGCGCCCGCCATTCTGGTTGGTCAGTTGTCCGGCCGTGATGTCCAGGGTGTCACGCGTGCTGACGGTGCCTTGGCTGTTATCAAAAGCCCCCGTGTTAATACTCAATGCCGAGGCGCCGCTGAGGGTGCCTTTTTGACTGTTGTCCAGGCTTGCACTACGCAGTGCCAGGCCGCCATCGGTAACCAACTGGCCGCCCTGATTATCCAACGCGCCCACGGTATTGACGCTCAACAGTCCGGCGCTGGACAAGCTGCCTAGTCGGTTGGCCAAGCTGGCCGCAGACACGCTCAACAGGTCTTCGCTACTGATCAGACCTTGGGTGTTGACCAGCGCCTGGTCGACCTGCACCGTCAGTGCCCGCTGACTGGCGATACGCCCAGCCGAGCTGTTATCCACAGCACCGGCCTTCAAGTCCAGGGTGCCCTGGCTGGTGAGTTTTCCGCCTTGATTGTTGATGGCGTTACTAGCGGAGAACTTCAACGCACTACCGGCAGTGACCAGACCCGCCACGTTGTCCAAGGTGCCAACGGTGAGGGTTGCCGCATCAAGACTGGAGACTTCACCACCTCGGTTGTTGAGATCGCCTACAGTGGCGGTCAATGGCCCGCTGCTGGTGATCAAACCGCCTTGAGCGTTAAGTACCTGGTTGGCGGTCAGATTCAGGTTACCGGTGCTCAGCACACGGCCTTGGCTTTGATTATCCAGGATGCCTGCGTTGAGGGTTGCCGTCTGCTTGGCACTCAGGGTACCGCCTTGGTTATTGATGGCTTGAGTCGCGCTGACAGTGAGGTTACGACTGGCAATGATGCTGTTGCCGGTGTTGTTAAGGGTCTGCGCCGTAAGACTGGCATCACCGGTGCCGTTACGCGTGTTATCGGCGTTTACACCCGATTCAATGATGCCGTTGTTGGTCAGTTGGCCGCCGCTGAGGAGCGTGATGTTGTCACGGGCAGCCAAGGTTTTAAGGCTATTGAGATCGCCCTGGGTGTTGATCGCCAGGGTCGAGCCGCCATAGACCGGCCCTTGCAGGTCGGCACTCACGGCCTTGACGTTGACCGCGCCAGTGGCCGCAGTTTGCGCAAGACTCAAATGCCCATTGGCATCGAGCTGAATATCACCCCCACTCGCCGCCAGGGTGCCGTCCAATTTAACCCCGACACCCGCTTCGGTGCTCACCAGCCGAATAGCCCCGGCGTACATGCCGCCCAAGGCGCTGGAGTCGATGGCTAATTGGGGCTTGGCGCTGCCGTCGTCGGCACGCACGGTTGCCTTTAGTGACTGGGCATCAACATCATTTCGACCGGCCACAACGCTCAGTTGATTAGCGTTGATCTGGGCATTGATCTGGGCGGCACGGGTGATGATTTCAAAGCTGCCCACGTTGCTGGCATTCAAGCCCTGACCATCAATGGAAATCGCGCCGCCATCCACCTGATAATGATCCAGGCGCCCGTTATCCAGAACGGGTTTACCGGTGGTCAACGTCACGTTGGGGGTATTAATAAACCCACAGCCGTTACACGTAATGCCATACGGGTTGGCCACAATCACCTTGGCCGATTGGCCCGCCACTTCGGTGTACCCGCGAAGTTGACTAGCGCTGCCACCGGTGACCTCATTGAGGATGATGTTGGCGGCGTTACCCTTGAGATTGGGGTTGCCGAAAATGATGCCGCCCAGTTGAGTGGATTGGGTGCGGTTAGTGGCGTTGTTAAGAATGACGCCCTGCTGCCCGACGTTGTAGTCACTGAACTGGTTATGGGATAAGCCACTGCCATTGGGCGCTGCAATGTTGACGATGGGCACGCCATTGCCCGCCTGGCCCAGGGTGGTGCCCGGCCCACTGACCGCGATGCCATCGGCCTGGGCCCACAGCGGTTGCCAGAACATGACGTTGGCCAATAACAACGCCAGCCCGCGCTTTGGCATACCCAAAAAATGCTCGCAAGGATTCAACGACGCGCCAGGCATGCGAATGTCCATATTCAAGTTCTCAACGCCATACGGCGCGGTAATAAGTTAGAGAAAGAAATCCATGCGAAAATAAATCGGCGCTTCGCGCTCGGTGATCACGTCCGGACGTTCCAGGGAGTGCGCAAGGGTGACGCTGGCGGCGAGGTTTTGGCCTTTGACGAAAAACTCCAGGGAATCACTCGATACCCTGCCGTGAGTGTCTTCGTTGTAACGGTCGTGCCGGATAACGCCTTGGTCGTAGCCCAGGCTGGTGCCGTATTCGCTGAGCACCGGGCGCAACCAATCCAAAGTCACGGGGCGACTCCAGCGCAGGTCATTACGCCAGTAGCCACCGCTGTCACCGGATAGGGTTTGATCTTTGTAACCGCGCACCGACGACAGACCGCCCAGGCTCATGCGTTGCGCACTGAACAACACGTCCTCACTGCGCTGGCCGGTGGCCAGGCTGCTAAAGCTGAACGACTCACCCCACAGCTTGAAAGGCTGTAGATAACTCAGCGTGGCGGTGTATTTACGGTAATTCGGGGTTGCCGTGAGGTTGCCCAATTGATCGCGGTGTTGATTATCAGGCTGAGCGTCGAAGGCACTGATGCCGTTCTGCACACCCAGGTCAACGTTGACGAAGGCATTGCCCAACCGACGACCGTGGTTGATCCCCAACTGCAGCTCGCTCAAGCGATTGCTGCTCACAGCCAGACGACTGTCTTCGATGTAGTTGTTGGTGCGCAGATGGGACACACCAACGTTGAGCGAGGTCTTGCTCAGCGCGTCACGATAGATAACCCGCTCAGCGCGCAATTGATGGTTGGCACTGTCACCCGTTTGTTTGAAGTCAAAGCCATTGCCTTGAGCTAACGAACGGTATTCGCTCTCGCTGTAGGCGTAACTAAAGGTCCACCAGCCCCATGGAAGGCTGTAGTTGAGCATGGTGTTTTGGGAGGTTTTTTGATGATCGCTGACCGCATCATGACCACCGCGTAGCACCAATTGATCAGCCACCCCTAACGGGCTATCCCACTCAAGGCCCGCGCCCCACTGTTGTTCGCCGGTACTCTTTTGACCGTCATTGTTGCGTGACAAGCTGACGCGCCAAGGCTTCTTTGGGGTGTTGTTGACCACCACCTCACTGCCGCCCACTTGGGCCCCAGGCGCCAGTTCCATTTGTGCTTGGTTCGACGGCAACCGGTTAAGTTGATCCACCAGTTGCTCGATCTCTCGAAGGTTCACGGGCACACCAATCTGTCCCGGAAAGCTCATGGCCAGTTCACGCTCGGACAGTTGACTGCCTTCGCCAGCCTTCAACCCTTCAAGCTTGCCCTCCACCACCAACACCTGCAGGTGCCCACTGGACAGGTCTTGTTGAGGCAAGTAGGCACGGCTAGTGACCTGACCTTTTTCAATGTAGTGATCCGTGATGGCCTTAAGCAATGCGTTGAGTTGCGCAACACCGAGACATTGCCCGACATAAGGCTTGAGCAGGCGTTCGCGCTCGGCGGCGGACAGTGCATCAGCGCCTTTAATCCCGATGGTTTTGATGAGAAAGCAGCGTGAATCGTCGGGTGTCACCGTGGCGGAGGGCGTTTCAGATTTGCCCGGCAGCTCCTTGATATCTTCAAGACGTCGGCGCTGCTCTTCGAGCAATTGGTTTTGTTGGCCGCGAATGAAATCCAAGTCGCCGGGGCTGGAGGCCGCCATTGCAGGATTAAGCCCGCTCAACACCGTCAGGGCGATGCTTAACATCAGCGTGGGGCAACGATAAGAGAGGCACATGATTCCATCCATAGAAAGGCGTACTGGCAAAATAACACCACTCAAAAGTGACGCCAATATTATGGCGTAAACGCCCCTATCACGAATCCTTCGTAATGGCCTGATTTTTATGAAGAAAACAATGTATCAAAATGCTACATTTCCGACGAGCGGTACTGAGCGATTTAGGATTTGTACTGACAAACCATCAATCCGGGCGCGAAAGGCTAGTGTCGGCTCAATTTGATGAGGCGTGCGAGAGCAGCACCTGACTGGCACCAGCAACTGCCGGTAGAGCCACATCTGATGGCAGGCGGAAAACTATTGAATCCCAAATTTTTGAAATTACTATCCACTCAAACTCTGATCGAAGGCGCCGCATGCCA
>Ga0302169_10000402_pt1 | contig 13544 bp, 6 predicted proteins | sample I_Fen_N1_3_FD_193493 | JGI IMG/M metagenome (GOLD analysis project Ga0302169, IMG submission 193493) | Peat permafrost microbial communities from Stordalen Mire near Abisko, Sweden - I_Fen_N1_3 | ecosystem: Environmental > Terrestrial > Soil > Wetlands > Permafrost | place: Sweden: Abisko...
CTTCGGCCTGCCACACCCGCGCATTGCGTTGCCGCGTGACCTGTATGGCGCCGAGCGCGCCAACTCCAGCGGCATCGACATGGCCAACGAACATCGCCTGGCCTCCCTGTCCTGCGCCCTGCTGGCTACCGCGCATAACAATTGGAAAGCCGCGCCGATGCTCGGTTGCGCCTCCAGTACCGAAACCCCTGCGCCGGTCCTGAACCCGTCGGATCTGCGCGACGTGGTCGGCCACGTGCAGGAAGCCACCGTCGAAGACGTCGACAACGCCATCCAGTGCGCGCTGAACGCCGCGCCGATCTGGCAGGCCACCCCGCCCGCCGAACGCGCCGCGATCCTCGAACGTGCCGCCGACCTGATGGAAGGCGAGATTCAGCCGCTGATGGGCCTGCTGGCTCGCGAAGCCGGCAAGACCTTCGCCAACGCCATCGCCGAAGTGCGTGAAGCCGTGGACTTCCTGCGTTACTACGCGGTGCAGGCGCGCAACGATTTCAGCAACGACGCGCACCGGCCGCTGGGCCCGGTCGTGTGCATCAGCCCGTGGAACTTCCCGCTGGCGATCTTCAGCGGCCAAGTCGCGGCTGCACTGGCTGCCGGCAACCCGGTATTGGCCAAGCCTGCGGAACAAACACCGCTGGTGGCCGCTCAAGCCGTGCGCCTGTTGCTCGAAGCCGGGATTCCGCAAGGCGTGCTGCAACTGCTGCCGGGTCGCGGCGAAACCGTCGGTGCCGGCCTGGTGGGTGACGAGCGCGTCAAGGGCGTGATGTTCACCGGTTCAACCGAAGTCGCTCGCCTGCTGCAACGCAACATCGCCGGCCGCCTCGACAACCAGGGTCGTCCAATTCCGCTGATCGCCGAAACCGGTGGCCAGAACGCGATGATCGTCGACTCCTCGGCACTGACCGAACAAGTGGTGATCGACGTCGTATCATCGGCCTTCGACAGCGCCGGTCAGCGTTGCTCGGCACTGCGGGTCCTGTGCCTGCAGGAAGATTCTGCCGACCGTGTCATCGAAATGCTCAAAGGCGCCATGGCCGAATCGCGCCTGGGCAACCCTGAGCGCCTGTCCGTGGACATCGGCCCGGTGATCGACGCCGAAGCCAAGGCTGGCATCGAGAAGCACATCCAGGCCATGCGCGACAAAGGTCGCAGTGTGTACCAGGTCGCCATCGCCGACGCCGAAGAAATCAAGCGCGGTACCTTCGTGATGCCTACGCTGATCGAACTGGAAAGCTTCGACGAACTGCAACGCGAGATCTTCGGTCCAGTGCTGCACGTGGTTCGCTACAAGCGCAAGGACATCGATCAACTGATCGGCCAGATCAACGCTTCCGGCTACGGCCTGACGCTGGGCGTGCACACCCGCATCGACGAAACCATCGCCAAGGTGATCGACAACGTCAACGCTGGTAACGTCTACGTCAACCGCAACATCGTCGGTGCCGTGGTCGGCGTCCAGCCGTTCGGCGGTGAAGGCTTGTCGGGTACCGGTCCGAAGGCCGGTGGTCCGCTGTACCTGTACCGCTTGCTGTCGACACGGCCTGCCGACGCCATCGAACAATCCTTCGCTCGTGGCGACGCCATCGCAGCACCGGACGTTCGCTTGCGTGAAGCCATGAGCAAACCGCTGACCGCCCTGAAAGCCTGGGCCGACAGCCACAAGCTTGCCGACCTGGGCGCACTGTGCGCGCAGTTCGCCGCACAATCGCAAAGCGGGATCACCCGCGTGCTGGCCGGCCCGACCGGCGAGCGCAACAGCTACGCGATCCTGCCGCGCGAGCACGTCCTGTGCCTGGCGGAAGTCGAAGGCGATCTACTCACGCAACTGGCGGCGGTATTGGCGGTAGGCGGTTCGGCGGTATGGCCGGAAGCCGAGCTGACCAAGGCCTTGTTCGCACGCTTGCCGAAGGAAATTCAGGCGCGCATCAAGCTGGTTTCCGACTGGAACAAGGATGAAGTGGTGTTTGATGCGGTTCTGCATCATGGCCATTCCGATCAGTTGCGTGCGCTCTGCCAACAAGTGGCCAAGCGTGCCGGTGCCATCGTTGGCGTGCAGGGTCTGTCGCAAGGTGAAACCAACATTGCGCTGGAGCGCCTGGTGATTGAGCGCGCATTGAGCGTCAACACCGCTGCGGCCGGTGGTAATGCCAGCCTGATGACCATCGGCTAAACCGCTTCAAAACCAGGCGCCCGCAATGGACGCCTGGCATGCACTATCCCCTGTGGGAGCGGGCTTGCTCGCGAAGACGCAGTGTCAGTCGACATCAACATTGGCTGATACACCGCCTTCGCGAGCAAGCCCGCTCCCACATTGGCTTTGTGGTGGATGTTGCACATTTGATCACCAGCACTCGCCCCCCACCATCACGCTCATCAATCATCCTGTTCAGCCTTTATTCCCACGCCTAGACTCGGCCCACCCCAATACAAGGTAGGTCGCCATGTCCGAGACGTTGCTCAGCTCCCGCAATCTGGCTTTCGAGCTGTATGAAGTCCTCGATGCCGAGGGCCTGACCCAGCGTGAGCGTTTCGCCGAGCACAACCGCGAAACCTTCGATGCCGCGCTTGGCACCGCCCGCAACATCGCCGAGAAGTTCTTCGCCCCGCACAACCGCAAGGGTGACGAAAACGAGCCGCGCTACGAGGACGGTCAGGCGATTCTGATTGCGGAAGTGAAACCAGCGGTGGATGCCTTCCTTGAAGCCGGCTTCCTCAATGCGGCGCGCAGTTTCGAGGCCGGCGGCATGCAACTTCCGACACTGCTGTCCCAGGCCTGCTTCGCGCATTTCCAGTCGGCCAACGCCGCGTCGACTTCGTACCCGTTCCTGACCATGGGCGCGGCGAACCTGATTGAAAGCTTCGGTACCGAGGAGCAGAAACGACGCTTCCTTCAGCCAATGATCGATGGCCGCTTCTTCGGCACCATGGCCCTGACCGAACCCCATGCCGGCTCATCGCTGGCGGATATTCGTACCCGCGCCGAACCGGCGCCTGACGGCACCTATCGACTCAAGGGCAACAAGATCTTCATCTCCGGCGGCGATCACCCGCTGTCGGAAAACATCGTGCACATGGTGCTGGCCAAGCTGCCGGACGCGCCGGCCGGGGTCAAAGGCATTTCGCTGTTTATCGTGCCCAAGTTTTTGCTCAAGGATGACGGCAGCCTCGGCCAGCGTAACGACGTATTGCTCGCCGGGCTGTTCCACAAGATGGGCTGGCGTGGCACCACGTCTACCGCGCTGAACTTCGGCGATAACGGCGAGTGTGTCGGTTATCTGGTGGGCAAGCCGCACCATGGCTTGAGCTACATGTTCCAGATGATGAACGAGGCACGGATCGGCGTCGGCATGGGTGCAGTAATGCTCGGATACGCCGGCTACCTGTACTCGCTGGAGTACGCTCGCGAGCGCCCCCAGGGTCGCGTGCCGGACAACAAGGACCCGAACACCGCTCCGGTGGCGATCATTCAGCACGCCGACGTCAAACGCATGCTGCTGACCCAGAAGGCTTATGTCGAAGGCTCGTTCGACCTCGGGTTGTACGCCGCAAGACTGTTCGACGACACCACCACCCTTGGGACCGAAACCGAGCGTAAACAGGCCCATGAACTGCTGGACTTGCTGACACCCATCGTCAAATCCTGGCCGTCGGAGTTTTGCCTGAAGGCCAACGAACTGGCGATCCAGATCCTCGGCGGCCACGGCTATACCCGCGAATACCCGGTGGAGCAGTATTACCGCGACAACCGCCTGAACCCGATCCACGAAGGCACCCACGGCATTCAGTCGCTGGACTTGCTGGGGCGCAAACTGGCACAAAACGGTGGCGCAGGGCTCAAGCAACTGCTCCGCCTGATCGCCGACACCGCCAAGCGAGCACAGGCATTCGAAACGCTGACCGCACTGCGCGAACCGCTGGAGAAACTGGTGGCGCACCTGCAGGCCGTGACCATCGGCCTGCTGACCGATCTGACCCACGGCAAGGTCAACAGCAGCCTGGCGAACTCGGCGCTGTATCTGAAAGTGTTCGGGCATACGGTGATTGGCTGGCGCTGGCTGGAGCAGGCGATCCGCGCCGAGGAAGGATTGGCCAGGGGCAATGCGGCGGATGTGAGCTTCTACAGAGGCAAGCTGCAAGCGGCGCGGTACTTCCTGACATGGGAAGTACCGGCTTGCCATCATGAACTGGCGATTCTTGAGACGCGCGATGATGTGTGCCTGAGCATGCGGGATGAGTGGTTCTGACTCAAACCCTGTAGTGAGGCTGGAATCCATTCGCGAGCAAGCCCGCTCCCACAGGTGAATGCCTTCCAAATGTGGGAGCGGGCTTGCTCGCGAAGAGGCCATCACTGAAGACACATCAACTGAGCTTGAACCCACCCATCTGCCGCGCCAAATCATCCGCCAACCGCTGCAACGTCTGGCAGTCCTCACGACAAGCCCTGACCTCCCCCGCTGTCGCCCGCGCCAGGTCGGAGATGCCCTGCACGTTGCGGTTGATCTCTTCGGTCACTGCCGACTGCTCTTCCGTTGCCGTCGCCACCTGATGATTCATGTCACTGATGCGCTCGACCTGCCCGGTAATCGCGGTCAATGACGCCCCGGTGCGTTGGCTCGACTCGACCCCTGTGCCGGTCGCGGCCTGCCCGGAATGCATCGACGACACCGCGTTCTCCGCACCTTGCTTGAGGCTGCCGATCATCTGCTGAATCTCGTCGGTGGACGTTTGCGTGCGTCGTGCCAGGGTGCGCACTTCATCGGCCACCACCGCGAACCCACGCCCCATGTCACCAGCCCGCGCCGCCTCGATGGCGGCGTTCAGCGCCAGCAAATTGGTCTGCTCGGAAATCCCGCGAATCACTGCCAATACCTGGTCGATCGACGCCACTTGATCGGCCAGCTCGCCCACCGCACTGGCTGCAATGCCGATTTCGTCGGACATGCTTTCGATGTGCCGAATGGACCCACCCACCACTTCTCGCGCCTGCAGCGCCTCATCGCGCGCATTTTGCGAAGCAAACGCCGCGTTGCCGGCATTCTGCGCGATTTCCTGCACGGTCAGGCCCATTTCATGGACCGCGGTGGCGACCATGTCAGTCATTTCCTGCTGACGCCCGGAGCGCTCGGCAGTGTTATCCACCACCCGCGCCACCTGGCCGACCGCTGTGCGCAATTGCTCGCTGGTGGTCAGTACTTCACCGATCATGTCGCGCTGACTGTCGAGGAAGCGATTGAAGCCGCGAGCCAGGTCACCCAGCTCATCGGCGCGGCTGGAATCCAGCCGGTGGGTCAAATCTCCACCGCCGCTACCAATGGCAACCAATGCCGCTGTTACCTGACGAATCGGCCTGACCAGCCCACGGGCCAGCAACACCACCAGTAACAGGCACACCAGCGCCACCGCCAGGCCAATGCCGCTGCTCATCCACATGGCGCGACGGGCTTCGGCGTAGATCTGTGACTGCGGCACTTCGGCCACCAGGGTCCAGCCCAGATCCCGCAGCGGCAGGCTCAACGCGAGGAAGTCTTCGCCGTCACGCTGGAAGCGGCTGCTGGTGGCATTTTTTTGACCCATGACCGCTTGCGCCGCCGAACTGCCAATTTGCTCGACCAGGGTGCGTTTGCCGCTGAACTGCGCCTCGGGATGGACCTGGATCAAACCGTCGGAGCGCACGAGATAGACCTTGCCGCGCTCACCGAAGCTGAAATTGTGGATCAGTTCCGACAGCTCTTTCATGCTCAGGCCAAGCCCGGCAACGCCCACGACTTTGCCGGCCTGCTCGACTTTAAGGTCGATGAAAAGCGCCAATTCTCCGGTGGCGGTGTCGTTGTCGATGTTGAGGGTGCGTGGCTGGTTGCTGTCGAGGAACGAATAGAACCAGGCGTCCTTGGGGTTGGAACGGCTGAGGGTGCGGTCCAGGCCTTTTTCGGAGTAGTAGTGATTGGAAGCGCCCCCGACAATCAGCGCGGTAAACGCCTTGTGCTCGGCGCGAATGCCCTCCAGATAGGTCACGAACGCAGCGGTCTGGGCACTGTTTTCACCCCCCGATAGCCAGTCGCGCACCATGCTGTTGCTGGCGATGTCCTTGGCGGCGGTGAGGGGTTGAACGAGGATGCGCTCGATATCGTTGCGCATCGCTTCGATGCTCGATGGCAGCGCCTGCTCGACCAGATAACGCTCGGCGAGGCGGTTGACCACGAGGGTATAAATGCCAACCACGATCAGGATACTGACCAGCAGGGCGGTGCCCATGCTCAGGATCAACTGCCATTGAATACTGCGTCGCCAGAACTGCATGGTGCACCCCCAAAGAATAAGAGGCTGAAACACTGCAACAGCCGTGCCGATTGTATACAATAAAACCGACAATTTATTCTTTGGTTGTGCGCAAAGCCGATCAGGCCTGATTGATCGTCTTGGAGATCACTTCAACCGTGGCGCTGACTTGCTCTTGGTAACGGTCGAGTTCGAGCTTGTGCTGCTTTCGCATTTCGATCTGCTGCGAGCACAGATTCATCGCGGCCAGCACCAGCAGTCGGTCACCGATCAGCGTCGGGTACTTTCTTTTGGTTTCGGCCAGGGCAGCCTTCAGCATCATTGCAGCGTCCAGCAGGGTTTGCTCTTCCCCGGCCGGTGCCTTGATCGAATAGTCCTCCCCCAGAATCGAGACGACTCTTACCCCTGCGGCGTTGTAACTCATGCGCTGACTGGGCCTGCGCTGACGCGCTCAACCAGGGCCTGAATGCGTGCTGCGGTGGCGCCTTGCTTCTCTTCCTGCTCCATCAGGCTCAGTTGCAGGCTTTCATTTTCATCTTTGGCCTGGGCCAGTTCTGCGCTCAGGGCCTGGTTGGTGCTGAGCAAGCCCTGGTTCTGTTGCACCAGGTCACTGACCAGTTGTTCCAATTGGCTTAGGGATGTTTCCAGCATTTTGATTTTCCGGGGTTTTTCAAAGGGCGCGTACGATAAAGAAAAGTCACCGTGGATGCCAGGGTTATACGGGTGCAAAGCCTTGACTCTCCTGGCGGCGACTGTCCTCGCGAGTTTTAAAGACTGTGATTGGCTCATCTGGTTCCTGCATTTCGTCGCCCATACAGATAACGACCGGCTAGCGGCAAAAACCGCGCAGCGGCTCAAGACTTGAAGCGCATGACCGATATGTCATCCATACAGCAGCCTCAGCCCCGCACGGACGCGCTCATTTTGGTACCCGCCATGTCCCTTCGAAATATGAATATCGCTCCACGGGCGTTCCTCAGCTTCGCCCTGATCGGCGGCTTGATGATGGTTCTGGGGGTGTTTGCCTTGAATCAGATGAGCAAGATCCGCGGCGCAGCCGAAGAAATCACCTTGAACAGCGTGCCGAGCATCCAGAGCCTCGATGAGTTCACCCAACTCACCTTGCGCCTGCGCGTGCTGTCGTATCGCTTGCTGGTCAATCGCGAGCCGGACGTCCAGCAAAAAACCATGGAACTGCTGGAGACGCGCAACCAGCAGATCCGCACCGCGCAGGCGACCTACGAAAAACTGATCGCCAGCCCGCAGGAGCGCGCGGCCTACGATCAATACGTGCAGTTGCTGGGGCAATACCGCCAGATCGAAGACCGGATGAAGACCCTGTCGCGCAACAATCAGGTCGATGAACTGCGCAGCCTGCTCAACACCGACTTGCTGAACAACTCCGAGGCGGTGAACAGCGTGTTGAACCGACTGCTGGAGATCAACACCCAGCAGACCCGCGACACCAACCAGCAGGCGGCCGATCAATATGATTCGGCGTTCAATCTGGTGATCGCCTTGTTGGTGGCCGCCACCGCATTGACCCTGGCCCTCGCCTGGCTGCTGACCCACAGCATCACCCAACCTATCGCCAATGCCCTGAGTGCCGCCGAGAGCATCGCCGAAGGCAACCTGACTCGCCCGCTCACGGTCGACGGCGAGGACGAGGCTGGTCGGTTGCTGGCGGCGATGGCGAAGATGCAGGACAAACTGCGCGACACCCTGCAGCGCATTTCCGGCTCGGCCACGCAGCTGGCATCTGCCGCTGAGGAACTCAACAGCGTCACCGACGAAAGCGCTCGCGGGCTGACCCGGCAGAACAACGAGATCGAGCAGGCTGCCACCGCAGTCAACGAAATGACCAGCGCCGTGGAAGAAGTCGCGCGCAATGCCGTCAGCACCTCCGAAGCCTCGCAGAGCGCCACCGCTTCTGCCGGGGATGGCCGTGACCTGGTGCAGGAAACCGTGAGCGCCATCGAACGCATGAGCGCCGACGTGCAAAGCACCGCGACCCTGATCGGCGACCTGGCCAATGAGTCCCGCGACATCGGCAAGGTGCTGGATGTGATTCGCGGGCTGGCCGATCAGACCAACCTGCTGGCGTTGAACGCTGCGATTGAGGCTGCCCGTGCGGGTGAAGCAGGTCGCGGGTTTGCCGTGGTGGCGGACGAAGTGCGGGCCCTGGCCCATCGCACCCAACAGTCGACCAGCGAAATCGAACGCATGATCGGCAGCATCCAGAGTGGCACCGAACACGCGGTGGATTCGATGCGCCACAGCACCGAACGTGCCGAGTCGACCCTGAACATCGCCCGCGGCGCCGGCCTGTCGCTGGACACCATCAACAGCGCCATCGTTGAAATCAATCAGCGCAACCTGGTAATCGCCAGCGCCGCTGAAGAGCAGGCACAGGTGGCCCGTGAAGTGGACCGCAACCTGGTGAACATCCGTGACCTGTCGGTGCAATCGGCCACCGGCGCCAACCAGACCAGTGCCGCCAGTAGCGAACTGTCGCGTTTGGCGGTTGACCTGAACAGCATGGTCGGGCGGTTCAGCCTGTAATCCTTTAGCACCCCCCCTGTGGGAGCTGGCTTGCCAGCGAAGAGGCCCTCAAGTTCTGCAATGTTCTTGAGGGCGCCTTCGCTGGCAAGCCAGCTCCTACAGGAATCGGGTGCAATTGTATTTTTGATCCGCAAAACCTTTTTGACAGCATCACATTTCAACAGGTTAGAATCGCTGGCACGCAGACTGCATGGTCAGTTTGTGTCCGCCTTTCAGCTTCCTGGAGTACTGCCTTTGAATGCGACGACCATCAACAGCCTGTTCTTGATCGGCGCGTTGCTGGTAGGTGCGAGCATTCTGGTGAGCTCACTTTCGTCGCGCCTCGGCATCCCGATTCTGGTGATCATCCTGGCCGTGGGCATGTCCGCCGGCGTCGATGGCGGCGGCATTATTTTCGACAACTACCCGACGGCCTACCTGGTCGGCAACCTTGCGTTGGCCGTGATCCTGCTCGATGGCGGGTTACGCACCCGGGTCTCGAGTTTCCGCGTGGCGTTATGGCCGGCGTTGTCACTGGCGACCATCGGTGTGTTGATCACCACCGGGCTGACCGGCATGGCCGCCGCCTGGCTGTTCAACCTGAACCTGATTCAAGGCCTGTTGATCGGCGCCATCGTCGGCTCCACCGACGCCGCAGCGGTGTTTTCGCTTTTGGGCGGCAAAGGCCTGAACGAACGCGTGACCGCGAGCCTTGAGATCGAATCCGGCAGCAACGACCCGATGGCGGTGTTCCTCACCGTGACCCTGATCGACATGCTCGCCAGTGGCCAGACCGGCCTGCACTGGAGCCTGCTGACCCACCTGCTGCGCGAGTTCGGCATCGGTGGCTTGATCGGCCTGGCGGGCGGCTGGCTCATGCTGCAATTGGTCAACCGCATCAACCTGGCCACCGGCCTCTATCCCATCCTGGTCATTGCTGGCGGCCTGGTGGTGTTTGCCCTGACCAACGCCTTGCACGGCAGCGGCTTCCTGGCGGTGTACCTGTGCGGCCTGGTGATCGGCAACCGCCCGGTGCGCAGTCGCCACGGCATCTTGCACATGCTCGATGGCATGGCCTGGCTGGCACAGATCGGCATGTTCCTGGTGCTGGGGCTGCTGGTCACGCCCCATGACCTGCTGCCGATTGCACTGCCGGCACTGGGCCTGGCGCTGTGGATGATTCTGTTTGCCCGACCGCTGTCGGTGGTGGTCGGCCTGCTGCCGTTCAAGGCGTTCCATGGCCGTGAAAAGGCGTTCATTTCCTGGGTCGGCTTGCGCGGCGCGGTTCCGATCATTCTGGCGGTGTTCCCGCTGATGGCCGGCCTGCCCAACGCCCAGCTCTACTTCAATCTGGCTTTCTTCATCGTGCTCGTTTCCCTGCTGGTGCAGGGCACCAGCCTGCCGTGGGTGGCAAGGCTGTTGAAAGTGACCGTCCCGCCGGAGCCCGCGCCGATCTCCCGCTCGGCCCTGGAAGTGCACGTCACCAGCGAGTGGGAGCTGTTCGTTTATCGCCTCGGCGCCGAGAAATGGTGCATCGGCTCGCCCCTTCGCGAACTGAAAATGCCCGAAGGCACCCGTATCGCGGCCCTGTTTCGCGGCCAACAACTGCTCCATCCGTCGGGTAGTACGGTACTCGAAGTCGATGATTTGCTCTGTGTCATCGGCCATGAGCACAACCTTGCAGCCCTCGGAAAACTGTTCAGCCAGGCACCGCAACGCGGTCTCGATTTACGCTTCTTCGGCGACTTCGTACTCGAAGGAGACGCCCAGCTGGCGGCGGTTGCCGCCCTGTACGGGTTGAAGGTCGAAGGCATCGATCCGGACATGTCCCTGGGCCACTTCATTGCCCAGAAAGTCGGTGGCGCCCCAATCGTCGGTGACCAGGTGGAATGGAACAACACCATTTGGACCGTCGCCGTCATGGAAGGGAACAAGATCGGCAAAGTGGGCGTCAGATTCCCCGAAGGAAGTCGCCCGGGTCCGGGACTCTTCCTCTAAACTTCATACTTCGTTTCGCTTTTTGATCGGTCTCTATGTCAAGCCTGCGCACCTTTTTCGTCATGGTCCTTTTGGGCCTGAGCCTCTCCGTCGGTACGTTACAAGCCGCCGAACCGCCCTCCCGCGAAGCCGTGCAAGCGAGCCTGGATAAAATCGCCGACCGCAAACTGCCGGAAGCCGATCAAAAGGCCCTGCAATCCGTCCTGCAAAACACGCTGACACAGCTCAACAACCGGCGTGATTACGAGCAGAAGCTGAGCGATCTCAAGCAGCAGCTGGCCACCGCCCCCAAACAGACCATCGAGAACCAGCGCGAATTGGCGCGTCTCAAGGCCAGCAACGTGGTACCGGCGGCGCAGCGCTTTACCAAAGAGTCGATTCAGCAGCTTGAGCAAATGCTGACCGAACGCTCGACCCAGCAAAGCGATCTGCAAAAAGCCCTGGGCGACGCCAATAGCCTGATCATTACTGCCCAGACTCGCCCCGAGCGCGCCCAAGCGGAAATTTCCACCAGCCAGACGCGCATTCAGCAGATCAACAACATCCTCAAGACCGGCAAGGACAGCGGCAAAACCTTGAGCGCCGAGCAGCGCGACCAGTTGAACGCCGAGCTGGCGGCACTCAACGCCCTGATCCCGCTGCGACGCCAGGAACTGGCCGGCAACACCCAACTGCAAGATCTGGGCAGCAGTCAGCATGACTTGCTCTCGGAACGCTCCGATCGTCTCGATCAGGAAATTCAGGACCTGCAAAACCTGATCAACCAGAAGCGCCTGGCCCAATCCCAGGAAACGGTGACGCAGCAATCCATCGAAGCGCAGAAGGCGGGGGGCAGCAGCCTGCTGGCCACCGAAAGCACGGCCAACCTGAAGCTCTCCGACTACCTGCTCAAAAGCACTGACCGGCTCAACGAGGTCACCCAGCAGAACCTGCAGACCAAGCAACAACTGGACAGCTTGACCCAAAGCGATTCTGCCCTGGACGAGCAAATCAACGTGCTCAAGGGCAGCCTGCTGCTCTCCAAGATCCTCTACAAACAGAAACAGGCCCTGCCGCGCCTCAGGGTCGACCGCAACCTGGCCGACCAGATCGCCGACATCCGCCTGTATCAATTCGAAGTCAGCCAGCAACGGGAATTGCTCAGCAACCCGGCCACGTATGTCGACAACCTGCTGTCGGCCCAACCGCCCGAGCAAGTCACCCCGCAATTGCGTAAAAGCCTGCTGGAACTGGCCACCACCCGCGCCGACCTGCTGGAACGCCTGAACCGCGAGCTGAGCGCGGTGCTCAACGAGTCGATTACGCTGCAACTGAATCAGAAGCAACTGCTCAGCACCGCGCAAAGCCTGCGGGCGACGCTGGATGAGCAGATGTTCTGGATTCCCAGCAACAAACCGCTGGACTTCGAATGGATGCGCAGCGTGCCGGAACGCCTGCAACGCCAGGTCGATAGCCTGCCGTGGGCCTCAAGCCTGAGCGAACTGATCGATGGCCTGACCCAGCGGCCGCTGCTGTTCCTGCCCCTGGCGCTGCTGATCGGAGCCCTGCTGTGGCGACGCAAAAACCTGTATGCGCGCCTGAACAAGGTTCACCAGGACATCGGCCACTTCAAGCGCGACAGCCAGTTGCACACACCCCAGGCGATCCTGATCAACATCCTGCTGGCCATGCCGGTCTCGCTGGGCCTGGCCTTGTGCGGCCTGGCCCTGCAAATCGACGCCCGCGGCCAGAACGCCAATATGGGCGCGGCGCTGTTGCAAATGGCCGGTGCCTGGCTGGTGTTCTATACCGCCTATCGCATCCTCGCGCCGGGCGGTGTGGCAGAACTGCATTTCCGCTGGGAAAAGCCTCAGGTCGAGTTCCTGCGCGGCTGGGTCCGCCGTCTCGGCATGGTGGTAATGGCACTGGTGACAGTCGTCGCAGTAGCCGAACTGCAGCCGGCGGCGCTGGCCGATGACGTGCTCGGCATGCCAGTGGTGCTCACCTGCTACGCCCTGATGACCTGGCTGCTCAGCCGCCTGCTGATCAGCAGCCCCAACCACGAAACTGCTTCGCTGTTCCGCAAAGTGGTGGGGATCCTGTTCACCGCCCTGCCGGTCGCCTTGTTCGTCGCCGTGTGCTTCGGCTACTACTACACCGCGCTCAAGCTCAGCGACCGCTTGATCAACACCCTCTACCTGCTGATGTTCTGGCTGGTGATCGAGGCCACCTTCGTGCGCGGCCTCAGTGTCGCCGCCCGGCGCCTGGCCTACCAGCGCGCCCTGGCCAAACGCCAGGCAGCCAAAGAGGCCGGCGACGGCGAAGCGATCATCGAAGAACCGACCCTGGACATCGAAAAGGTCAACGAACAGTCGCTGCGCCTGATCCGCCTGGCACTGCTCGGCGGCTTCATGGCGGCACTGTACTGGGTCTGGGCTGACCTGATCAGCGTGTTCTCGTACCTGGACAACATCACCCTCTACGAGTACACCAGCGGCACTGGCGCCAACATGAGCATGGTGCCGATCAGTATCGGCGACATGCTCGGCGCGCTGATCATCATCGGCATCACCTTCGCCTTGGCGCGCAACCTGCCGGGTCTGCTGGAAGTGTTAGTGCTGTCGAAACTCAACCTGGCCCAGGGCAGTGCCTACGCCACCACCACGCTGCTGTCCTACGTGATCGCGGGCATCGGTTTCGTCTCGACGCTGTCGACCCTTGGAGTGAGTTGGGACAAGTTGCAATGGCTG
>Ga0302169_10000403_pt1 | contig 13532 bp, 13 predicted proteins | sample I_Fen_N1_3_FD_193493 | JGI IMG/M metagenome (GOLD analysis project Ga0302169, IMG submission 193493) | Peat permafrost microbial communities from Stordalen Mire near Abisko, Sweden - I_Fen_N1_3 | ecosystem: Environmental > Terrestrial > Soil > Wetlands > Permafrost | place: Sweden: Abisko...
CGTTCTTTAGGACGTGGCTGGAGGGAGGCTGTGCGGGCTTGCCCCGAGACCAAACAAGCGGTCAGGCTGTCAAAAATTGTCAAAGGGTTTTCTGAAAGTGTCAGTGGGGAAGATGGAAGCCCAAGTGGAGAGGTAACCAGTGGGGGAAGGACAGTGCAAGCACAGGGGTTGTTTCTCCGGTACCATGCACTTAAGTCACATCATTTTTGGCCCTCCGAGTGCTTTTGTATCAGGCGAGATGGTCATCAATGACCAGAGTAGTTTAACAGTCCAACAGTCAAACGGAGACGAATTCAAAATGCGGAAACAGAAGGGTTTTTCACTGATCGAGCTGCTGATTGTGGTCGCGATCATCCTGATCATCGCTGCCATCGCTATTCCTAACCTGCTGCGGGCGCGTATTGCGGCCAACGAGTCGGCTGCCGCCAGCGGCATTCGCACCATCAACACCGCGGAAGTTTCCTACAATTCCACCTACCCGGCCGTGGGCTATGCCGCCACGATCGTGTCGCTCGGCCCGGGCGGCCCTGCGGCTACCTGTCCGACCCCGCCAGTGGCAGCCACGGCTTGCCTGATTGATGGCGTGCTGGCGTCCGGCATCAAGGGTGGCTACACCTACGGATATACACCTACTGTCGGCGGCGGCCTGAACACCGGCTACCAAGTCGCGGCGAAGCCGACGACTGCCAACCAGACCGGTGTTCGCGCCTTCTGTTCGTTTGAAGACGCGGTGGTCCGGGTTGACCCGACTGGCGCGCTGGCAGCTACTTGCCCGGCCGCAACGACCCCGATCTAATCGAACGGGTTTTGGCGAGGTACCTGGGGAGGGTCCAAGCCAGGGGAGCATCGGAGCAATCCGATGCTCCTTCTTTTTTTGGGGCAAGATGCTCTTTGGGACCAAAAGCGAAGTATCGCACTGCGGCTTTACGGCTGACACTTTCTGTCAAGCCGGGGCGCTGGCTCGCACTGGCAGGTCCATCCTCCTTCTCCCGCGCTCAATGAACGTCTGTGGTTGCAATCGCTTACAGGTGCGACCCACTGGGCGCAGAAGCCGTGCGGTACGGCCCTGCGCATGCATTCAGAATCGTGACTGGCCTGGTTCCTGGCAGCAGCTACACCTTTGGGAAACGCTATGCGGAAGCCGCAGGGATTTTCGCTCATCGAACTGCTCATCGTGGTCGCGATCATTCTGTTGATTGCAGCGATCGCGATCCCGAACCTGCTGCGGGCCCGGATGGCAGCCAACGAGTCATCCGCTGCCGCGTCGATACGGAGCATTACGTCGGCTGAGATTGCGTACAACGCGGGTTTCCCGACGGTCGGGTTTGCGGTTCAGCTCCAGGATCTGGGGCGCACCGTCCCGTGCACGCCGGCGCCGACCCACGCGTGCCTGCTCGACGACAATCTTGCGAATGCGGTCCCGGGAAGCGCGGGACACAGCGGCTACCAGTTCCTGGCCACCGGACTCGCCTTTGGGAGCCCGGAGAACAGTGCGTTTGTGGCCGGAGGAACTCCGCTAACTCCAAGCAGTACAGGGGCCCGCGATTTTTGCTCGGTCACGGATGGGACGTTGCGCAGCCAGGTTACCGCCGGTGGCACTCCCCCCAACACGCTCGCGGCTTGTCTGGCCTACGCGATAGCACAGTAGAGGAAGTTTGGCACGTACCTGGGGGAGGGTACTAGCCGGAGAGAGCCCGGAAGAAATTCCGGGCTCTTTTCTTTTTCGTTGCGCGAGTGGATTCCCAGCCCTCATCGCGGGAAGCCCTCGCCATAGTTACCTCCGATAGGCGGGACCGACACTGCCAACTCCTGCGCGCCACGGGTTTGCTTATAATTATTTGCCGCTGAAGAAATTTCAGGCGCAGCCATGTTTGCCATCGAAACGATCAATCTGGAAAAAACCTACGCGGTGGGTTTCTGGCGGAAGAAACCGCGCGTGGCGCTGCGACCGCTGAACCTGGCGGTCGAGGAAGGCGAGGTTTTTGGCTTCCTGGGGCCGAACGGCGCCGGCAAGACGACCACGCTGAAACTGCTGATGGGGCTGGTCCTTCCGACCGGGGGGACGGCCCGCATCCTGGGCAAGAGCATCAACGAAGCGGAGGTCAAGGCGCAGATCGGCTTCCTGCCGGAACAGCCTTATTTCTACGACTACCTGACCGCCAAGGAACTGCTGGAATACTATGCGCGGCTTTCCGGCGTGGAACCTAAGGAGCGCACCGGCAAGATCGATGCCATGCTGGAGCGGGTGGGACTGAAGGAATCCGCGCACGTGCAGTTGCGGAAGTTTTCCAAGGGCATGCTGCAGCGGGTGGGTTTGGCGCAGGCCATCCTGCACGACCCAAAAGTGGTTTTCCTCGATGAGCCCATGTCGGGACTGGACCCGACGGGGCGGCGCGAAGTGCGCGACCTGATGGAAGAACTCAAACAGCAAGGCAAAACCGTCTTTTTCTCGACCCACATCCTGTCGGACGCCGAGGCATTGTGCGACCGGGTGGCGGTGATTCATCGGGGAGAACTGCGGGGCATTGGCCGGGTGGCCGAACTGACCGCGTCGGTGGCCGGCAAGGTGGAAATGATCTGGAACGGAAACGCGGTTCCCGCCGGGTTCAGCGGGCTGGGCGCGGAGTGCCACATCAGCGGGGACACGATCCGGGCGGCCCTGCCGGAGGCGCAGCAGGAAGCGGCCCTGGAAATCCTGCGGCGGGAGCGGCTGCGGCTGATCTCGCTGACGCCGGTGCGCTCCTCGCTGGAGGAGTACTACCTGCAAAAAGTAAATTCGGCGGCGAAACCGGCGGGGGTGGCGCAATGAGCCGCGTAGTGCACATCGCCTCCAACACTTTCCGCGAAGCGGTGCGCGACCGCGTGCTCTACAACCTGGTCGCATTTGCCGTGCTGCTTTCCGGAGCCGCGATTCTAGTAGGACAGATCTCGATCGACATCGAGCGACTGGTCGTGGTGAACCTGGGGCTGACGGCGGTGTCGCTGTTCGGCGTGGTCATCGCCATCTTCATCGGCATCGGCCTGGTGTCGAAAGAGATCGAGAAACGCACGCTGTATACGGTGCTGTCGCGCCCGGTCCGGCGCTGGGAATTCATCGTTGGCAAGTTCTTCGGGCTCACCGGGACGCTGGTGGTGAATACCGTCTGCATGGCCATCGGAGTATTTGCGGCCCTGCTTTACGTGTCGCACAAATTTCAGGCTTCCGATCGCTGGATCCTGGTCGCTTTGTACTTCATCGTGCTGCAATTCCTGATTCTCTGCTCGCTGACGTTGCTGTTTTCTTCGTTTTCTTCCCCGCTGCTGTCCGCGGTGTTCGCCTTCTCGCTGTTCGTGATCGGCAGCTTCGCCGAGGATCTGCGCGGCTTCGCCGGGATGTCGCACGGGCTAACGCAAGGGCTGGCTACGGGAGCCGCATACCTGGTGCCAAATTTCTCGGCACTGAATGTGATCGGGCAGGTGGCGCACGAGCAAGCCATTTCCGGACGTCTGATCGCCTACAACACGGGGTACGCGCTGGCGTACTCGGCCATGGCAATCTGTGGCGCTGTCTTGATCTTCGAGCGCCGGAACCTGAAATGAGCGGCTCGCGCAAAGTTACGGTGGCGGCAAGCATACTGCTGCTGCTTTCGCTGGCCAGTTCCGTCCTTCTGTTGAGGCGCGTCGATCAGGTGCGCAGCCACGCTACCCTGGAAGAAGTCCTCTATTTCAGTTCGCCGAAGTGGATCAAACGCATGAGCCTGGGCTATGACGGGCTGCTGGCCGACATCTATTGGACACGAGCGGTGCAGTATTTTGGCAGCCGCCATGTGGCTCACGCCACCGACTACAAACTGCTGGCTCCGCTGCTGGAGATCACGACGGCGCTGGATCCCAAGCTGATCGTTGCTTACCAGTTTGGGGCAAACTTCGTGGCGCCCAAGCCGCCGGAGGGCGCCGGCATGCCCGACAAGGCGGTCGCGCTGGTCGAGTATGGCATCCGCAACAACCCCGACAACTGGAAGCTGTACTACGAACTGGGCTTCATCTACTACTACATGGACCCGCCGGAACATGCGAAGGCGGCCGAGGCCTTCGATCGGGGCACCAAGGTGCCCAACGCGCATCCGTTCCTGCGGGTGCTGGCCGCCCAGATGGCGCAGCATGCGGGCGAAATCCAGACGGCACGCATGCTGTGGCAGGCTGCCTATGCCACCACGCAGGACGATCTCATCCGCAAGAATGCAGTGACCCACCTGCGTGCCTTGAAGGTGGATGAGGACATCACGGGACTGGAGAAGATGGTCGCTACGTACCAGGAACAGACCGGGATGCTGCCGGCGAGTTTCAACGCACTGGTTGGCGCGGGCATGCTGCTGGGAGTTCCGGTGGACCCAAACGGGAAGCCGTACCAGCTGATGTTTGATGGCAGCATCGAATTGCGCACGCCCGAGGATTTCCCGTTTGTGGAGAAGGGACTGCCTCCGGGATATAAACCGGGGCCGCCAAAGCTTCACTAAGAGCTGCACTCGGTGAGCTTGGCCGGATTGCGAATCCGCCCCAACCCAATCCCGATTTAAACTGCAGACGAGCGCCGCCAAGCGGATTCCTCGCGAACGATTTGGTAGCATGCGGGCGTGTCTTCGCATGAATTTCCTGAACAACTCTGGAACGCCTTTTGCAGGTGGTGGCGTGAGCAAGCGCGGCAGAAGGGCCTGGCCCGTGCGAGTTTCGCACTGGCGCACGAGCTTTGGCGCTTTGTGCGCGATTCGACTCCGGCGCGGCGGCGCGGCCGCTATGGCGACATGGAGTACGACTGGGAGCATCGCGTCAACACCACCAGCGGCACGGTCGGATGGGGCCAGCGTCTACTGGGAATTTTTCACTCGCCGTATCAACCCACCGATCCGGAGCTGTTCCGGGAGATGATGTCCAGCCTGCCGATTGACTTCCGCGAATTTACGTTTCTGGATCTGGGATCAGGCAAGGGGCGGACGCTACTGATGGCGTCAGAATATCCGTTCCGCAGAATCGTGGGCGTGGAAATCCTGCCCGAGCTACATCGGGCCGCGCGGGAGAACATCGCAGATTATAAGAGCGCGACCCGGCTCTGCGCGCAGATTGAATCCATCTGCGCGGACGAGGGCGAGTTCGTGCCGCCGGAGGGGCCGCTGGTGTTGTACTTGTTCAATCCGTTGCCGGAGGCGGCGTTGCGGCAGGTTATGCAGAGATTGCAGCAATCGGGTGCGGGAAATCCAACCCCGTTGTGGATCGTGTATCACAACCCGTTGATCGAAGCGGTACTGGCGGATTCGGGTTGGCTGGTGCGGGCGACAGGAACCGAGCGATACGTGGTCTACCGGCGTCGGTTCTGTTCGTGACCGGACGTGCGAGGGGCGAAGATCGTGGGCTCCCTCCGGAGTCTTTGTCATAGCGAGGGTGCCGTCCCTTGCGGGACTCGTGTTTTTCCACTTCCGCTCACCCGGGGCTCACCCCCATAAGCGCTAACTTAAGATCTCTGGGTTAGCTGCGAGATTGAGCATGTCAGGGCTGAGAGGGGCATTCCGGGTCGCATCCGGATCGCCGACCACCCGCCCGGAATGCGGCGGCGGGGGATGGCCAGCGTCTCTAGTACAAGCCCGTTACACGGCCGCTTGCAAGATTCTTGTTGACGGAACTAAGATCAGCGCGGAGCTGAACAATCTGTAATCAGCCAAAAGTGCTCGCATGCGCAAAGTAGAATCGCGGATCGCTATCACCCTGACCCTGGTCGCGATGACTTGTACGGTATGGAGCCAGCAGGTCAAGCGATCGATGGGGAGCGACGCACTTCGGGTCCAGCGTGCAGCGCCAGTCGATGCAACCACCCTTGCGACGCGACAGCGTTTCTTAGAGATGTTTGCTCGGGCCTACTTCCCGGGACGAACCGGCCAACTCCTGATCGTGCCGCGCGAAGGCGACTTCATCACGCGGGCTGACGTGGCGTACATGCACGGTTCGCCGTGGCCGTATGACGTAGCGATTCCGCTGATGTTTGCGGGCCCCGCGGTAAAAACGGGAAGGTACTCGACTCCGGCTGTGCAGCAGGACGTTGCGCCAACCCTGGCGGCTGCGCTTGGTGTACAGATGCCTCCCACGACGACCGGCCGTTTATTGCCGGTTTTACGCACGGGTTTCGCTCGACCACGAGTGGTCATGCTGCTCGTCCTGGATGGCATGCGCCGGGATTACTTCGATCGCTACGGCGCGTCCATGCCAACGCTCACCGCCCTGCGCCAGCGTAGTGCCTGGTTCACTCAGGCGCAGGTTAACTTTCTTCCGACCAACACAGCCGTTGGGCACTCGACGCTCTCGACCGGAGCCGATCCTCGCGTGCACGGAATCACAGGGGTCAACGTGTACGAGCGCACGCAGCGCCGACGCCACGACTCTTTCGCTGGAGGAACGCCGCAAGACCTGATGGCATTGACGCTGGCTGACGTCTGGCAGCTGGAGACGGCCGGTCGCGCGATCATATTGGCACAGGGCAGCATCGACCGGGCGGCGACGCCGCTCGCAGGGCATGGAGCGTGTCAGTTGAATGGAGCGTCTGTCGTTCTCGCAAGCTACGATCAGGAGACGGGCAACTGGACCACAAACCCCAACTGTTTCCGGCTGCCTGCATATCTGAAGGATCGCAATGCGAAAACACTGTGGCCGGCGAGCGGGGAGTGGATGGGTCACAAAATCGACTCGACCGCGGCGGTGCGATATTCGGCTCTGTTTCCAGCATTCGAAGCCGATGCGATGGCCGCGATGATTGAGCGAGAGCCTCTGGGCGCAGACAACGTTCCAGACCTCATTCTGATGAACTACAAAGGCGCGGATTTCGTGGGCCACAAGTACGGTCCGGATTCGGAAGAGCTGCGCGTCACGCTCGGCGAGATGGATCGTCAGTTGAAGCGAATGCTGAGTGCGTTAGAAACAAAGGTTGGTAAGGACTATCTCCTGGCGGTGACCGCGGACCATGGCATGCCATCGGAACCATCGTCGCCGGATCGCCGGCACCTTGCACCATCGATCGTAGCCCTGTTGCACGAGAAGTTTGATCCAGAGGCGAAGCAGCTGATTACGTCCTTCGAGCCGGAAAACGGCCAGATCTTCGTCGATGAGGACCGGCTGTCGCATCTTGGTCTGACGTTGCGTGACCTGGCTCATTTCCTCGAATCACAGCCGTTTCTTTTTGCGGTGTTCACAAACGACGATGTGCGCTCAGCCGCTAACGCGCTGGAGCCTGCGACGCCGACCCGCAGGCACTCGAAGAACAAATAGAGTCGGCTTGACAACGCAGCCGGCAGTATTCCCGCCTTGAGTTAGCGCTTATGGGGCTCACCCCCAGGCTTTCTCCTGCTGCCGCTCCGGGGCTGGCGCATAGATCATTCCACTTCCTTGCTCACCTCGATCTAAGACACAGGCTCCTCCGGGGCTTGATTCCCTGCTGCTTTACCCATTGCTCAAACGGTGGGCTAAACTGGCTCGCCCCTCCGGAGCAGGTTCGGGGCACGGGGTAGTGGGCTATTTTGATTGTGAAAGCAGTCCGTTGCCTAGGCGTCGCGGTCTGTCGTGATGTAGCCGTCGCAGCATCTAAAATGGGGTGCGCATGTCAGGGTGCATTCATCTTCGGTCAACCCACGCCGTGGGCTCGTTCCTTAGAATCGCTCGCTTCGCTTGTTTGGGACTGGCGTGCGTTTCGGTCCTTGTGCCTGCTCTGGCAGCTGCCCAGGACATCCACCAACTGGCCCGGGCCGTGGATGAGCACTACAACCGTCTGCGCAGCCTGCAGGCCGACTTCACGGAAATCTACCGGGGGACGGGCATGGACCGGCAGGAATCCGGCACCCTGTGGTTGAAAAAGCCTCGCAAGATGCGGTGGGAGTACCGTTCTCCCAAGGAGAAGCTGTTTGTCACCGACGGCAAGGATGTCTGGTTCTATTTGCCGGCGGAGCGGCAGTTGCGGAAAACGGATCTGAAGAAGCTGGACGACTTGCGGTCGCCGCTGGCTTTCCTACTGGGTAAGACTAAATTGGAGAGCGAGTTACGGGGGCTCTCGAAGGTTGTGGATCAGCCGCCTCTCGGCGCTGGCAATACCCTTCTGCGAGGGGTGCCCCAGGCGATGGCGGACCGGGTGAGTGAAGTGCAATTAGAGATTACGGCGGCAAATCAGATAGTCCGGATTATTCTTAGTGACGTGGACGGCGCGACCACCGAATTTCGTTTCGCCAGCCTGAAGGAGAATCTGGATCTAGCAGATGCGCGGTTTCGATTCACGCCGCCCCAGGGCGTGGAGACGGTGGAAGGCGAACTGGGCCCGTAGCGGCGGTACGGCCCCTAAAGGGGTTTCTTGATGAACCGGAGATGGCATCGCCAAAGCGATGCCCTGATACGAACATCGCAGCGGTGGCCGGTTACTTGGGTTTCCGTACTAGGTACGTCTCGGTAACTGCTTGCGAGATCAAGTGTTAGACTTGCGGTACTACCCGCGGAGCGGGATGGCAGCATGGCAGAATTCCTGGTCAAAGTCGCCAACGAGCAGGGCCACCTCCAGCAGCACGTCGAGCATGGTTTCTCGGAATCGGAGGTGCGGGACCGCTACACCCAGCAGGGGTACCTCGTCTATTGGGTGAAGCCGCGGAGCTTGCTGACCTCCGGCGGCATGCCCGGGCGTGGCAAGCTCCGGCACAGCACTTTCCTGGTTTTTAACCAGCAGTTTCTGACCCTGATCAAGGCGGGCCTCCCGGTCCTGACTGCGCTCGACCTGCTGATCAAACGCCAGCGCGACAAGAACCTGTTGCAGCAACTGGAGAATGTCCGCGAGCGCATCAAGGGGGGCGAGCTTCTATCGGACGCTTTCGCCGCCCAGCACGTTTTCCCCAAGATCTACACCACTACCCTGCTGGCTGGGGAAAAGAGCGGCAACATGGAGGAAGTCCTGAGCCGCTACATTTCGTACCAGCGACTGGTGCAGACCTTCCGCAAGAAACTGGCAGTCTCGCTGGTCTATCCGGCGCTGCTGGTGTCAGTGGTAACCGTAATGCTGATTTTCCTGATCACTTACGTGGTGCCCAAGTTTGCCGACCTGTTTAACAACCTGGGTGCACAACTTCCGCTGATCACGGTTTTCATGCTGACCATCGGCCTCAACGCCCAGAAGTACGGCTGGATCGTCCTCCTCGTCTTGATTGCTTCGGGGGTGTTGCTATGGCGCTGGAAACAGAGCGACAAGGGCGCCGAGAGTATTGACCGGTTCCTGCTGTCGTTGCCGCTGGTGGGGGAAATCCGGCTGAAGTATCAGGTGGCAAATTTCTCCCGCATCCTCTCCACCCTACTGCAGGGTGGGCTGCCGCTAGTCCCGGCGATGGAGACGGCGGGCGCCTCCATGAGCAGCCGCAAGATCCTGAACGCCATTTTGAGCGCCACCGACCGCGTGCGCGAGGGCCAGACCCTGGCGAAGAGCCTGGAGACGCAGAAGGTATTTCCGGATCTCGCGGTGGAGATGCTGGAAGTCGGGGAATCCACCGGAGCGTTGCCGGCCATGTTGACCTCGGTGGCGGAGTTTTACGAAGAAGATGTACAGACGGCTCTGGGCGCGGCCATGGCCCTGATCGAGCCGATTATTCTGATCTTCATGGCGGTGTTTGTCGGCGGGATCCTGATTTCTCTCTATCTGCCGATTTTTACCCTGGGGGCGGGTATTCACTGACGCGCCGTGCCGAACGGAAGGCTGTAAACTGGAATGGGAATGGCTGACAAGAAAACAGTACTGGTGAACGGCGGGAATGGCGGGAAACTGGTGCCGGAGACCGTCGGCGATGAACTGGAGCGCGCGCGGGACATTGCGCGGCGCTACCGGTGCGAGTTCATTGACCTGAAGGACTTCCAGCTTCATCACGATCTGTTCGAGAAGATCCCGGTCCACCTGATGTTTCGCTACAACTTCGTCCCGCTGGATGAAACGGCGGATGGGCGCCTGGCCATTGCCATCGCCGATCCCAGCCAGCTGATGATGATTGACGAAATCAGCCTGCTGCTGGGCAAGCGCATCGTCACCAAGGTTTCCACCCTCAAGCAGATCACCGAGATCCTCAAGAAGACGGAACAGTCGAAGCGCGTATTGGAAGACGCCAGCGAGGGCTTCACGCTCGACGTGATCCGCGAAGACGAGGCGGGCAACGACGAGACCATCTCGATCGACAAGCTGACGACGGCGACGGGCGACATGAGCCCGATCATCCGGCTGGTGGACACGACCATCTTCACCGCACTGCAGCGGCGGGCCAGCGACATTCACATCGAAACCGGGGATAGCTCGGTGGGGATCAAGTTCCGCATTGACGGCGTGCTGACGCATGCCATGCCGCCCATTGGCAAAGAGCATCACTCGACCATCATTTCCCGTATCAAGGTGATGAGCGAGCTCGATATTTCCGAGCGGCGCGTTCCACAGGACGGCCGTTTCCGTGTGAAATACAACGGGCGCGCCATCGACTTCCGCGTTTCCATCATGCCCTCGATTCACGGCGAAGATGCCGTGCTCCGCGTGCTCGACAAGGAGTCGATGAGCGAGAAGTTTCGCAAGCTCACGCTCGACGTGGTGGGCTTCGACGAGGCGGACCTGAAACGGTTCCGCCGCTATATCAAGGAACCCTACGGCATGGTGCTGGTCACCGGGCCGACGGGCAGCGGAAAAACCACGACGCTTTATGCCGCCGTCAACGAGATCAAGACCGACGAAGACAAGATCATCACCATTGAAGACCCGGTGGAATACCAGTTGCGCGGCATCACCCAGATTCCGGTCAACGAAAAGAAGGGGCTGACGTTCGCGCGCGGCTTGCGCTCCATTTTGCGTCACGATCCCGACAAGATCATGGTGGGTGAAATCCGCGACAACGAAACGGCGCAGATCGCAATCCAGTCGGCGCTGACCGGCCACCTCGTGTTCACCACCGTCCACGCCAATAACGTGGTGGACGTGCTAGGACGCTTCCTGAACATGGGCGTGGAACCCTACAACTTCGTCTCGGCGCTGAACTGCATCCTGGCGCAGCGGCTGGTGCGCGTGATCTGCGACTCCTGCCGGACGGCGGTGCACTACCCGGCGGAAGTGCTGGAAGCAAGCGGTCTCGACCCGCAGCATTGGTCGCAGGTTCCGCTGTACGAAGGCCAGGGCTGCATCGAGTGCGCGGGCACCGGGTTCAAGGGACGGACCGCGATTCATGAACTTCTGGATTTGACCGACCGCATCCGGGAGATGATTCTGGCCAAGAAGCCAACTTCCGAAATCCGGCGGGCGGCGCGCGAAGAGGGCATGCGGTTCCTGCGGGAATCGGCGCTGGACAAGGTGAGATCGGGAGTCACGACACTCAAAGAGATTAACAAGGTTACGTTTATCGAGACGTTCCGCTGAGGCGTGGATTGGCCAGGAGTCCAGCCCCCGGCACCCTCCGAGGTAACTGTTCTCCACGTAAAGGTCAGGGATACTATTTCAAGCAGTGAACTACGTCGTAATTTACGAAAGGGCGGACACCGGATGGGGGGCGTACGTTCCGGATTTGCCGGGCGTGGTTACGACCGGTCGAACGAAAGAAGCCGTGCGGTCGCTGATTCAGGAAGCGATCGAGTTCCATCTGGGCGGCCTGCGCGAAGATCGGATTCCGATTCCTGCGCCGAGCGCGGAAGCGGAGGTCATTTCGATTTCTAACCATGACTAGAGCCACCAAACACGTCACCCGTCCATCGCTGGCCTGCGAGATTGCCGCCGATCGCGTGCTGGCAGGGCGGGGCGCGACTGCCGGGCGCATGGTGGAAGCGTGCGCGGTGCGCGAACTCGCTCCCGGCACCCTGATTCCCGACCTCACCGAGGCCAACCTGAGGGACGGAACCGCGGTCCGTGAGGCCATCGAAAGCACCCTGGGGGGCATCAGCGGGCGGGGTCGCGACGTGGTGGCCATCCTTCCCGATAACGCGGTTCGAGTGGTGCTGCTGGATTTTGAGACGCTTCCCTCCAAACCCGAGGAGGCCGAGGCGGTGGTGCGCTTCCGCCTGAAGAAATCGCTTCCTTTCAATCTGGACGATGCACAAATTTCTTATTATGCGCAGGCGGCCAAGACCGGCCTGCGCACGGTGGCGGCGGTGGTCCTGAAGAGCGTGCTGCACGAATATGAAGCGGCTTTCCGCGATGCCGGCTACAACCCGGGAGTGGTCATGCCTTCCATGCTGGCGGCGCTGGGAGCGGCCGATGCCGAGCGGCCCACCCTGGTGATCAAGGTGGATGCGCGCACCATCAGCATTGCCATTCTCGATCAGGAACAGTTGCTGCTGTTCCGCACCCTCGAAAATGTCCGCGGCGTGACCATCAGCGGCGAACAACTGGCGGAAGAAGTGTATCCCTCGGTGGTATTTTTCCAGGACACCTACAACCTGAACATCGAACGGATCTACGTGGCCGGGCTGCCCGAATCGGGAGGCGCCGCCCCGGCGCTCAAGGCGCAGACGGGTGCGCAGGTGGAAGAACTGGTCGCCGCTTCGCAGATCGGTTCCATGACCGGATCGGTTCCGCGCTGGCGGATGGCGGGCGTAGTGGGGGCGCTGATCGCATAGATATGCGGATCGATATCAATCTCGCAACCCGGCCCTACGAAGATGCCCGCGAATTCTGGGCGCGCTGGGGACTCGGTGTGGGAGCGCTGGGACTGGTGACGCTGGTGCTGCTGGCGCTCGCCATGCGCGGCTGGATTAGCGCCGGGCGCGACCGCCACAACATCCGCCAATTGCAGCAGCAGATCGCGGAACGAGACGACGAGCGGGCCAAAGCGCAGGCCTATCTCGATATGGCCGTGAACCGGAGCACGCGCGACCAGTCGCAATTTCTGAATGGGCTGATCCAGCGCAAAGCATTTTCCTGGACGCACGTGTTCGAAGACCTGGAGCGGGTGATGCCCCCCAGCCTGCACGTGGTTTCCCTCAAGCCCGAATTGAATGACCAGAACCAGTTGTTGCTGGAGATGAAGGTCGCGGGCGACTCGCGCGCCGCCGCGCTGGAACTGGTGCACCGCATGGAAGGCTCTTCCCATTTCCAGGGAACGCAGATGGTGCAGGAAGGCCAACCGGATAACACGGCCGGGATCGCCGCCGACATTGTCGCGGTCTACGTGCCCGAACCAGTCAATCGAGGTGCAAAGTAATGCCCGAACTGCAGGGATCCCGCCACAAGCTGAAGATCGCGATCGCGGCGATGGTGGCTGCCGATCTGGTGGCCGCGGCCATCCTGTTTTCGCCGCTGGTGGGCTCCGCCGACTCGCGCCGACAGTTGATGAGCCAACTGTCGGCTGAACTGCGCACCAAGACGCGCGAAGTCGAACCGCTACGAGGCATGGACAAGAAAATTGTCCTCGCCAAAGATCAGATCCGCCAGTTCTACAAGGACCGTTTTGGCACCCGCGATTCCGAGATTGCAGGGGAACTCGGGAAGCTGGCCGCCGAGAATGGCGTCCGCATCGTGCAGGCCAAGTACAAAG
>Ga0302169_10000405_pt1 | contig 13514 bp, 12 predicted proteins | sample I_Fen_N1_3_FD_193493 | JGI IMG/M metagenome (GOLD analysis project Ga0302169, IMG submission 193493) | Peat permafrost microbial communities from Stordalen Mire near Abisko, Sweden - I_Fen_N1_3 | ecosystem: Environmental > Terrestrial > Soil > Wetlands > Permafrost | place: Sweden: Abisko...
GATCCTGCCCACCCAGGGTATTGCCGAGCGTTTCGACATCATCGTCAATTTCGCGAAAAACGGCATCAAGCCAGGGGACAAGATTTTCTTCGTCAACCTGCTGGTGCACGACGATGGCAAAGGCCCGAAAGAACCGGTCGCCCTGGCCGACGTGCTGTCCGAGAAATACCTGGCGGTGCTCAAGCAAACCAGCAAGGGACCGCAGTGGGACAAGGGCGATCCTGCGGTGGGCAAGGTGCTGCAGCTCAACGTCAAGCCCTACACCGGGCAGGACCTGGCCATGGACCCGGCGTTGTATGAACCGGCCAAACCGGGCAAGGCTGAAGGCCTGGTGATGATCCCGCTGAAGATTCACCGTGACAACGCTGCCGACAAGGCGCTGCTGGCCAAGGCCCGTCACCGCAGCTTCGTCTTCGGTCGCTCCGACGGCACCGACGAAGCACCGTGGACGGTCAAGACCGATGGCGGCTTCGGTTTCCACATGGACCCGCGTCGCTTGAATGCAGCAACCCAGTTGGCCAATGGTCCCACCGATGCCGGGGCGACGGGTTTCGGCACCCTGGAAGTGTGGAACATCAAGCTTGGCGGTTCGGGTTGGAGTCACCCGGTGCATGTGCACTTCGAGGAGGGGATCATCCTCAGTCGCGGCGGCAAGGCACCGCCGGAATGGGAAAAATGGGCACGCAAGGACGTGTACCGCATCGGTTCGGAAAAGGATGGCCTGGATAACGTGGAAATGGCGATCAACTTCCGCGAATTCGCCGGGACCTACATGGAGCACTGTCACAACACCCAGCATGAAGACAACTCGATGCTGCTGCGTTGGGACATCGAGAAACCCGGGCAATTCCAGTTGATGCCAACACCGCTGCCAAGCTGGGATGGCGTGCGCTATGTGAACTCGGCGGCGCTGCCAACCTTCCGCACTGGCGACGGCCTCGGCCCAAAAGTGCTGGTCAAGTAATGAAGCGCGAGGGTGTCGACATGAAGTGGCAAACACCACGCTCACGAGACTTGGGCATGCACCTGGTGCTGGTGCTGGTGACCTGCCTGCTGGCCAGCCGGCTGCTGGTCGCCAGCCAGTCACCGTCGACACCTGCACCGGCACCGACCGCCGCTGTTACAGCGGTCGCTGAATCCGCCACCCCGTGGGGTGGCGACTATTTCCCCAACACCCTGCTGACCGACCAGGACGGTCGGCAGGTGCACTTTTTCGACGACCTGATCAAGGGCAAAGTGGTGGTGATCAACTTCATCTTCACGTCCTGCAGCGATTCGTGTCCGCTGGAAACCGCGCGCCTGCGCCAGGTGCAGAAACTGCTCGGCGACCGGGTGGGCAAGGATGTGTTTTTCTATTCCATCAGCATCGATCCCTTGAGCGACACACCCGCGGTGCTCAAGGCCTATGCACAACGCTTCCAGGTCGGGCCGGGCTGGCAGTTCCTCACCGGTGAATTCGCCGATGTCACCGAGCTGCGGAAAAAACTCGGGCTGTTCATTGAAGGTGTCGATAACGGTCGCAGCAAGGATCACAACCTGAGCCTGATTGTCGGCAACCAGCAAACCGGGCGCTGGATGAAAGCGTCGCCCTTCGAAAATCCATGGATTCTGGCCGACCAACTGGCCAACACCTTGCAGAACTGGAAGCAACCGAGCATTGAACAAGACTATGCCGACGCCCCGCAAATCCGCCCACCGAGCAACGGCGAAGAACTGTTTCGCACCCGTTGTGCATCGTGTCACAGCCTCGGCCCGCTGGACGGGCAGGGCATCGGCATGCGCAGCATCGGTCCGGATCTGATTGGCGTGACCCGTCAACGCAATCCGGCCTGGCTCAACCGCTGGATTCGCGAGCCGGACCGCATGCTCGCGGAAAAAGACCCGATCGCAATGGAGCTGTTCGAGCGCTTCGATAAGATCCCGATGCCCAACCTGCGCATGGATGAGCATTCCGCGCAGTCCATTATCGACTTCCTGCAGGAAGAAACCGACCGTCAGCATCCGTTGGTAAACCCATTGGCATCCAGCACCGAGGAGCCGGAACATCATCACGCCATCGCGGTGCCCGACAAGGCCCCCGACAAGACTCAGGCGCAATAGTGGCGAAATACTTTCATTGGGCAGTCAATCCCGGTCAATGCCACCTACACTGATTCGGGACATGGCTAAGAAGGCTTGTTTCAAGTATCCAGGACGGTTCCATGCAGATACTAGAACAACAAAAAATACCTGCGCCGGATACGCCGGCAGCAGAAGACAAGGGCTGGCGACCACCCTTCAATCTGGTGCGCTGGTTTTCCCTGGCGAGTTTTTTCATCATTGCCGCCGTGGCCCTGGGGCTGGGCTACATTTCCACGCGCTTCGTGGTTGAAGAGAGCATCGAGCGTGACTCGATGCTCACTGCCCAATTCATCCAGGCCATTGGCGATGCAGAAATTCGGCATGCCGGGATTACCCCGACCAGGACCATGGGCGAAATGCTCGACCCGCGTCTGGACAACGGCTACCCCGATGTCAATCCAGGTTCTCGCGCCGCTGCCCGTATCGAGTTTCTCGACCATGTCGAGCACCTGCCGGACTCCCTGTTGGCGGTGGTGTATGCACTGGATCGCACCGTGGTCTGGTCGACCAACCCGGAGATGATCGGCATGCGCGTCGAGGGCGACGAGGAGCTGGACGAGTCCTTCGAAATGAAGGAGACGGTGTCCACCAGCTACCACGAAATCGATGAGGAGCGGCCTGAGCAAAAACTGTTGCGCGAGCCTGAGTACTTGTTCGTCGAGAACTACATCCCGATGTTCAACGCCGACAAAAGCAAAGTGATTGCCATGGTCGAGATCTACAAGGAACCGGTCGACCTGGTGGCGCGCATCCAGCGTGGATTCAAGGCGATCTGGCTGGCGACCCTGCTCGGTGGCGCGGTCATCTACCTGGGGCTGTTCTGGATCGTACGGCGAGCGGCCATGCTGCTGCAGAGCCAGCAGAAACAACTGATCGCCAACGAAACGTTCGTGGCCCTGGGGGAAATGTCCTCGGCGGTCGCCCACAGCCTGCGCAACCCGCTGGCGAACATCCGCTCCAGCGCCGAACTGGCCCAGGAAATCGCCAGCCAGTCCGCGCAGAAGAACATTGGCGACATCATCAGCCAGGTCGATCGCATGTCACGCTGGGTCCGCGAATTGCTGGTGTCATTGCGCCCGGTGAATGATGACGATGAAAACGTCGATCTGGTGCTGGCCGTCGACGATGCCCTGAGCGCCTTCGACCCGTTGATCAAACGTTCGAATGTCGAAGTGCGCTTCACGCCCAAGAGTGTTCCGCCGGTCGTCAGCCAACAGGTGCTGTTGACGCAAATTCTCAATAGCCTGTTTGCCAATGCCCTGGAAGCCATGCCCAAGGGCGGCGTGTTGAGCATCGATATCGAATCGACGACGCCCGAGCAGGTGAACCTGATTATCAATGACACCGGCAAGGGCATGACCCGGCAACAACAACAAATGGTCTTCAAGCCGTTCTTCACCACCAAACAAGGCGGGTTGGGCGTAGGCCTGGCCCTGGTCAAAAGAATAATGGAGCGTTTCGAAGGCTCGGTCGAACTGACCAGCCAAGAGCAGGAAGGAACCCGCGTCAGTCTCAACTTTAAAGTGGCAACGGGAGGGGAGTATGGAACACAGCATATTGCTGGTCGAGGATGATGAACTCCTCGCCGAGAATATTCAGACCTACCTGGAGCGCAAGGACTTCGAGGTGACAGTCTGCCACTCGGCGGAAGACGCACTGGAACAATTGGGGACCTTCGTTCCTGACGTGGTGCTGACCGACAACTCCTTGCCAGGCATGAGTGGTCACGACCTGATCCAGAAGTTGCGCATCAGCGCGCCGGACCTGAAAGTGATCATGATGACCGGCTATGGCAACGTCGAAGATGCCGTGGTGGCGATGAAGGAAGGCGCATTCCATTACGTGACCAAGCCGGTGGCCTTGCCAGAGCTCAAGTTGCTGCTGGACAAAGCCCTGGCCACCGATCGGATGGAGCGCACGCTGTCGTTCTACCAGGAACGCGAAGCGCAGAAATCCGGGGTGCAGGCACTGATCGGTGAATCGGCACCGATGGTTTACCTCAAGGGCACCATCGCTCAATTGCTCGACGCCGAGCGGCGCATGGCCAACTCCGATCTGCCGCCGGTGCTGGTGGAAGGCGAAACCGGCACCGGCAAGGAACTGGTGGCCCGCGCCCTGCATTTCGATGGTCCGCGGGCCAAAGGGCCGTTCATTGAATTCAACTGCGCCTCGATTCCGTCCAACCTGGTGGAGTCGGAGTTGTTCGGTCATGAGAAGGGGGCCTTCACCGACGCCAAGGACCGCCGCCTCGGCCTGGTCGAAGCGGCCGATGGCGGGACACTGTTTCTCGATGAAATCGGTGAAATGGACCTGCTGCTGCAGGCCAAACTGCTGAAGCTGCTGGAGGACCGGACGATTCGTCGGGTTGGTTCGGTCAAGGAGCGCAAGGTCGATCTGCGGGTGATCAGTGCCACCAACTGCAACCTTGAACAAATGGTCCAGCAAGGCAAGTTCCGTCGCGACCTGTTCTTCCGGTTGCGCATCATTTCGATCAAGGTGCCGCGCCTGTATGCCCGGGGCGAAGACATCCTGCTGCTGGCCCGACACTTCCTGGGCACACACGGCAAACGCTACGGCAAGCCGAACCTGCACTTCAGCGATCAGGCCGAAGAGTTGCTGCTCAACTACAGCTGGCCCGGCAACGTGCGCGAGCTGCGCAATATGCTCGAGCAAACCGTGTTGCTGGCGCAGAGCGACACCATCGCTGCCCATCAGCTCAATGTCTGCCTGAGCCTGGTGGATGAGCCGCCGATGTTCCAGCACGAGATGCCCCCCAGCGAGCCGCGCCCGTCGTACAACGGCAGCGAGTCGATGAACTTGCCGGAAGTCGAGCGCGACATGGTGCGCAAGATGCTCGACAAGACCGACTGGAACGTCACCAAGTCTGCACGCCTGCTGGGCCTGAGCCGCGACATGCTGCGCTACCGGATCGAAAAACTCGGCCTGGCGCGTCCGGACAAGCGGCAGTGGTAGAGCGCAGCTACAAGCGGAAGCGGCCCGTTACAGGGCCGGGTCCGGTGCGCTGCGACAGGACTGCATGCACGAGGGGTCGAGGACTTCCTGGTTCACGTAGACACCGCGTTCCGGATCGTAGGAGCGGATGAACACCCGAACGGTGGTATCCGCTACCGTCGGCAGGCGGGAGTCGGAGAACACGTGCTCGCTGGAAACCGGGATGAAGTCCCCGGGCGACGTCGGGATGTATGACCCTGGCGGCACGGTGTTTATGGAAGGTGGCGAGGGATGGGCGAAGGGTTGGTCTGCCCCGTAATAATGGAACTCGGTGTTTGATTGATCGGTTTGCATCAGACTGTCGTCTGCCTGCACACAAGTGGCGGCAGTCAGGCAGAGGGCAAGCAACAGCGTCTGTTTGGTCGTGTTCATTGCAGCACCTGTGAAATCGGTATTCGCGCATTTCCCCAAGGCCATTAACTATAGCGTTCCCGTGGCCAGGCGTCGGTGTGGTCCGGTTTACAAGATCACAACAAACCCCGGATGGGGTGATTTCTAGGCATGAACTAGAATCGGCGGGGTCAATCAAGACCCGATTCTGGAGCGTGCAATGGAAATGCCGACAAAAGATAAAGCCATCGCCAGCAACCGCGATGCCTGGAATGACTCCGCCCGCCACCACAAGGACAGCGCCGAATGGCGGGCGCTGCTGAGCGCGGTGACTCACGCCGATTTCTCTTGCCTGGATGACACCCTGACCGGGTTGCTGATGCAGGTCGGGGTCGACGGCAAGGAAGTGGTGCAACTGGGCTGCAACAATGGTCGCGAAAGCCTGTCGCTGTATGCATTGGGTGCCAGGCACGTGGTCGGCGTCGATCAGTCGGCGGCGTTTCTCGAGCAGGCGCGGGAACTGGCTTCTCGCTCACCCCGTGATCCCGAATTCATCGAGGCGGACATTCACCACTTGCCACTTCAATTGCAGGGTCGCTTCGACCTGGCGCTGATCACCATCGGTGTATTGAACTGGATGCCGGACATCGGCGAGTTTTTCCGGCACGTGGCGCAGACCCTGAAGCCCGGCGGTGCGCTGGTGGTGTACGAAACCCACCCGTTCCTGGAAATGTTCGACCCCGAGGCTGCCGAGCCTTTTGCCCTGGCCAGCTCGTACTTTCGCGCCGAGCCCTTTATCCAGCATCAACCGATTGTGTACGAAGGCAAAGTCGAGCAACCGGCCGCCGCGTCCTACTGGTTCGTCCACACCCTGGGCGCCATCTTTACCGGGGCCATCGCGGCCGGATTGCAGATCAGCCACTTCAAGGAGTACCCGCATTCCAACCGCGAGGAACTCTATGATCGTTACCAGCAGCAGGAGGCGCAGTTGCCGTTGTGTTTTACGTTGGTTGTGGTGAAGTAAGCGATGGGCATCCAATCAGAAATTTTAGTGATTGATGACATGGCCAGGTTGTGCGCAAAGATCAATACCAAGGGCATGAATGACTTTCAAGACCGTGTCGAACCGCGGTTTCGCTCCTGGGGCGAAGGCCTTGTACAGGCTTTCGCGACCCATTCCTGAATCCTTGGCTATCTGGGTCATCCCACGAGCTTTTACCACGTAGCCGACAGCACGAAGAAACTCCTCATTGTCACCCTCTGCCAGTACCTGGGAGAGGTACTCACTAATAGCTTCGTCACTGTCGAGCAGTGTTGCCATGTCGAAAGTAGTCAAAGTCTGGCTCATGGTTAAACCTCCTTTGCCAATTTTTTTGCACGTTTGATATCAGCGCTTTGTGAGGATTTGTCACCACCGGCCAGCAGGACGATGATGACACCGTTTCGCATCGTGAAATAAATTCGAAATCCCGCGCCAATGTCCACGCGCATTTCACAAACGCCATCACCTACTGGCTTGATATCGCCAAGGTTACCCGCGCAAGCGCGCTCGATGCGACGAGCTATAGCAATCTTGGCTCGCAAATCACGAACCGAGGCGTGCCATTGCACGAAAACGCTGGTTTGCTGAACAAGATAATTCATTACTCGAGTGTATCCAAGTGGATACACTCGAGCAGTCAGAAATATCCTTGACTACAGGTGTTTTTTCCCTGGAGTGTGTAGGGCGAAGTGCTACGGACAAGCTTTTGCGAAAAATGTGAAGGCTTACTCCTCCAGCGTCTGCGCGTGGTTATCGATGGCATTGCCAGCCACGCCATAGGCCACCCTCGGCACTCCCGGCAGCCGCTGTTCCAGTAGTTCACTCAACGACTCGCCCTGATCCAGGCAAGCATCGCCAAAGTCGGCCCCCAGCTGGCTGGGGTGGGCGACGATCTCCAGTAGACCGTCGTCGGGTGGAGTGGCGTTGCGCAGGTCCTGCGGGTCGCCCACATAGTCGGCGGTGGCGCCGGCCAGGCTGCTCAAGCGGTGATTGAGCAGTTGCTTGAACATGCGTTCGGGCAGGCTCTGCGTGTGCCCCAGATTACGTGCCAGGCGCACGGGAACGCCTTGGCGTGCGGCGAAACGCGCGACAATTTCACCGATCGGCCAGATGGTGTGCACGTTTTGGTGCGAGTCCAGATGACTGGGCCTTACGCCGTGGTCCAGGCAGCGCTGCCATTGCGCTTCGAGTTCTTCATGTACGGCACGGCGATCCTGATGGCCGAGCCAGAGACGGGCGCGGGACAGGTTGAGGTCGAACAGGCCGGCACTGTCACAGAAGGTCCGCCGCGTCAGAATCTGCCGGCTCAACGGGCGGCCAGCGGTGAGGTTGAAGTGCAGGCCGACGCGTCCTTCCAGTAACGGATGCCGGGCCAGTGAACACGCCGCTTCGAACGCCGGCATATTGGCCATGGCGGTGGTGGAACTGATGACCCCGGCCTGGAAGGCTCCCAGGATGACCGCGTTGTCGCAGGCACTGAGGCCGAAATCGTCAGCGTTGACTATGACTTGGCGAGGCATGTTCGTCCTCCAAGGGGGATAGGTGGATGCAATGGCTCAGAAATCAGTCCAAGGGGTATAGACCAGCCTCCCGCCTCCATGACAGTCAAATGTCAGATGAGCAGTTCCCGGTTTTGCGGCCAATTGCCATCAACCTCTTGCCGCTGCTGGATTTGCTCCGGGCAGGAGGGGCCGGTAAGGCTCTGGGCAAAACGATAAACGGTCGTCAGTCTTTGAATTCGCGACAGGCGCTACCGATTCTCGAACACGGTTCGGGGGATAGGGCGGCGACCATTCGCAGCCACCATCGTCAACCGACAAAAACCGTTCAGGGCCGCTATTCTTGGCCCAGGCTCATCCAACAGGTTCTGCCATGCTTGAAGTCCGCGGCGTGTTCAAAAGCTATGCCACTCCCCAAGGGCCATTGCCGGTGTTGCAAGGGGTCGACTTGACCTTGAAACCGGGCAGCAGCCTGGCGCTGATGGGCGAGTCGGGCAGTGGCAAGAGCACCTTGCTGCACTTGATCGCCGGACTGGACAAGGTCGATCGCGGCAGCATCCGCAATGGCGAGCATCGCCTGGAGCGGATGAACGAAAGCCAACTGGCGAACTGGCGGCGCACCGAGATCGGCTTGGTGTTCCAGCAGTTCAACCTGATCGGCAGCCTGCGGGTGGAAGACAACCTGGCGTTCCAGGCGCGACTGGCGGGGCGGCATGATCCGCGTTGGCAGGCGCATCTGGTGCAGCGCCTGGGGTTGAGCGAGTTGCTGCGGCGCTATCCGGAGCAGTTGTCCGGAGGGCAGCAGCAACGGGTGGCGTTGGGGCGTGCCCTGGCGTCGCAGCCAAAGTTGTTGTTGGCCGACGAGCCCACCGGCAGCCTCGACGAAGCCACCAGCGACGAGGTGCTCAAGCTGTTGCTGGAACTGCTCGATGACAGTCGGACAACCCTGTTGATGGTCACCCACAGCCCCCACGTTGCGGCGCGCCTGGCCGAAAAAGTGCTGCTGCACGGCGGACGTCTGGCCGGCGTGGGAGAGCGCTGAGATGCGCATCGTGGGCGAAACCCTGCGCGCGTTGCTCAGCCACTGGCGGTTGCATCCGGTGCAGTTTTTCAGTGTGCTGACCGGGTTGTGGCTGGCCACCAGCCTGCTGACCGGCGTGCAGGCACTGAACAGCCAGGCGCGGGACAGCTACGCCCGCGCCAGCCAGTTGATTGGCGGCGAACCTCAGGCCAGTCTCAGTGCGCCGGGTGGCGGGACGTTTTCCCAGCAGTTATTCGTCGACTTGCGCCGCGCGGGCTGGCCGGTGTCGCCGGTGTTGCAGGGCCGGTTGATGCTTCAGGGCCATGAGGACCAGCGTTTGCAACTGATGGGCATCGAGCCGGTGTCACTGCCGGCCGGTGCGGCGGTGGCCGGGCAGGCCCTGGCCATCGAGCAGGTGGTCGGGTTTTTCACGGCGCCGGGCAGCACCTGGATTTCGCCCCAGACTTTGCAGTCCCTGGGGTTGAACGAAGGGGCGCGCCCGCTCGCGGCAAATGGTCAGGTGCTGCCGCCCTTGCACGCACAAACCGACATGGCCCCTGGGGTGTTGCTGGTGGACATCGGTTTTGCCCAGCAAATTCTCGGATTGCCGGATCAGTTGTCGCGTCTGCTGCTGCCCAAGGGCTTCACCGCGATGCTACCGGATGCGTTCAAGGGGCAACTGCAACTCAAGACCAGTGGCGAAGAAAACAATCTGGCGCGCCTGACCGAAAGCTTTCACCTGAACCTCGATGCCTTGGGTTTTTTGTCGTTCGTGGTCGGCCTGTTTATCGTTCACGCCGCGATCGGACTGGCGCTGGAACAGCGGCGAGGTTTGCTTAGGACCCTGCGTGCCTGCGGGGTGAGTGCGCGGATGCTGATCGCCTGCCTGGCCGTTGAACTGGGTGTGCTGGCGTTGATTGGCGGTATGGCCGGCGTCGTCAGCGGCTATTGGCTGGCCAGCCTGCTGCTCCCGGATGTCGCCGCCAGCCTGCGCGGCTTGTATGGCGCTGAAGTAGCGGGGCAACTGAGCCTCAGTCCGTTGTGGTGGTTCAGTGGTGTCGGCCTCAGCCTGCTGGGCGCCTTGCTCGCCGGTGCCAACAGTTTGTGGCGGGCGGCGCGCTTGCCGTTGCTGGCGCTGGCCGATTCGCAGGCCTGGCATCAGGCCCACGCGCGCTGGCTGCGGCGCCAGGGTTGGGTGTCGGCAATGGCGTTGCTTGTCGCATTGCTGGCGCTGCTGTGTGGCGACAGCCTGGCCAGCGGCTTCGTGCTGATGGCCACGCTGTTGCTGGGTGCCGCGCTGGCGTTGCCGGTGTTACTCAATACGTTGCTCAATGGCCTGCCCAGAGGCAGTCGATCAGTGCTCGGCCAATGGTTTCTGGCCGATTGCCGTCAGCAATTGCCCGCCCTGAGCCTGGCGCTGATGGCATTGCTCCTGGCACTGGCGGCAAACATCGGTGCCGGCAGCATGACCGCCGGTTTTCGCCAGACCTTCAGTGACTGGCTCGAGCAACGGCTGACCGCCGAGCTGTACCTCAATCCGCAGAATCCGGCCCAGGCCCGAGAACTGCACACCTGGCTCGAACAACAGCCGCAGCTCACGGCGGTGTTGCCGAACTGGCAAGTCGCGGTCCAGCTGCAAGGCTGGCCGGTGGATGTCTTTGGCGTGATCGATCATCCGACTTACCGCCAGCATTGGCCGCTGCTGGAAGCCTTGGGCGACCAACCCTGGGATCGCCTGGCCAGGGACGACGCGCTGATGCTCAGCGAACAACTGGCCCGCCGCTTGAACGTGCGACTTGGCGATCACCTGACGATTCCCACGCCCAATGGCCCATGGTCACCGCGTATCGTCGGGATCTATGCCGACTATGGCAATCCGAAGGGGCATGTGCTGGTCAACGTCAACCACTTGCTGCGCGGCTGGCCGCAATTGACGCCGAACCGGTTCAACCTGCGCATCGAACCGGCATTGATCGCGCCGTTCATCACGGCGCTGCAATCACGTTTCGTGCTGGATGACAGCCGCATCGTCGATCAGGCCCGGCTCAAGGGCTGGTCCACGCAAGTGTTCGAGCGCACCTTCGCTGCCACTGCCGCGCTCAACAGCCTGACGCTGTGCGTGGCGGGGGTAGCGCTGTTCATCAGTCTGCTGACCCAAAGCCAAAGCCGCCTTGGGCAATTGGCGCCGCTGTGGGCGCTGGGAGTGACGCGTCGGCAATTGATGCTGCTCAACCTCGGGCAAACCTGGCTGCTGGCGCTGCTGACGCTGGTGCTGGCGTTGCCGTTGGGCATTGCCCTGGCCTGGTGCCTGGACACGGTGATCAACGTCCAGGCCTTTGGTTGGCGCCTGCCATTGCGGGTGTTCCCCCTGCAATTGCTGCAGCTGATGGGACTGGCATTGCTGGCGACCTTGCTGGCCTCGGCATGGCCGCTGTACTCGCTGTATCGCACGCAACCGGCAGACCTGCTGAGGACCTTTGCCCATGAGGATTAGGCTGGGTGTATGGCTGATCGCCGCCTTGCTCGTCGGTTGCGATCAGTCGGCGCCAGTGGACAAAGGCTTTGCCGGCCTGGGCAATCAGGCGGCCGCCTTCACCCCGGTGGTGCCGGGTCGGGTGTTCAGTTTTCCGGCGGATCATGGCCTGCACGACGGCTTTCGAATCGAGTGGTGGTACGTCACTGCCAACCTCAAGGACGAACAGGGCCATGCGTTCGGCGCGCAATGGACGCTGTTTCGCAGTGCCTTGCAAGCCACGCCCGAGCAGGCTGGCTGGGCTGATCAGACCTTGTGGCTCGGTCACGCGGCCGTGACCTCGGGCGCGGTGCATCACGCCGCCGAACGCTACGCCCGTGGCGGTGTGGGCCAGGCCGGGGTGAGCCTGGCCCCGTTCGATGCGTGGATTGATGACTGGCAATTGAGCAGTCAGGCAACGGCGGCTGACCCGCTGGCCGATCTGCAACTCAGCGCCCGCGACAAGGCGTTCGGCTATCAATTGCGCCTGACCACGAATCGGCCCCTGGTGCTGCAAGGCGACCAGGGTTTCAGCCAGAAATCCGAACAGGGCCAGGCGTCTTACTACTACAGCCAGCCGTTTCTACAGGCCAGCGGCACCCTGGACATCGACGGCAAGCAATATCAGGTCAGCGGTCCCGCGTGGCTTGATCGCGAGTGGAGCAGCCAGCCGCTGACCGCCAACCAGACGGGGTGGGACTGGTTTTCCCTGCACCTGGACAGCGGCGAACAGGTGATGCTCTATCGCATGCGGCAAAAGGGCGGCGCTCCTTACCTGACCGGGACGTGGATCGACGCCCAGGGGCAGGCGCAGTTGTTGAAGGCCGACGACATCCGCCTTACTGCGCAGGACACCGCCAAGGTGGCCGGTCGTTCGATGCCAGTGCGCTGGTCGATCCAGATCCCCGGCAAACACCTCGACATCGTCATCAGCGCGATCAATCCCAACGCCTGGATGGATTTGCGCATTCCTTATTGGGAAGGGCCGGTGCGCTTGAGCGGCAGCCATGGTGGGCAGGGCTATCTGGAAATGACCGGGTATTGAGTCGCCACTCTCGACAGCGCAAGAAACCGCGAGCACTCGCGGATCAGCGTCTATGCTCATCGGCACGGTCGGCGCTTGATCAAGGTTGAGCGCCTTTCGCTGCCATTCTTCACAGGGAAAGTACCGCTATGAAACGTCACACACGCAAGCTCTCTACATTGACCCAGGCGCTCAGCCTGGCGGCTGTGCTGTCAACTGCCAGCCTCAGCGCTTTTGCTGCGGACATCCCGTTGGCGGAGAGCGTGATTTCCGATCATGTCACCACCAAAGTCGTGTCGGTCGACGTACCCAACCGTCAGGTGGTGCTGGAAGGCCCTGAAGGTCATCAGGTGTCGTTGCAACTCACTGAAAAGGCCAAGAACCTGGACAAGCTGAAGGCCGGTGACCAGGTCAAGGTTGATGTCCTGCACTCGGTCGCGGTGTTTCTCGACACTGACGTCGACAAGGGCTTGCCCGGCACGACCGAGCGCACCGGCGAGGTGCGCGCCGCGCCGGGCTCTGCCAAGCCTGGCGGAGAAGCCTACCGTCAGGTGAAGGTTCAGTTGCAAATCACTGATATCGACCTCAAGCACCATCGTGTGACCTTCAAGAATCCTGCCGGCCAGTCAAAAACGGTCGATGTCGAACGACCTGAGGTTCAGGCCAAACTCAAGGACCTGAAAAAGGGCCAGAGCGTGGTGGTGACTTATACCGATGTATTAAAAGTAACCACTCTGTAATAAATGGATAAGTTGGTTTTACTGGGTGATTGTTCTTGTAAGCGTTTGTACAGGAACAATCGGCTTGTAACGGATGTTTTTGTCGGCAGAATATTGGCTGATATTTCAGTAACATGTGTATCTGCAAATTTCATGTTGTGAACGCGGATTTTTCCAGCGACTTCAATTAAAATGCTTCTCGTTCGCCCGGTGTCGAGGCTCTTTACCAGTGCA
>Ga0302169_10000408_pt1 | contig 13497 bp, 9 predicted proteins | sample I_Fen_N1_3_FD_193493 | JGI IMG/M metagenome (GOLD analysis project Ga0302169, IMG submission 193493) | Peat permafrost microbial communities from Stordalen Mire near Abisko, Sweden - I_Fen_N1_3 | ecosystem: Environmental > Terrestrial > Soil > Wetlands > Permafrost | place: Sweden: Abisko...
CAAGATTCGCGGGTTCGGCTTTTCCGGAAAAACCGTCGACGGCGGCTTGAAGGCCCTGGAGCAAGGTGATTGCGCGATGGTCACCTACAATCTGAACGAGCAAAGCGAAAAGGCCGTCATTGACTATGCTGCTGCTCACGGCAAAGCCATTCTGGTCAAAAAAGCCCTCGCCAGCGGTCACGTATGCCTGAGCCCGGGCGTGGACCCCGTGCGCGCCAGTTTCCAATTGTTGTTTGAACATCCCGGTGTTGCCAGTGCTATTGTCGGGACCATCAATCCGCTGCACCTCGCCCACAACGTCGCGACCGTTGCCCAGGTCCTACGTAGCAACTGATGCCGCCCATGCGGCCTTAAGCAGGAGCCGACATGCCGCGTACGCTCATAAGAAAGAATCCGAGCAACTTCAAGACCCTGCCGTTATTCGTCGAAGCGACTCCCGAAGGCCTGAGTTACCAGAGTGTCGGGAGGCCGCTGAATTTCTCTCAGATCCTGCAACGCCGCCGCCCGGTGACCGTCGCCGACACGCAACGGTTTTCCCTTGAACTGGCCAATCTCGGCGTTTCGGTACGTCTGACGCTGCATTGGCAGAACCGTGACTACTGGGTGCTGGTGCGTCAACGTCGGCAGGACCGTGGCGACGTGGTGCTCAAGCTGATCTCCGGATACGTCCCGGCCCATGAGCTGAACCTGCCGTTGCACACAGCGATCCAGGAGATTGCCGAGGAATGCCTGCTGGAAACCCCGGAAGGCTGGCTCAGCGGGCGTTTCAACGAAACCTGGCTGCCAGCGCCCTACTCGTCGGCCCTGCACTACCGCGAGGCCCTGCCGTTTCGCCTGACGCCGCTATCGGGCTCGGCACGTCCGGTGCGGTGCGCCAACCTGCCGCTGATCGAACGACCACGAGCCTATGTGCACCTGCCGACGGCGTCGCTGCAATTGATCTACGACTTGCGCCTGGACGTGCCGAAAGAAGCCAAATCCTTGAGTTTGTTTCATGTCGATGAACGGCTGGAAGGCGATCAACTGGTGGCCCGCCTTGATCGCAAGCGCCCCGATCTGTACCTGATGCCCTTGCAGGACGGCCGCCCCTTGGCTGAGCTCTACACCTTGAAAAAGGATCAGTTGTACCCGGCCAGCACGCGTGGGCTGTACCTGGCCGAAAGCTTTGCCCGGCAAGAAGGCTGGCTGGTGAGGGATGAGCGGATTCGCTGGAAGGATTGGCTGAATCAGCAAGGCTTGACGCCGCCGCAGAAGGATTCCGGGCTGGCCCGCTTGCGGGGGAAGGCAAAGCTGCTGCTGAAGAAGATCGTGCCGCGTACCCTGTAGGAGCGAGCTTGCTCGCGATGGAGGCCAACGATGACGCAGGAAACCTGGCGCCCCGCGGTGCTCTCGGGTTTTTCGCGAGCAAGCTCGCTCCTACAAAGGCTGCGTCACTCGGACTTGCGGATCTTCTCGACAATTGCGGTAGTGGAGCTGTTTTCCACCAGCCCCAGCACTTTCACGATGCCGCCGTAAGCCGCCACGATGTCCGCGCCGACCACCTGGTCGATCCCGTAGTCCCCGCCCTTGACCAGTACGTCCGGCTTGACCTCGCGCAGCAGGTTTTCCGGCGTGCCTTCAGGGAAGCTGATCACCCAGTCCACTGCACCCAGCCCTGCCAGCACGGCCATGCGCCGGTCGACGCTGTTGATCGGACGGCCGGGCCCTTTCAGGCGGCTGACCGATGCGTCGTCGTTGACCGCGACGATCAGACGATCACCCTGCGCCCGAGCCTGTTCGAGGTAAGTCACATGGCCGGCATGCAGGATGTCGAAGCAGCCGTTGGTAAAGACGATCTTCTCGTTGTGCGCACGGGCATCGTCGACCGCCAGCAGCAATTGTTCGAGACCCAGTACGCCGCGCTCGGAACCTTCTTCACGCTGGATGGCGCGACGCAGTTCCGGGGCGCTGATGGCCGCCGTACCGAGTTTGCCGACCACGATACCCGCCGCCAGGTTGGCCAGGCCGACCGCATGCGGAAGCTCTTCGCCAGCAGCAATCGCCGCGGCCAGGGTGGAAATCACCGTGTCGCCGGCACCGGTCACGTCGAACACTTCACGGGCACGGGCCGGCAGGTGCAACGCCGGATGATCCGGACGCAGCAGGGTCATGCCATGTTCGCCACGGGTCACCAGCAAGGCGCCGAGCTCGAGATCGTGCATCAGTTTCGCGCCCTTGCTCACCAACTCGTGCTCATCGGCGCAGCCGCCCACGATGGTTTCGAACTCGCTGAGGTTCGGCGTGATCAGACTCGCACCACGGTAGATCGAGAAATCCTTGCCCTTGGGATCAGCCAGCACCGGAATGCCACGGGCACGAGCTGCCTGGATCAGCACCTGATGATTCTTCAGCGCGCCTTTGCCATAGTCCGACAGTACCAGCACCTTGATGCCTTCGAGCAATTCGTCGACTTGCACCGCCAACGCCATGGCGTCGGTGGCGAACGGTTCTTCGAAGTCGATACGCAGCAGTTGCTGGTGACGGCTCATGACCCGCAGCTTGACGATGGTCGGCTGGTGCGCAATACGCTGGAACAGCGCCCGCACACCCGCGCCCTTGAGGCTATTGACCAGGCTGTCGGCGGCTTCATCGTCGCCCGTCACGCCAACCAGAGAGGCCGGTGCGCCGAGGGCGGCAATGTTCAACGCAACGTTGGCGGCACCGCCCGGGCGGTCCTCGATGTGCTCGACCTTGACTACCGGTACAGGTGCCTCAGGGGAAATCCGTGAGGTACCACCATGCCAGTAACGGTCGAGCATGACATCGCCGACCACCAAGACAGGGGCTTGATCGAATCGCGGCATGGACAACTTCATGGAGCAACCCACATACAAAATGAACAGGGGCGCGATATTAACACAGGGTGGGCATGGGCTTGTGTGACGGCTGCAACCGGATCGTTCATCTGGTTTTCTTGCTCATTTCTTGAGCAACAAATCCGAAAGGCGCTTGCTAAGGTTCCGGATACATTCCACCGGGCGCATTGCGCGCCCGGTATGCACAAGGGTGAGTCCTGCTCACCCTGTTGTGGGTATCAAGCGATGTCTTGCGCCGGGGCATCGAGGCCCATGGCATTGAGGCGTGAGTAGTAGCCATTTTGCGCCAGCAGTTGCGCATGGGTGCCGCGCTCGACGATTTTCCCCTGATCCATGACCAGGATCAGGTCAGCCTTCTCGATGGTCGACAACCGGTGAGCGATCACCAGGGTGGTGCGACCTTTCATCACTTGATCCAGCGCAGCCTGGATGTGGCGTTCGGATTCGGTATCAAGTGCCGACGTGGCCTCGTCGAGAATCAGCACGGGCGCATTCTTCAACAGTGCCCGCGCAATCGCCAGGCGCTGGCGCTGGCCACCGGACAGCAATACGCCGTTTTCACCCACCTCGGTATCCAGGCCTTGTGGCAACTGCTGGATGAAATCCATCGCGTAGGCGTCTCTCGCGGCTTTCTCGATATCTTCACGTGGTGCGCCGGCCAGATCGCCATAGGCAATGTTGTTGGCCACGGTGTCGCTGAACAGCGTCACATGCTGAGTCACCTGGGCGATGTGCTTGCGCAGGTTCAGCAGCTTGTAATCTTCCACCTCAACGCCATCGATGAGGATTTGGCCCTTGTCGTGGTGATAGAAACGCGGGATCAGGTTGGCCAGCGTCGACTTGCCACTGCCGGAACGTCCTACCAGCGCCACCATTTGCCCAGGCTCTACCGAGAAGCTGATGTCATCGAGCACCTGACGCTCGGTGTCCGGGTAAGTGAAGCTGAGATTACGCACGTCCAGACGACCGCTGACAACATCACGTTCGACGGTACCTGTATCGACTTCGGGTTCAACATCCAGTTGTTCGAAGATGCTCTCGGCACCTGCCACACCCTTCTGGATGGTCGAGCTGACTTCGGACAACTGACGGATGGGCTTGGGCAAAAGTCCGGCCAGAGTGATATAGGCAACCATGTCACCGGCGGACGCATCACCGCGCAGCAACAGTACCAGGAACATCAGCGACGCCATGGCGGTGTAGATTACCAGTTGCAGCAATGGCGTATAGATGGCGCCGGTACGGGTCATATGCAGTTGCTTGTCGGTGTTGCCCTGACTGGCATCGAGGAAACGCTTTTGTTCGTAAACCTCGCCACCGAAACTGCGAACCACGCGATAGCCCTGGATGGTTTCCGAGGCCACGTGTGTCACATCGCCCATGGCCAACTGGATCTTCTTGCTCTGCTTGCGGAATTTCTTGCTCGCTGTACGCACCATCACGGCGATCAGCGGCAAGATGGCAACCATGACCAACGTCAGGCGCCAGTTCATGAACAGGAGCGAGGCAAACAGGAAGATGACCGTCATGCCCTCGCGGATTACGACCTTGATCGCATCTGTGGCCGCCCCCGTGACCATGGTCACGTTGAAGGTGATACGTGAAATCAGATGACCCGAGTTATGCTTGTCGAAGTACCGGTTAGGCAACACCAGCAGGTTGTTGAACAACTGGACTCGCAGGTCATGGACCAGCCCAAGGGAAACCTTGGCCAGGAAGTAGTTGCCCAGATAAGAACCCAAGCCCTGCCACGCCGCGATCAGGATGATCAGCAACGGCACCGCCTGCAGCAGCTGCAGGTCACGCAGGTAAGGCACGGTCGGGAACAGCACTGCTTCCGGGTTGGACAGGCCATCGACGAAGTATTTGAGGATGTAGCCCAGCATTGGCTGCGTCGAAGCGAAAATCAGAAATCCGACAATGCTGATTACGAAAAGACTGATGTACGGCCTGACATAGCCGAGCAGTCGGAAGTAGATTTTCAAGCTCGATGGGCTTGCGCTGAGACTGGAGTCGGTCATATCACGCGAATGTCGATAAAAAGGACGCTGACTTTAGCACAGCTTCTCCAGGGTTCTGGCAATCGCGTAAAGACTGCTATTGTGTCGCCCCGCAACCCATATCCAGCACCATCTGCCTTAAAATGGTCGTTCAACTCAGGAATCAATCACTCAGCATGCAATTAAACGGCCTGACAAACACGTCCAATCGTGTCTTCGATTTCATTTGCCTGTGGATTCTACCGCTCGGTTACTTGCTGCTGCTGTGTGCGCTGTTTTTTCTTCCAGGGCGCAGCCTGCTCCACAAACTTTTTTACGGCCTGTTCAGTATCCCAACGCTGATAGCACTGTGCGTGCGCCCGCGAGTGGGCAAGGAACTGCTGAATGAGCCGATCTTCATCGCGGCATTGCTGTTCGTGGCCTGGGCGTTGCTCAGCCTGTGCTGGGGTCCGATCGAAGAAAATATCGGCGGTGAGTTCAAACCACCCTTGCACACATTGATGCTGTTCGCCGGGTGCTACCTGCTGGTGCGTTATCGCAGCGAGATTATCCAGCCTTTGCTGTTCTGCGCGGCAACGGTGGCATTGATCGCATCGGTCTACAACCTGTACATGTTTGCCCACATTTACCAACCGGGTATGCGCCTGATTGGCGGGGGCGCTTTCGACAACCCGCTTCTGAGCTCCCATGTATTTGGCTTTTTCTGCACCTACTGGCTCAGTTTGAGCATGACTTGCAAGCGTCACCAGATACTCTGGCTGAGCATCCCGGCAATGGCGGTCATGTTCGCCGCAGTGATTGCTACCGGCTCAAGGACCCCCCTGGTCGCTCTCACGCTGGCTGCGCTCTGGCTGAGCCTCATCTGCTGGAATCGGCGCTCCGTTGTCTTGCTCGGTACACTGTTCGTCACGGGCGCCTCCGTTGCCGTGATGTTTTCGCAGATGATCAATGGACGGGGTGATTCCTACCGCTTCGATATCTGGCAATTGGCCCTGCAAAAAATTGCCGAGCACCCATGGATCGGTCATGGCTTCAATGCCGACCTGACCCTCGACCCCGGCCTCGGGTTCAACCTGAGCGAGCCCCATAGCTTTGCCCTTGGCGTGCTGTATTACGTCGGTATTATCGGCTTGTTGCCCTGGTTGTACTTCCAGGCTCGAGGCCTGCTGTGTAGCTGGCGCTGCCGGCTGCAACCGCTCTTTATCATCGCTTCAGCCTGGCTGGCATTCGGTATTGGTGCAGGCCTGACCGAAGGCGGAGGGATTATTTCCCGGCCAAAAGAGCACTGGTTCCTGTTGTGGATTCCGCTGGCCCTGATCGCCGCCCTGAGCATCAACCAGCGAGCCAGGCGCTTGTTGGCCATACCGAGCAAAGCAATGACGCCCAGCGCCCTGCAACAGCTCACGGCCAATGCGCAAATCATCGAAGAAGACGGTTTGGGCCCGAAAGTACTGCGCCTGATCGACGGTAGTTTTCTCAAGCTGTTCCGGCGCCGCCGCTGGTACACCTCGGGCAGTTTCAACCCGTATTCGGAACGTTTTGCCATCAACAGCATGCAACTGCGCAACATGGGCATTGCAACACCGCCAACCCTGGACCTTTACCGGCTCGAAGATGGCAGCTGCGCCGTGCACTACTCCCCCTTGCCCGGGCACACTTTGCGCCAGGTCATGCAAGGTATTACCGCCCCGGCGGTACGTCAGGCACTGGTGGAGCGTTTCGGCAAATTCATGGCGCAGTTGCACGAGCAAGGTGTCTATTTCCGCTCTCTTCACCTGGGCAATGTGCTGGTCATGGATGATGGTGAATTCGGCCTGATCGATGTGGCCGATATGCGCATCTACCCTTCGTCATTGAGCCCGTCCCTGCGGCAGCGTAATTTGCGTCATATGCAGCGTTATACCGTCGATCGGCGCTGGCTGTTCGAGGAGCATTTCCAAGCCCTGCTCCAGGGATACGCTGCGATGGCATCGAAAGCCGACGTGGATAACCTGCACAAGCAAGTGCTGAGCGGGAACTCACCGGCCCGCGCTCACTAAGAGCGAAACCCAGCCGATTATAGCGATGGCAGCCTGGCTGCTCGCCATCGTGACGCGGCACTCGTGCTGCGCGCCGCGCCTGAATTATCTGGAACATGCGGCTAACAGCTGCTTTCCCAGCTTTGCCATTGCTGCAGTGCGGTGGAATCGAATCCGTGGTTCAGTCTTTTTCCAGCGGTGAAAAATACAAGCGGCCCAGACCTCGCCAGGTCTTCTTGTTCCAGGCCTTGAACGGGATCTGTGCCAGCAGCTCACGGGCCAGCTTGCGATCACGGTTGGCGGTTTTCAGGAACATGGAACTGAGGAACTTGTAGCGCACTTCGTCGTACAACGGATGATCGCTGAAGAGCGCGTAGGAACGCAGGATGTTGTCGACCATGAAACGGTGATTTTTATAGGAGTTGGTGGCGTGCTTGCGATAACGCGCCATCAACACATTCAAACCATCGATGAAGTAACCGGCGTGGGTGACTTTCAGTTCGATCAACAGGTCCTCCAGGCGAATGTTCGGGTCGAACCCGCCGACCTTGTCCAGCGCCTGGCGACGAATCATCAGGGTCGGTGCCGGTGGATAGGGCTTGCGCTCCAGGAACATGTCATCGAAGTCCAGACGGCGGAACGGCACGTCGCGACGCTGATGCTTCTCCGGGTAGAGGTTGCCGTCGGCGTCGATCAACTCGATATTACCGGCGCAAATCCCGACTTCAGGCTTGCCATCCATGTACTCGACCTGGATGGCGATGCGCTGCGCCAGCATGATGTCATCGGAACCGAACGGTACGATCAGGCTGCCCCGTGAGCGGGCAATCGCGCCGTTCAAGGTGTTGGTCAGCCCCTGGTTCTGCTGGACCCGGAAATCGAACCCGTATTGCCCCTGCAAAGCCTTGATTCGTTCGACACTGTCATCGGTGGAGCCATCATCAACCACCAGCAACTCGATGTTCTGGTAGGTCTGGTTGAGGACGCTGAGGATACTTTGCTCGATGTAACGACCGTGGTTATACGAGGCAATGATGACTGTTACGAGAGGTTGCGCGTCGCTCATGGTTGTTCCTTGCGGGCCTGGCTCAAACCAGAGTCGATCAGGTTCAGGTATTCCTGGCGGAACACCTCGATATCATGTTGTTCCTGCAGATAACGATAGGCCTGTTCACCCTTGGCCTTGAGCGCTTCGTCCGACAGGCCGAGGTAGTTATCCAGCGCCGCGACCAGGGTGGGTACATCGGCCGGCGTGATGGCCAGACCACCTGCACCCTGGATCAACGGCAGCATGGCCGGCACGTTCGAAGCAATCACCGGCAAATGCCCGCTCATGCCTTCGAGCAGCGCCAGACCCAGGCCTTCAGCCAGGGACGGCATGGTCCAGATATCAAAGGCGCGAACGTACTGCAAGGCGTTTTCCTTGAACCCGAGCAAATGCGCACGGCCGCCCAAACCCAGGCGCTCGATCTCGGCGGCCAGGCGCGACTGTTCGCGCCCGGCACCAATGATCGCCAACTGAGTGGCCGGGTACTTGTCCTTGAGGGCAGCAAAGGCTTGCAGAAGATAGGTGTGTCCCTTGACTGGCACCAACCGCCCCAGCGCACCAATCAAGCGCACCGACGGATCGATACCCAACAGTTCGCGCGCGCGCTCACGGCTGTGCTGCAAGCTTTCAGCCTGCTCGATGTCGATGGCATTGGTGATGGCGTAAGTGTTCTGGTCGGTGAATCCGCAGTCACACTCCAGCAGATACTGCTTGACCGCCGGCGACACGCCGACAAAGCGCCAGTGCCGATCAATCAGTCGCTGAGTCTGGCGGCGCCGATAGAAACGGTCGTACTCGCCGAACCCGTGGGAGATGCCTATGCACAAAGGCACCTTCAACCAGCGATTGAGTGTCAGCATCATGTTCACGGGCTTGAAACGGTTGCAGATCACCACATCGAACTTTTCCTTGCGGCAGAACTGATACAGCCGCCACATGGCGCGCAGGCGCATGCCTTTGAGTGCCTTGTCGGAAAACTCGAAATACACTGATCGGTCGGCACGGCTCACGGCCTCGCCCGGCCCAGGCTTGCCCCTCAAAAACGCTGCAGTCACTTCATAGCGATCGCTTGGCAGGGCCTTGACGATCTGCTCCGCGAGGTCAGCAAAATCATGAGCCTTGACGTTGTAGTCAGGCTGCAATTGCAGAACCTTTGACCGTTGACTCATAACTCTCCCCGGTGAAAACCTGTCGCATCGATAACCCAGGCGGGCTCAGCGGCAATGCGCTGGACCTCGGCCGGATCGGGTTCAGGCAACCGCGACCACTCGTTGCGCTTCCAGCAGACAAAGTGGAAATACGGAAACCGGCGATCGCCATCGCGATCATTACTCACGCAGCCTTCACGCCAAAACCATTTGTGCGGGAAAACTTCTGTGCCGTCATGCCACTTGATGCAACCACCGGGCGTACTGAATGCCTCGGTGAATTCGCTGCGTCGACGCCACGGGTTGAACTTGCCCACCAGCTTGAACAAGGGCTGGGGGAAATTTTTGCGCCAGAGAAAGATTCGACTGAATGCCCCCTCGTCCAGCGCATGATGCTTGTGGTCTTCGAACCGAGCTTTCCAGTCCTTGATCTGCCTGAACAATTCACGCTTGCGGGCGGTGTTCCTGATCAGGCAGAGATGGCCGGCGACTCGCCGCTCGTGGGTGGAAAACAGGTCATGGGAGGCGAGCCGCTCTGCTGTGAAGTAACTGCGCAGATCGCCGTATACCAAATCAATATCGCCGTAACCCCAGAAATCATAGTCCTGCAGGCGGTCAGCATGAATATGCCCAAACGCTGGCCGGATGTCGCACAGTTTGTAAGCCTGTTTCGGCGCAAAGTCGATGCCCAAGCGCTCGGACACGAGCCTGCAATAGTCGCTGAACGTCATGTTTTCGACGGTGACGTTGGGCGGCAAATCCTCAGGAACCCCGCAGTCGCTGAAAAACAACCAGTCGATATCGGCATTGCGACGGCAGCTCTGCAGAAAAAACGGCATCCAGAAAGGCCAACGCCCGAAATAAGGCATCAGGAACAAAATACGCGGGCACGGGTTAATCACAAAAATTCACCTGTAGATGCTTCAAACGCCGCCATGTTAGGCCGCCAGCTACGTCAGTTCTGCTTCACAGATGTTTCATCATGCTTCAATAACCAGAACAGCTCCTGGCGCCTGACCGCCTTGCGAAAGAACTCATTCTCGCCATAGAGGGATGGCACTCTACTGGCCAGGAGCCACTGTATCAACCGCCGTACTCGCCGCTTGAACGGCATCGGCGGCTGCAAATCATGCATCATCCCCAATGCCATGGCCTTATCACGTTGCTGCGCCAAAGACATCGGCAAGCAACAAGGGTGCATCGGCACCGATGAATCGAAAAAGGGTGGCAGTGCGATGCCCTGGCCTGCATCACCCATTGGCCACCGATCATTGTCGTGCAGGTGGTTGGCGTAACCGAGCACGATAGCCGGCTGCCACTGCAGTCCTCGCAAAGCTTCAAGCACAGCTTCCCGGGCACAGATGTGGTCCGGGTGTGGATCGAGGCTCGGGTGCGGCAGGACAAGGACTTCAGGACGCGCCCGCAGCAGCAGCTCGCGCAGGTCGGCCAGCAGATTGTTCCAGGTGGGCGAACCGTCTACATCACCCGGCAGGGCAAAGGGGTTCAGATGACGGAACAATCGGGTGTCGCCAAGATCCGCTTCCCGTGAACCTATCGGTTGGGCCGGTGAAGCCTGCATGGTCGCCAGTTGCAGACAGAAGTAACCCAGTTGCACGCAATGGGCTTCGGGCACCCCCGCCCAACGCGGTACGGCGATACTGTCCCAGGCCCGCAAACGACCTTTCAAGCGCGCCGCCTCGACCTTGCCCAGGCCGATCTGCTCATAGTGCCCGGCCTCTATTTCTCCGGCGGTGAGCGTCACGATCCAGGCCTCATCGGCCTGGCTGTACAATCCATAAGCAGCCAGCTCGGCATCGTCGGCATGGGGCGCAATGACCATCACCCGTTGGCGGCGATAATCCGGATGTTCGAAAGCCCACAGCACGGGTTCGCCGAGCAGCCGGCAGAATCGCCCGCGCAGACGCAATTCACCTCGCGACAACGCTTGCGCCTGTCCACTCAAGTTGAGATAGCGCAGGCCATTGACCCCGCGCTCGAACACTTGTCGGTCAGGGTGATCGCCACCTGCCAACTCGACCAGCGGATCGATAAGACGACCCAGCCACGTACTCTTGACCCGCAGCGCCAGCACCAGCGTCGCGTCGTCGACCAGCATGACACCGTCATCCAGGCGCAAGCGCTCACCGGTCAAATGAACCTTGGGCTGTGGCGTGTAAGGCGGGAAACTGTATTGGTAATCATCTTTGGGCGAATAGAACAGATGGTCGGCAAACCAGGCCTCGTGGGCAATCCAGCCCAATACCGCGAGCACCGGCGGCAACCACCAGGCCAACATGACACCGATGGCGATCAACAGCGCCAGCGCAACGAGCAGACTGATTCGTTTATTGCGCCGATGGCGCTTGAGCAGTTGCTGTTTGCGGCTCATGGGCTGACTCATACGGTGAAGACCGGCACAGGGTTGCACCAGCGCTCCTTGTATTCCCGGTCGGCGCGGCCGAAGGAGAACCGCAAGGGCTTGTCCTGCGCCCGGGCATGCTCCCAGGCACTTTGGGTATTGAGGAAACTCAACACGCTGCCAGGGCTGAATTCGCGGGTTTCGGGATCAACGCCACCATTGATGTACTCGACGCTGATCCACTGCGGCGTCTCGACGCGGTACACCAGCTGTATCGCAATCGGCGCATCGTTGAGGAAAATGACCGAACCGATCAACAGCTCACGCAACAATTCGATGACCTCGGCCATACGCTCTGCACCCGTCGCCGCAAAGCCCCAGCGGCGCTGGAACAGGTCGCAGTAGATCGCCGCCAGCTCGACACTGGAAAACTCGGAAACCGCTCGCACTACCCCGCCCGCTTCTTCAAGCAACCGCAGCTCACGGCGCTGGTTGTAGCGAAACTTCTTCGACAGCTCTTCGGGGGTACGGGCCATGGCCAGTTGTTCGGCCTGCAACTTGATACCGGTAAAACGACTTTCGTTCAGTGCCGACAAATAACGAGCGCGATGACGCAAGGGGGCCTGGGCATCAGCGGCGGCCGGCAGAATGATCTCGGCATTGCCGAGATCGAACAGGCCCTTTTTACCCTTGCGCTTGAGCACGTCCTTGGACAAGGCAAGGTCGCGACCCCAGGTAGGAATCGCCGCCTTGACTTCGCCGTTTTGCTCCCAGGTCAGGTAGCGAACCGGAATATCAGCCAACTGCGCCAGCCGTTCGACCACCAATGGATGAGTGGCGACGCTGCCGCCATAACGCTGCCAGGCCTGGGTATAAGTCGAAGCATCAGCTACCGACCAGCCACGTTCGCGCCAGCCTTGAAATCTGTTGAGCATCAGCCCCTCGGTGCCAGTTCGATAACGTGTGGCAAATGCCAGAAAGCATCGCGTACCGCGCGATCGCTGAAGCGTTCATGCAGGCGATCGAGCATCAGTTCGGCGCACTGTTGATGTTGCTGCTCGTCCATTGCCGCCAGATGTTGCAGCCCTTGGGCCAGGTGTTCGGCATCGCCCAGCGGGAACAGAATACCCACACCCTCGACCACTTCCTTCGCCCCGCCACACGCCGTGGCGAGCAGCGGCACACCTGCGACCATGGCTTCGAGCAGCACCATGCCGAATGGCTCGTGATCGGAGCTCAGGGCAAACACATCGAAGGCGCGAAAATAACGCCGCGCCTCGGGTACCTGGCCGAGGAACAAGACACGGTCGCCAATTCCCAACTCGCGGGCCTGGGCCTTGAGGTCTTGCTCAAGACGGCCTTTGCCGAGGATCACCAGTTGACTGTTGGCCGGCAAACCCGGCAACGCGCTGGCAAAACCTTCCAGCAATGTCGCTTGATCCTTGTCCGGGTGCAGCCGCCCGACGTTGCCGACAATCCAGGCATCCGCCGACAGGCCCAGGGTTTCCCGCGCTTCACGGGCCGACACCTGGCTGGCCTGCAAGGCCGGCACATCAATGCGGTTGTAGAGGGTCTGAATCCGCGCCGCCGGCCACTTGGGCAAACACGCTCGCATGTCATCGCGGACCGCATCGGACACCCCGAGCAGGCTCAGGCGCTTGCGGAAAATGTGCGCGAAGAGTTTACGGCTGCCGCGCTTGTAATCGCCAAACGCGTGATGCACGCCAATCACTGGCAGCGAAGTGCCAAGCAAGGCGATATAGATCGGCTTGAAGCGATGGGCAATGCAGAAACTGAAATCACGCGAGGCGGCGATCTTGCGCAGATCGGCGATGGCACCCAGCTTCAGGCCCCGAATGGCCCTGGAGCTGTATTCCATGAACAACACTTCATCGGATGCACAAGCCGCGGCGACTTCGGCGTCGGCAACCCCGGTCAGAAAAACCGTGGTCACACGATAACCGGTCCCCGCAAACAGGCTGGCGTACTGCCGGGCGCAGTCCAGAAACGGGCCGTCATAGCCGTGACAGAACTGCAGCACATGGCGTTCAGCCGAGCGTGTCATAAGC
>Ga0302169_10000410_pt1 | contig 13479 bp, 14 predicted proteins | sample I_Fen_N1_3_FD_193493 | JGI IMG/M metagenome (GOLD analysis project Ga0302169, IMG submission 193493) | Peat permafrost microbial communities from Stordalen Mire near Abisko, Sweden - I_Fen_N1_3 | ecosystem: Environmental > Terrestrial > Soil > Wetlands > Permafrost | place: Sweden: Abisko...
TGTCCCATCATACTGCGTGCTTCCCTGCTGGCCGATGCGCGAATTTTGCCGCAGGCCAGACGGGGGAGCCACTTTTTCAACAGAATCGGCCAAAAGCAGTCGTTCGATTGAGTCTACGAATCTTGGGGGAATTCGCAGTGACGCACAGGCGAGTAGTTCCGCCAGTCAGCTTTCGACATAACCGCACTATTTGAATGGCACATTTATAAGATCTTTATATCTCTGCCTCCAATCCTGATAACAACTTACCAAACGTCCGATTAGGCTTTTCTCATAGCGGGAGGAAAAGCCATGGACTTCATTTATCTGGTACTCGGTGCTCTCTTCTTCATCAGCCTAGTCGGCCTGGCGCGCGGCTGTGCGGCGCTCGACAGGAGACGGTCATGACCGGGTTCTATCTGTTCGCCGGCATCATCGCGACCGGCTTGTTGGTGTACCTGATCGCCGCATTGCTGTTTCCGGAGGACTTCCTATGACGACTCAAGCCTGGGTCCTCCTCGGGACCTTTCTGCTGGCACTGGGCATTTTGGCGTGGCCCCTCGGGCAATGGCTGACCACGGTCATGGAAGGCCGCTTTGCCCTCGGCTCACGCATCGAATCGCCGCTGTATCGCCTGGCGGGCGTCCAGCCTGAAGCGCCAATGGGCTGGCTGCAATACGCCCTTGCCCTGATCCTGTTCAACGCCTTGGGAATGCTCGCGGTCTACGCGCTGCAACGCTTGCAAGGTGTGCTGCCATTAAACCCGCAGGGATTTGGCGCCGTGTCGCCCGACTCTTCGTTCAACACCGCCGCCAGTTTCGTGACCAATACCAACTGGCAAGCCTATGCCGGTGAGTCGACGATGAGCTACCTGACGCAGATGCTCGCGTTGACGGTGCAGAATTTCCTGTCGGCCGCCACCGGCATTGTGGTGGCCGTGGCCCTGATTCGCGGGTTCGCCCGCCACAGTGCCGCCAGCATCGGCAATGCCTGGGCCGACCTCACCCGCATCACCTTATGGGTGTTGTTGCCGCTGTCACTGCTGTTCGCACTGTTCTTCGTCAGCCAGGGCGCCATCCAGAACCTTGACCCCTACAAGGACGTCACGACGCTGGAGGTCATGCAGTACCAGGCCCCGGTGCTCAATGACGCGGGTCTGCCAACCCTCGACGCCCAGGGCAGCCCGGTCACCCGGCCCGCCACCACCGACAATCAGACCATCGCGATGGGGCCGGTCGCCTCGCAGGAAGCGATCAAAATGCTCGGTACCAACGGTGGCGGCTTCTTCAATGCTAACTCGGCACACCCCTTCGAGAACCCCACTGCCGCCAGCAATTTCTTGCAGATGCTGGCGATCTTCCTGATTCCGACGGCGTTGTGTTTCGTCTTTGGCCACATCGTCGGTGACATGCGGCAAGGCTGGGCGTTGCTGGCGACCATGACGATCATCTTCGTGATCGCCGTGGTGGTCGTCACTCACTACGAACAACTGGGCAACCCACAGTTCTCAACGCTCGGCATCGATACCACAGCGGGCAACATGGAAGGCAAGGAACTGCGCTTTGGCATCAGCGCCTCCAGCCTGTTTACCGCGATCACGACGGCGGCGTCCTGTGGCGCGGTGGTGGCGATGCACGACTCGTTTACCCCGCTGGGCGGCGCAGTGCCGCTGGTGCTGATGCAACTCGGTGAAGTGGTGTTCGGCGGCACCGGCTCGGGTCTGTACGGCATGTTGGTGTTCGCCATCCTGGCAGTGTTTATCGCCGGCCTGATGATTGGTCGAACCCCGGAATACCTGGGCAAAAAGATCGAAGCCTATGAGATGAAAATGGTCGCCATCGCGATCCTCGCAACACCGCTGCTGGTGCTGTTCGGCACCGCCATCGCGGTCATGGCCGACGCTGGCCGGTTGGGGATTGCCAACCCCGGCGCCCATGGGTTCTCGGAAATCCTCTACGCCTTCACCTCGGCGGCGAATAACAACGGAAGCGCATTTGCTGGCCTGTCGGCCAACACGCCGTTCTACAACGTGATGCTGGCGATTGCCGTCTGGTTCGGCCGGTTCGGCGTGATCGTGCCGGTACTCGCGGTGGCCGGCAGCCTGGCGGCGAAAAAACGCCTGGCCGTCACCGGCGGTACGATGCCCACCCACGGGGTGCTGTTCGTGGTGCTGCTGATCGGCACGGTGTTGCTGGTCGGGTTGCTGAACTACGTGCCGGCCCTGGCCTTGGGGCCTGTCGTCGAACACTTCATGTTGATCAAGTGAGACCACGGACATGACTCGCAAAGCGTTCTCCTTGTTCGATCCAACACTGATAGGGCCGGCGATGGTCGAGTCCCTGCAAAAACTCAGCCCGAGGATCCAGTGGCGCAACCCGGTGATGTTCGTCGTCTACATCGGCGCGATCATCACCACCGCCCTGTGGGTTCAGGCGCTGCGTGGCACGGGCGAAGCCAGCGGCGGTTTTATCCTCGCCATTGCCCTGTGGCTGTGGTTTACCGTGCTGTTCGCCAATTTTGCAGAAGCCTTGGCCGAAGGCCGCAGCAAGGCGCAAGCGGCGTCCTTGCGTAACCTGAAAAAGGAAACCTGGGCTAAGAAATTGCGCGAGCCGCACTACGGCGCCGAATGGCAATTGGCTCAGTCGAGTGATCTGCGCAAAGGCGATGTGGTGGTGGTCGAGGCTGGCGACCTTGCAGACTCGATGATCCCCGCCGACGGAGAAGTCGTCGAAGGTGCAGCCTCGGTGGATGAGTCCGCCATCACCGGCGAATCGGCGCCAGTGATTCGCGAATCCGGCGGTGACTTCTCCGCCGTCACCGGCGGTACCCGCGTCCTCTCGGACTGGATCGTCGTGCGCGTGACCGCCGACCCGGGCGAAACCTTTGTCGACCGCATGATCGCCATGGTCGAAAACGCCAAGCGGCAAAAGACCCCCAATGAAATCGCCTTGTCGATTCTGCTGGTGGCGCTGACGATCGTGTTCCTGGGCGTGACGGTGACGCTGCTGCCCTTCTCGCTGTTCGGCGTCGCGGTGGTCAAATCCGGGGTGCCCGTCTCGATCACCGTACTGATCTCGTTACTGGTCTGCCTGATCCCTACCACCATTGCCGGGCTGCTGTCGGCCGTGGGAGTGGCCGGTATGAGTCGCATGATGGAAGCCAACGTGATCGCCACGTCCGGGCGTGCCGTGGAAGCGGCTGGCGATGTGGATGTTCTGCTGCTCGACAAGACCGGCACCATCACCCTCGGCAACCGCCATGCCTCGGCGTTTTTACCGGCGCCGGGCGTCAAGGAAGCGGAACTGGTGGATGTCGCGCAACTCGCCTCGCTCGCCGACGAAACCCCCGAAGGGCGCAGCATCGTGGTGCTGGCCAAACAGCGGTTCAACCTGCGCGAGCGCGACATCGCCGCCCTCGACGCTCACTTCGTGCACTTTTCGGCGCAAACCCGCATGAGCGGCGTCAACATCGGTTCCCGGCAACTGCGCAAAGGCGCCGGCGAAGCGATCCTGCGCCATGTCCAGAGCCTGGGCGGACACTTTCCCGACGCGGTGCAAACCCTCGTCGACGACGTGTCTCGCCGTGGCAGCACGCCCCTGGTAGTGGCCGATGGCGCCACGGTGTTGGGCGTCATCGAACTCAAGGACATCGTCAAGGGTGGCATCAAGGAACGCTTTGTCGAGTTGCGCCGCATGGGCATCAAAACGGTGATGGTGACCGGTGACAACCGGGTCACTGCGGCGGCCATCGCTGCCGAAGCCGGTGTCGATGATTTTCTGGCAGAGGCTACCCCCGAACAGAAGCTGGAGCTGATCCGGCGCTATCAGGCCGAAGGCCGGCTGGTGGCGATGACCGGCGACGGCACCAACGACGCCCCGGCGCTGGCCCAGGCAGACGTCGCCGTGGCCATGAACTCCGGGACCCAAGCCGCAAAGGAGGCCGGCAACATGGTCGACCTCGACAGCAACCCGACCAAGTTGATCGAGGTGGTGGAAACCGGCAAACAAATGCTGATGACCCGTGGCTCGCTGACCACCTTCTCGATTGCCAACGACATCGCCAAGTACTTCGCCATCGTGCCGGCCGCGTTTGTCACGACCTACCCACAACTCGCGGCCCTCAACATCATGGGCCTGACCAGCCCGAACTCCGCGGTCTTGTCGGCGGTGATTTTCAACGCGCTGATCATCATTTTCCTTATCCCTCTGGCGCTCAAAGGGGTGAAGTACCGCCCGGTCGGTGCCGCCCTGTTGCTGCGGCGCAATCTGCTGATCTACGGGCTGGGCGGGGTCATCGTTCCATTCATCGGCATCAAAATCATCGACATGGCACTGGCCGTTGTCGGTCTGGTTTGAGGGAGCACTGTCATGGCAACTTTGCTGCGTCCGGCGTTGACCCTGCTGATCGCCTTTTCACTGATCACCGGCCTGGCCTATCCGCTGCTCACCACCGGTATCGCCAGGCTGGTCTTCCCGTATCAGGCCGCAGGGAGCCTGATCGAAAGAGACGGCAAAACCGTTGGTTCGCTGTTGATCGGCCAGGGGTTCAGCGATCCGAAGTATTTCTGGAGCCGCCCTTCCGCCACCAGCCCCATGCCCTACAACTCGCTGGCCTCGGGTGGCTCTAACCTGGGGCCGCTGAACCCTGCGCTGATGGACGCGGTCAAGGCGCGAATCGACGCCTTGCACGCGGCCGATCCCGGCAACACGGCCACGGTGCCCGCCGACCTGGTCTACAGTTCCGCCAGTGGCCTTGATCCGCACATCAGTATTGCGGCAGCGTTGTACCAGGCGGGGCGGATCTCACGGGTGCGCCACCTGCCCATCGAGAAGGTCCAGCAGCTGATCAGCGAGTATTCTGAAGGGATGCTGCTGGGGTTTCTCGGTGAACCCCGGGTCAACGTCCTGGCCGTGAACCTGGCACTCGACGCCGCACATTGAGCGACAACACACGGTGAGCCTGATGGCCGAACAACGCCCTGATCCGGACCAGCTACTGGCCCGGATTCGCGAAGAGGAAGCGCAGGCCAAACGCGGTCGGTTGAAGATATTTTTCGGTGCCAGTGCCGGTGTCGGCAAGACCTACGCGATGCTCGCCGCCGCCCATGCGGCGAAACTGCAAACCAGTGACGTGCTGATCGGCGTGGTCGAGACCCACGGTCGCGCCGAAACCCTGGCGCTGACACAAGGCCTCGAACAGCTGCCCCTCAAGCAGGTCGTCGACAAGAACCGCACCGTGACCGAGTTCGACCTGGACACCGCACTCGCCCGCCATCCCGGGCTGATCCTGATTGACGAACTGGCGCACTCCAACGTGACCGGCTCCCGGCACCCCAAACGCTGGCAAGACGTGGAAGAGCTGCTCAGCGCCGGAATCGATGTCTGGTCGACCATGAACGTCCAGCACCTGGAGAGCCTCAACGATATTGTCGGCGGCATCACCGGCATTCGTGTCTGGGAGACAGTGCCCGACCATGTGTTCGACAACGCCGACGAGGTGGTCATCGTCGACCTGCCACCCGATGATCTGCTGCAGCGATTGAAGGAGGGCAAGGTCTATCTGGCCCAGCAGGCCGAACGCGCAGTGCAGAATTTCTTTCGTAAAGGCAACCTGATTGCCCTGCGCGAACTGGCGCTGCGCCGCACCGCCGACCGGGTCGACAGCGACATGTTGCAGTACCGCCAGAGCGGTGCGGTCAAACCGGTCTGGGGCACCCGCGACTCGTTGCTCGCCTGCGTCGGTCCCCATGAGCAGGCCGAAAAAACCGTCCGCTCGACGGCCCGCCTCGCCACTCAACTCAATGTGCCCTGGCACGCCGTGTACATTGAAACCCCGGCCTTGCAGCGCCTAACCGACACCCATCGCCGCCGCGTACTGGCGACCCTGAAACTGGCCCAGGAGCAGGGCGCACAGATCTCGACCCTGGCCGGCCAGGACATCGCCGACGTGCTGATCAAGTACGCCCGCCAGCACAACCTTTCAAAGATCGTGCTGGGCCGTGATGAACGTCCACGGCGTCCATTCTGGCGACGGGCACTGGCCGACCGGATCGGTGAATCGGGCGCCGACCTCGATGTGATTCAAATCTCGCTCCCGGCCAACCGACGTCCACAGACCGAGACCCGGCCTGAAACCAGCAGCAACCCGATTGCCTGGCCAGCCTATGCCTGGAGCATGGCGGTCTGCGCGGCAACCACCCTGTTGGCCCTGCCCATGCTGCACGTGCTCGAACAGGCCAACATCGTCATGATTTTCTTGCTGGCCGTTGTCGCCGTGGCGGTGCGCTTTGGCCGCGGTCCGGCCATCCTGGCAGCCTTTGTTTCAGTGGCATCCTTTGACTTCTTTTTTGTAGCGCCACGCTTTTCGTTCGCCTTTGCCGATGTCCAGTACCTGGTGACCTTCAGCGTCATGCTCGTGGTGGCGCTGGTCATCGGGCAAATGACCGCTGGCCTGACTTATCAGGCGCGGGTGGCGCAACGGCGCGAAGATCGCATGCGGGCGCTGTACGACATGTCTCGCCTGCTGTCCGCCGCGCTGATGACCGAACAGGTCGCGGACATCAGCGCACAGTTTCTGTCCGCCGAATTTGGTGCCCGGTCTGCCCTGCTGGTGGCTGATGACAACAACAAGCTGATGCCCCCCATGGTCACCGGGGAGGCACCGCAAGTAGACGTCGCCATCGCCCAGTGGTCGTTCGACAAAACCGAACCGGCCGGCTACGGCACCGACACCCTGCCCTCCAGCTCTACGCTCTACCTGCCCTTGTCGGCGCCGATGCGCGTGCGCGGCGTGCTGGCCGTGCAACCACGGGACACCACCCGCCTCGTAGTGCCGGAACAACGGCGCCTGCTCGACACCTGTGCGTCATTGCTGGCCATCTCCCTCGAACGCATTCATTACATCAACGTGGCCCAGGACACAACGCTGCAAATGGAATCCGAGCGCTTGCGCAATTCGTTGCTTTCAGCCATTTCCCACGACCTGCGGACCCCGCTTTCGGTGATGGTCGGGCTGGCCGAAGCACTCAAATTGACCCGCCCGCCCCTGACCGGCGAAGCCGCCGAGATCGCCACCGCGGTGGGTGAATCGGCACTGCGCATGAATACCCTGGTCAACAACCTGCTGGACATGGCTCGCCTGGAATCGGGCAAAGTGGTGTTGAATCGTCAGTGGCAACCCATTGAAGACGTGGTGGGCAGCGCCTTGCGGGCCATCCAGCCGATTCTGGGCCAGCGTTCGGTGCAGGTCGCGCTGGACGATGATTTACCTCCGGTGCACATCGACGCGGTACTGATTGAGCGCATCCTCATCAACTTGCTCGAAAACGCCGTGAAGTACACACCGCAGGGCACCTCTATCGAACTGGGCACCAGGACCACACCGGACCATATCGAGTTGTGGGTCGCCGATGAAGGACCGGGATTACCCCAGGGTCACGAAGACGCCATTTTCAATAAATTCATGCGCGGCAAAAAGGAAAGTTCGATTCCGGGCGTGGGCTTGGGCCTAGCTATCTGCCGGGCCATTGCCCAGGTGCATGGCGGGACTATTCTGGGCGCCACGCGGCCCACGGGTGGGGCTTGCTTCACGCTGCGCCTGCCCCGTGAAACCCCACCGGACATTGAAACCTTTGCGCAGCAAACTGACGAGCAGCAGCCATGAACGAATCAGTGCCCCACGTTCTGATCATCGAAGACGAAAAGGAGATTCGCCGTTTCGTGCGCATGGCCTTACAGGCTGAAGGCCTGGAGGTGCATGAGGCCGATACCTTTCACCGAGGCCTGATCGACGCGGGTACACGCCGGCCTGACTTGATCGTGCTTGACCTGGGCTTGCCCGACGGCGACGGCATTGACCTGATCCGCGATGTTCGCGGCTGGTCACCCGTGCCCATCATTGTGTTGTCTGCCCGGGGTGCCGAGGCCGACAAAATCCTCGCACTGGACACCGGGGCTGACGACTACCTGGTGAAACCCTTTGGCACCGGAGAGTTGCTGGCCCGTGTCCGCGCGTTGCTGCGTCGGCAGGCCAAGGAAGCGGAAAACACCTCAGTGTTCAGCTTCGGCGACATCACCATCGATGTGGAACGGCGCGTCGTCGAACGCTCCGGCGCGCCCTTGCATTTGACGCCGCTGGAGTACCGTTTACTGGTTCACCTCTGCTCACACCCCAATCGGGTCCTGACTCACTTGCAGCTGCTGAAAGCGGTCTGGGGGCCGTCGCACACCACCGACACCCCTTACCTGCGCGTGTTCATGGGTGGTTTACGCAAAAAAGTCGAAGTAGACCCGTCCCAGCCACGGCATCTGGTCACGGAAACAGGGGTTGGCTATCGCTTTATTCCTTGAATTTACGGATTGAGGCTATCGGCCTTTTTGCTTGATTCAAAAGACCGCTTTGGGTCGATTTCTGTCGGTCACGACAGGCAATAATCGGCCAAAAACAGACGTTCAGCCTTCTCACTAAAGACCACGTATAGAGCTGACGATGAGATTTATGCGCGACGGTTCGAATGTGGGCTTTAATGTCCGTGCTTATATGCAGCCGAACGAAGATGGATGCCCCTAACGGTGGGTTCAGGTTGCCATGCACTCGTCTAATCAAGGAAGAAACGACATTGAAAAAAATAGCTTTCGGCGCCCTGTTGTTGACCTGGCTGACTACTATCGCACTCGCTGACGAGAACCCTGTCGGCTTCCAAGCTGCCACACTGCCGGACTCGCACAATGACCGCGCACTGGAGATGGTCGTCTGGTACCCCAGTGCAACTACCGCCACCACGCAATTGATCGGCGATGATGTGGTGTTCGTCGGGGCTTCTGCCGTTCGTGACGCGCCGCCCGCTGCTGGCAAGCATCCATTGTTGGTGCTCTCCCACGGGTACAGAGGTAACTGGAGCAACCAGATCTGGCTTGCCAGTGCTCTGGCTCATAGGGGTTACATCGTCGCCGCAATCAATCACCCTGCACCACCACTCATGACCGTAGCCCTCAAGCAGCGGCGCAGTTATGGCAGCGGCCCGTTGATGTGAGTCGAGCCATTGATAGCGTCACGACTCAACCTGAAAAATTCGGCTTGGTCGCCAATGACCGAATTGCAGTAGTGGGCCATTCACTCGGCGGCATGACCGCCTTGAAGATCGCTGGTGCTCGTTTCGATCCAGACCGCTTCGCCCATAACTGCAAAGCACACCCGCAGTTAGCAAGTTGCACCGTCTATGGAAAGATAAACCCCGCAAGCACCTCAGAATCAAAGGCCGCGTTGGCCGCCGATTTGCGCGATAAACGTGTCACTGCTGTGGTTACGTTGGACCTGGGCCTTTCACGGGGCCTGACCGATGAAAGCCTGGTCGCGCTGCCGGTACCAACGCTGGTGATCGCTGCCGGCGTACCGTCGCACGATCTTCCCGCCGAGTTGGAGTCTGCCAACCTGGCCAAACGCCTGCCTGCGGCGTCAAGCCGTTACGTCGAGATCAGCGACGCAAGCCACTTCAGCTTCTTGTCGGTGTGCAAACCTGGCGCGGAGGTATTGCTCGAAGAAGAAGTACCAGGCGATGGCATCATTTGCCGAGATGGCGATGGCGATGGAGCTCGCTCGCGTGAGGTGATCCAACAGCAGGTTACATCGCTGATCGACGAGTTTCTTCAGTCCTCTATCTACAAAGAAGGCAGTTTGTAAAATCGTGGTACGAGAACTGCGGCCCTTCCTGATAGACAACTATCGGCCAATAGCTGCCGGCCGCCACCACCAGCAATGGGCATTTCTTTGCGATCACGATTGCGACGAGAGTAGGTCAAGTCCGATGCAATCGGTGGGTCAGGTCGAATGCAAACGGGTGGTCAACTGGAGCGTAATTCGCACCTCAGTATTTTTCTTGGTTGACGAGGTAGCGTAGGTGACGAACCTCTCCTGCGTAGCTCCTCGCCCTCTGGACGTCTCCCGCCATTGCTTCGATAGCACCCTGGGCTTTTGGATCTTCCAAGGACTTTTCAACAAGGCGCACGACCCTAAACAACGTCCACGCTGCAATGAGGACGAGGTCCTGCATAGGTTCATCAATATACGCATCACCAACAGGTTTATTCCGTTGCTCACCGTGCCACGCCGGATTCTTCATGAAGGAGGGTGTGCTTCCTCCACCAAATGCAAGCAGATAACCGTGGACGATGCTATTTCGATATTCATTCAGATCCTCTGCAGCAAGCGCTGCAGCCTTCAGCACGTCATTACATTTCGCACTGAGCTTCGGATTTCCCTCGCCAAGCCTTTTAAATTGGTCTTCAGATTTCAGCTTTTCTGTAAAGGGACGAACTCCCGCCACGCAGGTTTCAGATAGAGTCCAAAGTGCTCGTTCTAATGTGGTCTCGAACAGGCCATAGGCGACGATGAAGGCCCCGATCAGCCTAAGGTTGTCCGGCATAAGACCCAGGGTGTGTAGTCGCACTTGAATATCGAGTGATTCAGCATGGTAGTCATGTGGCATAAGGCCCGTCCGAGCGCGAAGTTTGGTATAGAAAGTACCATTTGTTTGTAATTGATGGCTTAGGGGAAATTAGCCAAACACTGAAGGAATGCAATTGCCGCGCCCCGATCGCGAGCGAGTGCGTCCTGGTTGCGCGGAAAGAAATCGATGGCATACGGCAGGCAGTTTTTGGCATTAAGCTGGTTTCATTGAACGGCTGCTCCTGGCCGTCAGCTGCCATTTGTGAGGAGAGATGCCTTTAGGTTTTGGCGTTGGCAGGCGCCGAGTTTTTTGGGGCTCTTGGCTTACGCTTGGTCTCGGACAACTTACGAGTCTGAATCAACTGCTGCTCCAAGGTTTCTGCTCTTGCCAACTGAGCCGCAGCATGCTGCTGTGCTCGGCTCAGTTCGCTCTGGGCCAACTCCAGTTTTCGTTGCAGGTCGTCATGCTTTCGGCTGGCGGTCTTTAACTGGTTTACTGCGGCTTTCCCCTCCTCCCGGGCCCGATCTACCTCGCGGTGAGCCCGATCCTCAACGCCACGCAAATAATTCTCCTGCGTGATTCTCTCCTGCTCGGTCTTAAGTCGCAGCGAGTCGAGCTCCTGCTTGAGTGTTTGATTTTGCTGCAGGGCATCATGTCGTTCACGCTTTAAGGCATCACGCTGTTGCTGCAGCTCCTCGATCTGCGACTGCCTCTGTGCCAACAGCAGATCCAGATCACCCAAGCGCGATTCGGCTGCCTGCCGCCCGGCCAGGGCTTCTAAAACCTGTTGCCGCCCCTTAGCTAAGTCCTGATGCGCTTTATCCTCAACTGCTGCGAGTCGCTCGCGCTCAGAGTCCAGAACTTGCCGCTGCTCAGTTAGGGCCAGCTCCGCCACGCCTTGTGCAAGATGTATAGCCTGTTGCCACACCGAAACGAAGGCCTGTGACACCTCGCCAGGTAATGTTGGCAAACGGGTCTCGCCGTTCAAGCGTTCGGCCAAACGTGCCCACCAAATATCCAGCAGTCCACCAACTCGCGCCGGGCTACCTCGCCCCAGTTCCAGCCGCACCCGTTCCACAGTCGGTCGTTCGCCGCGAGCAAGCACCGCATCAGCAGCCGCAAACACTTCGTTTTCCGGCACCCCTACCGCCATGACTCACCTCCGTATATATTAGGTCTGATAATCAAATCTTATCCGACGTTATTCTCTCAAATATGGATTAATAATACGTTGAACGTATTAAATATTACAGATCAGTTACCTTTGGTCGACGAAACCGCACTAAACTCGCATTCCCTGGCGCTAAGCGCCCAGGAAGCCGCGGCCGCGTTTATCGCCGCCGGCACCGCGGCCAATACCGTGCGCAGCTACCGCAGCGCCCTCGCCTACTGGTCGGCCTGGCTGCAGCTGCGTTACGGCCAGGTACTTGGCGATGCGCCGCTACCGACTACGGTCGCCGTGCAGTTTGTCCTCGATCACCTGGCCCGGCCGTTGGCCGACGGCGGCTGGGCCCACCTGCTGCCACCGTCAATCGACGCCGCACTGGTCACCGCCCGGGTCAAGGCTAAGCTGGGGCCGCTGGCGTTCAACACGGTCAGCCACCGTCTGGCGGTACTCGGTAAATGGCACCGGCTCAACGAGTGGGACAGCCCTACCGAAGCGTCGGCGCTGAAGACCCTGCTGCGTGACGCGCGCAAGGCGCAGTCACGCCAGGGCGTGAACGTGCGCAAGAAAACCGCGATCGTGCTCGAGCCGTTGCAGGCGCTGCTCGCCACCTGCGACGACGGCCTGCGCGGCGTGCGCGATCGCGCCCTGTTGTTGTTGGCCTGGAGCGGTGGCGGGCGACGCCGCTCGGAAGTGGTTGGCCTGCAGGTTGATGATGTGCGCCAGCTGGATGCCAACACCTGGTTGTATGCCCTGGGTGCGACCAAGACCGACACCGGCGGCGTGCGCCGCGAGAAGCCACTGCGCGGCCCGGCCGCCGCCGCGCTAGCGGCCTGGCTGGCGGCGGCACCGGCCGAATCCGGCCCGCTGTTTCGCCGGCTGTATAAAGGCAACTCCGTGGGTCGCACGGGACTGTCGGCGGACCAGGTGGCGCGCATCGTCCAACGCCGCGCGCAATTGGCCGGTCTAGAGGGCGATTGGGCGGCACACAGTTTGCGCTCGGGTTTCGTCACCGAGGCCGGGCGTCAGGGCGTGCCGCTCGGTGAAGTAATGGCCATGACCGAACACCGCAGCGTCAGCACGGTGATGGGCTACTTCCAGGCCGGGGCGTTGCTCAGCAGTCGCGCCACCTCGCTGCTGGGGGATGGCGAGTCATTTACTCAAGGCGGCTTGCCGCACGCCAGCGAAACCGATCCGAGTGAGCCATGAGGCTGCCTGCATTCGGTGACATGGCTGGATCGAGTTTCATCGTGCGCTCGCTGCCGGAGCGGCCGTGCCTAGCGGGCGATGACCCTGCCGATGGCAAGGCGAAGTGCCGATCTTCACGCCGAAGAGCTCACACCTGTTGAGCTTCACGCTGGACAACAGCCAACAATGTTTCAAGCGTCTGGCCTGGCTCGAGCACCAAAAAGCTTTCTGCGATCAGGGTCAAGGGATGAACACCGAGCACCGAGGCGAGCTCGACCACTTTGTCCAGAGTGGGGCATTTCATACCACGCTCCAAGGTACTGAGGTAGGTTCGGCTGCTCACGTCGGAAAAATCCTCTTGGGTCAGCTGACGCGCTTGGCGTCGGCCCTTGAGCGCCCGACCGAAGGCTTGTCTCATGTCCATTTGTGCGACTCACAAAAGGAACGATGAAGCCTTTTCGAACACTTTAGGGCTACAATCTATAGGGTTCGTTTTGCGAGGAGCTCCCGATGTTTTTTACTCAACCCGCGGCGGAATGCCGTTCTTCGATGCCGCTTGACCGAACGATCAAGTGCTGGGGCGTGGTCGAGCGCGACCTGGAAACCCCGTGGTTCCATGTGTGCCTCCAGTTGCACGAAGACGGATTTGATTTTGGGCACACCCTGCTGGTGGCGGATATAGGGCAACTGGATGCACTGCTCG
>Ga0302169_10000411_pt1 | contig 13465 bp, 10 predicted proteins | sample I_Fen_N1_3_FD_193493 | JGI IMG/M metagenome (GOLD analysis project Ga0302169, IMG submission 193493) | Peat permafrost microbial communities from Stordalen Mire near Abisko, Sweden - I_Fen_N1_3 | ecosystem: Environmental > Terrestrial > Soil > Wetlands > Permafrost | place: Sweden: Abisko...
AGCTGCCCAAGGCCCCGGCCTCCAGCGGGCTCAGCCCCCACTCTTTCATCAGCGTCGGCAAGACCACCCCGTAGATCACCAGGTCGTAGCCGTCGAAGATGATGATCAGGGCACACCAGAACAACACCATCCAGTGAAAGCGGTTGAAACGTGCGTTGTCGATAACCTCGTGTACATCGATTTTTCGCATGACATCGGTCTCTTGTTGTTATTTTTTATTGTTCGCTTGGGCGTTTCGCGTGCTGCTGTGAGCGGTACAGGCAGCGATCCGCCGATGGCGGGCGCATTGTTGCTTGCCATGCAAAGCACTGTTACGCAGGATGCAAATCAAGGGTATTGGGGGCGCGAGAGGGGCAATATCCGCTTTGCGCAGATCGCTATCCGTTTTGTGCAGAGGGTGTTATCGGAGTGTTGCGGCTGACCATGGCGCGGCTCGCCGTTACAGGCACGGCGGCAATCGGGATCACACCACTAGCGCTGACGACGATAGAAAGCCCGTTTCACACACTCAGCCGACACCATGTACACCAGACTGATTGCCAGCATCACCAAGAGGATATGCAGTGGCAAAGGCACCAGGCCGAACCATGGGGCTACCGGGCTGTAGGGCAGTCCTATGGCCAGCAGGCCAATGCCCAGTGCACTGGCGATCAGCAGTTTCGCCGGGCGGCTTCGATAAAACGGTTTGTAGGTACGCACGATGAAAATCGTCAGCAGTTGCGTCAGCAGCGACTCAACGAACCAACCGCTGCGGAATACTTCAGGCACCATCTGCGCCAGCAGGTACAGGGCCACGAATGTCAGGATGTCGAACAGCGAGCTCACCAGCCCGAACACCACCATGAAATTACGAATCTGCGTGAGGTTCCATCGGTGAGGCGTACTTTCCCATTCCCGGTCAACGTTGTCGCTGGCAATCCCCATTGAAGGGATGTCGGACAGGAAGTTATTGAGCAATATCTGTTTAGCCAGCAGCGGCAGGAAGGGCAGCGCCACGGAAGCCAGGGCCATGCTGATCATGTTGCCGAAGTTGGCACTGGAGACGATCGATATGTATTTGAGGGTGTTGGCAAAGGTATGCCGCCCCTCTTCAATGCCTTCGCGCAGGACATTCAGATCGTGCTCCAGCAACACAAAGTCGGCGGCCTGTTTGGCCACGTCGGCAGCGTTGTCCACGGAAATCCCGATATCGGCGACTTGCAGCGCCGGGGCATCATTGATGCCATCGCCCATGTAGCCGACCACATGCCCGGTCTTTTGCAGGGCGCGGATGATGCGCTCCTTCTGATTGGGATCGACCTCGGCGAACAGGGTTGTCAGGGGGGCCAGGTGCATCAACGCTTCATCTTTCATCGCTGAGAGCTCACCGCCGCTGATGATTCGCTCCACCGGCAGGCCCACCGCCCGGCCGACATGGCCGACGACCAGATGATTGTCGCCACTGATGATCTTCACCTGCACACCCAGCCCGTCCAGGGTGGCGATAGTGTCCTTGACTCCGGGTTCCGGAGGGTCAAAGAACAACAGGAATCCGCGAAAAATCATGTCCTTTTCTTCGTCCCGACCATAGTGCGGCTGATCGGGCAATGCGCGAGTGGCAAGGCCGAGGACTCGAAAGCCCTGCTCGCTCCAGTCCGCGAAACGTTGCGCGATCGTCGCCAGTTCTGCGTCGTTCAACGCTAAAACCCGTTCACCTCGGCGCAGGTGCGTGCAAACCTGAAGCACATTGTCCAAGGCACCCTTGGTCACCATCAGCCTGCTGGCCTCTGGTGCATTAGCCACTACTACGCTCAGGCGTTTGCGGACAAAGTCATAGGGAACTTCGTCGAATTTGATGACCTCGGTGCACGGGTCCAGGTCTTTGCCAGCCAGGGTGACGGCATCGTCCATCGCGTTGCGCATCCCGGTCTGCAAACTGGAATTGAACACCGCCAGCTGCAAGACAGCAGTGGCGGCGACGCCCTCGACATCCATCGCAGCGTCCAGGACCACGACCCCGCGGGTCAGCGTACCGGTCTTGTCGGTACACAGAATGTCCATGGCCCCCAGGTTTTCGATGGCGTTGAGGTGACGCACGATCACCCCTTTGGCAGCCATGCGCTGCGCGCCTTTGGCCAGCGTGATGCTGAGAATCGCCGGCAACAGTTCCGGCGACAGGCCAATGGACAAGGCGATGGCAAATAACAAAGTGTCAAGGGTCGGACGATGCAGCAAGATGTTGATGCCGAATACGACGATCGTGATCACCAGCATCACCCGCAACAGCAAGGCACCGAAATGCCGCAAGCCACGTTCGAATTCCGTTTCGGGAGGCCTTAGTGACAAGGTCCTGGCGATGTGGCCGATCTCGCTGTCCTGGGCATAGCGCGTCACGAGCACCACGGCCGTACCGCTACGTACCGAGGTGCCCATGAACACACAATTGTGGCGCTGCCCCAAGGTGGCGTCGGGGGCACAGTCACCTGGCAGCTTTTCGACCGGAAAGGTTTCGCCGGTCAGCAAGCTCTCGGTGATGAAGCAATCGAGGGCCTGCAGGATGCGGCCGTCGGCGGCGATCAGGCTGCCGGCACTGAGTAACAGGATGTCACCTGGCACCACGTCACTGGCGGCAATCTCCAGGGCCTTGCCCTCCCGACGGACCGTTGCGCGCAAGGCGATCTTGTTGCGCAGCTGCTCCACCGCGTGGCTGGCACGATTCTCATACCAGGCGCTGAGGACCGCGCTGATCAGCACAATGCACCCGACAATCGCCGCGTCGAGCCAGTCGCCCACCGCCACGGCCACCAGCGCGCCGGCGATCAGAATAAGCACCAACGGTGTGCGCATTTGCTCCAGCACCAACCTGGCCAGACCCTGTGGCCGGTCCTTGGACTGAGGTGGCGCGCTGCGCAGTCGGGCCTTGGCCTGGGCATGGCTCAACCCCGTCGGCTTGCTGTGCAAGGTGCTGAACAACTGGCTGAGCGCCGGGCTCCAATAATCGGCGCTGACATCATGCGTCGGCTTTGTGGCGCTGGAGTGCCACTCGCGACGCGCCAGCCAGAGCCCGGGCAACATGGGTAACCAGAACGTCAGGCCGCGAAACAGCAGCGTCGCAGACAACGCCACCGCGACGTTCACCCCGACCCAATGCAGCGTCACCACGGCCGCCGCTTCGAAGGCGCCAAGCCCCCCCGGCACAATGCCGATGCTGCGCAGAACACTGGCCAGCATGAAACCGGCGAACAACCCCAAGGGCGGTGCCGAGACGCCCAACGCTCGCACCAGCACCCACAGCGTTGCACTGTCCAGCACGATGATTGCCAGTTCCAGCAACGTGATACGCCAGAGCAAGGCGTGGCTGCGTACCAGTTGTCGATCCGCTCCAGTGAGCAACGCAACGCCTTTGGCAATAATCGAAAATCGCTGCCCCGGCACATGGGTCGCCAGGCGTGTATTGCCGGCCAGCCTTGGCGTGATGACCGCCAGCATCAGACTGACGGCCACGAACACCACACAGGTAAACAACAAAGCGGCAGTCGCATGCCCCTGGAAAATCACCACCGGCAGGGCCACGCCAACGGACAGCACATAGGCCAGGAAGTACCCGGACAGATCCAGGACAAGGCACGCCAGCACCAGCGGTTTGGCGAACCCCAGGCGCACGAACGAGGCGACAACCGCAAAGGCTCCACTGATGCCCGAAGACGGCAAGGCTTGATCGACAAACAGCTTCATCAAGCTGAGCTTGCCTGCGTCCCAGAGTGAAAGGTGCTGGGCCCCGGCCTTGAGCACCACACGAAAAACCTGCCCCTGCGCCATGTAGGTCAGGGCTTGCAAGCCCAAGGCTGCAATGAGCCACAGAGGCTCTGCCTGCGTCAGCAAGCGGGTGAAGGATTCGACGTCGGTGAATTGCAGTGCGACGCCCACGACCGTCGCAAACATGGCGGCTCCCAGCAGCCATGTCAGCCAGAGTGCGGGACGACTGTAATGCTGGCCGACTTCCAGCGCTGGCGGGTGGGTAACGTCTGGAATGGGCGATTTGACAGACATGCCAGGCCCCTGGGCAATTCGGCAGATCGCTGGATTCTGGGCCCGTGTGGGAGCAGTGGCTTGATTAATGTCAATTGCGCATGCTCGAAGGGATTCAGTCCGATGGGATATTGCTGCCGATACCTGGATACCTGCCGTGCTGAACAAGCCACCTGGGCCTAGGTGGAACGTATTAGTTGCGCGTTATTATTGATGAGGGTTTGTATGATCTCGACCGATCCGTTGATGGCGAATTGAACGCCCATGCACACCAGTAAAAAACCCATCAAACGGGAAATGGCATCGATGCCCGACTCCCCCGTTACCTTCATGATTAAATCCGAAGCGCGCAAGCAACCCCAAAGTGTCAAGGCGCTAACAAGGAAAATCAAGGGTGGTGCAGTCAGCAGAACCCATTGTGGAAAGGTTGTGTTGTTTTTAATGGTGGCAGAAGCACTGATGATCATCGCGATAGTGCCCGGACCGGCGGTGCTGGGCATGGCCAGGGGGATGAAAGCGAAGCTGGCTTTTTTCGCCCCGCTATCGCCGCTAGCTGTTTCGCGAGGTTTGGGAAACAACATGCTTGAGCCGATCACGACAAGGATTCCACCACCGGCAATCCGCAACCCCGGGATCGATATACTGAATACGCCCATCACAAACTCACCGATGTAATAGGCCACCAGCATAATGATGAAGACGTAAAATGCCGTCAGGAATGCCTGCTGATTTTTTTCTTCACGACTGAACCCTTGGGACAAGGCCAGAAAAAGCGCCACTGTGGTGGGCGGATTGATCAATGGCAGCAATGCCAACAGCCCGAGCATGACGGCGTTGAATAAATGATCCATCCCTATACACCCTGAAAGTATCTGGAAACACTTCGTGATGCGTCATTACGGAGCCGACCTGGTGTCGACATTTCCTGTACTACATCCATGTCGGGGCTGCACTCGAACGCCAGACAAGTCTAGGTGCGATGTGGATTTTCACCATTGACGGCGATCAACCTGGGGGGCGCTCCAGCCTGCAACAACTGGCTTTGGCGCTTGCTGGACCACAGAATCTGACCATACCTTGATTTAAATCAGATGATTCAATAACGCGCGAAGCCAACGTAGAGCCACCCACGGAACACGTTGAGCACGGCTTACATCCGAAGCCGGCCCCTGCACAGGCATGCCGTCGATGTATCAGAACCTGGCCCTCTTCGCCGCTTTCCTGCTGCTCTACAGCATATTTGCCGGGAGTATCGAGACACGCCTGCTCAATGGTCCCCTCATGTTCATGCTCGTCGGCCTGATTCTCGGACCGGCGTTCCTGGGCGTTTTGCAACTGCGGATCGACAAGGACGGCCTGAGGATCCTGGCAGAACTGACATTGGCGATTGTGCTGTTCAGTGATGCGGCCAATGCCGACCTGAAGATTCTCAAAGCCCACGAAGGATTGCCCTTGCGTTTGCTGATGATCGGGCTGCCACTGACCATGCTCGGTGGTTGGCTGGTCGGTCGCTGGCTATTTGCGCAGATACCGCCGGTGGAGCTGGCAATAATGGCGACCCTTCTGGCGCCCACCGACGCGGCGCTGGGAAAGGCCGTCGTGAGCAATCCCAAGGTTCCCGGGGCCGTGCGTGAAGGGTTGAACGTGGAGAGTGGGTTGAATGATGGCATCTGCGTTCCAGTGCTGTTGATGTTCCTGGCGCTGCTGGTCGAAGAGCAGACCCGGTCTCCCCTCTCACTGGCCGTGGAGCTGTTCATCAAGGAGCTGGGCATCGGTGCCGTCGTCGGGCTGGCCCTTACACTGATTGCCTGGCTGTTGTTTCGCTACTCCGCAAAGCATCAGTGGCAAACCCCCATATGGTCACAACTGACGCTGCCCGGGCTCGCCATCCTGTGCTTTGCCACGGCGCAAACACTCGGTGGCAGCGGGTTCATCGCCGCGTTCGTCGGCGGGTTGCTGGCAAGCAGTCTGTTTTGCGAACAAAAGCATCACCTGCTCGAGGCCAGCGAAGAATTCGCCACCCCGCTATCGGTCATTACCTGGATCGTGTTCGGCGCGCTGGTCATCCCTCGGGTCTGGGACAATCTCACCCCGGTCATCTGGCTCTATGCGCTGCTGAGTCTGACGGTGATTCGCGTGCTGCCGGTACTGATCAGCCTGGCAGGCACGGACTTCGATTACGAAACCCGACTGTTCATAGGCTGGTTCGGCCCACGCGGACTGGCCACCATCGTCTTTGCCATCATGATCCTGGATTACCCGCTGGAGGCCGGTCGTACCGTGTCAGCTATCGCGGGTTGTACCGTTTTACTCAGCGTGGTACTGCATGGCCTGAGCGCCAATCCCTGGGTTACGCGGCTGGCCAATCGTAAACATTGATTGACTTGCAGAACTTTACCCCTAGGCTTCAAGCTTATCTGTACAGATTTCCCGATTTGTACAACGTCGCCTGGAACCTGCCATGTCCGCCTGCCCCCTTCCTTTCGCCGAGATTTTCGCGGCGCTGAACCCGGTCGCCGCTGCGCGTCGCACATTGCAGCCGAGCGCCTGATGTCGAACCGGGCATGGCTGATCGGCAATGCGCTCTGGATGCAGGCCGGCTGGTGGGGCTGCGTGCTGGGCGCGCGGCATCCCTGGCTGCTACTGGTGGTGGCGGCTGGCCTGGTCACCCATGTCGCGGTCTGTCCAAGGCCGGGCGAGGAAGCCGCTGCGCTCCTGCGTGTGGGCGTGGCGGGTTGGCTGATGGATGCCGGCTTGGGCGCGCTGGGGATTTTCGAATTTGACCAGGCGCCCCTGCCACTGTGGCTGGCGCTGCTCTGGCTGGTACTGGCGAGTGGGCTTCGCCACAGCCTGGCCTGGGCTCGCAGTCCTGTGTGGTACGGCGTGCTGCTGGGCCTGGTCGGTGGACCCTTGGCGTACATCGCGGGTGCGCCGCTGGCCGGGGTCGGCTTGCCCTGGGGCACCCTTGGAACCGCCCTGCTGCTGGCGCCGCTATGGGCATCCGGCTTGCCCCTCGCCCTGCGACTGGCCGCGCTGCGCTGACAAACTCATGGTGCCTGCTCCGGCTGGCGGCGGAAGAACAGACTCACCTGCCCCAATTCGACGCCCAGCTTGCTCATGCTCGAACGATTGATCAGGGTGTCGTCGTCCATCAGGTACATCCAGTCGTCGAAATCCACTTCCCAGTGCTTGCCATCCACCGGCAGGTCAAGGCGATAGCGCCAGCGCAGCGCGTTGCCGGCTACCTCACCCAGCGCCTCGCCAATCACATCGTTCGCCCGCCCGCGCCAACGCATGGGGCCGGCCGGTTCCAGGGTCCAGACCCGCTGTTGGCGCGTGCCATCGCTGTAGACAAAACGCTCGTCGAGGATCAGGCGCTGCCCTTCCCTACGGCTTTGGATCTGGACGTGGAAACGTTTGACCACTTCGCCTGAACGACTCTGGTACAAGCCCCAGGCTTGCACCGGTCGGGAAAAGAACGCCGCCAGATCCAGGCTCGGGCGTTCCTGGGCGTAGTGTTCCACGCCGACGTTGTTGCAGCTGGCCAGCAACAGGCTGCCAAGCAGTAACAGTATTCGCCGCATGTCCATCTCCTATTCAGTGGGTCCGGCCAGCCCCAGCAGGCGCTGGCGCAACTGTGGATCTCGAGCCCGCGGATCGAGCCAGATGTCGAAAAAGGCACGGGCGAACCGGGCATCAGGCACTCGCCGGCGAAGCTGGTCGTCGACGTAGAACGTGCAGCCTTTGCCGGGAAGGTAGACCCCGGTAATGCGCATGCCCGGCTGAACATCAACGAAGGCTTCACGCATTTCAGCGGACCATCGTTGCAGGGTGGCGTCGTCCAGACTCGCCCCGCCCAGGCGGCGCATTTCATCCAGGCTGGCCTCGACCAAGGTGTCCCTGGAAAGTGCTCGGCGATACGTCAGCTCGAGCGCAAACGGCTGGCCCCAGGCCGGCGGCGCCTCGGAGCTCCACAAACGCGCGGTGTACAGGCTCATGCCGAACCAGGTGAAATCGCCCCGGCCGACCAGGCGCGCCTCGGGGACGGCTGGCCGCCAGTCCGCCCAGGCTGGCACGCAGAGAACCAGCAACAGCAGACAGGCCTTCGCCAGGCGATGTCGGAAAGTGCGTCTTGTGCCAGCCACGTTCATCGGAGCCTCCTGTTTCAGCACAATATTGTACAGGATAAGATTTTTGTATAGCTTTTTCCGAACAAAAGGATCAAGACTTGTACAACTTTTTGCCGTCTATTCGCCTCCAATGCAGGCGAGTTTTGACTTTGCGCGATAAATCTGGAGGTTTTCCATGGCGATGCGTACGACCCTGCTGCTAGCTTGCCTGACCCTGGCCTTGGCCGGATGCGCCAGTTCCGGCGATAAACAGCCGCCAACGACCATGCAGGTGGATCTGCAACGCTACCAGGGCACTTGGTATGAGCTGGCCAGACTGCCGATGTTCTTCCAGCGCAACTGCGTGCGATCCGAAGCGCACTATGCCCTGCGCGAAGACGGCCGGATCGACGTCGACAACCGCTGCCAGGAGCATGATGGTCAGTGGAACGAAGCCCGCGGCATTGCCGAACCGCAGCAGCCGGGCAGTACTGACAAGCTTTGGGTTGAGTTCGATAATTGGTTCAGCCGCCTGCTGCCGGGCCTGACCAAAGGCGACTACTGGGTGCTGTACCACGACCCGGCCTACCGCGTTGCGCTGGTCGGCCATCCAAACCGCAAATACCTCTGGCTGCTATCGCGTACCCCCACCGTCAGCCGCGAGACCCGCGACCGGTTACTCGAGATGGCCCGCCAGCAGGGATACGACACCGACAAACTCATCTGGCGCCAGGCAGAACCGGCCCAGCCCTGAGCGGACCGAGCCACGGCGCTTACCCAGCGCCCGCTATGCGCCTTGTTCGAAACGGAACGAGGCGCCATAGGCCGATGTTGGCAAATGGCTCGAACCGTCGGCTCGTAGCCGCGAGCGCAAAGTACCGCTTTGCGCCCGAGTGCGGTACAGCCCACGCTTTTGCAACTCAGGGATCACCAGTTCGACAAAATCCTCAAGACTGCCCGGGCTGATCAGCGGATTGATCATGTAGCCACTGGTACCGGATATGCGCGCGTGTTCCTCAATGCGCTCGGCCACCTGCCCAGGGGTACCCACGAGGATTAGGTCGCTGCCACGGGTGACCTTGGCAAAACGCTGTTTGACGTCGCCGGCCGTCAAGGGTTTGCCACTGCCATCGGGGTGCATCACATAAGAGGTCATGCCCTCGGTGTGAGTCGACAGTGCCTCACTGTCGGCGTAGCGGCCGATATCAATGCCGGTGTCGCCCGCATAGCTGACCAGTTGGGCCTGCAAGTGATAGTTGCTTTGCAGTTCGTCATATTTGCGCTGAGCTTCGATTTCTGTTTTCGCCGTGACGATACGCAACACTGTCAGGGACTTCACATCCTCACGCTGACGGCCGCGTGCCTGGGCCTTGGCCCAGATTTCCTCCAGCCCCAGACGAATATCGTGGGGATTGGACTTGGCGATGAAGATCAATTCAGCGTGTTTGGCGGCGAACTCACGACCACGCCCCGACCAGCCTGCTTGAATCAACAGAGGCGTGCGCTGGGGCGACGGGGAAGTCAGGTGTGGCCCGGCGACCCGGTAATGCTCACCGGCATGATTGATCGGTCGCACACGGTCGCCCCGCGCGTAGAGCTGGCGCGCCTTGTCTGCGACCACGGCGTCGTCGGCCCAACTGCCCTCCCACAGTTTGTAGGCCACGTCGAGAAACTCTTCGGCGCGCTCATAACGATCATCGTGCTTGATCATCTGCTCCAGGCCGAAGTTGCGGGCGGCGCTGGACAGGTATGAGGTGACGATGTTCCAGCCGACCCGGCCGTTGGTGAGGTGATCCAGCGTGCTGAAGCGTCGGGCATGGGTAAAAGGGTGTTCGTAGCTGGTGGTCACGGTGACGCCAAAGGCCAGGTTTTGGGTGACGGCCGCCAATGCCGGGATGATCATCAGCGGGTCGTTGGCCGGCGCCTCCACGGCCCATTTCATGGCCGCATCGGCGTTGCCGCCAAACACGTCGTAGAAGCCCAGGACATCACCAAAAAACAGCATGTCCAGATGCGCCTGGTCAGCAATGCGCGCCAGGTTCGACCAATAGCCCAGCGAGTTGATCGCCAGTCGCTCGTCAGCCGGATGCGTCCAAAGGCTTGGCGCACCGCCGCAGCCCACACTGGCTTGCTCATAGAGCGCAAACAAAAGAGGTTTTGGATCGGACATCGAGGTTCTCGTCAATAAAGTTGTTAAACGCGGCGGGTATGGGTTCAGGACGGTCATTGGCTGATGTCTGCACCGATCCACTCCGGCGAAATCCTGCTCAACGTACTGCCAGTCTTCAGTTGGGAAATGACCTCGGTGACCTTGGCATTCCATTGCGGATCGCCCTTCTCAATCGCCACGACCTTCGGTTCGGCCTACAGCTGGTTCTGCTCGTTGAGAAAAGAGAACGGCGGATAGTTTTCCGTCAAGACGCCGGTCAACTCGCCTTTTTGCGTTACGCGATCAAGGGTGGTCCCTGCGAAAGCGGTTGAGCAGGCAGCCAGCAACGCCCGGCCAAAGGGTAAAAATGCGCATGCTTTCAAAGCCAGATGCTCCAATCAGTTAAAAACCTGATTAGATTAAAACGCACTATAAAAACAGCTTGTACTAGTTTTATGGAATAAACAGCTCGTTTCGAGCTATATCAAATGATGGTTTCCTTGCACGGCTTAGTTCGGGTCGAGCAAGCCGCCATGCCAGTTACGCGACACCCGACTCCCGGTAAACTTGGCCACCCCCATGCCTTGGGCGATCAAGCGATCGCGAAAGCGCGTGACCAGGCGCCCGGTTTGTTCGGCATACAGCACCACTTCCGATGATGGATCACCCGGGCGGCGCAGAATCCGCGCAAAACGCTGGCCTTCCTCGACTATGTCGCCCAGCTCTTTTTCAAAGATCAGCACCCCGGGTTGCGGCGCAATGATGGTTTCCATGTGGCCCATTTCCACCGCGTCGACAGGCCAGTCAGCGGGTGTCAGTGCCTCATCGATGACCCCGTATCCGCACAGCCAGGCATACAGGCCCTGGGCATCCTGTTCGGCGAATCGATCGTTGACGTCGCCCTGCCCTCGCAATTCCAGGGTCGCGGCCATGCGTTGGTCGGTCCTGCCTTCGCGCAGCCAGGGGGCAATGATGGATTCTTCGAACGAACCGTCACCGCCGTCCTCCCAGATGATCGCCAGGTCCATTTTCATCGCCGCCGCCAACTCGCGACCACGGGGCCAGAAGCTGCGATGAACGTAGAGGTATGGCAGCGCTTCGTCGTCGGTGTGCAGGTCGAGCATCACGTCGGCCGAAGCCGCCAGTTGCAGCAGTTTTTTCTGCCATTGCTGGACGTTGGTCATCGACCGTTGCATCGCCGCCGACTGGTCGAACCCTCGGTTGAAGTTATGCCCGGTGGCGTCGTGGTAACGCCCGAGAATCCGCCCCTGGCGAAACTGCCCGATGCCCAGCGGATTGGCCTGCGGCACCACGGTCACGCTGCCCTTGAGCCGACCCTCGGCCTCGGCCACCCGCAGGCGCTGCATCAACAGATGCAGGACCAGCATCCCGGCGATTTCATCGGCATGCACACCCGCCTGCAAATGCACCTTCGGCCCGCGGCCATCGCCTACGAAACGCCAGGCTCCGACCTGTACCGGATCGCCGTTGTTGTTGCGAACGTTGAACGAAATATCCTGCACCATGCGCTTGCCCTGCCCTGATGACCGTTAAAAATCGAGGTATTGCCGCTGCCGAGACTGGAGATTGAACACACGTTCAACTAAGCTCGCCAGCGTGGAACCACTGCCAAGGAATTCCCTGTGACAACCACCGTTCCGAAAAACCGCCGCGCCGAGCCTGACGAGCGTCGCGAACTGTTGGTTGCCGCCACCCTGCGCTGCCTGGGTCGCGACGGTCATGCCGGGATTTCCGTGCGCCGCATCGCCACCGAAGCGGGGGTGTCCGTCGGCTTGCTCAATCACCATTTCGGCACCATCGATGCACTGATTGCCGACACCTATCAGAAGCTGGCGAGCGAACTCACCACGGCCCTGCTCCAGGAAATCGAGCAGGCCGGCACACCCGCGCAAAAGATCGATGCGTTCCTCGTCGGCTCGTTTTCACCCAGGGTCATGGACCCGCAACTGTTGGGCGTCTGGGTGGTGTTCTGGAGCCTGATCCGGCACTCCGAACACGTCAGCCAATCCCACGTAAAAACCTATGGCACCTACATTGACCTGCTCTGCCAATTGCTCGACGGCATGGCCGACAGCGAGGGCTTCAAGATTCACGACACGCGCCTGGCGGCGATCGGCCTATCGGCGATGCTCGACGGACTCTGGCTCGAGTGGTGCCTGAATCCCGAGACCTTCAGCGCCGCCAACGGCCTCCATATCTGTCGTTGCTGGATAAAGGGGTTGCGTCACGGAGCATTCAGCACCGACGACGTCCTGTGATGGATGCCGGCCGAAGATCATCGCCAGGGTTCCGCTGACGGCGATCAGCCCGGCACCGATCATCAACGACACATCCATCAGCGTGCCCCAGATCAGGCTGGACAGTGCAAAGGCCCAGATCAGCCCGGTGTACTCAAACGGCGCCAGCAACGTCGCCGTGGCACGGCGGAAACTGGCGAACAGCAGGAACTGACCGATACCGCCCACCAGCCCGGCACCGACCATCCCCAGCCAGGCCGAAGTCGGGGCCGGGGTGTAGGTCCACGGCAGCGCCACGACCATGCACAGCACAAACACCACGTTGGTGATCAGCATTTGCTCCAGCACCGAGGTCTGGTCATCCACCTGGCGCAACTGGATATAGGTCAACGCCCAGCACATCGCTGCCAACAGCGTCAGCACAACCGGCAGTGGTTCGCTCATGTTGTCCGGACGGCAGGCAATGATCACTCCGGCAAAACCGATGATCAGAGTGAACCACTGCCAGGCGCTGGCACGTTCCTTGAGAATCAGCGCTGCCAGCACCGTGACCATGATCGGCGCGGAAAAATACAGGGTGGTCATCTCCGCCAGGGTCAGGTCCCGGGCCGCCGTGTAATACAGCAGCCAGGCCACGATCGACAACAGGCCGCGTACCACCAGCAAGCGTCGGCTCGGTGAGCGCCAGGCCCGCTGGACCAGACGCATGCGTCCCGCTGCCAACACCACGGCGACCACCACCAGGGCACGCCAGAACAGAATGGTCACCACCGAATAGTCAGCCACCAGCCACTTGATGACCGCGTCCTGCAACGCCAGGAACGCATAGCCCAAGGTGCACAGGCCAATGCCCTGCAGCGAACGGTCAACCCGTGGCGAACTCATCAGGCTGACCTGCGCACGGGCGTGCCGCGCCGCTCGGCAAAGGCAAACAGCGCCTC
>Ga0302169_10000412_pt1 | contig 13462 bp, 10 predicted proteins | sample I_Fen_N1_3_FD_193493 | JGI IMG/M metagenome (GOLD analysis project Ga0302169, IMG submission 193493) | Peat permafrost microbial communities from Stordalen Mire near Abisko, Sweden - I_Fen_N1_3 | ecosystem: Environmental > Terrestrial > Soil > Wetlands > Permafrost | place: Sweden: Abisko...
TGTAGGAGCTGCCGCAGGCTGCGATCTTTTGATCTTGCCCTTTAACCCTGCTGACGAAAATCCGTCGGTGACAACCCGGTCCATCGCTTGAAGGCGCGGGTGAAGTTGCTGGTGTCGCTGAAGCCCAGCAGGAAGGTGATTTCCGTTACCTGGCGCGACGCCTGGCTCAGGTAGCTGCAGGCCAGTTCCTTGCGGGTGTCATCGAGCAATTGCTGGAAACTGGTGCCGCGCTGGGACAGTTTCAACTGCAGCTTGGTCGGGCTCATGCACAAGGCAATCGCCACCTTGTCGCGGGTGCAATCACCGTCCGGGAGAAACTCGATGATTTTCTGGGTCACGCCGGTAATCACGTCGCTTTTATCCAGACGAGCCAGATAGCTGATGATGATGTTGTCGTTGACCTGCGCCAGTTCCGGGCAGGAACCACTGAGCGCCTGCAGCAAGTCCGTCCTGTCGAAAACCAGCAGGCTGCAGGCCTGGCCGAACAAGACCGGAGCCCTGAACAAGGTTTCGTATGGGGTGGCGCCCTCATGTGGCATCGGCCGGCGCAACTCCACCCGTACAGGCTTGAATTCCTGCTTGTAGATCAAGCGCATGGTTCGAATCAGAAAGCCGAAAAACGCGTCCTCGGTTTCGCTGCTGAGCTCGAGCAGATGCTCGAAGCGCACCAGCACGTGCTCGTCAGTCTGAGTGAGACTGGCCTTGGCCACCTGGGATACCAGGCGGAAGTAGCGCTCCAGGCGCCGGCAGAAATCCATCAGCGTGCCGCTGGCCGCCAGCGAGTAACCCAGGGCATGCAGGTGCGTCAGGTGAATATGTTTGGCCACGGTCAGCCCGAAATACGGGTTGTTGGTCACATCGACGCAGGCTCGATACAGACGGGTCATCGTCGCCGCCGGCAAGCGGGTCATCGGGTCGGTAGAGACATCCAGCGGAATGCCCATGGCAGAAAAAATCCGTTTGCTGTCCACACCGCTGGCATCCAGCGCCCGGGCAATCGCCACGGTATAGCTGCCAATGGTAGTGGGTTGTAACGCCTCTTCACGCAACGAAATGTCGTCGCCCGGCGTCTCCGTTTTCGAACCTGACATGTGCCTGCCTTTGGTGGATGCGAACCTCGATACTCGCTCCCGATCATGCAACGGTCAATGATCAGTGCGGAACCTGTCCACGTCGTTCCGATGGTTGGCGCGATAGTCACCTGCCCCGCTGACCAGCGAATTCATTCTATTGACCAGTGACGAACCGACCAGGTGCTCACAATGCGCTCAAGTAATGCCTCGAATAAAGAGAAGAATAAGCATGAACCTGAACGCAGAATTCGATTACATCGTGATCGGCGCGGGCGCTGCCGGTTGTGCAGTCGCCAGTCGACTGTCGCAGGACCCGTCTTTTTCGGTGTGCTTGCTGGAAGCCGGTGGCCCCGATACCCATCCGCTGGTGCACATGCCCGCCGGTGTCGCCGCCATGGTGCCCACCTCGATCAATAACTGGCAGTACCAGACAGTGCCGCAACCGGGCTTGAACGGCCGTGTCGGCTATCAGCCACGGGGCAAGACCCTGGGCGGTAGCTCTTCGATCAATGCCATGGCCTACCACCGCGGTCATCCTGAAGACTTCAATCACTGGGCGGCGCTGGGCAACCCGGGCTGGAGCTACCAGGAGGTGCTGCCGTTCTTCAAGCGCGCCGAGCACAACGAACACTTCAAGGATGAGCTGCACGGACAGAACGGCCCGCTCAACGTACGCTTTCACTGCTCACCCAACCCGTTCGGCGAAACCTTCGTCGAGGCCGGCCTGCAGGCCGGTTACCCGGCCTGCCCCGACCAGAACGGCGCGAACATGGAAGGTTTCGGTCGTGTCCAAGTGATGCAAAAGGACGGCCAGCGTTGCAGCGCGGCCAAAGCCTACCTCACGCCTAACCGTCACCGGGCGAACCTGCGCATAGAAACCCATGCCCACGCCACGCGAATCATTTTCGAGGGCAAGCGCGCCGTTGGCATTGAGTTCGTACAAAACGGGGTCAAGCGCTCCCTGCGTGCGCGGTATGAGCTGATCCTGAGTTCCGGCGCCTTCAACTCTGCGCAACTGTTGCTGCTGTCCGGTGTTGGCCCTGCCGACGACTTGCTCAAACTTGATATCCCGGTGGTACATGAACTGCCAGGCGTGGGCCAGAACCTGGTCGATCACATCGATTACGTGCACTCCTACCGAGTCAAGTCGCGCAAACTGATCGGCCTGTCGCTGGCGGGCATCTGGGACATGAGCAAAGCCGTCTTTCGCTACTGGCGCCATCGCACGGGCCCGCTGACCACCAATTTTGCCGAGGCCTGCGCTTTCGTCAAAACCACTTCGCAGTTGCGTCAGGCCGATATCGAACTGGCCTTGACCGTCGCCATGTTCGCCGACCACGGCCGCACGCTGTATCGCGGCCACGGCCTCAGTGTGCATGCCTGCCTGCTGCACCCCAAAAGCGTCGGCCAACTGAAACTGGCAAGCGCCGACCCGATGGTGCCACCGTTGATCGACCCGGCATTCCTGACCCATCCAGACGACATCAAGACGCTGATCCAGGGCTATCGCGTGATTGAAAAAGTCATGGGGACAAAAGCCTTCAAGGCCTTCAATCCTCGAAGTGTGATTGAAACGCCGATGACCACCGACGCCGAGATCGAACAAGTGCTGCGCAATCGCTCCGACACCCTTTATCACCCGGTGGGCACCTGCAAAATGGGTAGCGACGAGATGGCGGTCGTGGACGCACGCTTGAAAGTGCATGGCCTGGACGGCTTGCGCGTCGTCGATGCCTCGATCATGCCGACTATCATTGGTTGTAGCACCACCGCAGCCACCATAATGATCGGCGAAAAAGCCGCCGATTTTATCCGCCAGGATCGCGCAGCCAGCACCCCTGCCTCATCGGAGGACGATCATGAATCCAGCACGCTCCATCACCCCGCATAAATTGCTGACGGTTTGCGTCGTGGTAGAACTCGCCACCGGGTTGGCCTTTCTGGTCACCCCCGGTCTATTCAGCAATCTGCTGCTGGGGGTTACCGCAACCGCAGTGACCAACCTGTTCGCACGGTTCTTCGGCGTGGCCCTGATTGCACTCGGCATTGCCTGCTGGCCGCGGCCGCAAAGCATTGCCGCGGTTCGCTCGATGCTGTTCTACAACGGGGTCATTGCGTTGTACCTGGCGTATGTCGGCGTATTTGTCAGCAGCGGGTTGTTGCTGTGGCCAGCGGTGGTTTTTCACGCCCTGATGAGCGCGTTGTTGTTGCGTCGTTAACGTCAGAAGATCGCAGCCTTCGGCAGCGCCTGCAGGTGCGATCTTTTGATCTTCCCCCCCAAGTTCTGTCAATCCAAAGGAGTACTCGCATGGGAGTATTGGACGGCGTTCGTATCGTCGAAATTGCCGGCATCGGCCCGGGCCCCTTTTGCGGCATGTTGCTGGCCGACATGGGCGCCGAGGTGATTCTGGTCGAACGCGCCGGCAAAGGTGCCGACATGCTGGACCTCGGCAAACACGCCATCGTCAATCGTGGCAAACAGTCGATAGCCCTGGACCTGAAAGACCCGGACGCCGTCGACGCCGTATTGCGCTTGATCGAAGGCGCCGACGCACTGATCGAAGGCATGCGCCCAGGTGTCATGGAACGCCTGGGACTGGGCCCCGACGCATGCCTGGCGCGCAATCCGCGACTGGTCTATGGGCGCATGACAGGCTGGGGCCAGCAGGGTCCATTGGCCCAGGCCGCCGGCCACGACCTCAATTACATCGCGCTGTCCGGTGCCTTGTGGTTCAGCGGTGAAGCCGGACAACCGCCGATGCCTCCCCCTACCCTGGTGGGCGACCTCGGCGGCGGCGCGCTGTACCTGGCAATGGGCATCCTCGCCGGGATTATCAATGCCAGCACCAACGGCGTCGGTCAGGTGGTGGATGCGGCGATTGTCGATGGCAGCGCCAACCTGATGAACCTGTTGCTATCGGCACACTCGGCCGGCCAGCAACCACTGGAGCGCGGTTGCGGCTTGCTCGATGGTGCACACTGGGCACGTACTTACGCCTGTGCCGATGGCTTGTTCGTCAGCGTGCAGGCGCTCGAACCGCAGTTCAACGCGTTGCTGTTCAACAAGCTTGGCTTGGGCGACGACGCGGATTTCAAGAACCCCTACGATCCGCGTTTGTGGGGCACCTTGCGCGAACGACTGGCCACGGTGTTTGCCGGCCAGCCGCGCCAGCATTGGGTCGATCTGCTCGAGGGCAGCGATGCCTGCTTCGCCCCGGTACTGACGCCAGCCGAAGCGCTGACCCATCCACACATGGCCGAGCGCGGTGTTTACTCTCGCAAGGACGGCATTTTGCAGGCTGCACCGGCGCCACGTTTTTCCGTGACGCCTTCGAGCGCCGGGACGGTGCCCAAGCGTGGGGAACACACCGCACAGATACTGCAAAAGGCCGGGTTGCCTGCACTGTAGGAGATGCCGCAGGTTCAGGCTGTGTCCGGACGATCTTTTGATTGTGATTCCAAGATCAAAAGATCGCAGCCTGCGGCAGCGCCTACACGGGGATGTGGTTATTTTTTCAGGAAGACGGCAACTGGACTGTCTTCGCGCAGCGCATGGCAGGTGTTGATCAACTTGCCTGTGGCGTTGCTGTAGGCCTGAGCATCTGCCGCCGTGCGCGGCGCAACCATCGATCGGGCCATGGGAATGGTCTGAAACGCCGTCGTGGCCATCGGCAGCAGCAATTCGCTCAGGTGCACACAGCCGCCAACCCCGCCAAACAGCGCCTTGATTCGTCGCGAAAAACCCGGACCAATGCGCTCGCCGCAGAGTTTTTCGTAGCCGGGCATCGCGCCGCGACATTCACTGGTGGGAACATCGGGCATCGCCACATGCACCTCGCGCACGACAAAGTCATCGTCCAGCGTCAACCGCATGAACATGCCGTGATACGTCTGCCCCGCCAGCACCACCCGCCCTTCAGCGAGGGGCACGGGATGCGTCTTGCTGTCGCTCAAACGGCCTTCGATATCCCACAATCCGTCGGCCCGCAAAAAGCCCTGGCACTCGACCTTGCGCCGGTGGATCAGGCGACGACCCCACTCATCCATTTCATCGCTCATCGTTGCGCCGCCTTCCGGCGACGACGGTGCCACACCCACACACCCGCCAACACCCCGAAGAACGCCACGATCGGCGGCGCCGCGGCCTTGAGCTTGGGTATCACCACGTGCTTCAAGGCATACATCTGCCCCTGGTGCATGTAGTCATAACCTTCCGGCATCGGCAGCACACCGTTGACGCGGGCGTACTCGGCGTAATCGGCCTGCATGCGCTGGAAGCGCTCCGGCATCTGCTGCTGCAAGTCGATCACTTCACCGGGATCAGTCACGATGTTGTAAAGGTGCCATTGTTCATTACCCACCGGTTTCAGGCTTTTCACCAGTTTGTAATCACCCTTGAACAGGGCCGCGCTGCCGGAGAGTTCGTAACCGATGGCCTGATCCTCTGGGTGCACGCGTTCGGCCGAGCCTTGCAGCACCGGCACCAGGCTGCTGCCGATCAGCGGCTCTACGACTCGCCCCTTGTACTCACCGTTATGCGCCGGCACGCCAGCCACTTCCAGCAGCGTCGGAACAATGTCGGTAACGTGGGTGAAGGCCCTGACGATGTGATTGGCCTGGATTGCGGGCACGCCGGCAACGATCAATGGGGTGCGCAAACCGCCCTCACCGGCAAAGAACTTGTAACCGCCAAGCGGCGAGGCGGCCGCACTGGCCCAACTCGGGCCGATGCTGGTAAAGGCGCCCTTGCTGCCCAGGCGCTCGAGTTGGCGGGTGTAGTTCATTTCCAGCCACACACGGATTGCCGGAATCGCGTACGGGTCGGTCGGCTCGCTGCCGTTATCGGATAGGAATACAAACACGGTGTTGTCGTACTCGCCAGTGGCTTTCAGATGCGCGATCAAGCGACCGATCTGCTGGTCCATGGTTTCCGCCATCCCGGCGTAGACCTCCATGCGTCGCGCTTCGTAGCGCTTTTCATGCTCGTCAAGGGCATCCCAGTCTGCGGTGCTGACCATGGTCTGCATACCGACGCCCGCGGGAATCAACCCCAACTCCACGGCGCGGTCACGCCGAGCCTGGCGCAAGGCGGTCCAGCCCTGGTCATAACGGCCACGGTACTTGTCGATCATATCCCTGGGCGCCTGGACCGGGACGTGGTTGGCCTGAAAGCCCAGATAGGCGAAAAACGGTTTGCCGTCCTGCCGATCGGCGGCGATGTACTCCATGGCCTTGTCGACGATAAAGGTCGAGGAGTAATAGTCCTTTGGCAGATGCGCAGGCTGGCCGTTCTCGAACCAGGCGGCCTTGTCGTACAGCGGCGCATACGGCCGCTCTTCCCAGTTGTCCGAGCCGCTGTCGGCCTGGATGAACGAACGGTCGAAACCGCGATGGTCGGGCAAGGTGTCCGGGGTCTTGCCCAAATGCCATTTGCCGGTGATGTAAGTGTGATAGCCACCATCCCTGAGCAGGCTGGCGACGGTGATGGCGTTGTCATTGAGCACGCCGCTGTAGCCGGGTTTGCCCTGGTGTTCTTCGGGCATGGTTTCCGGCATGTTGCCGACGCCGTTGCGGTGGTTATCGACACCCGTCAACAGCATCGAGCGCGTGGGCGAGCACGAGGCCGTGACATGGAAGTCGGAAAAACGCACGCCTTCACGGGCCAGGGTATCGATGTTCGGCGTGGCGATTTCACTGCCGAAGGCGCCAACGTCGCTGTAGCCCCAGTCATCGGCCACCAGCACCACGATGTTTGGGCGTTTGGCAGTGGCGAAAGCGTGAGTGCCGAAAGCTAGACAACCGATCGCCAGAACAAGAGGTTTCAACGGGATCATTCACGGGGTCCTTTGTGCGATCTTTTGATTTTTAGATTCAAGGTTTCAACAGAGTGCCGATAACCCGCCGAAACAGCTTGCCGTAGGGTGGCCGCAGCACGCCCATGACGTCCCAGCGTGGCGGCGTAAACACCGACCGCTCGAGGCTGAATGCCTTGAAGCCATACCCGCCGCGATACCGACCAAAACCCGAATGACCACAGCCACCGAACGGCAAATCCGCCTGGAACAGGTGCTGCATCACTTCGTTGATACAGGCGCCGCCCGAATGGGTACGTTGCAGCACATGCCGGGCTTCGGCGCGGTCGTCGCCAAAGTAATACAGCGCCAGTGGCCGCGGATGCCCATTGATGTAGTCGAGCACCTCGTTGATGTGGCGATAACTGCGAATCGGCAACAACGGGCCGAACACTTCTTCTTGCATCGCCAGTGTCGTGTCCGGCGGATCAACCAGCAGCGTCGGTGCGATCTTGCGCGATGCGCTCAAGTCCTCGTTGCCAGGATTGACCTCGATCACCCGTACGCAATGCTCATGGGCGTCTTGCAGGCAAGCTTGCATCCGCCGGTATTGCCCCGGCGTCGCCATGGCCGTGTAGTCGGGATTGTCCAGCAGCGTCGGGAACATCCGCCGCAGCTCGACCTGCATGCTGCTTAACAGGCGCTCACAGTCATCCTCATGCACAAACACATAGTCCGGCGCGATACAGGCTTGCCCGCTACTGACCCCCTTGCCACCCCAGATGCGTCGGGCAGCGTTTTCCAGGTCGGCGCCGCGACCAATGATGGTCGGCGACTTGCCGCCCAGTTCAAGGGTCAGCGGCGTCAGGTTCTGCGCCGCCGCGCGCATCACCAGGCGTCCGACCCGTGGGCTGCCGGTAAACACCAGATGATCGAGCGGCATGGCGGAGAATGCCGCGCCCAATTCGGCACCGCCTATAAAAGCTGCCACTTCGCTGTCATCGAACTGTCCGGCCAGCAACTCGATCAGTAAAGCCGCCGTTGCCGGTGACTGGTCGGAAAACAGGATGATGGCGCGGTTCCCCGCCGCCAGCGCCTCGGCCAGCGGCCCCAGGGCGATGGCAATCGGGAAATTCCACGGCGAAATGATGCCGATGGTCCCCAGTGGCTGAAAGTGAATTTCAGCCCTCGCGCCCAGCCAGCCGCCCCCCAGCTCCGCTTTGCGGCGCTCGGGCCGCATCCAGCGGCGAACATGCTCGCGGGCGTATTTGAGGCCGCGGATCGGCAACAGCACATCGGCCATCAGCGATTGATCATGACTGCGCCAGGTAAAGTCCCGGGCCAGTGCCTCACACAGTCGCTGTTGATGCTCGACCAACAGATTGATCACCCGATCGATCCGTTCGATCCGCAACTCGGCCGACGGCGGCCCCTCGATTCGGGATGCCGCCTGTTGCCGGGCCAGCACCGCACGCAACCCGTCCAGCGCAGCGTTGGCAGGTGTACCGCAATGAGCGTCATTGTCGTGCAACGCAGAGTGCATGTTCAGGCTCCTATCGTGCCGGTTCGTTGGGTCCGACCAGTTCAAAGTCCGGATTGAACTTGTCCAGCGAACCGAGCACGTCATAGACCGCCAGCTTGCTGCCATCAATCTTCAGGTCACCCTTGAACACCGCCTCGATCGGCGACATCTTCTCCGCGAGAATGGCGTTGAGCGTTTCTCGGGTCAGGGTCAGCGTGGCATCGGCCTTGTCGGCGTTGTAATCAGCGATATAGGTCAGCGCCGAGTTCTCCAGATTGAGCATGTAGCGCTTGCCCGAGGTGCCGACGTCGGTGAAGTTCCAGTTGAGTACAATGTGTTTACCCTCGACATCCGGAGCCTTGAGCCGCACGCCCAGGTAGTCGAAGATATTGTCGATGGTCAGCGCCCGAAGCATGTCGGGACTGGCGGTGCGCAGCGGCGAGGCGATTTTCTTGCCACCGCTGCGGTGTTCCATGGCCGCCGCCAGGTAGCTGTTGCGTTCGACCGCCGACTCGGCCTGGTAACCCAATTGCTCCAGGGCATCGGCCGCCAATGCTCGCGCTGCGGCGTTGTTCGGCTCGGCGTAAACCAAATGGCTCATGGCCTGCGCCACCCATCGGTACTGACCATTGGCAAAATCGCTGCGCGCACGGGCCAGCACCGCCTCGGCACCGCCGCCATACTCGACGAATTTCTTGCCGTAGTCGCTATCGGACAGCGCATCCAGATTGGCCGGATTGGCGTCATACCAGCCCATGTATTGCTGATACACCGCCTTGGAGTTGCGCTGCACCGACCCATAGAAGCCATGGGTGAAGGTTTCACTGGCCAGGCTCGCCGGGACGTGATCGCGCATGTACTCGGCAATCTCGACCGGTTTGTAACCCTTGTTGATCAGGCGCAATGACTGGTCGTGCAGCCACTTGTACATGTCACGTTGCTTGGACAAGTAGTTGACCACGCGCTCATGCCCGAACACCGGCCACCCATGCTGTCCCACCAGAATATCGGCGCCAGGCGCGAACTGATGCAACGCCTCGTTGAGGTATTTCGACCAGGCCAGGCCATCGCGGATGGTCGCGCCACGCAACGTCAGCAACTGATGCTGGGTCGGTAGCGCCAGTTCACCGGTGTCGAGCACCTTGAACTGCGGGAAGTAGTGGATGAACTCGGCCGGCGCCTCGGTGCCGGGGGCGAGCATGTTGACGATTTCGACGCCATCGATGGTCAGCGTCTGCACCGGCTGGCTGAGTTCCAGGGTTGGCGCGATCATGGTAATGGTGCCGTTGGACAAAGCCTTGGCACCGCCCAGGTCGATCTGCCCCTGGGCACTTCGTGGCAAGGTCGTACCAAACTGATACTCGGCGCGGCGACTCATGGCGTTGCCGGCCATTACGTTCTCGGCGACCGCGGTCTCCATGAACCCTGCCGGGGCAATGATCTGCACCTTGCCCGACTTCACGTCCGCTTCGTCGACGATGCCACGAACACCGGCGAAGTGATCGACGTGACTGTGGTTGTAGAGCACTGCCAGCACCGGTTTTCTCGGCCGATGCTGGTAATACAGTTCAAGGGAGGCGCGTGCCACCTCGGTGGCCAGGTTGCAGTCAACAATGATCAGGCCAGTGTTGCCCTCGATAATGGTCATGTTGGTCAGGTCGAGACCGCGCACCTGATAGAAACCGTCAGTGACCTTGAACAGGCCGTTGGCCATGCTCTTGCGGGCCTGCTGCCACAGGCTCGGGTTGACCGTTGCCGGGGCGTGCGGACTGTCGAGGAACTCGTAGCCCTTGAGGCTGTAAACGACGTGCCCGTCGGCAGCGGTGGTTTCGGCGTCTGGCAGGCTGGCAATAAAGCCGCGCTGAATGTCGGCTTCCACATCCGGATCAATGGGCGGCATGTTGTGCGCCGTATTTGCATTGGCGGCGATGGTGGCCGCTGTTGCCGCTTTCTGACCGCCCTGCCCTGCGCTGTTTTCAACCGTTTGCACGTGAACGCCAGTTTGCCCTCGCGACCATTGCAGCGCCCCGACAATGCTGGCGGCCAAGACTGACACCGTCAGCACTACACGGATTTTTTTCATCGCACGGTCTCTCTCTGATTGTTGTTCGAATACCGTTTCGATGGTGCAAGCAACTGCGTCTGGCTTGCCGGTCTTCTCAATCAATTCATCTGTCTTCGCAGGGCGCCCGTGGGCCTTCGGCGGCCCGGGCCTGGGTTGCATCCCCCCTGCGGACAAGCGCTTTCGTTGCAATGACCTGCGACCACACCGCACGCCTTCCTACTATCGACCCATCAACTACGCCAACCACGCGTCTAACAATAAAGGGGAGTTGTCATGAGTGAAGATGTCTTGCTGTACGAAATCGTCGGCCCGGTGGCGCGCCTGACGCTCAACCGGCCACGGGCCATGAATGCGCTGAACCTGGCGACCCTCGCCGAACTCGAACGCTGCCTCAACGACATCGCGGGCAACGACGAACTGCGTGTGCTCATCCTCACCGGCAACGGCCCGGCCTTCTGCGCCGGTGCAGACCTCAAAGAGGTGCTGGCCGGTGCCGACCTGCCTGCCGGCGAAGCCGATTTTCTCGACCGGGCCAATCAGGTCTTCGGTCAATTGCGCAATTTCCCCAAACCGGTAATCGCCTCGCTCAACGGCGTGACCATGGCCGGTGGCCTGGAGCTGGCGATGTGCGCCGACATGGTAATTGCCGCGCAAACCGCCACCCTCGCCGACGCCCACGCCAACTTCGGTGTCTACCCGGGTGCCGGGGGCGCCGCGGTACTGCCGCGCCTGATTCCGCTGAACATGGCGATGTACTTGCTGATGACCGGAAAATCCCTGTCCGCCACGCAAATGAAGGTCTATGGCCTGGTGTGCGAAGTCCACGCCGACGAAGAACTCGCCGATGCCGCCCTGGCCCTGGCCAACCAAATCGCCAGGAAAAGCCCGATTGCCCTGCGCCGCATGAAAGAAGTGGCCCGTGCCTCCTCCGACAAGTCCCGCGACGACGCCTTGCAACACGAGCAAGTGATGTTGCGCCAGCACCTGCGCACCGCCGATTTCCAGGAAGGCTTGCAGGCCTTTGGCGAAAAACGCGCACCTAACTTCAAGGGCCGCTAGGCCGCATCGCCCTCCGGAACCATCAGGAACAGACAATGAACGATATCTACGTAGTGGGCGTTGGCATGACGCCGTTTGGACGGTTGCTGGAGCGCAGCGTCTACGACATGGTCGAGGAAGCCGTGGGCCTGGCGTTGCAGGATGCCGGCGCCACCACCGCCGACGTCGGCTCGGTGTACTACAGCACCATGACCAACGGCATGCTGCAGGGCCAGACCGGTATTCCTGGGCCGATTGCCATGCGCCGCGTTGGCATTCAAGGCGTGCCGGTATTCTCGGTGGAAAACGCCTGCGCCTCCGGCTCTTCAGCGTTCAACCTCGCCACCCTGGCGCTGCGTGCCGGTCAGTGCGACATCGCCCTGGCAGTCGGCGCCGAAAAAATGAATGTGCCGGACAAGGCCAGGATGTTCGCCGTGTTCGATGGCGGCTGGGACGTCTCCACTGTCGAGCAGAACAAGCACACCCTGCTGGCCATGGGCGAAGGCATCGTGCCGCCACCGGGCAGCGTTTCCGAGCGCCCGTACAGCGTGTTCATGGACGTGTATGCCGCGATCTGCCGCAACCACATGCTGCGATATGGCACCACGCAACGGCAGATTGCCGCCGTCGCGGCGAAGAACCACCAGCACTCGGTGCACAACCCGCTCTCGCAATTCCAGCAAGCCTTCAGCATTGACCAGGTATTGGCCTCGCCACCGATCAGCTACCCGCTGACCACCCTCATGTGCTCGCCGATCAGCGACGGTGCCGCCGCTGTGCTGCTGTGTAACGCCGAAGGCCTCAAACGCTTGAAAAACGCCGGCGAGCGCGCCGTTCGCGTACTCGCCAGCGTGGTGCAAACCGGCAGTAACCGTGGCCTTGATGAACCGGAAAAAATCGTCGCCCACCTGGCGGCGAAAAAAGCCTACGCCCAGGCCGGCATCGATCCATCCGACGTCAACGTCGCCGAAGTACATGATGCCTCGGCCATCGGCGAAATCCTCAATGCCGAATCGCTGATGCTGGTGCCGTTCGGCGAGGGTGGCCCGGCAGCCGAGCGCGGTGACTTCACCGTCGGCGGGCGCATGCCGATCAACCCGTCTGGTGGCCTCGAATCCAAGGGCCACCCGATTGGCGCCACCGGTCTGGGGCAGATCCATGAACTGGTCACCCAGTTGCGCGGTGAGGCCGGCAAGCGCCAGGTCGAAGACGCGCGCATCGCCATTCAGGAAAACGGCGGCGGACTGTTCGGCATCGAAGAAGCCGTGGTCGCCGTCAACATTCTCGCCCATAAAAATATTTAAGGAGCCCCCCATGGGACACGTCATGCGCACCCCGGAACAACTTGAAGCGGTCGAGAGTTTCCGTCGTTTCCTGGCCGACAAGATCGACCCGGTGTTCAACAAGCAATACCGCGACAAATTCATGCCCAAGGAGAAAATGGCCGAGATGATGCGCCAACTCTCCGAGTTCGGCATGGTCTCCGGCGCCGTCAGTGAAGCCAATGGCGGCCTGGGCCTGGACTGGCCGACCATGACCATGCTGTTCGAAGAAGTGGCCGCCTGTTCGGTGGACCTGTCGACTCCGGTGGTGATCAACTCCTTCGGCGCGCAGATGCTGGAAAAGCTCGCCCCCGCTCATTTGCGCGAACGTTACCTGCCAGGCCTGATCAGTGGCGATTCGTTCGTCAGCGTCGGCATCTCGGAACCGGACGTCGGCTCCAACGTGCTGGAGATCAAGACGCGCGCCCGCCGCGACGGTGATGACTTCATCATCAACGGTGAAAAGACCTGGATCAGCAACGGCTCATACTCCGACTTCCTGATCTGCACCTGCCGCACCGGTGACGACCCGCGCAAGGGCCTGACCCACTTCCTGCTGGATCGCAAAGAGCATCCGTACGAAGTGCAGAACATCCACAAGATGGCCTGGAACAGCCAGTCCACCGCCCAGATTTTCCTCAATGACGTAC
>Ga0302169_10000417_pt1 | contig 13267 bp, 8 predicted proteins | sample I_Fen_N1_3_FD_193493 | JGI IMG/M metagenome (GOLD analysis project Ga0302169, IMG submission 193493) | Peat permafrost microbial communities from Stordalen Mire near Abisko, Sweden - I_Fen_N1_3 | ecosystem: Environmental > Terrestrial > Soil > Wetlands > Permafrost | place: Sweden: Abisko...
CGCAGGTTGATCTGCTGCGCGCGCGCTTGCTCGTGCAGTGACGCGGTGTCAGCGCCGGTCTTGATCGTCAGCGTGTCGAAGAAGTGTTCCTGTTCGACGTGCAGACCGATGGCTTTCAGGCCTTGGGTCAGGATCGCGGTCAGGTGATGCACGCGATTAGCAATCTGCGTCAGGCCTTTGGGGCCGTGGTACACGGCGTACATGCTGGCGATGTTGGCCAGCAGCACCTGGGCGGTGCAGATGTTGCTGGTGGCCTTCTCGCGGCGGATGTGCTGCTCGCGGGTCTGCATCGCCAGGCGCAGCGCCGGCTTGCCGAAACGGTCCACCGAGACGCCGACCAGGCGGCCCGGCATGTCACGCTTGAACGCATCCTTGGTCGAGAAGTACGCGGCGTGCGGGCCGCCGAAGCCCAGCGGCACGCCGAAACGCTGTGCGCTGCCGATGGCCACGTCGGCGCCGAACTCGCCCGGCGGAGTCAGCACGGTCAGGGCCAGCAGGTCGGCGGCCACCGCTACCAGGGCGTTGGCGGCGTGGAAGCGCTCGGTCAATGCGCGGTAGTCGAAGACGTCACCGTTGCTCGCCGGGTATTGCAGCAGGGCGCCGAAGAACGGCGTCACGTCGCTCAATTCGCGCTCGTCGCCGACCACCACCTCGATGCCCAATGGTTCGGCACGGGTGCGCAGCACGTCGAGGGTTTGCGGGTGGCAATGCACGGAGGCGAAAAAGGCGTGGCTGCCCTTGTTCTTGCTCAGGCGTTTGCAGAAGGTCATGGCTTCGGCAGCGGCGGTGGCTTCGTCGAGCAAGGATGCGTTGGCGATCGGCAGGCCGGTGAGGTCGCTGATCAGGGTCTGGAAGTTCAGCAGCGCTTCGAGGCGACCCTGGGAAATTTCCGGCTGGTACGGGGTGTAGGCGGTGTACCAGGCCGGGTTTTCCAGCAGGTTGCGCAGGATCGGCGACGGCGTATGGGTGCCGTAGTAGCCCTGGCCGATGTAGGTCTTGAACAACTGGTTCTTGGCGGCGATGGATTTGATCATCGCCAGTGCGTCGGCTTCGCTCAGGCCGTCTTCCAGGCCGAGCACGCTGGTGCCCTTGATGCTGTCGGGAATGACGCTGGCGCTCAGGGCTTCGAGGGAGTCGAAACCGAGGCTGTTGAGCATCGCTTGCTCGTCGCCAGCGCGCGGGCCGATGTGGCGGGCGATGAATTCGTTGGCAGTGCTGAGATTGGTAGTCATGGCGGCTCCTCAGGCTTCGGCGTTGGCTTTGATCAGGCGGTCGTAGGCGTCCTGATCCAGCAGTTGGGCGACGGCCGAAGCATCAGCAGGCTGGAAGCGGAAGAACCAGCCTTCGCCCAGTGGATCTTCGTTGACCAGTTCAGGGCTGCTGTCCAGCGCCGGGTTGACTTCCAGCACTTCACCGTCCAGTGGCATGTACACGCCGCTGGCGGCTTTGACCGATTCCACGGTGGCGGCTTCAGCGCCTTTGTCGTAGGACTGCAGCTCAGGTAGTTGTACGAAAACCACGTCGCCCAATGCGTTCTGCGCGAAAGCGGTGATGCCGACAGTGACCGTGCCGTCAGCTTCGGTGCGCAGCCATTCGTGATCTTCAGTAAAACGCAACTCGCTCATGGAAACTCCTAAGGGGGCCAGACTCGTCTGGTGGACGCGATTGAATGCTGGGGTAATGCCCTGATTTATGAAGGGTTACTTGACAAGAACTTAGCAAGAACGCGGCCAATATTAATTAACTGTTATTAATCAATAACTTACGAGTTTTTTCTGGGCCGCGGTCACTGTTGGCTGTAGCGAAATCGCTACAGACAGGCGCAAAGAAAAAAGCCTAGGGGGATCAAAGCCTTGCACAGCGCTGATCGAAGCGGTGTGTAGCGATATCGTTCCACTGTAGCGCTTTCAGTACAGGTGGAGGTCGCTTTTAAAACACTTCTGGATTGCAAATCCGACCTGTGGAAGCCGGCTTGCTGGCGAAGACGATTTTGAAAACGCCATCGCCAGCAAGCCGGCTCCTACAGTCGGGGATGTTCGTCAGAATGTGTTCGGGCCAGTTGCGATCAGGACTTGTTGGGAATGCCGTACTTGCGCAATCGATGGGCAATTGCGGTGTGGGAGGTCTGCAGGCGGGTGGCCAGTTGGCGGGTCGAGGGGTAGCTGACGTAGAGCTTTTCCAGCAGGGTTTTCTCGAATTCGTCCATCGCTTGTTCCAGGCTGTCGACGTCTTGGTCGCTCTGGCGCGCCACCGAAGTACCAGCGATGTCGAGGTCGCCGATGTCCACCAGGCTGCTTTCGCAAATGGCCGCCGCGCGGAAGATCACGTTTTGCAGTTGCCGCACGTTGCCCGGCCAGCGATTGCCCAACAGTGCCGGGTAAGTGCCTGGCGCGAGACGACAGACCGGACGCTGGATCTGCGCGCACGCCTGCTGCATGAAGTAGCGGGCCAGCAGCAGAATGTCCTGGCCGCGCTCGCGCAGGGGCGGGACTTCGACGTTGAGGACGTTGAGCCGATAGAACAGGTCTTCGCGGAACAAGCCTTCGCTGACCATCTTTTCCAGGTCGCGGTGGGTCGCGCTGAGAATCCGCACATTGACCTTGACCTCGCGATCACCGCCGACCCGCCGGAAACTGCCATCGTTGAGGAAACGCAGCAACTTGGCTTGCAAGTACGGCGACATCTCACCGATTTCGTCGAGAAACACCGTGCCCTGGTTCGCCAGCTCCATCAGTCCCGGTTTACCACCGCGCTGCGCGCCGGTAAACGCGCCGGGGGCGTAGCCGAACAGTTCGCTTTCGGCGAGGTTTTCCGGCAATGCGGCGCAGTTCAAGGCCAGAAACGGAGCGTTGTGCCGCGCACTGATGGCGTGACAGGCCCGGGCCACCAACTCCTTTCCAGTGCCGGTTTCGCCCTGGATCAGTAGCGGCGCATCAAGGGCCGCCACGCGTTGCGCGCGCACCTTGAGCGTACGGATCACCGGCGACTCGCCCAACAGTGCATCGAAACCTTCGGCGTGATCGTGGTGTAGCGCCGACAGGCGTTCGCCGATACGGTTCGGTTGATACAGGGTCAGCAAAGCGCCGGCGTCAGTGATGGGTGTGGCATCCAGCAGTAATGTCTGCCCGTTGACGGTAATCTCCCGCAGCGGCAACCGGAAACCCTGTTCGAGCAGGGCGTCCAGCAGGGCTGGGTCGGCAAACAGGTCGGCGACGCTTTCACCGGCCGGTTCACGACCGTAGAGGGCAATCAGGGCCGGGTTGGCCAGCAGCACCTTGCCGGCACTGTCCAGCGCCAGCACCGGGTCGGTCATGGCCGCGAGCAACGCGTCGAGCTGCAAGTGCCGACGCTGGCCAGGCAGGATGTCGACGACTGTCACCGCTTGCACCCCGCGCACGCTGAACAGTGCATCACGCAGCTCTTCAAGGACTTGCGGGCTCAGGGTGGGGGCGTCGATGTAAACGTTGGGCGGCACCATTTCCACCGCATCCAGATTGAGATTGCGCCCTCCGAGCAAGGCCAGGACTTCCTGGGTGATACCGACGCGGTCGATGAAGCTGACGTGGATACGCATGGGACGCTAATGAATTCTGGACGGCGAAGGGTGGCAAGTATGCCTTGGCGCGGGCCAATGGTGAAATCCCGCGCAGGATTTGTGGACAATGGCCAACCCTGCAGGAACGGGCGTCATCCCAATCAAGGTCACTGGCGCCTGACACACCGTCTTCGCTGGCAAGTCTAATCGTCGCACCGCAGCGCCTGCAGTGTTTTTTGGTCGCTCACAGATCCCGCATTCATCCACCGACCCTGTGGGAGCGGGCTTGCTCGCGAAGGCTCTCTGACAGTCACCACCATTGCGCGCGATGGGAGCCCAATTCCCCGGCTGCAATCGCCCACTGCAAGGGCGTGCCGGTGATTTGCAGTGGCACGTGCAGCCGATGCGCCGGCCCCCAGGCTGTCTGCTCGAGCAACAGCCCCTGATCGCCTTCATCCTCTGCCCGCAATGGCGCTTCAGTCCCGCGTCCATGTTCAATCAGCAACTTCGCCGTGCGGGCCAGTGACAGCCGCGCGGACCCGCCTCGGCCGTCGCTCAAGCGTTCTGCCAAGAGCTTGATCGCACTGGCCGCCATCAGGTAGCCGGTGGCGTGATCCAGGGCTTGCAGTGGTAAAGGTGTCGGCTTGTCTGCGTGCTTGCAGCGCATGCCGGCCTCGGCAATTCCGCTGCTCATCTGTACCAGGCTGTCGAAGCCACGGCGGTTTTGCCAGGGGCCGCTCCAGCCATAGGCGTTCAGGCAAACGTCGATCAGCCCGGGAGCCAACCTTTGCCGCTCGGCGACGCCGTAGCCCAGGCGCTCCAGTGCATCGGCACGGTAGCCGTGGAGCAGAATGTCGGTGTCCTTGAGCAAGTGTTCGAACACGTGGCGATCGGCCGGGTCATGCAGGTCCAGGCGCGCGCAGCGTTTGCCCAGGGTCATTTCCGGCACGACGCCGGGTTCGTTCCAGGTGGGTGGGTCGATACGCAAAACGTCAGCGCCGAGGCCGGCGAGAAAACGGCTGGCGACAGGACCGGCGAGCACGCGGGTCAAATCCAGCACTTTGATCACGGCCAGGGGTTGCGCGACCGAACCTTGCCAGGTCTTGGCGTTCTGGCTGTGTTGGCGGGTGAAATCAATCAGCGGTTCGGCATTCACCGCCAGACCCTGCGGGTGAGTCTGCCATTGTCGCCAACTGCGCATTTCGGCGGCACACCCTCCGGCATCGACCACGGCTTGCTCCAGGTCACCCTTGGCCCATTGCGCCACCTTGCGCGCCATCGCGGCCCGGTCGGCACAGGCACCGAGTACGGTTTCGGCGGCAGCGCGGTGATGGGGCGCATTGGTGTGCAGGCGGATCCAGCCATCGCGGCTGGCATAGTCACCGGCGACCGGATCCCACGGCGGCGGCACGCTCCAGCCCATGGGGCGGATCGAGGAGGAAAACCAGAATGAGGCTAATCGGCGATCGACTTCAACTTCGGGCAAGCGACCGGTTTGCTGGTGCAGCAATTCACTGATGGCCTGGCCGGCGACGGCGATGCTGGCGCACGCCAGGTCAGTGACGGCAAAAGCCGAGGGCAGGGCGCCACTGGCGGCGGACGAAATCTGGGTGTGGGGCAAGCCGAGTGCGGCTTGAATGGACGTGAGTAGATCAGTCATCGAAGGCCCTCCGAAGCGAGAGCCCGAGCATAGAACAAAAAAACCGCAATCAAGATGAATTCCATTGTAGGGGCTGGCTTGCCAGCGAAGACGATGGGTCAGTCGACAAAAATACGGACTGACAAACCGAATTCGCTGGCAAGCCAGCTCCTACAGGGGGCGGCGGGTTATACGCGGAACTGATCCATGAGTTTCATCTGATGGGTGGTCAGGTTGTTGAGTTGGCTGCTGATTTGCGCCGACTCGGTGGCCTGTCCGGTCAAGGTTTCGGTGACGGTGCGAATTGCCGAGACGTTGCGGTTGACCTCTTCGGCCACGGAGCTTTGCTGTTCGGCGGCGCTGGCGATCTGCAGGTTCATATCGCTGATCACGGTGACCGCGTCGCTGATCTTGCCCAGGGCCTGGACCGCTTGCTGGATCTGTCCGGCATTGCTGTGGGCCTGGGTCTGGCTCGAATGCATGGTGGCGACCACACCGCGCGTGCCGCTCTGGATGCGTTCGATCACCTGGCGAATTTCCTCCACCGAATCCTGGGTACGTTTGGCCAGGTTGCGCACCTCGTCGGCGACCACCGCAAACCCGCGACCGCTTTCGCCGGCCCGGGCGGCTTCAATCGCGGCGTTGAGCGCCAGCAGGTTGGTTTGTTCGGCGATGCTGCGGATCACTTCCAGTACCGATCCGATCTGCTCGCTGTTTATCGCCAGGGCTTCCACTTCAGTCACGGCCTTGCTGACTTCGTCGGCCAGTTGATTGATGTCGCGGGTACTGCGCTCAATGATCTGCAGGCCATCGCGGGCCGACTGGTCGGCGCCCTTGGCCGCATTGGCCGCGTTCGATGCACTGTTGGCAACGTCGTGGGCCGTGGCGCTCATTTCATTGGAGGCGGTGGCCACCTGGTCGATTTCACGGAACTGCACCAGCATGCCTTCGCTGGTCTGGCGGGCGATTTCCGAAGACTGATCGGCAGTGCTGCGAGCATCGGTAATGCTCTGCTTGATCTGCGCAATGGTCGGTTGCAGCTTGTCGAGGAAGCGGTTGAACCAACTGACCAGTTCGCCCAGCTCATCCTTCTTGCTGTAGTGCAGGCGTTGGGTCAGGTCGCCGTCGCCGCTGGCAATCGCCTTGAGCATCTGGGCCACGCTGTTGATCGGCCGGGTAACGCCCGAGGCCGTAAGCCAGATCAACAGCAAACCGATCAGGCCGGCGATGATCGCCACGCCAACCGCTTTGATCGTGCCGCTTTGCTGGGCGTCATCGAGTACTGCTTGCAACTTCAGCGAATCGGCCAGCAGCACTTGTTTGGGCAGGTCGATCACCACGCCCCAAGCCTTGGCGTCAGGAATTGGACTGACCGGGTAAACCGCGCGGATCAGGTCACCTTGTTGGAGAATCTTCGGTGCGCCACTGCCGAGCAATTGCAGGATGTCCTTGCCGTCGGCGCCCAGGGTGTCGCCAATGCTTTTGCCGACTTTTCCGGCGTCGACGCTGTAGGCAGCCATCACCCCGGTACCGGAGACGATCAACATGTGGCCGGCACTATTGAACAGGTCGCGCTGGGAGTCGACTGCCGCGGCTTGCAGGGCGTCGAGGGCGATGTCGATACCGACCACGCCGATGGACTTGCCATCCACCAGCAGCGGCACGGAAATGGTGGTCATCAACACTTCCTTGCCGCCCACGGTATCGGCGTACGGGTCGAGCAGGCAGGTACGCTTGCTGTCCCTGGGGCAGGTGTACCAGACATTATACGGCGTGCCGCTGAGGTTCAGGGTGGTTTTGGTCATGTCCTCTTCGACCATGATCGTGTTGAGCGCTTCCCCGCCCGCGCGGCTCCAGTAGGTGGCAAAACGCCCGGCTTCGTTGGAGTGGCGAGCTGCGTCATTGGCGAATTCGCTGTCCTTGCCATCCAGGCCATTGGGTTCGAACGCCAGCCAGATCCCTAGCACTTTGCTGTTGCGCTCGAAGGCTGTTTTCAGGCTCTGGTTCAGTTCCTCGCGCAGCGCGCCGGCCTCAAGCGAGCGCTTGGCGGCCATGTTGCGCATGTCCTTGATCTGATCGGCCAGGGCGCTCACCACTGTCAGGGTCTCGCCGAATGTCTTCTGTACCCGCACCGCTTGCTCGGCAGCCTTGGCCTGCAACAGTTCCTGCACACTGTCGGTAAGCATCTTGCTGCTCGAAGAGCTGACCAGCTCATCGTTCTGATCGGTCTGGTAGAAGTTCATGCCCACGATCAGCGCGACCACGCCGAGCAGGCACAGACCGGAGAGCAGGACAATTTTCAGGCGGATGGACAGTGAGTCGAACATAGGGCGAACTCGCGAATGGATGAGGTGTTGGCTGTGAGCCGTTGCGGCTCACACGCTAAATCCATTTAGCGCCGATCAATGCACATCGGCGTGTCGACGAGGTTACATGAGGGGCAAGCCGACGAGCGGTAGTTGTTAAACGTTTGCGCAGAAAAATGTGCCGAAAATCGGAAAAGAAACGCGAAAAATCGCGGTATGGATCAGGAGGGTTGCGCCAGTGATTCCGGGCGTGACCAGATCCATAGATTGCCCAGCGTCATGCCGGCAATCGCCAGGTAGATCGGCCAGCCGTGATCGAGCAGTACCAGCATCAGCATGGCGCACAGCAGCATGCTGACGGTGGCGCTGACCTTGGCCCGGCGCGCGATGATTTTGCCGTTGCGCCAGTTATGGAGAATAGGGCCGAACAGCCGATGGTTTTCCAGCCACGCACTCAAGCGTGGCGAGCTTCTGGTCGCCGCCCAGGCGGCCAGCAGGATGAACTCGGTGGTGGGCAGGCCGGGTATGACAATGGCGATCAGGCCGATGCCCAGGCTGACGTAGGCGAGCAGGGCGAAGAGCAGGCGGGTGATTTTTGAGTAGACTGGCATGGGCTCGGCGCGATGGGTGTGGAATCCTGTGGATGTACTCTTTGCCCCGGTGGGAGTGAGCCTGCGGGCGAAGACGGAGTGTCAGTCGACATCGAGTTTGACGGATACAACGCATTCGCGAGCAGGCTCGCTCCCACCGGGAATCGGCGCTGTTTCAGGCCGGTTCGGCAGTTGTTGCGTAAGCCTGTTGCAGCAACAGGGTGAAGCGGTTGAACGCATCGATGGCGCCTTTATCCAGCTCGGCTTCTTCCCGGGCACTGAGCTGCAGTCCATCGAGGGCCTTGACGAAGCTTTTCCAGCCGACGGCGCGGCCACCGTCCGGTTCGCCCAGGTGACGGGCGCCGAAGGTTGCGCTCAAGCCAAGGCCGACGGCACGCTTGATCAGGAAGGCTGCGCCGAGCTTCGAGCCTTCGGACACGTAGAGCCAGCCCATAGCTGCAGCTTTACTCGGGTTTTGCACGGCGCCTGAGACGGCTGCCGGCACGTCGGTTTCCAGGTCTGCCAGATCCGCCCTGGCGGCTTTGGCCCGGCAGCGAGCCGGCAGGTCGGCAACGATGGCGGTCAGTTCGGCGTCGTTGTACAGCGACACCAGTTCCGACTGGAACAGGTGCTGCGCCACCACGAAACGGGTGAAGTTGGCCCGGGTTTCGAACGGTGCGTAAGTGTTGATCAGCGCATCGAGTCTGGAATGGAGTTCGTGGGTGATCTGCTTCAGGCGTTGCGAGCGCAAGGCCGGGTGTTGAGCGTTATCCTGAGTGGTCATGAGAAATCCTTGAGAAAAACAAGTGCCTGGTAACGAGACGTATGAGCAGGCGCGCGACAGTAAAAATCCTCACTGCGCAGCTTTGCTCAAGCCCGCGCAGAGAGGAGGGCAACATCAGATATCCCAGACCAGATTGATCGCGAAGTTGCGACCCGGTTGGGTCAGGCGATCGAGGTTGGCCGGTTGCGTCACCGCAGCTTCGCCGACGCTGTCGTAGCCACGCACGTCATTCCACAGCCAGTATTTCTTGTCGGTCAGGTTGTAGAGGCCGGCGCTGACGGTTACATCGTCGGTCACTTTGTAGAAGGCGCTCAGGTCCAGAATGCCGAAGCCCGGGGTCTTGAACTGGCTGCTCACGCCGTCCGGCGACTTGAAGTTGCTGTCGTCGACGCGATCTTTCTTCTGCACCAGGGTCCAGCTGAGCAAGCCACCATAGTTGTCCTGGTCATAACCGAGGCCGAACACGCCAGTCAGCGGATTGATACTGTTGAGCGGCTCGCCGTTGTCGTCGTTGCGACCGTACGCATAAGCCACCGAACCCCGGGTGTAGAGACCTTGGGGTGCGCCGAAGGCATCGAGGTTCAGGCGGCCTTTGATTTCCGCACCTTTGATGGTGGCGTGCTTGATGTTGGCGCTCTGGAAGGTCGGCTCGTCATAGCCGGGCGTGACCGCATCTTCGTTAATGAAGTCGCGGTACTTGTTATAGAACACGGCCACATCGAAGGAGCCTTGCTCGAAGTTACCGCGCAGGCCGGTCTCGTAGCTTTTGCTTTTTTCCGGTTCCAGGTTCGGGTTTGGCGCTACGCGGTAGCCGGCCGCTGTGTTATCGAAACGACCATACAGTGCCTTCGCCGTCGGGGTGCGGAAGCCTTCGGCGTACTGGCCATACCAGGTGTACTCGTCGGTCAGGGCGTAGGTCAGGCCGAACTTGGGCGAGACTTTGTGCCAGGTCTTGTTCTCATCGCTGACTGTGCCGCGACCGTCGGCTGCCACGGTATTGAGGAATTGCTCGGTGATGTGCGGCTTGAGTTCGGTGTAGTCGTAGCGCAGGCCGGGCAGGAAGGTCCACTGGTTCCAGCTGATCTGATCCTGGGCGAACAGGCTGTAGGTGTTGATGGTCGGGTCCGGGAAGTCGCTGGATTTTTGCAGTACGTCCGCTGCGCTGGTGGCGCCGATGGCGCTGCAGCCGCGGCCGACGGCCAGGCAAGTGCCATTGCCGCTGCGCGAGCCGGTGACTTTCTGCTGCTTGATGGTGGTGCCGTAGGTCAGCAGGTGTTCGGTGTCGGCGATGCTGAAGGCTTTATCCAGTTGCGCATCGAGGACCCACTGCTTGTCTTCGTAGACAGTATCCCGGGTACGGAGCACCTGGCGGGTGATCGGGAAGTAGAACTCGTCGGTGCTCTGGTCGGTCTTGGCGACCTGGTGGTTCAGGCTCCACTTGACGTTGTCCACCAGCAGGCTGTCGAGGGCGAAACTGTGTTCCAGGCCGAAACGCTCCCGGCTGATGGTGTCGTTACCGGTTCGCCACTGGTACATGCCGCCAGGCAAGACGCTGGCCGCAATGGTGGGTTGACCGCCAATGAACGGGCCGCCGTAGGCACTTTTCAGGTCGGTGTCACGGTCGTCCTTGTACTTTTCGTAGACCAGGCCCAAACGCGAGTCCTGGTTGTAGTTCCAGCCGACTTTGGCCAACACGTTGCTGGCGCGCACGTCTTCCGGGTTGGCGGCAGTACGTGCCAGCCCGGTACCGGTGTTGTTGCCGTAGGATTCGGTTTCGTGGCCATCGCGCTGGCTGTAATGCAGCAAGCCGTCGAACTGATCGGCGCGACCGGCCAGGGTCGCGGATTTTAACCAGCTGTCGTCGGCGGAGCTGTATCCGGTCTTGAGCCTCGCACCGACGTCCTGGCCGGGTTTGATGATGTCGTCCGGATCAAGGGTGAAATAGCTGACCGCGCCACCGATGGCGTTGCTGCCGTAGAGCACCGAGGCCGGGCCGCGGAGGATTTCGACGCGCTTGATGATTTCCGGGTCGACGTAGTTGCGCTGGGTCTTGGCATAAGGGCCGTTGAAGAAGCCGTCCGGCACCTCCACGCCATCGACCTGGGTCAGGATCCGGTCGCCGTCGATACCGCGGATGTTGTAGCCGCTGATCCCGCCGCGGGTGCCGGTGCCGCCCGCTGCAACACCGGGTTCGTAGCGCACCAGTTCCTTGATGGTATTGACGTTGTTGCGATCCAGTTCTTCGCGAGTGTGAACGGTGACGGTGCTGGGCACGCTGTTGACATCCTGCTCCTGGCGGGTGGCGCTGATAGTCACCTGTTGCAGGTTGAGGGTGGCGCTGTTGCTGCGCTTTTCCAGCACGACATTGTTGTTGCCCAGTTTGCGATAGCTCAGGTTGGTCCCCACCAACAGGCGATCCAGGGCTTTCTCTGGCGGTAGCGAGCCGCGTACACCCGGCGATGCCACACCTTCAGCCAGCTCTGCCGGCAAGCCAACCTGCCAGCCTGTTACGGCGCTGAAGCCATTGAGTGCCGACACCAGCGACTGCGGCGCAATGGCGAACGAGTAGTCGCTGATGTTGTGAGCCGGCTGCTCGGCCGTGGCGGCCATGAGCGGTGCGGTAGCGGCCATCAGGATGGCGGCGGTCAGCAGCGACAGCACGCACGAAGGTGAAGAGGACTGGCAAGTAAAGCGAGAGGACATCGATAGCGCTCCGTGTCGCACGAATCTTTATAGGTGCTGATAGGCATTTTGCAGATGCGAATCAATTGCATTGGCTATAACGAGACGTACGAGGTCAGGCTATCGAGTAAAAATTATTCTCATTTAGTTCAGGATTACCATGGCCGGGAATTCCTGGAGGCGAGCGGAGGTGATGTGGGCCAGTGCACGGACGACGTCCAACGGCTGATCAAGTCGGTAATTACCGGTCACCGCGACATCGGCCAGTTGCTCGTTGTTGTTGATGATCCAGCCCGGATAGTAGCGACGCAGTTCCGCCAGCACCTGGCTCAGCGGACAGTTTTCGAACACCAGTCGGCCCTGGACCCACGCCAGATCGGTGGCGGCATTCAGTTTGGCCGGGCGGTCGAAACCGTTGGGACCGATGCGGATGCTTTCCCCGGCGGTCAAGCGTACCCGGGCGTCGTCGCGGGTGGCGCGTAGATCGACATCTCCACGCTGTACTCGTACCTGTGTCACGCCATCCAGGTAGCGCACGGCAAATGCCGTATCGCGCACGCTCGCCGTGACCAGGCCGGCGTCGATCTCCAGCGGCTTGCCCTGATGGGGCTGCACTTCGAAGTACGCCTCGCCCTGATACAACCGTGCCACGCGTTGTTGGTCATTGATGGTGCTGGAAAATGCCGAGTTGGTATTGAGCAGGACTTTCGAGCCGTCCTCCAGTTGCAGGCGCTGGCGCTCCCCGACGATGGTCAGGTGATCGGCCTGCAGGCGCAGCGGCAGATTGCTGAAACTGAACAGGCCGAGGATCAGCACGGCGGCAGTGGCCAGGGGTTTGCAGTGCGGGCGCAGACGCGAGAGTACGGTGACTTTCGCCGGGCGCGCGGCCAGGCTTTGCGCGCACTGGGTGATTTGCGGGCCGTTCCAGATTGCCTGGGCCCTGGAGAACGCATCGGCATGCGCCGGATCGGCGGCAAGCCATTGCTGGAACTGGCGGGTGTGTTCTTCGCTCGGGCTGTCCAGCACGATCAGCCAGTCCAGGGCCTGGTCCATCGCGTCTGCAGTGTCCTGCACCGGCGCGGGTGCAGGGGAGCGGTGGGTGTCCGTCACGGTGTTTCCTCGGCAGTGTCTGCGCACGGCTGTTTTTTCAGTGAAGCCTGAAGGAGGGCCAAGGGTAGCCCTGATGAACAGGGTCGTCGAGCCACGGGGACTCAGTGACCGTTTAACCGCTCGGCGACGCCGATACAGATCGTCATGATCAGTTTCAGCTCCTTTTGCACGGTACTCAGCGACACCCCGAGCTTTTCGGCGATCTCCAGGTAGCTGTGCCCGTGCAGGCGACTGAGGATGAAAATCTGCTGCTGGCGAGGGCTGAGCTCACTGAGGCGCACGTTCAAGCGCTCAAGCAATTGTTCGGCATGGATGGCATCCTCGGCGTTGCTGGCGGGGGCCGCGACGCTTTGCACCACTTCAAGCGGCACGTCATCGACCATGGTGCGCGAGTGGATGCGTCGCGCACGCAGATGGTCAAGCGCCAGGTTGCGGGCGGTCTGGAACACGAACGGTTCAAGGTGATCGATGGCCCGCTCACTGAGCGCGCGAGTCACTCGCAGGTAGGTCTCCTGCAGCAGGTCCTCGGCGGTGCTGTGGTTGTTGACCATCCGCTCCAGCGTGCGCAGCAGGGAGACTCGCTGGGTGATGAATACGTCGTTGAAGCGCGATTGACTCACG
>Ga0302169_10000418_pt1 | contig 13249 bp, 17 predicted proteins | sample I_Fen_N1_3_FD_193493 | JGI IMG/M metagenome (GOLD analysis project Ga0302169, IMG submission 193493) | Peat permafrost microbial communities from Stordalen Mire near Abisko, Sweden - I_Fen_N1_3 | ecosystem: Environmental > Terrestrial > Soil > Wetlands > Permafrost | place: Sweden: Abisko...
ACCAGTACCGGTTCGCGCGCCTTCTGCGGCAAGAACTTCTGGAACAAGCTGATCGTGCATGATTCGATCAAGGAAACCTACCTCAACAGCCAGCAAGCGGCCGCATTGCGTGGTGATGCCCGCGAAAGCTTCGAGTTTGGCGGCATTGTCTGGGAGCGCTACCGTGGCAAGGTGGCTGGTGTGTCGTTCGTCCACGATGACAAGGCGTTGTTGATCCCTGAAGGCGTGCCGGATCTGTACATCTCGGTATTCGCACCGGCCGACTACATGGAAACGGTCAACACCCAGGGCATTCCGTACTACAGCATGATCGAGCCGCTGCCATTCAACAAAGGCATGGCCGGTGAAGCGCAGTCGAACCCGTTGCATTTGTGCACGCGACCCCGCGCGCAGATCCTGCTGGAACTCTGACCGTGGCCTTTCGCGACCTGATCGCGGAGGTCGACACGGTGGTGTTCGCGACCCTGGGCGACACGGCGCGCATCGAGGGCCGGGAAGAACCGGTCCTTGGGATGTTCTCCGCGCCGTGGCTGCAACCCAAGATCGGCAAACTCAACACAGGCCTGCGTGAGCCTCGGTTTGAGATTCGTGTCAGCGATTCACACGGTCTTGAGCAGGGCTTGCTGGTCAGCGTGGATCTTCCTGAGTTGGACGGCGGCGGTGACTACGACCTGTTGCAGCTGGAGCCAAGCGGTGACGGCTTGGTCGCGTTGATTTTGAGGATGCGTGCATGAGCATCGGTAGCTACTTCAAGCCATCAGCCGACGGCGGGATGATCTCCATCCAGTCCTCGACGGCGGATCTGAAAGCCTTCGAAGACTTCGCCAAGTTGGTACCGAAAGCCGCTGCTGCGGCTCAGCGTCGAGCGATCAACAAGACGTTGGGCTGGCTGCGTACGCACATTGCTCGGGCCGTCAGTCGCCAGGAGCGGATCGCCGTCGCGGCTGTTCGGCAACGCCTGCGGGCCTACCCCGTGTCCGGTGGCGCAACGAGCGGCAAGTTGTGGTTCGGACTCAATGCCATCGAGTCCAGTCGGATCGGGCGGGCACGACAGTCCGGTAGCGGCGTCTCAGTGGCCGGACGGCGGTACCAGGGGGCTTTTCTCAAGCAGGTCTACGGCAACAAGCCGGACATCTGGATTCGCACTGCGAGCAAGCATTTCAACGCGGACGACTATCCAGACAGCACCGTGTCAGGCGGTGGTGGTGCCAGTTCAGGCTGGGTCGCGGAAAACGGTAATCGCTTTCCGCTGGCCAAGGCCAAGGTATCGCTGGAGCAAGCCCGTCCGCACTTCGACACTTGGGTCAAACGTGCCAATGCACGTCTGCTGGAAATTCTGCGGCAAGAATTCAACTTTGAGCTGCAGAAATATCTGAAGGGGACGGCCAATGTCTGATGAGCCTTTTAGCATTGATCAGCTCTACCGGGCGATTGAGCAGCACCTGTTGACCGGTCTGCCGGGCATCAAAGCGGCCACCACCTGGCCGAACATCAAGGACCGTATTGCCTTGCCGGTGGTGTTCATTGAAATGGCCGAAATGGAACCCGGCCGTGACATCGGAACGGGCCAAACCACCCTGATTTGCAGGTTCGAAGCGCGGATCATTGTTGATCCGATACGTCCTCAGCATTGCCAGCAAGCCTCGCAGTTGGCGGCGCAGTTGGCGGTACTTTTGCGTATGCAAACCTGGGGCGTTGCGGTCGAGCCAGCGGTGTTCATCCAGGCGATGCAGGATTGGACGAAGCCGGAGTTGGACGGCTACACCGTCTGGCTAGTGGAGTGGACCCACCAACTTTACCTGGGCGTTGAGCAATGGCTTTGGCCGGATGAACCCCCGGGCTCTCTGGTGTTGGACATCGAGCCCGGCGATGGCCCGGTAAGGCCGGAGGATCTATGAGTCACGCCTTGGCTGAACACGATCGCATGATTGCCTCCATGCTGATGCCTTGCGCGGTGGTCGGTGTGGATCTGCCCGCGGCCAAAGTGCGCGTTTCCAACGGCGCATGGACCAGCGCCTGGGTGCGCTGGCACAGCCTCGCGGCCGGCAAGGCGCGGCACTGGCGGGTACCGAGCATGGGCGAGCAGGGGGCTTTGTTCAGCCCTAGCGGCCAGGCCGGGGTGGGAACCTTTATCCCGGGGCTGTACGGCAACGCTGGGGCGCCACCCGATAACCGTGATCATGTCGAGGTTTGGCGTTTTGATGACGGTGGCTCGTTGGTCTACGACTGGGAGGCCAAGACCTACACGATCACGCTGCCGACTGGCCGGGTGATCACCAAGGTGGGCGCGACCGAGTCGGTCACGACTGACACGAATATCACCGTGACGACTGCGAACATGAAGTTTGTCGCTGCCGTAGAGATTCAAGGCTCGTTACGCGTAACGAAAGACGTTGAAGTCCTCGGCGCTGTGCACGCGGTCAAGAGCATCAATAGTGACGCCGATATTCTCGCCGCTGGAAATAGCGACAACCACCACAAGCACTAGGAGGTGATATGAGCGAAGGAACACAAGCGCCTCAGCGCTATGACGTTGAGACGATCGTCAAGCTGCTGCGCGGGCAGATCACCCGGGAATATGACGCCTATCGCATGCTCGAGCGCTGGCCGATCGTGTTGGCCGAGGCCGATCCTAAAGTGGTCGCCCAGGCGCTGGTGATGGTGTTGAGTCATGGCCAGTACGTGGCGCGCGAGCCGCGTGCGGTGGTGGCCAATATCACCATTACCTGTCACGGGGGCGACCCCAAGGCGATCGCGGATGCCGTGGCCAGAGGTGTCGGCGCCGGTCATTCGTAGCGGTTAACCCCTCAATCATTCAGCCCGCCGCGTGCGGGCTTTTTCATGCCAGGAGAAAACATGGCCAAGACCACCGAAGAGCCCGCCGCCGAACAGTCGCCGGAGGCGGACCTGTTGCTGAAGTTTCGCGACACCGTATACACGTCGCGCACCCTGATCGTTCCCGATAGCAATCGCACGCTGGCGGTGGCCAAGAGCTGCGTTGAGGTGTCGGCGTCCGATGGGCAGGCTGTCAGCTACCTGAAGGCCCATGCCGAATTTGAGCCCGCCAAGGAGTGATGTAGATGATCGGAATGGATCGCCACACCGGCCAACCCATTTCCGGCATCGAGCATCTGCGGCAGAGCATTGGCGACATCTTGGGCACGCCGTTGGGAAGCCGCCGGCACCGCCCGGATTACGGCGCCAAGCTGCGCGCCTACGTGGACATGCCGGTAAACGCCGGATGGAAAAGCTCGGTCCAGGCTGAGGCCGCTCGGGCCCTGATGGCCTGGGAGCCACGCCTGAAGCTGGAGAGCGTCCGTGTACTGGCAGTGCTGGGTGGAAAGATCGATCTGAGCATTGCCGGCGACTATCTCGGCGACCGCTTTCTGGTGGAGGTGAGCGTATGAGCGACATTGTGGATCTGTCGGCGCTGCCGGCGCCGGACGTGCTGGAGCCGTTGGACTTCGAAGAAACCTATCAGGAAGGGCTGGGCACCTTTCGCGAGTACATGGGCGATAACTGGAGCGCGCCGCTGGAGAGTGATCCGGTGGTCAAGCTGATGGAGGTCGGGGCCTATAACAAAGTGGGCAACCGGGCCCGGGTCAACGACGCCGCCAAGGCGTTGCTGTTGGCCCATGCGATCGGCTCCGACCTCGATCAGCTCGGCGCCAATGTCAATCTAAAGCGCCTGGTGATCCAGGCCGAGGATCTGACGGCGGTGCCGCCGGTGCCTGAGGTCAAGGAGAAGGACGACCCGTTTCGCGATCGCATCCAGTTGGCCTTTGAGGGCTTGACCACGGCGGGGCCCCGTAACAGCTACATCTTGCACGCGCGAAACGCCTCGGGGTTGGTAGCCGATGCCTCGGCGGAAAGCCCGTCGCCCGCTTGCGTTACGGTAACGGTGCTGAGCTCCGAGGGTGAAGGCGTGGCCGGGCCTGATCTTTTGGTCACGGTGGCGGCGGGGCTCAATGATGAGGACGTGCGGCCGCTCGGTGATCGCGTGACGGTGCAAAGCGCCCAGATTATTCGCTATCAAATCAACGCCATTCTGCACATGAACAGCGCTGGCCCCGAGGCGGACGCCAGTCTGGCGGAAGCCAAGGTGCGCTTGGGGAAGTGGGTCAATCCGCGCAAGCGCTTGGGGGTGGAGGTAGCGCGCTCGGCGATTGACGCTCAGGTGCATGTCGCCGGCGTGTCCCGGGTCGAGCTGACGGGGTGGGTTGATCTGGCCCCGAACAAGGCGCAGGCGGCGTACTGCACCGGGTGGAGCGTGGTACTGGCGGGGGCAACATGACCAGCCTACTGCCGAGCAATAGCACGCAACTGGAGCGCGCCCTAGAGGCGGCGTTCTATGAGAAAACCATAGTTCCGCTGCGCACCCTGTACAACGCCGACACCTGCCCGGCGCACTTGCTGCTGCACCTGGCGTGGGCGTGGTCGGTCGATCGCTGGGATTATCGGTGGTCGGAGGCGACCAAGCGTGCGGCCATCAAGGCGTCGTATTACATCCATGCCCGCAAGGGCACGATCGGTGCTCTGCGCCGCGTGGTCGAGCCGCTGGGTTACTTGGTCGAAGTCATCGAGTGGTTCAAGACGGTGCCGAATGGGGAGCCGGGCACCTTCGCGCTCAGGGTCGGCGTGCGGGATACCGGGATCACCGAGGAAATGTATCAGGAGCTGGATCGCCTGATCGATGACGCCAAGCCCGTCACCCGCAAGCTGACCGGTCTGGCGATCAGCCTGGAAACCCAAGGCACTTTGAACATTGCCGTGTCCCTCTACGAGGGCGACGAAATCGACGTTTACCCGCCAATGATGCGTGACATTGAGGTCACGGGCAGCTTCGGCGTGGTCGGCCGCGAACACTCCATAGACACCTTGGACGTTTATTATGATTGATGCGAATTCGCAGTTTCTCGCGATCCTCACGAACGTGGGGATGGCCAAACAGGCGAACGCCGACGCGCTCGGCATTCCCTGGAAAATCACCGAAATGGGCGTGGGGGATGCCAACGGCACCGACCCGATCCCCAGCGTAACGCAAACCAAACTGATCAACGAATGGCGCCGCCGGCCGTTGAATCAGCTCAAGACTGACCCGGCCGACCCGAGGGTGCTGATCGCCGAGCAGATTATCCCGGCCGATGAAGGCGGTAAGTGGATTCGCGAAATTGGTCTGTACGACATCGACGGCGATCTGGTCGCGGTGGCCAACTGCGCGCCGAGTTTCAAGCCGGTGCTGTCGCAAGGTTCGGGCCGCACGCAGATTGTGCGGATGAACTTCATTGTCAGCAGCACCGGCAATATAACGCTTAAGATCGATCCGAGCGTGGTGCTGGCGTCGCGTGACTACGTCGATCAAAAGACGTCGGGGGTACGGGACTACGTCGATCAAAAGGTGCTGGAGGAACTGGGCAAGCTGGACTTTAAAAACTCGGTGCTGGTGACGACCTACGCCAATGAGGTGTTGAGCGGTCTTCGGACAATTGACGGCGTGGCCTTGGTCGCTGGCGCGCGGGTGTTGGTGAAGAATCAGACCGTGGCTAAGGATAACGGCCTGTACAACGTATCGGCGGGTGCGTGGACGCGTACCACGGACGCCGATAGCAGCCTGGAAGTGACGCCCGGTTTGTTTGTGCATGTCGAGCGCGGCGGCGTTAACGGCGACAGCATGTGGCAACTGGTGACGGATGGCCCGATCGTGCTCGGGACCACGGACCTTGTTTTCGAAATGATCGCGGGCAAGACCGGTTTCGGCACCTCAGTCTGGCGCAGTGTGACGGTGGACAAAAACGGCCGGGTGATCGCCGGAACCAACCCAACCACGCTGGCCGCTTATGGCATCACGGATGCTTTCAATAAGACGGAAGTGGCAGCGGCTATCAGTGCTGCAATCGCTCAGGTGGTCACTTCTGTTTCGGCGTCTAAGACGCTTACGGCTCAAGAGCTTGGGCTTGTGTTGATTGATGCCAGCGCGGGCCCGCTCACATTACAGCTGCCGCTGGCTGATGCAGGTTTGGGCGTCCGTGACGTTATCGTGCGGCGCGTCGACAACAGCGTTAATCGCCTGGTGGTCCAGGCGGGCGGTACAAACAAAATAAAATTTCACACACACCTCTCTGCGGCGGGTTATCCATTTTTCGTCCTGATGGGGAATGGAGATTGGTGGCGTCTGCGCAGCGATAGTGCCGGCAGCTGGTGGCCCATCGGTCGCTTTGACAGTACCTCGCTTGGTCGGCCGGTACTTGAGACAACGGTTCTGTTAAACCCGGGCGGCTGGGGCGCGATTGCCGGCGTTTCTGTACTTCGTGCCGAATGGCCCTGGTTGTGGGATCACGCGCAACAGTCGGGAATGCTGACCACTGAGGCCGCCAGAACGGGCATGGAAGGCGGATGGACCTCGGGCGATGGCTCAACAACGTTACGCGGGCCGGAACTACGCGGCGAGTGGTTGCAAGTTCTGGATGAGAGTCGCGGCGTTGATGCGGCGCGCGTGGCGGGTAGCTGGAAGGCCTCCGATAACAAGGCGCACAACCACGGGCTTTCTGGTGGTGGTGGCTACGGCACCACGATGATGGGCGGCGGTACTAACAATTACACGCTGTGGACCGCCGGTTCCACTGCGTCTAGCGGTGGCGCAGAGGCTCGTCCGCGAGGCATTGCCTATCCTGGCCGAATTAAAATGATCTGAGGTTCTGATGAATATCTATTTATTTGACCCGCTCGGCATCCTGGCGGGGCCGTTTGAGTTGTCTGAATTTCCGGAGATCCCGGGGCTTGGCCAACCTCTGCCAGGCAATGCCGTCCAGCTGGAAAAGCTTCTTGACCCGCCCGAGGCTGGCCACGTATGGGCGCTGGTCGATGGGGAGCCGCAACAATTGGCCGACAATCGCGGCATGGTTTACCACACGGACACCGGTGCTGCGGAAGAGCATTTCGAGATTGGCGATCTGCCCGAAGGACTGACCGTCAAGCCTCGGCCGGGTCAGTTCTACGTGTGGGCTTGTGGGGACTGGGTTCTGGATGCGGCGGCGCAGACTGAAGCGGCGCTAGCGGGGGAGCGAGCCTGGCGTAATGTGCAGGTTGCCGCGACTGACTATCTGGCAATGCCGGATTATCCGATCACCGCTGAACAGCGAGCCGACCTGTATGCCTACCGCCAGGCGTTGCGCGATTGGCCGGATGTGACGCTATTCCCTGATCAGGAAGGCCGACCCCAACCCCCGGCATGGATTGCCAGCTTGGCCCAATAACGCCCCGCACTGACGGGGCGTTTTCTTTTCCGTTACGTGCCACACGAACACCCCTGACAGCCTCGCGAATGCGGGGCTTTTTCGTTTCTGGAGACTGACCCTTATGAGTGGTTTTTTTCACGGCGTCACCACGTCGCTGATCGACACCGGCGCGCGCACCATTTCGCTGCCGTCGTCCTCGATCATTGGTCTGTGCGACACCTTCACCCCGGGCGTGCTCGGCGGCGGTACGGCCAAGGCCGGCGAACCGGTGTTGCTCACGACCGAGCGCGAAGCCATTGCCGCGTTTGGCAAGGATTCGGCGATCACCAAGGCCGCCCAGGCCATCTACGTGCGCGCCAAGGCGGTGATCGTCGCGGTGGGCGTGGCCAAGCTGGAAGACGCCGCGCTGCAAACCTCGGCCATCATCGGTGGCGTGTTGGCCTCGGGGCAGCGTACCGGCCTGCAAGCGCTGCTGGACGGTAAGAGCAAGCACAACGCCCAGCCGAAACTGTTGATCGCCCCGGGGCATTCCTCGACCCAAGCCGTCGCGACCGCCATGGATGCCCTGGCCGGCAAGTTGCGCGCGCTCGCCATTGTCGATGGGCCGAACACTACCGACGAGGCGGCGTTGGCCTACGCGGAAAACTTCGGCAGCAAGCGGGTGTATCTGGTCGATCCCGGTGTGCAGTTTTGGGACACGGACCAAAGCAAGACGGTCGACGCGCCCGGCTCGGCGTGGGTCGCCGGTCTGTTTGCCTGGACCGATGCCAATTACGGCTATTGGGCCTCGCCGTCGAACAAGGAGTTTGTCGGCATCACCGGCACCAAGCGCCCGATCGAGTACCTGGACGGCGACGAGACCTGCCGGGCCAACCTCCTGAACAACGCCAATATCACCACGATCATTCGCGATGGCGGCTATCGCCTGTGGGGCAACCGCACCTGTTCTTCGGATGCGAAATGGTCGTTCGTCACCCGCGTGCGTACCTGCGACATCCTCATGGATGCGATCCAGGCGGGGCATAAGTGGGCGGTCGACCGCTCGATCACCAAGACCTACGTTCAGGACGTCACCGAAGGCCTGCAAGCGTTCATGCGCGATCAGAAGAACGCCGGCGCGGTGATCAATTTCGAAGTCTACGCAGACAAGGAAATGAACACGGCCAGCCAAATCGAGCAGGGCAAAATTTACTGGCGCATTCGCTTTACCGACGTGCCGCCGGCGGAAAACCCGAATTTCCTTATCGAAGTCACCAACGAGTGGCTCACCGAAGTTCTCGAAACAGCCTAAGGGGGCCTTTCAATGATTCCTCAAGTATTGACCCAATGCGTCGCGTTTATCGACGGCGTGAGCCTGTCCGGCGACGTGCCGAGCCTGACCTTGCCGAAGTTGACCCAAAAAACCAACGACTATCAGGGCGGCGGCATGTCCGCCCCGATCGAGTTTGCCGTGGGTCTGGAAAAGCTGGAGTCCGGGTTTACCACCAGCGGCGTGCGCCGGGAGACGCTGAAGTTTTTCGGCCTGTCCGATCAGACCGCCACCAACCTGGTGTTTCGTGGTGCCTATAAGGGCCTGAAAGGGGAGGTCACGCCGGTGGTCGTGACCATGCGCGGCGGGGTGAAAGAGGTCGACATGGGCGATTGGAAGCCGGGCGATCAGGCCGAAATCAAACACGCGATCAAACTGACCTATTACAAGCTCGAAATCGACGGCCGCGTCATGTACGAGATCGACCCCCTCAACATGATTCAGGTGATCGACGGTGTCGATCAACTCGCTGCCGAGCGTTCGGCCGTTGGCCTTTAAGGATAAAAGCACATGACTCAAACCACTCAATACAAATCGTTGCCGGCCTGGCTTTCCGTCACGGGCGAAGGCGTTACCGTAACGCTGGCCTACAAGGCCCACTTTAATGGCGTTGCCGTCGACAAGCTGACCATGCGCGCGCCCAGCGTGAGGGACGTGGAGGCCGCCCGAATCGCCCACCCTGACGACTATGAAAAAATGGAGAAAAACCTGTTTTGCAGCTTGCTCACGGCCACCGAGGCGGAGTTGGTGAGCCTCAAGTACAAGGACTATAAGCGCTTGCAGGCTGGCTATTTTCGCCTGGTCGAAGAGGACGACGTTTAACGCAACCACGCTCAAGATCGCGGCCAAGCGCTTAGCCAAAGAGACTGGATTCTCGGCGGCTGAGATCGAGGCCATGACTTTTGACCGGATGCTGTGGTGGCTCACGGATTGAGCCGCCTTCGATCTACTCGACGACCTATAGGGCACGCACATGTCGAATAAACTCGCGCTCGGTCTGGTCATTGGCGGGGCGGTCAGTTCCACGGTGGGCAACGCCTTCAAGGATGTCACCGGGCGGATCAAGAAGCTGGAGGCCGAAGGGCAAAAAGCCCGGGTGCTGGAAAAAACCATTGGCGACACCATGCGCCTGCGCGATGAATGGCGTAAGGCGCACATGGCGGGCGAGAAGGGCGCCGGGGCGCTGCTGAAACAGCTTGAGGGCAATCTCAACAGCCTGAAGAAACAAGGCGTTGAAGTACGCAATCTGTCCAAGGCCTACACCGCCATGGGGCAGGCGGCGGCTAAGGCCGAGCTGAAAGCCAAGGGGCATGCGCAGCTTGATGAGGGGCGGCAGAGTCTTAAAAGCAGTGTCGGCCAGGCGGCGGCCGCCACGGCAGCGATGGCCATTCCGACCAAGGTCAGCGCGGACTATGGCGCGATCATTCGCGACATTGCGATCAAGGCCAACATTGCCAATAAGCCCGAAGAGGCGCAGCTATTCAAGACGGTGATCGACACGTCACGCGATACCGGCATGGCGCGCAATCAGGTGGCCGAGGTGGTCAACGCCCTGGTGGGCGCTGGCATGGAGCTGGACAAGGCCCTGAAGTACGCCCCGACAGCGGCCAAGTTTGCCGTGGGGCAGGGCTCGGACGGCGGCGAAACGGCGCGCATGATCAATGCCCTCGGGCAGAACGCCAGGATCACCGACCCGGCGCAGATGCAAAAAGCCCTGGAGGCGATCGCCTACCAAGGCCAGGCCGGCAGCTTTGAGGCGGCCGACATGGCCCGTTGGTTCCCGGAATTGCTCGCCGGCATGGGCAAGCTCGGCATCACCGGCATGGATTCGGTCACGCAATTGGGCGCCATGCTTCAGGTGCAGATGAAGACCGCCGGCGGTTCGGACGAGGCGGCCAACAATCTCAAGAACTGGATGGAAAAAATCGGCTCGGGTGACACGGTCGAGGCCTACAAAAAGGCCGGGATCGACTATCAGGCGTCGATGAACACCGGCCTACAGAATGGTAAGTCGACGCTGGAATCCAGTTTTGAGTTGGCGCAAAAGTACATCGCCGCGACCGACCCGAAGAAGGCCGCCGCCATGGCGGAAGCCACGGCCAAGATCAGCAAGGAGACGGACCCGGAAAAGGCCAAGGCCATGATCGCGTCCCTGGAACAAGCCCTGCGCACAGGCGATCTGTTCGCCGATATGCAGGTCAAGGGTGCGCTAACGGCGTACATGCAGAACAAGGATCTGTACGACAAGCTTAAAAAGGACTCGGCCAGCGCCACGGGGATCTTGGATAAGAACCTGGAGGAGCGCCGGCAATCGTCGGCGCAGAAGTGGGCCGAAATGGCCCAGGGCACAGATGACGCAATGCGCGCGATCGGCGATGCCTTTCGCCCGGTGACGGACGCGGTGGCGGATGGGCTGACCTACGTCGCCCAGGGGCTCAGCAAGCTGTCCGATGAGTCGCCCCGGGTGGTGACGGGTATCGGCGCGGTCGTCGCGACACTGATCGCCGCTCAGACGGCGATGAGCAGTTTCAAGATCGCCAAGGGCCTGATGAACATCGGCCGTGGTTCGCTGATGGGCAATCCGAACATCCCGCAAAAGGTGATCGTGACCAACATGGGGGCGCTGGGCGGCGGTGGCGGGCTGGACGCCGGCGACCTCGATGCCGATGGCAAGGGCAAAAAAGGCGGCAAGGGTGGCGGCAGTGGTCGAGGTTCCAGTGTCGGCTCGGCGGTAAAAGGCGCGGCGGTGGTTGCGGTGGTGGATGCCGGGTTTAAGGTAGTAGACACCTACAACAACGCCAAGACGCAGGACGAGAAAGCCGAAGGCTACGGCGGTGCGGCGGGTGGCTTGGCGGGCACGCTGGCGGGTGCGGCTGCCGGTGCCGCCCTCGGTTCCGTGGTGCCGGTGATTGGCACGGTCGTCGGCGGCATTGTCGGCGGCATTCTCGGCAATATGGGCGGCGATGCCTTGGGCGGTTACCTCGGCAAATCGATGTTCGGCACGGACGAATCGCTGAAGAGCATGCCGGCGGCCGGGCCGCTGATGATGGCCAATGCTGGTAAGAACGTGCCGCCGGTGATGGGCGACATCGCCAAATCGTTCGACACGGCGCCGAAAGCGTTTGAGCCGCCACCGGCGCCGCCGGTGTCTTATGACCCGCGCGACCCCGACTCAAAAGACGCCATGTTGTTGCCGCACTTTGCCAACAAGGTGCGTTTCCCGGGCTCTGAATTGCGTCAGCCGAAAGTCACTCGTTCGGGGCTGGAAGATCCTGAGCCGGGCGATACCGCCCGGGCCATGATGTTGCCGCCGGCCAGTGCAGACGCAGCGGCGGTGAGTTTGGCCCCGGCAGCGCCGGCCAAGGCTGAAGGGGTCAAGGTTGATTCCAAGGTCGATATTCAGGCGCCGATGAACATCGTGGTCAATGGCGATGTGAAAGACCCTGCACAGCTCTATGCGCAGTTGCGGCCGTACTTCGAGCAGCATCAGCGCGACATCGCCCAGCAACTGGAAAGCCGCAAGTTGTACGACGCGCCCAACATCTAAACAGGAGGGCTTATGCCTGCATTGGAGCAATTACAGTCGGGGCTGAAATACCTGGCCTCGGCGGGCGAAACCGGGCGGCGCAGTCTGGACGGCATGCTGGGGCCGATGAATGGCGCGATCGGCGAAATCACCGGCGCCGCGTCTGAATTGGAGGATCTGCCCTTTGTCGGGCCGGCGGTCGGGGCCAAGCTTCAGCGTGCCATGCGCGGGGTGCAGGCGGCCCAGGCCAAAGTCGGCCAGGTGGTGGCCACCTACAACAAGGCCAGTCGCGCGTTGTCGGGAATGGATGAACGCTTGGGCACCCTCAAGGCGCAGGCTGGCAAAGCGGCGGCGGCGATCAATAAGCTTGCCGGCAAGGTCAGTCCGTCGCTGGCCAACGTCGTGCCCACGGGGGCCTTTGCCACGGATCAGACGCCGGCGCCGGAGGCGGTTAAGCCGTTTCCGCACCTGCTGATTCTTCAGTCGAAAGACCCCAAGGCGCCGCCGTATTTCTTCAATCTGGACACGGCGGCCTTTGATGAGCTGCGGCGTTCGACTGAATTCCGCTGGGCCTCACAAGAGCGCCTGTCGCGGCGGCCGGCGCAGCAAGGCGTCGGCATGGGTGACGAGAAAATCACCCTCAAGGGTGTGATCTTCCCGGGCCTTAAGGGCGGTCTGAAGCAGCTCGACACGTTGCGCGCGATCGGCGCCAAGCTCCAGCCGCTGACCCTGACCACGGGTTATGGCGACGTGCTGGGCACCTGGTGCCTCAAGAGTCTTGAGGAAGAACAGGGCTCGCTGATGCAGGGCGGGATTCCGCGTAAACAAGGGTTCACTCTGGAGTTTGTGCGTTATGGCGACGACATGCAGAACGTCTGACGGGGATCTGCTGGACACCATTTGCCACAACTACTACGGGCATCTGGTGGGCAGTGTCGAGGCGGTGCTGGGTGCCAATCAGGGCCTGGCCGATGAGGAGCAGCCTTACCGCGCCGGGGTGCTGATCGTGCTGCCGGATCTGCCGGACCCGATCGAGGAGCAAGTGACACTCTGGGATTAACTCAGTTGGCCGCATCCACGCAGGCTTGGCGCTCTTTGTCGTAGCTTTCCACGCCATTTTCGAATTGGCGAGCATTGTTGAAGAGCAGTCCTTGCCAAGAAGATGCGGCACTAATGCCG
>Ga0302169_10000421_pt1 | contig 13196 bp, 15 predicted proteins | sample I_Fen_N1_3_FD_193493 | JGI IMG/M metagenome (GOLD analysis project Ga0302169, IMG submission 193493) | Peat permafrost microbial communities from Stordalen Mire near Abisko, Sweden - I_Fen_N1_3 | ecosystem: Environmental > Terrestrial > Soil > Wetlands > Permafrost | place: Sweden: Abisko...
ATCTACCAGAGATTCCAGGAACGGTATCTGAAGCCTTTCAGCTCTTCCGCAGCTCAAGATGGATTCGCGATGGTGGCCTGCGGTTGCCTGATGGTCGAATCGATGCAGGCGTTCTGGAATGGCTCCGCAAAGTCGGGATTGAGTGGCCCAGCCTTTCTCGAATTTCTCAATCGAGTGGACCAATTTTCGTCTCTGCGGGAACACAGCAGGCTTTTCTATAAACATGTCAGGTGCGGAATCATGCACCACGGAGAAGCTACCGGTGGGTGGTCGATTCGAACAGGCACTTCCCAACTATTCGACCCCGAGAACTTGTTGGTTGATGCCTCCCGATTCCTGGATGCCCTCGAAGATTCCCTTCGCGAATACTGTGATCTATTGAAAGGATCTGATTGGCAAAGCGAGGTCTGGAGCCGCCTGCATATGAAAATGCGCTTTGTCTGTACCAGCACCTTGGCTAAGTCCGAATATGTAGAGCACCCCATTACGGCGGATTAGTGCCCAAGACTACCGTAATGCTGAGCCGGCTCCGCGGAGCATCTCCCCCGAAGCCATTGAAGCGTGGTACATCTTCAGACCGTACTCTCCTTTTCCTGGAGTCACGACTCAAGATCACACTCCCACACCAAACTCGAGCCGTTTCAGGAAGGTGTAGACTGCTAGGCACCCTTCTTCATCCCCTAGCATTTCAAAGGGCCGCTTTCTGCCCAGACCAATGCACTCCTGCTGAACCCAACGCACTGCGTCAGCTCCGAAGAACGACAATATTGAATCCACGGTTCGTACGTAGCTACTGATGTAGTGCCCATCACCGATTTGCGGCTCGATCTGCTCCATGTGGCTCCCGTGGCCATGCAGGTCGCACCGAGTCAGCATCCAACCGTCAAGCATGATCAATTTACCTGCCTTGCCACACAGCTCGCACACGCAACCGGAAGCCAGTTCGCAGATATCAAGAACCTGACAGACATTCTCTCCACCACCGCTCTGGTCGATCCGGAGGAGTCCAAACTTCTCTTTCACCTGCGTAATTTTTACATCGCTTTTCTCCAATTCGGCGTAACGCTGGATCAGCCTCAAGCTCCCTTCGATGAAATCCGCCCAGCCATCCATGCACTCAAAACCGAATACCTCCTGTGCGGAGGCGTCTGTCCGAAAAAGCAGAGTCCCGTAGGTAGCTACCAGACGTCTTTCAGTGAAATTATTCATCTGCTCCGGTGCCCTTGGACCACACAACATCGCTAGGTTGTCCTGACAGTTCCGATGGATACATCCGCCCACTCATCAATTCATAACCGAAGCTTTCAACTACCCTGTGAATCGCTTGAATGGGCTCCATCAACCAACCATCGCTTTTGTTCAACCATGGCGGCGACACCAACTGGACCCTACGGATGAACATCTCTGGGGCGTCCTTTGCAGCCAGACCGAGCAGGAAAGAAACGTCCGGGATCAGAAATTGTTGTTGCGAGGCCTCGCCATCGACGACGGTTTCGTAGGTCACAAAAAACCACTCATCGTTCGACGTTTGTGCGACGTAGGCCCAACGATGCAGCCCCTCCTCCATTACAAAGAGCGGAGTATCGAGACGCGCCCTCTCGTGTGTTTCAAACATATTATTTCTCCGAGAATTCTAGCAAAGCGTACTATAGTACGCAGCAATGCGCAGCTCAATGTGGCTACATACCCACTTTTGGGAGTAGCCGCATGCGTGAACTGAATGACGCATTTGGGCAGGCTCTTCGGGACCTGAGGTCTAAAGCCAACTTGGCCCAGACCGACTTTCCGCCCAAGGTCAGCAGGGAGCACATCAGTTTGCTAGAGCGGGGAATTCGCTCACCAAGCCTGAATATGATTGATGACCTTGCGGAAATCCTGGGCATCTCGCCGTTGGCCCTTGTGCTCCAGTGCTACCTGCTCCGGGATCCATCAGTGAGTGTGGAAGCAATGCTCAAAAAGGCACTGAGTGAGGTCAGGCTCGAAATGATCCCTGGTGCGCAAAGCGGTAGGGAGCGGAGCTAGCTGAAGCGGTTTGCTTCTGAGGAGCCTCTGGCGGCTGCTCTTCCATGCAGGTTCAGATGGGATTTTGATCCAGGACCGACCATCCTCACCATTACCCTGCCTCCGACTTGATTGCGCTTATGTTTTCGCGTGCATGCGAAATCGCATCCTACTGCCCCCCCATTTGCATGGGGCTTCACCAAATGCTTTAAGTGGATCCCTCAGAGCATGAGAATTTTGCCCTCGGCCATTTTTAGATCACAGTGGGCTAATTGCACGGCCTGCTCCCCCAAATTCGACCTAACCAGTCATCATCATTGTTAGCCCACAAGGCCTGCTTGAGTCACTCGTCGGATTCTGGCTGGACGGTCGTTTGCCTATCTAGCCCGATTCAAACCGCCGGATCGCCGAGGATCTCCAGGTCACTGATATTCAGGCTTTGAATCCAATACGCCTGCATCACACTGAAGATGAAAGCCGCTGTCGGTGGCCCATGTAGAAATTCCATGTGAGGCGATGGCCATCCCCTGATTTACCAATGAATTGGGGCGACCAGAATCTGATCCTCCCGCCGGCGAAATGACAGCTCTACCGCCGAGCCCTTGCCTCAGTTTTTTTCTTGGCGGGGCTAACGCCTCAAAAACGAATGATGTATTCTTTTGACGTCTCTGCAGACGACGATATGACCATAACAATAAACGTGTGCTGGCCAAAATGGAGCATAGCCCTACGAATCCCGCACCAATACCGATCAATGTATTTTTTAGCCATCCCCTCTCAGGACACTGGCTAGACCTTGCCTAATAAGAACATCACCCAAAGGATAAATACGTGCATATCACCGAGACGAGCCATGCTGGGACGGCCGCCAGCCTTCCCCGCTCAACCATGCTTCTAGTACTGGGCCTTTGCTGGGCCGCCATCCTCTCGGAGGGTTATGACATTGGCGTCATGGGCACCATCGTGCCGGCCTTGCTCAGCGATCCTTACTGGAGCCTTACGCCCTTGGAAATCGGCGCCATGAGCAGCTCGGCACTGTTCGGCACCCTCATTGGCGCCTACTTCATCAGCCCGTGGAGCGACATCATCGGGCGCAAACCGCTGATCATCCTATGCATCGCGCTGTTTTCGGGCTCCATGCTCGCAGCGTCCTGGGCGCCAACCCCGCAGATCTTCTCACTGGTCAGATTCATCGGTGGCCTGGGCCTTGGTGGAGTCATCCCGGTAGCGGCGGCTTTGACAATCGAGTATTCGCCGCCACACCGGCGCAACCTCAACTTCGCCCTGATGTACTCCGGCTACCCGCTCGGCGCCCTGCTCTCGGCATGGGTGGGCATGACCTTCATGCCTGACCATGGCTGGCGAGCGGTGGTCGGCGCAGGCGGTATTTCGCTGCTGCTGATCCCGATCATGATGTTGTGGCTGCCCGAGTCACTGGAGTTTCTGGTGGCGAAGAAGCGCACCCGCAAAGCCCAGGCACTCGCTGCACGGCTAGGCATCAGCGAACTGCCTGCGCCACCGGCCGACAAGGGATCGGCGCAACAATCGCCCTTCAGGGAGATTCTGGCCGAGGTCTTTTCCCAGCGAAATCGCAGGGGCACGATTTGCCTGTGGCTGGCTCAATGCACTGCGGTAATGGTGGTTTACGGACTGGGAACCTGGCTACCGCAATACATGCGTCACAACGGTTACGACCTGGGCTCGGCCTTGATGTTCTTCGCCACGTTCAACCTGGCCGCTGCTGTGGGCGGCATTGTCATCGGCAGGATTGCCGACCGTTTCGGGGCCCGCCGCACTCTTGCCCTGGGCTTTACCTTCGGCGCCTGCGCTATCGCTGCGTTGTCGATGAAAAACTCGATCATGGTGAACTACATACTGGTCGCCTGCGCGGGCTTTGGCAGCGTTGCTGTCGCCCTGGTCCAGCTCGGTTACATCGCCAACTACTACGCGCCGCACGCCCGAGCTTCAGCGACAGGTTGGGCGGTCGGCATCGGACGCTTCGGTGCGATGGGTGGACCGATCCTGGGCGGCTTCGTCGCCGGGTTGCAGCTAGACAGTTTCTGGAACTTCATGGTCTTCGCCGCAGCCGCCATCGCCGCTGCCATCGCCATCATCATGACGCCGGCACCTGCCCACGAAAGGTAATCTCGACCGCTCACCGGCGAGCCTGTGCTTGCCGGTGAGTTTTTTGCATTCAAGCCTGCTTGATGCCGGCAAACGACCTCGTGAACAACGAACCAAAGCCCTGCACCTCGCGCTCAATCCCGAGCTGCTGCAGGCACATCCAAACCAGCGCCTGATTGCTGCTGACTACCGGAAGCTCCAGCTTCCCTTCGATGTTCGCCAACACCTCAGCCACCTGAATCCCCGCGCAACTGATGAGCACACCATCCAGCGCCATACCGCGAAACCCCTCGGCCAATTCCAACCATGTAGAGGAAGGCAAACTGCCCTGCTCCACCGGTGTCGCGCAAGGTCTGCCTAGTGCGCTGACCACTTCAATGCCGAGCCCGGCGAAATACTCGCGCTCAACCTCGATCACCTCCTGCGGATACGGGGTCAACAGTCCGATGCGTCGCATGTTCTGTGCCCGGCAACCGGCAATGACCGCCTCGATAGTCGTCACACTGTTGAGCCCGGTCGCCTCGAACAGGCGCTTGCGCAAATTCTCCGGCCCGGCCAGCAAGGTCGCGGCAGTGCAGTTGATCGCCAGCAGATCGACACCGGCATCGACGAGTAACTGCGCATGCCCTTCCAGACCTTCGGAAAACTTGCGATCGGCTTCCAGTGAAGTCTGACGAAAAGGCACTCGTGTGGTGACGAAACGCACCCCCTCGGGAGCCATCAGTTGAGGCTCATGGTCGCACAGTCCACCCGATGGGTAGAGCTGACCGATCCGCGCCAAAGTACCGATACCTGGATTCACGAAACTTTCCTTTTGTTGATGTTGAAATGCACACACCCGAAAACAGAAAAACCTCCGGCGACCAAAGGCCTCCGGAGGTCAGTGACCACGCCTCGTGATTACCAGAGCGCCAGGGTATAGCCGATGATCAAGCGATTTTCATCGGCATCGGTGGTCAAGCCGTCGCCCGAGCGGAAGGTGACATTGCGCCAGCGTACGCTCACCCCCTTCAGTGGACCATCCTGCACAACATAGGCCAGGTCGGTGTCGCGCTCCCACTCACGACCATCGTCGACGGTGGCGGTTTTGACATTGCGCCCGTCCACGTAGCGGGTCATGAAGGTCAGGCCCGGTACGCCCCACGCGGCGAAGTCATAGTCGTAACGCAACTGCCACGAATCCTCCTGCGCTCGGGTGAACAGGTTATAGGTCACGAGGTTGGCCACATAGGGCTCGGCACCATTGAGGAACGGGAAATCACCGTCGCCGGACAAATACTGCCAGCCCGTGGTAAACCGGTGAGCCTTGTATTCCAGGGCGACCATGCCGTTGAAGTTGCGGTTATCGATGTGGCCCGCCAGCTTGCGCCCCTCGTCACGACTGTCGAAGTAACGAAGGTCACTTTTCAGCACAATACCCTCAGCCAGCGGCCAACGATGGGTCAGGCCGACGAATTGCTGCCGATAGATGTCCTGCAGGTTTGCGCTGTAGTAACTGAGGTTCAGTTGTGGCGTCAGCGCATAGTTGGCACCGGCAAAATCGAAGTGATCACTGGAGGCCGCACCGTAGCCGATATCTTCATTGCTGGAGGAGTCGCGCAGGCTGGCCTGGGTCAAGCGCCCGGCATTGAACGTCAGGCCGCGGATATCCTGAGAGTTCAACAAACCACCACGAAACGACGAGCCCAGCAGACGCGTGTCGTTGTACATCACCACCGGCAGCGTCGGCTGCAATGTGCCGACATTCAACACGGTCTTGCCGGCACGCGCCTTCGCCGTCAGCCCCAGTTTGCTGTAGCTGTCCGCGGCTTGTCCGCTGTCGCCGACGGGTAAAAGCCCGGACCCACGACGGTCAGGACTAGAGTCGAGTTTGACTCCCATCTGCCCCAGCGCATCGACGCCGAACCCGACAGTACCTTCGGTAAAACCCGAGACCAGTCGGCCAGTAAAGCCCTGGGCCCACTCATCGGTCTTGGACTGAGGCGCGTTGCCCTGACGATAATCACGATTCAAGTAAAAGTTGCGCAAATCCACACTGGCCTTGCTGTCCGCAACAAAGTCCGCCAGCGCGTAATTGGCCATGGAAGTGCCCATGGAAAACAGCAAGGGTGCAGCAAAGCAAGCTCGGTTCATTATTGTTATCCAGACTCGATTGAAGCCGGGGCGGCCGGCAACCGGATGCGCACCCGATGGCACGCATCAATTCACTAAGCGGCAGGCAAAGGAAAACCATCGACGCCCGTGACCGGGCGCCTGTAAGCAATACTTATTGTTGTTTTGTGCCGTGACGGCACAGCGTCGCTATGCGCCGAGAATGCATTCCTGAAGTTGCGGCACCGGCAGGTTCTGGGTCAGGGCCAGCATCAGCAATATGCGCAACTTGTGCGGGCTCAGGTCTCCTCCGGCCAGCACACCGTCGCGCTCCAGAAATGCCTGGGACGGAACAATCCCGCGCAGGGCTCGCGTGGCCTGAACCACGATGACTCCCGCGGCGGTCGCCCGCCTGATCGCTGCCACCTCGCCTGACGCCGGTCGACCGGGGGCCAGGCCGGCACTGATGATCGCCCGGCTACCGGCGGCAACCAACGCATCGATGACCACGCCATCGGCTCCGGCATAGGAGGTGACAATATCGACTCGCGCCAGCGCAGCAACGCCTTCGAACTGGAAACGCGAATGCCAGCCGTTGACCGGAAGGCAACGACGCCAGTGCACCTGAGCCAATGCGTCCACTTGCGCCAGCGGCCCGTAAGGAATGGCCTCGAACGCGTTGAGGTCGAAGCTCGAGCTTTTGCTCACGTCACGGGCTGCATAGGCCTTGTTATCCATGACCACCAGTGCTCCGCACTCCTTGGCCTGCATGCTGGTCGCCACCGCCAGGGCCGCGCGCAGGTTGGCCAGGACATCGCTGCCAGCGGTGTTGACCGGGCGCTGGGCGCCAGTCAGTACCAGCCCGGCGTCCAGGTCCAGGGCGAGGTCGAGAAAGTACGCCGACTCTTCCATTGTGGCCGTGCCGTGGGTGATGACGAACCCTTCGATGTCCGGGCGCTCGCTCGCCGTACGCTCGATCAGGCGCGCCAGTTCCAGCCAGTCGGCAGGGGTAATCGCAGTGCTTCCCAGTGCGCGAAATGGCACCGGTATGCATTCGATGTGCGGCGCCACTTCACCCAACTGCTCAAGCAGATGATCAATCGGCAAGACCACGCCACTTTCACTGTACTCAACCCAGTCGAACGGATCGCGGGCCTGCATGGCGAAGGTGCCGCCGGTGCCGATCACGGCAACCTTGGGACGATATTGAGAAGTCATTGCTCAGGCCTCCGGGCTTGCCACTTGAACGAACACACAATCGTCTTCGATTTTCACCAGGTGACACCGTGTATTTTTCAGCAGCGGACTGCACAGCGCCTTGCCACTGCGCAGGTCGAACGCCCCGGCATGCAACGGGCATTCGATTTCGTAGCCGTCCAGGTCACCGTCACTGAGCAATGCGTTGCCATGGGTGCAAATGTCGTCGACGGCAAACAACTCGTCGTCAACCTTGAACAGGCCGACCTTGCGACCGCTGACCTGGACCCCAGCGCAATCGCCCTGAGCAAACAGCTCAGCCATCGTCCCCACAGCAATCCATTGCCCCTCTCTTACTTGCTCAGGAAATATCAACGCTTGCGATGCAGTCATGGGAATATCGCTCATTCAATTAATTTGCGTGCGCAGCGAAAAAGGGAATCGCGCGCGCAATGCTTCAAGTCCGGGCGCGAGCGGCAAGGCTTCACTGCCCAACGGCGTAACCTGCACGTCACAAAAGCGCATCGAATCGATCAACCAGTGCGCATCGGCGCAGCGATAGGTTTCCTCGGTGCGAGCCATCAGCAACACGGCTTCGGCGTTATCGGCGCGCAGGGCCAGCTGCCACAAGCGCCAATTCGCCCGGGCCTGCTGGCCGTCGACTTGAATGTCCGCACCGACGTAGTAATGCGCGGCAAAGCACCACGGAGACTGCTCAAACCACTGCGCCAAGGCTTCCCGCCCGACCCGCTCCCCCCCGAACTCGGCACCGAACCAGACCGCCTGCGGGGTAAAGCAGGCCGCCTGCGCCATTGCCACTTCCTTCAGGCGCGCAGGTTCCTGCTGGCGGTATTCGGCGGTATATTTGGCGTCGGCCAGTGCGGCGTAGCGGGCCTTGAGCTGGCGGATCGCCTCGCATGCTTCCAGTCGGTGCAGACGCTCTGACAATTGCGCAAAATCGTTCATGCCGCCACCGTCTTCAGGGATACGCAAAGGTCACCCAGCAGCGCCAGATCGACGACGCGCCGATCACGAATCAACGCCTCCAGCGCCTTGCGTTCCTTGCCCTGATTGACCATCACTGCAGCGACCACCCGACGATCCTTGAGCAGCACCATAGTCGCCTTGCCCTGGGCCAGATCACCGCGCCAGACGTGTCCGTCGGCCTCTTCGATCAAGCCGACAACCTGGATGTTATGGCCCAACTGATCGGTCCACATCCACGGGATTTCAGCGTACGGTTGCGCGATCCCGGCTATCTGCTGCGCAACGGCCAGCGCCTGGTTTTCCGCATTGCGCCAGGTCTCCTGACGCAATGACCGTCCGTAGAAAGCGTTGTCGCAGTTGGCGACATCACCGACCGCATAGCACCAAGGCGCATCGAGGCTGCGGCAGTTCGAGTCGACCACCACACCGTTGTGGCAGCTGATACCCGCCTGCTGGAGAAATCTGGTGTCACATTCGATACCGATAGCGAGCAGCACCTGCTCGGCTTCCAGCACCTCCCGCACACCCTCCGGACTTTGCACCTCGACCCGGTACACGACACCGTCATGGGCAATGGATTGCACGCCCACTTGTGATTTCAAGATGACACCGACCTGCTGATGCCGGGCCGCCAGCCACTGTGAAACAGGCGCCGGCAGACAGCGACGCATGATCTGATCGGACACGTCCAGCACTGTCACCTCCACGAGCAGTCCCGATGCGGTTGCAGCCACTTCCATGCCGATCACACCCGCACCGATCACCAACAGTCGCGAACCTGGGACCAGGCTCGAGGCCAGTTTTTCGCAGTCACCAATACCCCGGAGCACATGCAGGCCCGGCAAATCACCGCCCGGCACGTTCAACCGTCGTGCCGCGCCGCCGGTGGCCACTACCAGCTCATCGAACTCGACCTGACGCCCATCATCAAGACGCAAGCAGCGTCGCTCGCTGTCCAGCCCAATCACCCGCGCAGTGATGCGCAGCAATCGCGGTTGGGTGGTCCAGAAATCGTCCGCAGCCAGCATCAGCTCGCCCCACACCTGCTCGCCCGCCAGCACCGACTTGGACAAAGCCGGACGCTCGTAGGGGGCATAGGGCTCATCACCGATTAATGTCACCTGGCAATGGCTGTCCAGAGCGATCAAGTGCTGAGCGACCCGCCCACCAGCATGGCCGGCGCCGATAATCGCAATTCGCCGGGCGCTCACAGCGCACGCTCCGGCACCGCACCGATACGCACGATGGCGCGATACAACAAGCCTTTTGCCGAAGTACAGACCCAGCGCCGCGGTTCGTGTGGTGGGATGACAATGGCTTCCCCGGCCGTGAGGCTGTAGCACTCATCGGCAGCGAATACATCAAAACTACCTTCGACGATGGCTCCGACTTCTTCGCCCAGATCGCTGATACCACCCATGACCGATTCGCCCTGGACAAAGGGGCGTAATTGCAGATCGAACGCGTCGCCACTGACACGACTGCCTTCAACCGGCTCCGGTGACGGGGTGACAAGACACTGTTGGCTGCTCATGAGCGCTCCTCCCGATTCTTGAGAGGGTAATAAGGCACGCTGTCTTCGGGACCGAATTCCGGCCGCGGCGGCGTGACCACATTCAAGCGCATGCTCACGCCCTCGACACCGAAGCGGTTACTGCCGTAGTGGCTCAACTGCGCAGGAATGATCATGGCGCTGCGTGCCGCCATGGGCACCTCCACGTCGCTCTCCTCGCCTGCGCCCTCAAAAACTGAGCACTCGCCAATCAGTTGCAACGATGCTTCTTCGCCGTGGACATGGGCCTTGGCGGGCAGGTCATGCCCGACTTTCTCCACGAACTTCACCACCGACACACTGATGTTCTTGCCGAACAGGTGCTTCATGTACAACCCATCGGCGACGACTTCCTTGAGCCCGTCGTCGATACCAAAAACTCTGCACTTGGCCATCATTACCTCTGCGGTCAATACACTGGCTTGAGAGAAAAATCTTCTTCCGCCACGAAGCGGCGCGGATCAAAGCCGTACACCACTTCCTGCTGGTTGTAGCACTCGACCGTGGGGGCGATTTCGGCCAGCGACAGCAGCAGTTTGAGCAAGGTGGTTTCCACTTCGTCGATCTCTGCCAGGGGCTTGCGATTGACGAATACGAGCAGTTCGTCGATCTGCGCCATCATGGCGTCCTTGAAGGCGATGATGCTCGGCATCGACTGGCGGTGACGCTGGATATTGCGCTCGGTTTCAGTGGCCAGCGCCCACACGCCGACATAGGCCTGCAGTGCCTGGAACGCATCTGGCAGCTGCACGTTCACTGGGTGATCGGCCTGGGAAGTTGCGATCATGTTCATGGTGTTCACTCCGCAGCGGCTTGAGCGGCATTGCGTTCCAGCATGCGCTCGACAGCGTGATAGTTATGGCGCACGAGTACTTCATTGTCCTGTAGGAACATGAAACGTTTGGCCCCGGTTTCCGCGGCTTTTTGCGTGCGTTCGACGGTGCTCATGTCTTCGAGCAGCACGTCGCGCAAGGCGACTTTCATGTACTCGACGAAGAAGCGCCCGCCGGCCGTTGTCATCTCCGGATAGAACACCCGGCACTCGACACGAGTGCGGTTGTAGGCCGTCGGGCGGAAGGTGTAGCACTGGAAATAATTGGGACGCAGGGACAGGTATAGGTCTGGAAACACGACGTTGATGTCGAACAACCAGTTGGGACTCTTGGTCCAGTTCATACCCTCGGGCAGTGCCTCTATCGGGAAATCATGCATGGCGCTACCCACCGCACCACGCAATGCCGCCGCCGAGATCGGCTTGGACTTGCTCGCCTCGACCAACGCCTCCTCAAAGGCAGCCCCGCCTTCGGTCATGGCCTTGGGGTTGCCATAGACCGACTTCTGATTGCCCGACAGAGACAGGCGACGGTGGTATTCACCGCACAGCGCGCCAAGCGGCGGCATGGCGCCATTCTCGTCTTTTTCTACCGCATCGGCGATCGATAGGCCGTGGATGTAGGCCACGTGATAGGCCTCCTGGAAAGCGTCCAGGGCCAGTTTCCAGTTGCACTCCACTTCGCTGACCCAGGAAAAACCCGAGGTCAGTTTTTCAAACGGGTAACCCTCGATCGAACCGAACATGGGCTTGAGGAAATCCTCCAGCGATTGCGCAGGTTCTGGTTGCATGTTGATGAAGATAAAGCCCTGCCAGATTTCACAGGCGACTCGCGCCAGGCCATTGGCGGACTTGTCCAGATCGAAGAAGCACTCCTCTTCCGGCACGCCGGTCAGGTTCCCATCCAGGTCAAACGCCCAGCCGTGAAACTTGCAGGAAAACTTGCGGGTAGTGCCGCATTTCTCGTAAGCGATCTGGTTCACACGGTGCGAGCACACGTTGTGCATCGCATTGATCTGACCTTTCTTGTTGCGCACGACAATGATGGACGCATCGGCGCACGCGAGATCCTTGACCATGTAATCCCCGGCGTTGGGGATCTCTTCAACCCGCCCTACTTCCAGCCAGGTCTTCTTGAAAATATGCTCTTTTTCTCGCTCGTAGTATTCGGGAGAAATGTAGGGCTCGACCGGCACCGGGCCTTTGCCCAGCTCAGGATAGTCGTCGGTGATAAAGGCGCGCTTGGTACTCATTATTTTTTTCAAACCCCATCAGTTCGTCCAATTAACGAATGACATTCTGTTATTGAGTGCACAGACATGTCAATAGCTCAATAAACAGGCATATTTTTTTAAAAAATCTCTGAAAAACGATCAACCATCTGTAAAGAGACTGGTTGATGCGAAGGATTTGGATACCGAAAGGGCCCTAGCTGGTATGATTCCCCCCCATTACACGAACGTGAGAGAGCGATCCAAAGGAGCAGTGCGTGGCGCAGATCAAAAAAATGGAAATTCGCGATGCCATCGTTGAATCCGCCTTCACCTTGTTCAAACACAAGGGCTACACGGCGACCACGATGAGCAGCATCGCTCGCGAAGCCGGGGTGACGGTATCGAACCTGTACGTCTACTTCGATTCCAAGATCCTGATCCTCTATGCGATTTACACACCCTGGTTTCAGGATCAGGTCGGTCGACTGAAGGACTCCATCAGCCGCCTGCGCCAGCCACGTGCGCGGCTAAAACGAATACTGATCGGGGTATGGTCAGAGCTGCCGATGGCCGACCAGGCGTTTGCCAACTGCATGATCGAGGCCCTAGCTAGCGCCCCTCGACAGCAAGGCAAGCCCAACGACCTGCTCAAGTGGGCAGAGATGCAGATCAGCGAGATGATGCTCGAGACCTTGCCTGCGGACCGCCATTACCTGCTTGTAGACGGTCTTCTGGCGCACATTCTCTGGATGGCGTTCGACGGGTTTGTGATCAACCAGCGCATGGGCGATTGCCGCGACATGGAGAAAATTGCTGATCTGTTTACGGATATGCTGCTGCCCAATTAAGCGTAGTGAACTGCATCTGACTCTGTAGACACAAATGACTGGCAGCTATGGGTTCAGGATGTGTGAAATCACACTGAATACGTCGAAAGTTGAGACCTACGGGCGTTGCCTGTGAAACCAGCAGACTAAAACGCGAATAGCCCTCGTCAGCTACATAGGGCACTCGTAAATGCTGTTTGGGCCGCGTCAGCGGCCAAAATTGCCACTCACGGACGATCAAACGGCTGGATTCACGCCCTGATCGCGTCAAGCAGTCCTGAGATGCCAAAGATGCTCATCATCCGTTTGAGGTTGTAGGCGAGCACGTGATGGCTCATTTCGGTGCTTACCCTTGGTAGGGTTTGGTCAGC